>Ga0105048_10001369_pt1 | contig 39582 bp, 28 predicted proteins | sample MAT05_FD_78382 | JGI IMG/M metagenome (GOLD analysis project Ga0105048, IMG submission 78382) | Freshwater microbial communities from Lake Fryxell liftoff mats and glacier meltwater in Antarctica - MAT-05 | ecosystem: Environmental > Aquatic > Freshwater > Ice > Liftoff microbial mat | place... | reverse complement strand
TCACCTTGGGTCGATAGTGTCGGATCATGTCGAGGTTGGCGGCCAGGAACTCGCGCGGACCGCCGGACAAGTTGCGGCTCATCGTCAGCGCCTTGAGGAATACTTCCGGGAGCACCACCGCGCTGCCGATGTTGATCCAGACTCCCTTTTCGAGACCCTGGAGCGTCGCCGCGAGCGCGCGGAAGTCGTGGAGCGACGCCGCACCCAGCGCTGCGCCATCGAGCTCAGGGTGCATGTGGACGATGTCCGCGCCGATCGCCACGTGCACGGTGACCGGGATGTCGAGGCGCGCGCCCGCGGCCAGCACGCTCTCCTTCGAGAACGGCAGGCTCTGGATCTGCTTGCCCCACGCGCGGCCGAGCCCCTCTCCTGCTGCAAAAGCAGCCTGGCAGGCTCCCGCGAACGCCTGCGCGGTGTCGGCGGCCATCCCGAACGAGCCGTCCTCGAGCGACGTCTTCACGTCCTCCGACGTCGCGCCCTGGAGCGCGAGCTCGAAGTCGTGGATCGCGCCGGCGCCGTGCATCGCGACGGCGCTGATCACGCCGCGCTCCATGAGATCGATCAGCGTCGGGCCGAGACCCACTTTCAGGACATGCGCGCCGATGGAGATACCCACCAGCTTCTCGCCCTTCCAGGCCGCGTGGACACCATCGACCAGCGCACGAAACGCGCGCGCCCCGAGAAAATCGGGCATCGCGGCGATCATTTCATAGTGTGCGCGGCTCGGCTCGAGCAGCGCGCCGAAGCGCGATCGATCGACCAGGTTGGTGCGCTCGGAAAGTGGGTACCGCTTCAGCTGGGTGAGATCAGTCGTCATGATGCGAGCGCCGAGGCGACCTCACGGTACACCCGATCGACCGTGATCGACTGCATGCACACGTTGTTCGAGCACGGCGAGAAGCGGTGGTTGTAGGGGCTCACGCAGGGGCTGCAGGCCAGCTCGGCCCAGATCACGTGGCGCTTCTCGCCGAGCGGCCCGAAGAGCTGCGGCGTCTCCGGTCCGAACAGCACGATGTTGTGGATGTCGGTCATCGACGCGAAGTGCCCGGGCCCGCTGTCGTTCGTCACCAGCACGTCGGCGATCGTGTAGAGCACCAGCACGTCGCGCAGCGTGGTGCGACCCGCGACCGACACCACCCGCTCGTTCCCGCCGATGCGCCGGCATACTTCCTCGGCGCCCGCTTGCTCCGACGGCGCGCCGGTGATCACCAGGGTGACGTTGGGATTCTGCTCCAGGATGCGCTGGCCCAGCTCGACGAAGCGCTCGGTCGGCCACATGCGGATGGGCAACAGATCGCCGGTGTTGGGGTTGAGCACGACCAGCGGACCGGCGCGGCCCACGAGCTGGCGGACCTTCTCGGTCTCCTCGGGCCTGGGGACGAAGCGGTGACGCGGCTCGTTCAGGTTCGGAGATACTTTCGCCAGCGGGAGATCGCGCGGGTCGAGCTCGAGTGAGTCGACCAGCAGCCGATACGCCACCGAAGTATGGAGGTATGGGTTGTATTGCACGCGGTGAGTCATCAGATCACCGCGATAAGGCCCCTCGGCCGTGAAGCGATGGAGACCGACGCGCCAGCGCGCGCCGGTGAGATAGGCGAGGATGGCGGGCGCACGGGCCATCAGCTCCATGTCGATCACCGTGTCGACGCCGAGCTTCCGGATCTTGGAGAGCGCGGACAGCGCGTCGCGGGCGAACTGGGTGAAGGTCTTGTGGCGAATCTCGATCACGTTCTCGCCCGGGATGAGATCGAGGATGTCGACGATCGCGCGGTTCTCGATGAATACACAGAAATAGACGTTCTCTCGCCCCACCCGCTCCACCGCGCGGCGGATAGCCGGCGCAGCGAGCACCGTCGCGCCTTGCTCGATGAGCTTGAGGAAGAGGATACGCTTCGGCTCCACCGGGCCGTCGTCGCGCGGCGAAAGGCGGCGCACGATGGTCAGGAAAAAGCACATCAGCGTGCCCAGGACCTGGTCGATCCTCTTGATGGTTTGATTCTTCAAAACACCGGTACTCGAAGCGCGAAACCTATGTTCTGGTGCCGCGAGGGTCAATGACGAACGCCTCCATCCAGCGCGCCGGGATCGCCCTCCTCATCGGCCTGAGCCTGTTTTTCCGCTTCTACAACCTGGAAGAGAAGCTGCTCTGGCACGACGAGCTCGCAACCCGCGTCTTTGCGGCGGGATACACCGTCGACGAGTGGCACGAGGCGCTGTTCACCGGGGAGATCTTCGACGTCTCCGAGGTGACCAAGTATCAGCACCACAACCCCCAGCGCAGCGTCATGGCCGCCATCCGCGGGCTGGCGGAGGACGACCCCCAGCACCCACCGCTCTACTATGTCCTGACCCGCGTCTGGGTGAGCGTCTTCGGCGACAGCATCGCCACGCTGCGCGCGCTCTCGGTGCTGTTCAGCCTGCTGGGTTTCCCGGCGATCTTCTGGCTCGCCTGCGAGATGTTCGACGACAAGCGCACGGCGTGGATGAGCGTGCTCCTCTACGGGGTCTCGCCGTTCTTCATCCTCTATGCGCAGGAGGCGCGAGAGTATGCGCTCTGGGCGGTGCTGATCCTGGTCTCGAACGCGAGCCTGTTGATGGCGATCAAGAAGGGTACCGCCCGGAGCTGGGCGCTCTACTCCCTGATCACGGTGGTGTCGCTCTACACCTCCTTCACCACCGCGTCGGTGATCATCACCCAGCTGATCTATCTCGTCGTCCGCGAGAGGCTGCGGCCGACCGAGGTGGCGAAGAAGTCCTTCGTGGCCCTGGCGGTGAGCGCGATCTGCTTCGTTCCTTGGGTGATCACGCTGCTCGATCACTGGGACGCGTTCCAGGTCTCGATGAAGTGGTCGAAGATCATCAATATTCCGAACAGCGCGCTCCTGCGGATTCTCGGGCACAACTTCAGCCGCACGATCGTCGATTTCTGGGTGGAGATCGTCGATCCGATGGGCTGGGCGGTGATGCTGGCGGCCTGCGCGGTGATCGCGGTGGCGAGCGCTCACAGCGCGAGAAAGCACCTGCTGCTGGCGCTCGCGATCGCGGTGCCGATCGGGATGCTACTCATCCCGGACCTGGCTTTCGGCGGGATCCGCTCGATCTCGATGCGTTATCTGACGCCATCCTGGCTCGCGGTGCTGCTCGCGCTGGCTCACTGGATGAGCACGCAGCGCGTGGCGGCCGTTGTCGTGCTCGCGGTGTGCACGATCAGCTCGGCCACGAACGCCCCGAAGATTGCCGTGTGGACCAAGGCCACCAGCTTTCATCTCCCGGAGGTCGCCGACATCGTTAATGCCGCATCCGAGCCGCTCGTCGTGGGCAACATGGAGCGGCATAACCCGGGAAATCTGATGGCGCTGAGCGCGCGGCTGAAGCCGGGTACGAAGATGCAGTTCCTCGATACCAAGGCCGAGGAGCACTATGTCCTGCCACGACAGTTTGGGACGGTCTTCTTGTACTCGCCGATCGGTGACTATCGAAAAGCGATGGAGCAGCGCGAGGGCGTCACGAGCGAGATCCTGATCGAGGATCACTTCCTCGACCTGTGGAGAATCCAGTAACGATTCACTGAATCCACTTCGCTTTTTTGCGCCACTCGGCCGGGCCGTCGCTGGAGAAGAGCGCGTCGAACCGGGAGAGGAAGTTCGGCAGCGGCGAAGGTGACCACTTGAACACCGAGACGTTCTTCACCTCGGCGGTGGACGGCGTCTCGCCCGGCGCGAACGGGCCCGCCAGCTTCTCGCTGCAGCACGGCCAGAGGTTCACGAAGAGGCGCATCGGCAGGTGCGGAATCGGCGTCGGTCGGCCCTCGTGGCGGACGTGCACCAGGCGATCGTCCACGAACCAGCGGATCTCGTCGGCTTCCCACTCGATCGCGTAGCGGTGGAAGTCGAGCGACGCATCGAAGCCGAGATCGATCAGCACCGGCGTGCCGAGCATGCCGTAGTTGTAGAGATCACCGACCTGCCCCGGGTTGTAATAGACGTTCACCAGGAGCTTCGTGGTGTCCTTGCCGAGGAACTCGGTGTCGATCTCCTGCCAGGGGTCGAAGCGATAGAGAAAGAACGCGGTGATCACGCCGGAGGTCTTGGCCGGCTTCATCACCGTCTCGAAGCGGCCGTAGGTGAACTGGCCGCCGTCCTTTTTGGTCGAAATGGACCCGGAGCTGTACTCCCTTTCGGGCGTGGCCTTGTGCTCGAGCGCGAGCTTCAGACCCGCGCCGGGCACGGTGATCGCGTTCTCGGGCCTGAACTGGGCGAGGTTGCAGAAGAACGTCGAGTCGAGGCGCTCCCAGAAGGTCGCATCGACGGTCGCGAGATCATCATCGCGCAGCAGCGTGAACGTGCCGGTGCGGGTGGCGTGCGAGATCGGGCCCGGCGTGCCGCAGTAACCTTCGAGCTTCTTGGCCGGGACGATCCAGGGCTCGCCGTCGTGATCGAGCGCCTGGCAATTCCCCTGCGCGACCTCGATGTGGCTGTCCGGCGCGTAGAGCACGCCCACGCAGAAAATGGCCAGCAAAACAGCGCCGAGAATGAGTCGAGAAGGTCGGGTCATCGAGCGTACGCGGGCGCGCATGGTACTCCCGGAGGACGTGACGAGGACGCTCAATCGCCAGCTCTCCTTGATGTGGAAGGTCGGGAGGAGCGCGGTGGGCCCGATCGGCCCGATCGCCTGGAGCACCAGCGCCTCGGCCGGCGCGCGCGACACGGGACGCCAGCGGCCGCGCCCGGTGAGGCAGTCGGCCATACCGAGCAAGACGCCGCAGATGTCGAGATAGAACGCCACCGGGTAAGTCGCGACCACCGCGATGAAGGTGCCGGCGCTGAGCTGGCGGAACTTGGCGAGGCCGATCAGCAGCACGATCAGGGGCGCGCCGAGCCCGATCAGCCCGACCGCCTGCAGGACGTAGGGGATCGGCAAGTTGGCCCGCGAGATGTCGTTGATGATGAACGCCTGGGTCAGGTTCATCGCGATCACCATCGCCGGGAAGATCCAGCCGAAGACGACGGTGACGTCGACCGCGCGCGCCGCGAGCCCGATCGTGCGCTGCTTGCGGGCGATGCGGGCGCCGAGCAGCAGGCTCGCGAGCATCGCCGCGAGCTGTGAGGGCGTGGAGAGCGCCTGGATGAAGAACAGGCCGATCGCCAGGTGGAGCACGAAGACGACCACCGAAACGAGATAGTGCGAGCCGTGATACAGGAACTGGAAACGCTGTAAAAAGCCGATCTTTTCGCTCTCGCGGAGCTGCGCGAGGTGACCGAGGAAAGAGCTGGTGTGGCCATTCGACCAGCGGCGTCGGCGAGCGAGGAAGCTGTAGAGATCCGGCGACGTCTCCTCGCTCGAGCCGCTGTAGGGATTGTCGATGATGCGCGCGCCGTCGAGGACGATCGTGTAGCTGAAGTCGATGTCCTCGGTGAGGCACTCGGTCAGCGGGTTGTCGCGCAGAAGCGACGTCTCCATCACCGCGGTGGTGCCGGTGAAGAACACCGTCAGGCCGAGCTTGGTGAACGCCGCGTTGAAGAGCTCGCAGCCGATGTGCTGGTGCAGCGAGTCCCAGAGCGGGAACAGGCCACGGGCGGAGATCGGCGCGCGGCGGCCCTGGATGATGCGCGCGTTCTGCTCGTGGAGAAGGCAGATCGAGGTGCGCAGCCAGTCGGCGTCGGCCTGGTGATCGGCGTCGAGGATCGCCAGGTACTTCGTCGAGAGGCGGTTGGTCATCCAGTTGACCTTGTCGCTCTTGGGATCGCTGCCCGTGTACGCCACCGTCACGCTGCGGCCGTCGGCGCGAGAGAGCTCGACCGTGGCGCCGGGGGCGCGATCGAAGTCAGCGCCGGGATACATCGACTTCAGGAACGGGATCGAGCTGTCGGACTGATCCTTGATGAGGAGATAGACCTCGACCGGGCCGGCGTGATCTTGCGCGAGGATAGAGGTGATCGCGCGCAGCGCTCGCTCCGCCTCGTTCTTCGCCGGGACCAGGACCGCGACCGCGTCGGTGGGGCGCTCGGTGAACGTCCGCTTCCGGGCGCGTGCCAACAGGAAGACAGCGGCGCACAGATAGTGTCCGAGCGAATACACGCTGAGCAGAGTCGTCAGCAGTGCGCAGACAGCGAGCGTGGTCGTCATCGTTCGGGCCGGCCACCGCTACCGCCCCCGGTCCAATGAAACAAGCGCGATCAATGGCAGTCCGACTGTCAGGCGGGCGAACCGACGGGCCGGCGGTGAGCCGTTGACAGTCACGATCGGCCTGCTCGGAGACGAGCGCGTGCACGAAAGCATGGCACGCGCGTTGCGAAGCATCTGAACCAGGAGGCTACGAGAATATATGAGCAAAGCTGGTGACATCTGCGGTGCGATCTTCGACCCGGGTCAGTTCTTCTACAAACCGAGCACGAGCAAGGCGAAGGGCGCCGACGGTGCCAAGGACCACAAGGACGTGAGCCAGAACTTCGGTCCTGTCACGTCGCTGCTGGCGGCGGTTCCCGGGCCAGTCTCGGCCATCCTGGGCGGCGTCCTCGGCGGCCAGAAGTAAGAGGCGAACATGTACACCCCACCCACCGAGCTCCCCCCGATCGCGATCAAGGCCCTGGCCTTCTACGAGGCCGGGCTGACGGACGCTCACGTCGCAGAGCTGGCCCGGGATCTGGAGTCGATGTTCGACGACTTCAAAGCGCTCTACGACGCGGTGCACGGCGTGGGTGCGGTGATGCTGTTCGCGAAGCAGCAGAACAAGAGAGAGGCGGCAGAGAAGCTGACCGGGCTGATCCGGCACTGCCGCCCGAGGTTTCAGGTTTGGAATCAAGAGGTGAAGGAACAGATCGGGGACGAGGCGCTCCTGGCCGCTCGGCGAATGACGGCGCTGACCGGCTCGTCCGCCCCGAGAAGCGCTCCGGTGCTGGGGCAAACGCGGCCGGCGGGAGCGGTGCCATTGTCGGCGCTGCGACCGCCGGCCTCGAGGACGGTGGGCCCGCCGACGCTGCGACGGGCGCGCGCTCAAGGCTGAACGAGCACCTTCAATACACCGGGCGCTGAAGCCCGGGCGAAGGCCGCCTCCGCGTCCTTCAGCGCGTACTGCGCGGAAATCAGCGGCGTGGGATCGACGCGCCCGGCGGCGAGCGCGTCGGCAATATTTCTCCCGATATGCGGGGCGCCGGCCGTCGTTCTATGGACAGTGGTCGCGGACCCGGAGAGTAGGTTGACGGTGTCCGAGGCCACCTCCCAGACCGCGCTCGACGTGCGGCCCGCGTGGAGATCATCGTGGCGACCCATGATCGGCGGGTGCTCTTGCTCCTGCTGGCGATGGGGCTGCGGCTCGATCAGGCCAAGGAGGTCGCGCAGGCCACCTGGCTGCGGCTGATGGAGCAGGAGCGCGCGGGCAAGCTCGAGCGGTTCGACTTCCCCGGCCTCGCGCTCAAGCAGGCGCTCGCGCTCCAGCCGATCGATCTCGACATCGACTCCGGGCTGCCCAGCCCGAGACCGCGATGATCCGCCGCCAGGAGCTGACGGTCGCGCTGGACGCGTTCGACCAGTGCTCGACGAGCGCGCAGAACGTCTTTCGCACCGTGTACGAAGAGCCTGGGCTCTCGCACGGCGAGGCGGCGGCGAAGCTGGGCCTGTCGGTGCAGCGCGTGCGCCAGGTGATCTGCGAAGTGCGGAAGAAGCTGCGGAGAGCGATCGACGCGGCGGAGGTGAGCCATGACTGAGCATCCGATCGGCGAGCTCTTCGAGAGCTACGTGATGGGTGCGATCGGCGATCTCGATCGCGAGAAGCTCGAGGCGCACGTCGTCGGCTGCGGCGTCTGCGCCGCGGTGCTGGCGAAGGAGGCGCGCGTCGAGCTCGCGATGTTCGCGATCGCCCAGCGCGCCGAGCGCTGCCCTTCGTGCCGGCGGCCCTGCCCCGGCGAGCGCTGCCTGGCCTGCGGCGCGGCGCGGCTGGTCCGCGGCTATCGCACGGTGGGCGTCCTCGCGCAGAACCCGAACGGCTGGGTCTACGTCGCCGACGCGCCGGACGGGAAGCGGGTCGCGCTGAAGGAGCTGGTGTTCCGCCAGATCCCGGACCTCGAGACGATCGACACGTTCGCGCGCGAGGGCCGCGTGCTGCGCCAGCTCGATCACCCGCGCATCCCGCGCTACATCGACAGCTTCGCCGACGGCGAGGGCGCGGAGACGCGCTTCTACACCGCGCAGAGCTACGTCCAGGGAGAATCGCTGCTCGATCGCCTCGACATGCACCGCTTCACCGAGTCCGAGGTCCGCGACATCGCGCAGCAGGTGCTCTCGGTGCTGGCCTACTTGCAGGGGCTCTCGCCCAAGGTCGTGCACCGCGACATCAAGCCGGGCAACCTGGTGCAGCGGCCGGACGACGCGATCGTGCTGGTCGACTTCGGATCGGCGCGCGAGCGCGGGCTCACGCAGAACGGCACGTTCGCGGGCTGGGCACGAGGCTCATCCACCTCCTCACCCGCGCGACGCCGAAGGGCGGCGCGCGGCCGGACATGTCGAAGGCGAACGTGTCCGAGGTGATGCGGCGCTGGCTGGAGAAGATGACGGCGGAGAATCCGCGGGATCGGTTCCAGTCGGCGGAACAAGCCCTGGTCGCGCTCCAGCAGGCCCGGACCAAGCCGCGCTGGCGACCGGGGTGGATCGAGGCGGTGGCAGGGATCGCGGCGGCCTCGGTGACGGTGCTCGGCGCGTATATCGCGCACGTCGACAACCGGCCGCCGGCGATCACCCGGGTGCCCAGGCCGCCCGCCATGGTCGAGCGGCCCGGGTCCTGGATCATCTTCGACATCCGCACCCCCGGAAATCCGGATGGTGTCCGCGTCCTCGTCGACGGGCATCCGATCGAGTACAAGCCCCGCGGCCCTTATTTCGCCGAGCAAAAGGTGCACATCACGGCCGAGCAGGAGGGGCTCACGTGCCTCGCGTCGCCCTCGGTCGTCGACGGGGCGCGCGGTCAGGCCGTGCGCGTCGAGTGCTACAACCCGGACTGCAGGAGCCTCCCCGGCCGCGCCCCCGGCTACGCGACGATCGAGACCGACCCTCCGAGCACGCTGTACTCGTACGGCCGGAGGGTCGGCGAATCGATGCTGTCGAGGGTCCAGTTCCCGGCGGGTTGCGTGGAGCTAGTGGCCAGGACCCCCGAGGGCCGGGAAAAGACGTTCCGGATGCAGATCGACAGCGGCAAGGTGCAGAACTACCGCCTCGAGATCCCGTAGAAAAAAACGCAAAACCATCGGTCGGGTGCGCTGCTCCAAAACCCGCCCGAGATGCTAGTCCTACACCCTTGAACCTCCGTATCGCCCTGGCCCTCGCCGCGTTCCTCGCGTCCTCCTGCGCCAGCCAGTCGCCCCCTCCGAGCACCGCGCCTTCGAGCCCGCCGCCGCCGAGTGCCAGCGCCGGCGGGGGGACCACCACCGCAGCGAGCCCGGCTACGGCCGACGCGACTGCGCCGGCAAAGGCCGATGCTCCGCCGCCGCCCAAGGTGCTCAGCGAGAAGGAGCAGATCGAGGAGGCCCGCGCCGCGCTCGAGTCGGCCAAGACGACCTACCCGCAGTCGCAGGCCGCGCTCGCCGACAAGAAGGTCACCAACGACCAGTTCCAGCGCGCGCGCGACGAGCTGGCGACGCTCGAAAAGGCGCTCGAGGCCGGCCAGAAGCTCGAGGCCAAGGACGCGTCGTACGCCTCGCTCGCCAAGGAGCTCCGCGAACAGGTCGCGAAGGACAAGCCGGCGCTGGCGGGGCGCTGGCTCGAGGTCGGCCTCACGCTGCAGAAGGGCGCGGTCGAGGCGGCGATCAAGACCGCGAACACCGCGATCGCGGCGGCCAAGCAGAAGAACGCCACCGAGGAGACCGTCGCCAAGGCCGAGGCCGCGGCGAAGGCGGTCGGCCCGACGATCGAGCGCGGCGTGCCGTTCGAGCCGCAGGACGCCAAGTACCTCGCGTTCGTCACCCCGCTGAAGACGCAGCCCGCGACGCTGGAAAAGGCGGCCGCCGATGCGCGCCAGGCGTTTTTGGTGCGCATCCAGCGCGAGACGCTGACCAAGGCCAAGGCGGCCAGCGACGCGTCGCTCGTCGTGCTGAGGAAGTCGATCGAGGAGAAGGCCTTCGAGACCAGCAAGCTCGCGCTCGATGACGTCGAGAAGTCGCTCGCGGCGGGCAAGTCGCTCGAGGAGAAGGACGCCGAGTACACCAAGCTGGCGACCACCGTGCGCACCACGGTCGAGGCCGCGAAGACCGAGATCACCGGCCACCGCGCGCGCCAGAAGACCGAAGTGCACAAGGCCGCGGTGGAGTCGGCGCGCAAGATCGCCACCGATGCCAACGCCGCGCTGGCGAAGACGCTCGATCCGCCCAGCATGGAGGCCTCCGAGAAGGCGGTGCGCGATCTCGAGGTCGTGCTCGCGACCGGCAAGGACTTCGTCGCGACCGACAAGAAGTACGCCGACTACGCGGCGGTGGTGACGAAGGAGATCGAGGCACGCAAGGCCGCGATCGCCGGGGCCAAGGCCCAGGTCGCGATCAAGGGCGAGAAGACCACGCTCGAGTCCGCGGTCGCGGAGCTGGATGCGAAGGCGGGCGCGTACAAGGCGACGCCGACGCCCGAGGCGCTGGCCGCCGCCGAGAAGGCCGCGGCGGAGCTGGAAAAGACGCTCCAGGCGCAGGTCGAGCTGGCTTCGAAGGACAAGGCGCACGCTGCGCTGGTCGCCACGCTGACCAAGAAGCTCGCCGATCAGCGGGCGATGCTGGTGGGCACCAAGAACGACGCGACGATCGTCACGCACCGCGCGGCGGTGATCGCCAAGCAGACCGCGGTCGCCGACATGCTCAAGGCGCTCGCCGGCAAGATCGAGTACGAGCCCTACGCCAACGCCGCGAAGGTGATCGAGGATCTCGGCAAGACGCTCGGCGAAGGCGACGCGCTCGGCGCGAGCAACGCGAAGTACGCGGCCGAGATCAAGGTCGCGCGCGACAAGATCCCCGGCTACGAGATGCAGGTCCGGAAGACCTGGATCGAGGCGGCTGACCTGCAGGTCAAGGCGCGCATCAAGGCGCTCGAAGGGAAGCCGGACGCGGCGGCGTTCAGCGAGGCCGAGAAGGCCCAGGCGACGCTGGCGAAGACGGTCGACTCGTCGAAGATCGCGCGGCTCACGGACAAGGCGTACCTGGCGTTCGTCGCGACGTCCGAGAAGCAGGCGGCGGCGTACAAGACGCAGATCGATCAGCGGCGCGGGACGCTCAAGATCGAGACCTCGCGCGCGGGCATCGACGCGGCCGCGACGGCGGCGACCGAGGCGATGAAGGCCCTCGACGGTCAGCCCGATGGCGCGGCGTTCGGCAAGGCCGAGGGCGCGGTCAAGGAGCTCGATCGCGCGATCGAAGGTGAGTCCGAGCTCGCGACCACCAGCGCCGCGTACGTCACCGAGCAGAAGAAAAAGGTCACCGACTACACGGCCAAGATCGCGGCGCGTCGTATCGAGGTGCTGGTCAACGATCATCGCGCGAAGCTCGTCGCGGCGCTCGCGGCGCTCGCGGAGAAGCAAAAGGCGCTCACCGCGGGCCCGAGCGAGGAGACGATCGGCGCGACCGAGAGCGCGGTCTCCGAGCTGGAAAACGTGGTCAATTCGGGCAAGGAAGCGGCCGAGAAGGCGCCCAAGTACGCGGCCGAGATCGCGGCGGCGAAGGCGAAGATCGATCCGGCGCGCGCGGACATCGGCAAGCGCAAGACCGAGGCTGCGGTGGTCGCCCAGAAGACCGAGATCGAGGCGGCGTTCGTCGCGCTGAACGAGAAGCTGGCCAAGCCGGACGCGATCGCGTTCGAGGCCGCGGAGAAGCAGGCGGTCGAGATCGAGTCGTCGCTCGAGGAAGGCGCCGAGCTCGGGGCCAAGGATCCCAAGCACGCGGCGTACATCGCCGGGCTGAAGAAGAAGCTGGCCGACCAGCGCGCGGCGATCGTGCGCGGGCGGCTCGGCCTGAAGGTCACGGCGCACCGCGCGGGCGTCGAGGCGATGCGCACCAAGGTCACCGACACCATCAACGCCATCGAGGGCACGCTCGAGCCGGAGGCGTTCGACGCCGCGGATCGCACCATCTCCAACCTCATGTCGACGCTGTCGAGCGGCGAGGAGCTGGCGGGCGAGGATCCGAAGTACGCGGCCGAGCTCAAGGCGAAGGTCGCCGAGATCCCCGGCCTGCAGATGCAGGTGCGGACCAAGCGCATCGCCGCGGCGCAGGGCGCGCTGCTCGAGAACATGAAGGCGGTCGACACGAAAGACGGCATGAAGGCCGCGCAGAACGCGATCGATCGCCTCAACGACGCGGTCGCCTCGGCGAAGACGCTCAAGACGACCAACCCCGCGTTCCTGGCCACGGTCGCCAACGCCGAGAAGCAGATCGTGGTGCAGCGCGGGCTGATCGACAAGCGCACCGTCGCGATCGAGGTCGAGTCGCACAAGAAGCGGATCGAGGAGTCGACCGCGCAGGTCACGGCGAAGATCGAGGGCCTCGGGAAGCTCGAATACGAGCCCTACAAGGCGGCCGAGGAGGCGGTGACGGCGCTCGAGAAGGTTATCGCGGCGGGGCAGCCGATCACCGAGCGCGACCCGGCGTACGCCAAGGCGCTCGCGGCCGAGACGGCCAAGATCGAGGGCCACCGCATCGCGATCCGCAACAAGTGGATCGCCGCAGCGCAAGCGGCGGTCGCCGAGAAGATCAAGGCGCTCGACACCTTGGCCGGCACCAAGGCCGGCGACAAAGAGACCGACCGCTCGTTCAAGGCCGCCGAGGACGCGGTGGTCGTGCTGAGCCGCACCATCGAGTCGGGCAAGAACCTCACCAAGGCGCCGGCCTACCAGAAGGCGCTCGCGACCGCGGAGGCCGACGCGACCAAGCAGCGCGCGACGATCGACGCGAAGCGGATCAGCGTCGTCGTCGATGCGCACAAGGTCGGGCTCGAGGCGGCGGAGAAGTCCGTCACCGAGAAGCTCGCGGCCATCACCGGCAAGCCGGAAGACGGCGCTTTCAAGGCCGCGGAGAGCGCGGTCAACGAGCTGTCGTCGTCGCTCGAGTCGGGCGCGAACGCCGCGTCCAAGGACCCCGCGTACGCCAAGCGCATCGCGGCGATCCAGGCGAAAATCCCGGGATTCAAGGCGCAGATCGAGAAGCGCTCCACCGAGACGCTCGTCGCGTCGCACAAGGAGAAGCTGGTCGCGGCGCGCGCTGCGGTGAACGAGAAGCTGGCGGCGATCGCCAAGAGCACCGACGCGTTCGCGCCCGCCGAGCAGGCGATCGGCGAGCTGTCGTCGGTGATCGCGAGCGGCAAGTCGGCCGGCGAGAAGAGCCCGGCCTACGCCGGCGAGCTGGCCGCGGAAGAGAAGAAGATCGCCGAGTACAACGGGCGCATCGCCAAGCGAAAGGCGGAGGTCGAGCTGGCCGACGCGATCCGTGAGCTCGACGAGGCCGTCGCTGCCGCGAACACCGCGGTGAAGGCGATCTCGCCGGCTGCGGCGACCGCAGGGATCGGCCCGGCGCCCGAGGCAGCGGCGCTGACCGCGGCCGACGAGGCGGTCAAGGCGCTCGAGGCGCAGATCGAGGACGGCGCGGAGCTGGCGAAGGGCCCGCTCGGCGCGAAGCTCGCTGTGGCCAAGGCCGATGTGCCGCGAAAGCGCGCGGCGATCGCTCTTGCGCGCGTGAGCATCGACGTCGCCGCGCACGACAAGACGCTGGCGGCCGCGTCGGCGGAAGCCGCGACCCGCGTCGAGCAGCTCGCGACGGGCGGGATCTCTCCGGCCTCGCTCAAGGCCGCGGAGGGCGCGGTGTCCTCGCTCGAGAGCGCGGTGAAGGCCGGCGACGAGCTGGCCAAGCAGAGCCCGACGCACGCCAAGGTGCTGGCGACGTATCCGAAGAAGATCGCCGATCTGCGCGCGGCGATCGCCAAGCGCGCGGTCGAGACCGAGGTCAAGTCGCACCGCGAGAAGGTCGCCGCCTCAGTCGCCGACGTCGGCACCAAGATCGGCGCGCTCGGCAAGCTCGAGTACGACGCGTTCAAGAACGCCGAGGACTCGGTGGTGGCGCTCGAGAAGGTGATCTCGGGCGGCGAAGAGATCAGCGAGCGCGACGCGAGCTACAAGAAGGAGCTCGCGGCGACGACCGCCAAGATCGAGGGCTACCGCATCACGATCCGCCAGAAGTGGATCGACGCCGCGAAGATCGCGGTGACCGAGAAGATCGCCGGGCTCGACCTCGGGCCCGGCCCCAAGGCCGGTGACACGGGGAGAGAGAAGGCCTTCAAGGCCGCGGATGACGCGGTGGTCGTGCTGACGCGGACGATCGAGTCGGGCAAGAACCTCACGAAGGCCCCGGCGTACCAGAAGTTCCTCTCGATCGCCGAGGCGGACGCGGCCAAGCAGCGCACGCTGATCGATCAGAAGCGCGTCAGCATCGTCGTCGACGCGCACAAGGTCGGGCTCGATGCGGCGGAGAAGAGCGTCACCGAGAAGCTGTCCCAGCTGGCCGGGAAGCCCGAGCCGGACGCGTTCAAGTCGGCGGAGAGCGCGGTCAACGAGCTCTCGTCGCAGCTCGAGTCGGGCACGAACGCCGCGTCGAAGGACCCGGCGTACGCCAAGCGCATCGCGGCGCTGCAGTCGAAGATCGCGGGGTTCAAGGCGCAGATCGAGAAGCGCGAGGTCGAGGTCGCGGTCGGATCGCACAAGGAGAAGCTGGTGCTGGCGCGGGCCGCGGTGAACGAGAAGCTGGCCGCGATCGCCAAGAGCGCCGACGCGTTCGGCCCGGCCCAGCAGGCCATCGGCGAGCTGTCGTCGGTGATCGCGAGCGGCAAGTCCGCGAGCGAGAAGAGCCCGGCGTACGCGAAGGAGCTCGAGGCCGAGGAGAAGAAGATCGCCGAGTACAACGGGCGCATCGCCAAGCGTAAGGCGGAGGTCGAGCTGGCCGACGCAGGGCGCGAGCTCGGTGAGGCGATCGCGGCGGCGAACGCGGCCGTGAAGGCGATCTCGCCGGCTGCGGCGACCGCAGGGATCGGACCGGCGCCCGAGGCGGCGACGCTGACCGCGGCCGACGAGGCCGTGAAGGCGCTCGAGGATCAGATCGAGGACGGCGCGGAGATGGCCAAGGGGCCGCTCGGCGCGAAGCTCGCGGCAGCGAAGGCCGAGGTGCCCAGGAAGCGCGCGGCGATCGCTCTTGCGCGGGTGAGCATCGAGGTCGCGGCGCACGACAAGGCGCTCCTCGCGGCGACGACCGAGGCGGCCACGCGCGTCGAGCAGCTGGCGACCGGTGGGATCTCGCCGTCGTCACTCAAGGCGGCGGAGGGCGCGGTCTCATCGCTCGAGAGCGCGGTGAAGGACGGCGACGAGCTGGCCAAGAAGAGCCCGGCGCACGCCAAGGTGCTCGCGACCTATACGAAGAAGATCGCCGACCTGCGCGCGGGCATCGCCAAGCGCGCGGTCGAGACCGAGCTCAAGGCGCACCGCGAGAAGGTCGCCGCAGCCACAGACGACGTCGGGACCAAGATCGGCGCGCTCGGGAAGCTGGAGTACGACGCGTTCAAGAACGCCGAGGACTCGGTGGTGGGCCTCGAGAAGGTGCTCTCCGGCGGCGAGGATCTGACCGAGCGCGACGCCTCCTACAAGAAGGAGCTCGCGGCCGCGACGGCCAAGATCGAGGGCTATCGCATCACCATCCGCCAGAAGTGGATCGAGGCGGCGAAGATCGCGGTGACCGAGAAGATCGCCGCGCTGGACGCCAAGTCGACCGACAGGGCCTTCAAGGCGGCGGATGACGCGGTGGTCGTGCTGGGTCGGACCATCGACTCGGGCAAGACGCTGACGAAGGCGCCGGCGTACCAGAAGTACCTGGCGATCGCCGAGGCAGACTCGAACAAGCAGCGCACGCTGATCGATCAGAGGCGCGTCAGCATCGTCGTCGACGCGCACAAGGTCGGGCTCGATGCGGCGGAGAAGTCGCTGACCGAGAAGCTCGCGGCGCTGTCGGGCAAGCCGGAGCCGGACGCGTTCAAGTCGGCCGAGAGCGCGGTCAGCGAGCTGTCGTCGCAGCTCGAATCGGGCACGAACGCCGCCGCCAAGGACCCCGCGTACGCGAAGCGGATCGCGATGCTGCAGAGCAAGATCGCTGGTTTCAAGGCGCAGATCGAGAAGCGCCAGGTCGACGTGGTCGTCGCGTCGCACAAGGAGAAGCTGGTCGTCGCGCGCGCGGCGCTGAACGATAAGCTGGCCGCGATCATCAAGAGCGCGGACGCGTTCGGCCCTGCCGAGCAAGCGATCGGCGAGCTGTCGTCGGTGATCGCGAGCGGCAAGTCGGCCGCCGAGGAGAGCCCGGCGTACGCGAAGGAGCTCGCGGCGGAGGAAGGCAAGATCGCCGGCTACAACGCCCGCGTGGCGAAGCGGAAGAGCGAGGTCGAGCTCGGTGAAGCTGCGCGTGAGCTCGGCGAGGCGGTCGTCGAGGCGAACGCCGCGGTGAAGGGCCTGGGCGCAGGCGCCGAGCCGGCGGCGCTGACCGCGGCCGACGAGGCGGTGAGCGCGCTGGAAGAGGCGATCGGAGACGCGGGCGCGCTGGCCAAGGGCGCGTTCGCCGGCAAGCTCGCCGCGGCCAAGGCCGAGCTGCCCAAGAAGCGCGCGGCGATCGCGTCGGCGCGGGTGGGTATCGAGGTGGCGGCGCACAAGAAGGCGCTCGATGCGGCCACCGCCGAGGCGGCGACGCGCGTGGAGCAGCTCGCGAACGGCATCTCGCCATCGTCGATCAAGGCTGCCGAGGGCGCGGTGTCGTCGCTCGAGAGCGCTGTGAAGGACGGCTCCGAGCTCGCCAAGAAGAGCCCGGCGCACGCCAAGGTGCTCGCGACGTACTCCAAGCGGGTCGCCGATCTGCGCGGGGCGATCGGCCGGCGCGCGGTGGAGACCGAGCTCAAGGCGCACCGCGCGAAGATCGAGGAGGCCGCCGAGGACGTCGGCACCAAGCTCGGCGCGCTCGGGAAGCTCGAGTACGAGGCCTACAAGGCCGCCGAGGAGTCGGTGGCGAGCATGGAGAAGACCATCGCCAGCGGCGAGGACCTCACCGAGCGCGATCCTTCGTACAAGAAGGAGCTCGCGGCGCAGACGGCGAAGATCGAGGGCTACCGCATCACGATCCGCAACAAGTGGATCCAGGCGGCCAGCGGCGCGGTGCAGGAGAAGCTCGCCGCGATCGAGGCCAAGCCCGATGACCGCACCTTCAAGGGGGCCGAGGACGCGGTCGTGGTGCTCAACCGCACCATCGAGTCCGGAAAGAACCTCACCAAGGCGGCGGCGTACCAGAAGCAGCTCGCGGCCTACGAGAGGCAGGCCGCGGCGTTCCGCGACACGATCGACAAGCGGCGCGTCAGCATCGTCGTCGACGCGCACAAGGTCGACCTCGACGCCGCCGAGAAGACGGTCGGCGAGAAGATGAAGGCGCTCGCCGGCAAGCCGGAGATGGGCGTGTTCAAGGAGGCCGAGAGCGCCGTGAGCGCGCTTCAGGACACGATCGACTCGGGCGCCGACGCGGGCACCAAGGACCCGGCGTACAAGAAGCGCCTCGCCGCGCTGCGCGGAAAGATCGACGGCTACAAGGCCACGATCACCAAGCGCCAGTTCGACGTCGAGGTCAGCGGCAACCGCGAGAAGATCGCCGCGGCATCGAAGGCCGTGAACGCCGCGCTCGGATCGCTCGGCAAGGACACGTTCACCGCGGCCGAGCAGGCGATCGGTGAGCTCGACTCCGCGCTCGACGAGGGCAAGTCGTTCGCCAAGGAGAACAAGGCGTACGAGAAGGAGCTCGCGGCCGAGCAGAAGAAGATCCCGGGATTCCAGGCGCGGCTCGCGAAGAAGAAGGTCGAGGCCCAGGTCGCAGAACAGGCCGAGGAGATCGCCGCAGCGCAGTCTGCGGTGTCGACCGCGATCAAGGGCCTCGCGGGCGCGACCGACCCGAAGGTGTTCGAGGGCGCGGAGGAGGCGATCGGCGATCTCGAGGAGAAGATCACCGAGGGCCAGAAGCTGGCGAAGGCCTCGCCGGCGCACGCCAAGAAGCTGGCGGCGATCAAGTCGGGCCTTCCCAAGCAGCGCGCGGCGATCGCCGGCGCGCGGCTCAACATCGAGCTCGCGGCGCACAAGAAGGTGGTGACGGCGGCGAACGCCGAGGCCGAGGAGCGCGTCGAAGGGCTCGCGAACGGCATCACGCCCGCGTCGTTCAAGGCGGCCGAGGGCGCGGTCGACGGGCTCGCCGAGGCGCTGAAGTCCGACGTGGCGAAGAAGAGCCCGGCGCATGCCAAGTGGCTCGCGACCTACGCGAAGAAGGTCCCTGCGCTGAAGGCGTCGATCGGTCGCAAGGAAGTCGAGACCGAGCTCAAGGGCCACCGCGCCGAGATCGCCGAGGCCCTCTCGGATCTCGACGAGAAGATGGGCGCGCTCGACGGGAAGCTCGACTACGACCTCTACGCGGCCGCCGAGACGTCGGTGAACAAGCTCGAAAAGGTGATCGGCAGCGGCGAGGGCCTGGCGGAGCGCGATGATCGCTATGCCAAGGAGCTGAAGGCGCAGACCGCCAAGATCGAGGGTCACCGCATCACCATCCGCAAGCGCTGGATCGACGCGGCCAACGCGGCGGCGGTCGAGAAGCTCGCGGCGCTCGACGCCACGCCGAACGACAAGGCGTTCAAGGCGGCCGAGGACGCGGTGAAGGTGTTCGGCAAGACCGTCGAGTCGGGCCTCACGCTGACCAAGGCGGCGGCGTACCAGAAGATGCTCGCGGCGAACGAGAAGAAGGCCGACGCCTATCGCGCGCGCATCGACAAGCGGCGCTCGCAGGCGGAGTTCGGCGAGGTGCGGGCCGAGCTGGACGCGGCCGCGGCCGACGCTGCGGAGAAGATGGCGGAGAAGGACACCGACGCGGCTTCGGCGGCGCTCGACAAGCTGGCGGACGCGATCGACTCGAACTCGTCGGCGGCGGATCGCGATCCGGCGCACAAGAAGAAGGTCGCGGCGCTCAAGAAGAAGCTGGCGTCCGATCGCGCCAAGCTCGCCAAGCTCAGCGCTGCCGGGAAGGGCAAGGCCGAGCTGGCCGGGATGACCGAGGCATCGGCCGAGCTCTCGAGCGCGATGGCGGCGCTGACCAAGTCACCGAGCACCGACAACATCGACGCGGTGGACAAGGCGATCTCCAGCGTAGAGTCGGCGATCTCCGAGAAGGCCGTGAGCCCCAAGGCGAAGGCCCAGGCGGCGGCGCTGAAGAAGAAGATCGTGGTCGCGCGCGGCGCGATGAACCGCGCGAAGGGCGAGTCCACGGTGAAGGAGCACAAGATGCAGCTCGCCGCACAGCTCGTCACCGCCAAGGAGGCCATGGGCGGCCTCAAGAAGATGGGCGATCGCGAGGCGCTCGGCGCCGCGGAGAACGCGGTGGACGCGCTCGAGGAGCTGGTCGCTTCGGGCAAGGATCTCGCAAAGGCGAACAAGAAGTACGGCACGTTCCTGGCGCAGGCGAAGAAGACGGCGCTCCAGTACCAGACCGCGATCACCAAGCAGAAGAAGACGGTCTCGTCGGAGGAACCGGTGGCGGCCGCGCGCCACGTCGACGAGGAAGAGTCGTCGCCGGCCGAGGATCCCAAGGCGAAGCTGGAGTCGGCGCAGAGCACCGCGCGCAAGCTGATGAAGGCGCTGGTCAAGGGCGCGAACGAGGACACGCTGTCGTCGGCCAAGGTCGCGCTCGAGGATCTCGCGGACACGATCGACGGCTCGGCGGCGGCGGCAAAGAAGTCGAAGCCGTTCGCCAAGAAAGTCGCGCTCGCGCGCCTCCAGCTCAGCAAGGGCAAGAAGACCCTCGCGAAGGCGGAGGCGGTCGCGGCCAAGGCCGCAGCGAAGGCGGCCAAGTCGGCGCCAGTGGCGGAGTCGTCGTCGTCCTCGGATTCCGGCGAGGATCCGAAGATCCAGGTCGCGGAGGCCTACGCGAAGCTGGCGAAGCAGCTCAAGGCGTTCAAGGGAAAGAAGCCCACGAGCGAGCAGATCGACGAAGCGCTCTCGGCCGCCGCGGAGATGGAGACGGCGCTCGACGACGGCGCCGCGACCGCAGCCGGCAAGACGGCGAAGTACAAGAAGTACGCCGTGATCATGACGAAGAAGCTGAAGATCGCGCGCGCGAAGCTGACCAAGCAGCGCCGGGCGATGGATGGCGCGGCGGTCTCGCGGCGGAAGTCTTAGCTCGCCGGACAAGAGAGAGCGCTGAGGAACCCAGGAACCCAGGAATCAGATCCGAGAAAAATCTGATCCTTCGACCGCGGCACCGGAGCTCCGAGCGGTGCGCTGCAGCGGTGCTGCGGATCGCACCCAGCGATCCAGCGCCGGCAACGCGAGGATCCCATCCACCCACGCTGCCGCGCGTGGGCCACCGTGAGGCCGCGCGCGCGGATGCGCACCGCGAGGGGTGCGAGCGCGAAGTCGGCGAGCGAGAACGCGCAACCCGAAGTATCTCCTCGGCGGTCCGATCGACGCGTCCGGCGTCGGCCACATCCTCGCGCTCGAGCAGAAGCACTCGCCGACGATCAGCGCGGGCGCTGCGACCGACAACGCGATCGCGGCGATCAAGTCGCACGGGCCGCTGGTCGGCATCCCGCCGAAAGTCTAGGTTCCGTCTTGAACGATGGCCGGCGGTAGCGGCGCGTCGATGCTCGCGTAGGTCGACGGATCGAGCTTCTTTCCTGCGGCGTCCTTGACGCCTCCGCCCTTCGTCGAGCGCGCGATCAGCTTCGGCTCGAACTTCCCGTCGCCCTGGTGAATGACGTCGATGAACTCGAAGCGGATGTCCGGGAAGAGCTTCGGTAGCAGCTCCATCGCGCGGATGAGGTTCTCGTCGTTGTCATCGACGAACTTCACGCGCTTGAGCGTGGTCGCCGACGGATCGAACAGCGTGAGCAGCGCCGCCATCGAGAGCGCCTTCTTGCGCCCCTGCCCTTCGCAGCCGTCGAGGCCCAGCTTCGACTTGTGCTCCGGGTGATACATCATCAGCGCACCATCGAGCTTCGCGCCGTAGCGGCCGAGGAGCTCCTTCATCCCAGCGATCACCGAGTCGTCACCGCCGCGCGCCGTCACCACGATCTCGCGCGAGGTGTCGTCGGCGTTGGCCTTCTTCAGCGACTGGATGGTGGGCAAGATCTCCTTCGCGGCGAGGATGTTCGCGAGGTGGCTGACCTGCGCGTTCTCGGGCGCGTAGTCGGCCCCGACGAACGTGGGGTTCTGGAGCCGGAAAGCGTCGTACTCCTTCTTCACGTCGCGGTGCGCGCCGATGCCGAGGCGAAGCGGAGCGCTGGTCGCGGGGTCGATGAGGAGCTGCTTGGTGGTCTTGTGGCGCAGGAACACCGGGATCACCGGGCTGTCGAACAGCGTGAGATCGGCGTCGGTGAGCACCAGCTTCTTCGTGCCGGCGAAGTCGGCCGCCGTCATCCCCTGCCCGCTCAGGATGTCCCTCGCCGCGAGCGCGAGGGCGCCGAGATCGACGCTCTTCGGATAGCCGGCCGGGAGCTCGACGACGCGCGACACGATCGACGGCGCCACCGGCTGCGGTGCGATGGACTGCGTGGCGGCGCCGCCACCGAACGCGTCCTCGCGTCCTCGGACTGCATCCGGCCGCTTCGCGGCAGGCGCGACGATCGGCGCAGTGATCGGCGTGAGGTCGACCTGCGCGATCGCGCCGACGTTCCCTGCCGTGACCTTGCGCATCGGCGACACCGTATCACTTTCGATCGAACTTCGCCTTCATCTGTTGCCCGATCTCGCGCTCCAGCGCCTCGTCGCGCAGGTTGAAATGATCCTTGCCCGGGACGATCGTGCAGGCCGCATCGCTCTGCTTTTCCGCGAGAAATGCGCAGAGATGGCCGACGCCCTCCTCGAGATGGAAGCTGTCCTCGGCCCCCACCTGGATGAACAGCTTGCCGCGCAGCTTGGGCCCGAGCTCGCCCCACCGTTCGGCCAGGACACGGCGGATGTCGAAGCGGGTCCAGGCCTCCGCGACCGCCGGGTCGACGACGCCGGTCGCGCGATCCCACAGCCACTGCGGGCGCCCGGTGGGCCCACGCGGCGAGAACGCCCAGTCGAAGGTGGAGAGCGCGCCGCCGTACTCGCCCATCGCGTCCTCGAGCCGCGCGAACTCCTCGAGGCCGAGCAGCGGAGCGCCGTTCATGCGGAAGAGGTTCCGCGGCTGGCCCTTCGCGTCGCGATACACGTTCTCCTTCGAGCCCGGCGTCACGTCGACGCCGGTGAAGCTGCGAAAATCGACCGGATCCGGCGCGGTCGACCAGGTGCCGGCGAACAGGTCGGGGTGCTGGATCATCGTCCAGAGCGAGGCCCATCCGCCCGACGAGTGCCCCGTGAGGAAGCGCGCGCGGGGCGCCGCGATGAGCGGGAAACGCGCCTCGAGCGCCGGGATCATCTCCTCCACGAACGCCCGCCCATACGGACCGTTGTTCACCGAGTCCACCAGCGCGTGATGACCGACGCGGAGCTGCGGGAGCAACACCACGTACGCCATCGCCGGGAGCACGCCGCGCGCTGCGAGCGACGCGTACCTGCCGGCGCGATCGAGCGCGCCACCGAACCCCGGGATCGCGTAGACCGTCGGCCATGGGCCGGTGCCGGGCGGGAGGATCACCACCACGCGCTGGGTGGTCTCTCGGCCGCGAAATGCGCTCAGGAGCGGGCTCGGGATCTCGACGATCTGTGCGTTCGGCGGCAGCGCGCGCGAGGACTCGGGGATGACACGATCGAGCACGAGCTCCACCGGACCGGTGGGTCGCTCGATCACGCGACCCACCAGGTCCTGCGCGCCGGTGCCGCCCGAGATGTAGCTGCCGTCGCGATCGAGCAGCGCCATGAAGTGGTGCGATCCGCGCGGCGCGCGGGAGAACGGGGCGGGAAAGGCCAGCCGATCGGCATCGAACGCGATCGTGCTCCCGGGCGCGAGGCCGGCGACGTCCATCGCCGCGAGCCACACCTTCTTCGGATCGCCGTAGTCGAAGTCGAGCACCGCTCGCCCGGGCGCGACGGTCGACATCATCACGATCAGGCGCCCGCTGATCGGCTCCGGCGTGACTGTGCTGGAGAGCGTGACGCGGATCTGGAGCGGGAGCTCGGGCGCTTTCACCGCCGCTTGTTGCGTGGCGCAGCCGCTGATCAAGAGCGCAAACAGCCCGTACCGCATCGCGCGGAATGGAGCACGTTCAACTCGCGCGATCCAGCTCGACATGGAACGCCGACCCGCGCCCCGGCGCGCTCGCGAGCAGCCCCATCGAGATGATCCTCCCGCGGAGCGCGTCGAGCATCGCGCGCGGACCACGGGGTGAGGGTCGCGCGGGGAGAATCTGATTGGTGTCTCGATCAGCTCGGCGGGTAGCCGGGCACCATGCCGAGATCGAGGGCGCGCTTGAAGTCCCGGATGAAGCGGATCTGCTCGGTGTTGAAGCAGAGATACTCCGTCGCCTCACTCACCGCCTCGTCGGCCGTGAACCCGTCGACCGCCATGCGGTAGCAAGCCACGGCGCAGCTGGTGCGGCCGATGCCGGCGAGGCAGTGCACGTAGACCGGCTGGTTCTTCGGGTCGCTGGCGAAGTCGAGGAAGACCTTCATCTCGGCGCGCGTCGGCGGCGTCCCGTCAGGAATCGCGAGGCGCAGGTAGCGCAAGCCGAGCTGGCGGCACGGGATCGCGTTTACGTTGTTCTCGTCGCGCAGGTTCACGACGGAACGAAAGCCGCGCTCGCGAAGGCCGAGGAGCTGGCGGAAATCGACCTGCGATCCGCGGCTCATCTCCGCGTTCACGATCGCCTCGTACGGCCGGCCCCACGCGTTCTCTCCGGGCGGCGGCGCGGGCTGGTTGTGGTCGACCGGCGAGCTCGGGAGACCCGAGCCCACGATGCGAAGCTGCGGGGGGTGATCCGACGGGGGGCGATCTGAAAGGCGGCGTTCAGCCCGGCTCCAGAGTGCGGTCAGTCCAAGCGCCATTGCAGCGATATCGGTGACCGCGTCCTTTAGGTGCTACATCTGCCCACCCTATCGGACATCCGTCGGTCATAGGCAACAAGGTGAGGGTAGGTGCGATAACGCTGCGATGCCCGTCTTCGCCCGCCCTCCGTCGGTGTCCGCGTTCGCGACCGCCTGGGTCGACCAGGTGCTCACGCCGGCGGTGACCTCGGCGGCGGGCAAGGACAAGCGGCTCAACGCCAAGGAATCGGCGGCCGGCGGCGGCGCGCTCGAGGCCATCCGCAAGCTCACCGGACAGTCGCGCCCGGGTCTCGCGAAGATGCTCGACGCCGCAAAGACGTACGCGCTCGAGAGCGCGAGCAGCGTCGCGGGCGCCGACCAGAAGATCTCGATCGCCGAGGCGCGGAAGCTCGCGGCCGGTCTCGAGGCCGGGTACCTCGAGCTCCGCGGGCGAGACCCCGCGGCGGCGACGGCGATCGATCTCGGCGTCATCAGCGACATCGACAAGACGGTGCTCCCGCCCTCTCCGCCCGACAGCTTCGTCGCGCCCTATCCGGGCGTCGCGACGCTGTTCAAGGAGCTCGATCTGGCGGGCGACGGCGAGCTCGACGCGACCCACTACGTCACCGCGCGCGGCCCCGATCGCATCGCCGGCATCCCGGAGTGGCTCGAGGAGAACGCGCTCCCGAACCACGGCATCGAGACCGGCGTGTCGTCGGTGCCGTGGGTCGCCGAGCCGGAGAAGGTGAAGGACATCCTCGCCGTCATGGACGCGCATCCAGGCCAGAAATACGTGCTCTTCGGCGACACCGGGCACCGCGATCCCGAGGTCTACAAGAAGGTCCTCGCCGAGCGCCCCGATCAGGTGGCGGCGGTCGTGATCAACAAGGTGAACAAGACCGTGAAGGAAGGCCGCACCGACGGCATGCACCTGGTGGAGAACTACGCCGAGGCCGCAGCCGCGCTCTACAAGGCCGGGCTCCTCAGCAAGATGTCGGCGAACAAGGTCATCGCCTCGGCGCGCGCGCAGGGCCTCGAGCTCACGAAGGCCGAGGGCGACGCCCTACTCGCGTAGGAATGACGCGCGCAGCCGCTTCATCCGAGCCCCATACAGCGGCGCGTCCGTGATCTCGACCTTCACCGGAATCTTGAACTCGGCGATGTGCTCGCGGCAGTGCTTCCGCAGGCGGGTCTTGAGGGCGCGCGGGTCTTCGGGGGCGACCAGGTTCACGCGGCACGCGACGACGTTGCCCATCAGCGCGTGCGGCTCGCCGAACACGGTGACGTCGGCGATGTTGTCGAGCTGGGCGATGACGTTCTCGACCTCTTGCGGGAAGACCTTCTGGCCACCGACGTTGATGAGCTCCGAGCGCCGGCCCTTGATGCGGATCCAGTCGCCGTCGACCTCCACCTCGTCGCCGGTGTTCATCCAGCCGTCCTCGAGGAACGGGCTCGGGGCATCGAGGTAGCCGAGCATCGCGGACGGGCTCTTCACGTGGAGGATGCCGTCGACGATGCGCGTCTCGACGCCGTCACCGCCGAGCTGCACCCACGGGCCGCGAGACTTCGACTTCAAGATGCCCATCTCGGACATGCCGTAGAGCTGGTGGAAGCGCACCGCGGGCAGCGCTTTTTGCGCGCGATCGAGCGTGGTCTCGGGCATCGGCTCGGTGCCATAGCTGACCACCCGCAGCGAGCCGAGATCGTGGCGCTCGTGCGCGCCGCTGAGCAGCATGAGGTTGAGGAAGGTCGGTGTCACCGGTAGCAGCTCGACCTTGTGGCGCGCGACGCTCGAGCTCACGATCTCGGGATCCTGGCTCGAAGGGATGATCAGCGTGCCGCCGCTCGCGAGCGTCTGCACCAGCGTGTTGAAGCCGCCGATGTGATCGAACAACAGGAAGCTCAGCGTGCGCGCAGCCGGCCTCGGCTTCTCGTGCTTGGCGAGGATGCGCGAGACGTCGTGCACCACCGACTTCGGATTGCCGCTGGAGCCCGAGGTGAAGATCACCAGGCCCGGCGCTGATCGCGAGCGCAGATCGTCGTAGATCGCGTGCGAGGGGCGGACGCCGGTCGCGGTCGCGGTGTCCTCGGTCATGATGAACGAGGCCTGGCTGGTCGCCGCGAGCTGGCCGGTCTCGATGCGGGCGCCGGGCGCCACCGGCGCGATGATCGCCTGCTGGCGCAGGAGCGACAGCAAGAGCGCGATCGACTTCAGGGAGTAGTCGCCTTGCAGGAGCACCACGTCGCCCGCCGCCACGTCCGGCACCGGCGCGAGCGCGGCGAGGAGCTGCGCGTACGTGAACGACTGGTCGCGGTAGACGATCGCCTCGGCGTCACCCCACGCTGACAGCCGATCGAAGAGCCACATTACTCGGCGGTTCCCGTCAGCTGCGCCTCGATGTACTCGACCAGCGCGCCGACCGTGCGAAACGGCGACTGCCGGCGCGACATGGCGCGATCGCTGGCCAGCACCACGGTGGTCTGGTGCTCGTCTTCGAGGCGATTTTCGATGTCCATCACCATGGTCACGAGCCCGAGCGAGTCGAGCAACGCGCCGCGGCCGAACAGCTCGGTGTCGTTGCCGAGATCAGCCGGCATCTCTTTCGACTTCTCGTCGAGCGCTTCCTTCAGGCAGGTCTTCACCACCTCGAAGATCTCGTCGCGCGTGATCGTCATGCCTTCTCCGCGGGCGCTTCCAGCAGGAACACGCCCCAGTTTTCGCCCTGTCCCATGCCGACGCAAGCGACCCGCTCGCCGGTAGCGAGCGGGTGCTCGTCGAGGATGGTGGCGAGGTTCACGAATAGATCGACCACCCAGGCGTGGCCGTAGCGAGTACAGTTCTCGAGCAGGATGCGGTCCTCGGGGACGCCGAGCGCAGCGGCCATGTCCATCGGGATCACCGCCGCGACATTGTCGCCGATCAGCCAGCGCAGATCTTTCGGCGACCAGCCCTCCTTCGCCAGCGTCTTCTTCACGAACGCCGCGCCGCGATCACCGGTGCCGTCGAGGAGGTCGTTCACTTCCTTCTGGTTCTTGATGCGCACGGTCCAGTCGGCGGCTTCCAGCTTGCCCTCGGCCTTCAGCTTCTTCACGCCGGCCGCGGGGCCGAACGCGTCGACCCACTTGTAATTGGTGTAATAGTCGGCGCGGACGATGCGCATGCCGGGCTCGGTGGTCCGCTCGAGGATGATCGCGCCGCCGCCGTCGCCGTAGATCGTGGCGGGCTCGAAGAAGTGGCCGCCGGGGGTCACGCAGCCCGCGACCATCATCACCCGCGCGGGGCCGTCGGGATCGCGCATCATCGGCAACAGGCTGCGGATCGCAGCGAAAGGCGCGGCGCAGGCCGACTCGCCGAAGCCGAAGCACTCCGCGTTCGACGCGCCGATGTTGCGCGCGACCTTCGCGGGCATCGACCACATGTCGAAGTCGGGCGGCGTGCAGCCGGCGGTCACGACCATGTCGAGGTCCTTCGCGTCCATCCCGCACTTCGCCAGCGCCTTCTCGGCGGCCGTCGTCGCGAGCACCGAAGGCGTCTCTTCCGGGCCGGCGAGGCGGATGTAGCGCGATCCGATCGCGCGGCGCTCGCGCATCATGAAGACACGGTGCGGCGTCTCCTTCTGTGTGAGCGCGAGCGTCGAGATGCCGTTCTCCGGGAAATGGAAAGCAGCGCTCCGCACGATCACCTGGGGAGCCCCGGCAGGCTTCTTTTTGGCGCGGCCGGGGACTTTTGCTGCCATCGGTGGCGCATGCTGCGGTCCTCAGGCATCGCTGTCAAACCGGAGCTGCGATAGCCTGTTTCCATGGGCGCGACGTTCTCGGGGCGCGGCGTGCTGCTCGCCTGGGGTCTCGCGTCCGTGGCGGGGATCGCGGCCTGCCCGCCGTTTCCCGACACCGGCCCGTACCGCTGCGACAGCGACCGCGACTGCACCGCCCCCGACCGCTGCGGGGATCAGCGGGTCTGCGTCGGCCCCGATGACGCCTCCTGCGCGGACGGCCTCTGCTGCGCGCCCCAGACCTGCGCCGACCTCGCGGGATCCTGCGGCGTCCTCCTCGATCGCTGCGGCCAGCGCCTCACCGCCCTTGCCCGGTCGATCAGCCGTGCGCGCACATCGCGCTGGTGGAGAGCTTCGGCGTGCCCGCGCCGCCGGGATCCGAGGACCGGCAGCCGGGCACCGACCCGTACTTCCGAAGACTGGAGGTCGCGCCCCTCGCGGCGCTCGATGCCGGGCCGCACTTCCTGACGGTGGTGCTCGATCGCGGCGCGGTCGACGTGTGGCTCGACGGCGAGCGCGCGCTCCAGACGATCATCCCCAACTACGCTCCGCACGACGCTATCTTCGGCGCGACCGCCAGCCAGGGCACGCTCACCGGCAACCAAGACGTGCTGGAGATGAGCGTGCGCTGCGACCTCACCAGCTTCCCCGCTGGATTCAACGCGCGCCGCGCGCTCGCGATCGACCGCACCGCTTCGTCGGGCGCGACGGTGCGCGTGCCGTTCCCGAACACGGGTGGTCGTCCCGATGGCCGCGGCGTCGCGGTGTATCGCGGCGCGCACCCGCTCCGCGCGCAGTGGGAGGACCTCGCGGCCATCGACACCGCCACCGCCGCGCTGATCGTGCGCGTTCCGGCCGCGGGCCAGGACGACATCCACGTGTACTCGGCGCGCGCGTCCGGCACGCCGCGGCTGGACCATCGGCCGTTCGCGCTCGCCGAGCGCTTCGACGGCGAGCTCGCCCCCGGCTGGACCGACAACTGGGGACAGCGCTGCTACGATCGCACGGACGTTGAGGGCAAGAGCGCGTGCATCCTCCGCGTCGGCGTGCTCACGCGCAGCATCGCCGCGCCGCCGCTGGCCATCCTCGGGTCGAAGGAGGTCTACGAGGTCGACCTGTTTCTCTCCGGCGGATTTCCGCGGAATGATGAGGTGTTCTTCCTCGCCGCCGCCGCGGCGAGCAGCCGGTGTTGATGCTGCGCGCCGCGAGCGCGCGGCCGAGGACAGCGCCTGCGATGACCTTCTCGGCGGACGACCTGACGGTGCGGAGGGCGATGGACCCCGAGCCGGTGGTCACGCTCGGCCCAGAAGAGCGGCGCTAATCGCGCGTCACCTTCGTGCGAATGATGACGTACGCGGCGAGCAAGACCACGCCGATGCCGACCCAGCGGACGATATCCCAAGTCTCTTTCGACACGACGCGCCGACTCGGGTAGCAGCGGTCGCAGGATGCGGTCAACGATCCCGCTCGTGCTGCTCGCGGCGTGCGCCTCGATCGAAGCGGCGCCGGCGGCGACGTTCCGCGTCGATCGCACCGTGCGCGCAAAGGCCGCGCGCCTCGAGGTGCACTATGTCGAGCTCGGGTCGGCGGAGGCGAGCGCGAAGACGCCGGTCGTGTATCTCCACCCGTGGGGCGCCGATCTCGACATCTGGATCGACGTCGCGACGCCGATCGCCGTCGATCGCCGGTCGCTGCTGGTCGATCTGCCGGCGCACGGCGGATCGAGCCAGCCGCCCGGCCGCTATCCGCCGCGGCGACTGGCGCAGGCGGTGCTCAGCGCGCTCGACGACGCGGGGATCGAAAAGGCGATCTTCGTCGGCAACTCAATCGGCGGCGGCACCGCGCTCGCCGTGGCCGAGGTGGATCCGGCGCGGGTCGCGGGCCTGGTGCTGGTCGGCGCGCCGGGCGCGATCGCGATCCCGCGGCCGCTGCGCGAGCTCGCCGCACGGGTGGCCAACCCGCGCGCGCTGGCCACCCTCTCGCCGGGTGTCCTCGAGATCCTCTGGGGTGTCGCCACCGGTGGCGACGATACCCCCGCGCTCCGGCGGCTCGTGGCGCGCGCGGTCGCCAGCCGCGAGGCCAAAGGCTGGGAGGCGCGCGCGACGGCGCAGGCGTCCGAGCTCCGCGAGGTGATCTTCTTCGAGCCCGCGCTGGAGAAGATCCACGTCCCGACGCTGGTGATGCACGGGGAGGACGATCGCATCGTGTGGCCCAACGCCGGGCGCGCGCTGGCCGAGCGCATCCCGGGCGCGAAGCTGGTGATGATCGAGGACTGCGGCCATTTTCCCGAGGCGGAGTGCCCGGACCAGTTCATCCCGCCCTTCCGTGCGTTCCTCGACACCATCGATCGTTGAACGGCACCGCCAAACCGGAGAGAGTGCGCAGCAGATGGATCTCACCGGTCGCCGCGCGCTGATCACCGGCGCGAGCCGCGGGATCGGACGCGCGATCGCCGAGTCGCTCTCCGCGGCCGGCGCCGATGTCGCGCTGCTCTCGCGCACCGACGCGAAGGACGCGATCAGGGCCTGCAAAAAGAAGGGTCAGAAAGCCTTTGCGGTGAGCGCCGACGTGTCGGACACAGCGCAGCTCAGCGCCGCGATCCTCGACGCGAGCACCCGGCTCGGCGGCCTCGACGTGCTGGTCTGCGCGGCGGGCGTCGCGACGGTCGGCCCGGTGCACCGCGCGAGCGAGGCCGACTGGCGCGCGATGGTGGACATCAACCTCACCGGCGCGATGGAGTCGGTGCGGCTCTCGCTGCCGCACCTGCGATCGAGCGCGCACGGGCAGATCATCCTCATCGGCTCGACCGCCTCGCGCCTCACGTTCGCCGGCGGCGCGGCCTACTGCGCGACCAAACACGGCCTGCTCGGCTTCGCGAACGCGCTCTACGAGGAGACGCGCACGGTCAAGATCAAGGTCACCACCATCAGCCCCGGCGTCGTCGACACCGACATGACGCGCGATCAGTGGGCCGGCTTCGACAAGAGCCAGATGCTCCGCGCCTCCGACGTCGCCGAGGCCGCGATGTACGTGATGGCGTGCAGCCCGCGCGCCTGTCCGCAGGAGATCATCCTCAGATGCCACCACCCGTCGATGGGCTGAGCGGCAAGGTCGCGCTGGTCACCGGCGCGGGCGCGGGGCTCGGGCGCGCGACGGCGATCGCGCTCGCGAAGCGCGGCGCGCGCGTGCTGGTCACCGACATCGACAAGGTCGCGGCGGAAGAGACCGCGCACCTGATCGAGGGCGAGGCGCTGCGCGTCGACGTCTCGAAGGAGGACGAGGTCGGGGCGATGGTGCGCCACGCCGAGCGCGTCCTCGGCCCGCTCTACGCCGCGGTGAACAACGCAGCGGTGGCGCAGACGCTCGGCCCGCACCTCGGCCCGGAAGAGCTGAAGAAGCTGTACTTCGACGACGGTGAGCTGCGGCGCATCTGGTCGGTGAACCTCGACGGCGTGCGCCACGGCATGAAGCACCAGCTCGCGGTGATGCGACCGCGCAAGAGCGGCGTGATCCTCAACGTCGCCTCGAACACCGCGTTGCGGCCGTGGATGGGGCTGCCGATCTACACCGCCAGCAAGGCCGCAGTGGTGGGCCTGACGCGCGCAACGGCGCGGCGGCTCGCGCCCGAGGGCCTGCGCATCAACGCGCTCTGCCCCGGCGGGATGCGCACGGCTCTGCTCGAGGCGGGCACCGATCGAGGTCGCGCGCTCGCCGGTATGGCGGCCAGCATCCCGGCGCGCCGGCTGGCGACCACCGAGGAGATCGGCAACACCGCCGCCTGGATGTGCGACGCCGACGCGGGCTTCATGATCGGCCACGCGCTGGTGATCGACGGAGGCGCGACCGCGTGGTGAAGGCGCTCGAAGACCGCCGGATCATCGTGTTCGACGAGAGCGAAGAGCGCGGCGCGGCGATCACCCAGACGCTCGAGCGGCGCGGAGCCAGCGTGGTGCTCGTCGGGCGCGATCCGCCGGGACGAACGACCGCCGAGGTCGCCGCCCGCTTCGCCGAGGCCACCGCGCGCATCGGCGCGATCACCGACCTGGTGGTCGCGCAGGCCGCGCCGCCGTGGACCGGCCGCTCGCCGCTGCGCTTCGAGGCGGCGTTCCAGGACGACGGCTTCTGGCGCGAGTCGATCGCGGCGGGCGTGGATGTGCCCTGGCGCTGGCTCTGCGCCGCACTTCAAGCCATGGGCGGCGGCACGATCATGATCCTGCTGCCGATGCACGGCCCGGTGACCGACGAGGCCCCCGACGACGCCGCAGCGCGCGAGGGGATGATCGCGTTCATGCGCATCGCCGCGGATCAGGCCGGCATGACCGGCATCCGGGTGAACGCCGCGCAGATCGCGGCGAAGACCGCGGCGGCCACGGTCGCGCGAACGATCGCCGGCTTGATGACCGCCTCGATGAACGGCGAGGTCGTCACGGTGCAGGCGGCGCGGTGAAGCACGCGGACGAGTACCCGCTCTTCGACTGGCTGCGGATCATCCTCGCGTCGGGCGTAGCGCTCTATCACCAGAAGATCTTCACCTGGGAGCACTCCGGCGATCTCGCCGTCCAGGTGTTCTTCGCGCTGAGCGGCTGGCTGATCGGCGGCATCCTGCTCGACACCGCAAAGGACGAGCTGCCGCGCTTCTTCTTCAACCGCGCCACCCGGGTCTGGATGCCCTATTTTGCCGCGATCTTGGCGCTCTACGGCCTGAGCGCGAGCCGCGAGCCGGTCGACGCGCGCTGGCTGGAGTTCCTCGCGTACGACGTCACGTTCACGCACAACTGGTTCACGCTGCGGCCCGACGCCGCGACGGCGATCGCCCAGATGCCGCTGAATGGCACCGGCAACCACTTCTGGAGCCTGGCAGTGGAGGAGCAGTTCTATCTGTTCGCGCCGCTGCTGATCCTCTTCGCGAAGGGCGGCCGCACGATCGTCTTCTGGATCGCGGTGAGCGCCCTCGCCTACGCGACCGCCAGCCAGTACGGCGCGATCAGCCTCGGCGTCCTCGCGGCGACGCTCCAGCGCCACTTCCCCGACTGGCACCTCCGGTACAGCGCGCCGATCGCGGTGGTGCTGGCGCTGAGCGTCGTCGGGATGATCTTCGCGTACGCGTACGGGGCGCCGATCTTCGGCATCACCGTCGTCCTTTTGGCCGCACGGCCGGGCGCGCGCGGGCCCGCGGGAAAGCTCCTCGGCGGGATGTCGTATCCGTTCTACCTGAACCACTGGATCGGCGGGTTCGTCGCCCACGGTTTGACGAAGCGCGTCGGACTGAGCGGCACGCCGATCGACCAGTGGGGTGGGTACGTCCTCGGGCTGATCGCCGGCGCCGTGGCCTACGTCGCGATCGATCAACAGATCCTCAAGCGCCGCGCGGGCCTGTACACCCCCTCCCGCGGCCGCTGGCTGGGCGCGACGGCGTACGCGCTCCTCCTCTGCGGGGTCGTGTTCGGATTCCGTTGATCCGGTTTCCGCAGGTCAGTCATTTGAGCTACACCTGGCTCGATATGAAGGTCGTCTTAGCGTGCGCCATGGCCGCCGGCCTCGCCGCATGCTCGAGCAAGGAACCGCACGCGCCGGTGGTGCCGACCGGCACGCCCGCCGCGCCGCCCTCCGCTCCGGTCCTCCGCCGTCTGACCATCGAGCAGTACAAGAACGCGGTCGCCGATCTGTTCGGGCCCACCATCCTCGTCACCCGCCCGCTCGAGCCTGATCTCGCCACCAACGGGCTCGTCGCGCTCGGCTCGGCGCAGACCTCGATCTCGCCGTGGGGCGTCGAGCAGTACGAGGCCACCGCCTACGACGTCGCCGAGCAGGCGATGGGCGCGCCCCCGGTCCGCGCCGCGCTCGGGGTCGACGCCCACGACGGGTCCGTCGATCTGGCCGCCACCCGCGCCTTTGCCCAGAAGCTCGCGCGCCGCGCCTGGCGCCGCCCGGCCACCGAGGCCGAGCTCACCGCGCTGACCCGCACTGGCACCACCGCGGCCGGCGTGCTGGGCGACTTCCACGACGGCCTCGAGCTGGTGATCGCCGCCGTGATGCAGTCGCCGAGCTTCCTCTTTCGCGCCGAGCTCGGTGGGCCCGACAAGAAGCTCACCGCGTTCGAGCTGGCGGAGCGCTTATCGTTCTTTTTATGGAACTCGATCCCTGATGACACCCTGCTGGCCGCGGCCGAGCGCGGCGCGCTCGACACCGACGAGGGCCTGCGCGCCGAGGCCGCCCGCCTGCTCGCCTCGCCGCGCGCAAAAGCGGGGGTGCGGGCCTTCTTCACCGATCTTCTGTCGCTGAAGAGCCTCGACAACCTGACCAAGGACCCGACCATCTTCCCGCACTACTCGACCGAGCTCGGCCCGGCTGCGCGCGAGGAGACGCTGCGCGATCTCGAGGCGCTGGTGCTCGACGAGAACGGCGACTACCGCGATCTGTTCGTGCGTGAGAAGACCGTCGTCGATCGCCGCCTGGCCGCGATCTACCGGGTGCGCGCGCCGCTGGTGGAGGGGTTCGGCGAGGTGACGTTCACGCCAGCCGACGGACGCCGCGGCTTGCTCGGACACGTCAGCATGCTCGCGCTCAACAGCCACCCGGTCAGCTCGTCGGCCACGCTGCGCGGCCGGTTCGTGCGCGAGACGCTGCTCTGCGAGACGATCCCGCCCCCGCCGGTCGACGTGAACACCGCGCTCCCCGAGCCCACCGGCACCGCGCGCACGCTGCGCGACCGCGTCGCCGAGCACCTCACCAACCCGACGTGCAACGGCTGCCACAAGTACATGGACCCGATCGGCCTCGGCCTGGAGAGCTTCGACGGCATCGGGCGCTTCCGCACGCACGACCACGAAGCGCTGATCGATCCGAGCTCGGCGCTCGACTCGACCGCGTTCGCCAACGCATGGGAGCTCGGCGGCGTGCTGCGCGACCACCCCGGCGTGCCGCGCTGCTTCATCCGCAACCTCTTCCGCTACGCGACCGGCGCGCTCGATCCGCTGAAGGAAGGCGACGTCGACCCGCTGGGCGAGCTCACCGCGCGCTTCGCGGCGCACGGCTACCGGGTGAAACCGATGCTCATCGATCTGATCGCCAGCGACGCGTTTCGCAAGGTGGAGGCCGCGCTGTGAAGATCAACCGACGCACCCTGCTCCGCGGCGTCCTCGGCGGCGCCGCCATCACCGTGGGCCTCCCACCGCTCGAGGCCTTCTTCGATACCCACGGCAAGGCCTACGCGGCCGACGGGACCGTCCCCCGCCGATTCGGCATCTTTTACTGGGGTAACGGCATGCACCCCGAGCGCTGGACCCCGGCCAACGAAGGCGCCGGCTGGACGCCCAGCGAGCAGCTCATGCCGCTGGCCGCGCTCGCCAGCGAGATCACCGTCGTCACCGGCATGATGGTGAAGACCGGCAACAGCGTCCCGCACGGCTCCGGTCCGGCCGGTCTTCTGACGGGCGCGCCCGTGCTGAACCGCGGCACCGGCGACTTCAGCTTCAACGCGCCGACGCTCGATCAGATCATCGCCAACGAGATCGGCAAGGAGACCCGCTTCAAGTCGCTCGAGCTCGGCATGCGCCCCGGCCCTGGTCTCTCGTTCAACGGCCAGGACAACCGCAACCCGCCGGAGTCCTCACCGCACCGGCTGTTCGATCGCATCTTCGGCGGCGGCTTCACGCTCCCCGGCACCGATCCGATCATCGACCCGAAGGTCCGCTTGCGGCGCAGCGTGCTCGACGCGGTGATGAACGACAGCGCGAAGCTGCGCGAGCGGCTCGGCGTGCGCGATCAACGCCGCCTCGATCAGCACCTCGAAGGCGTGCGCGAGCTCGAGCGCCGGCTGGCCCGGCTCGAGGAGCGCCCGCTCACGCTCGAGGCCTGCCGCGTTCCGGCCGAGCCGATGGCCGACTATCCCGACATCGAGGGCCGCCCGCAGATGTCGGCGATCAACCGCGCGCACGCCGACATCATGGCGCTGGCGCTGGCGTGCGATCAGACCCGCGTCTTCTCCAACTTCTTCACGTTCCCGGTGAACAACGTGCTCTTCCCGATGGCGAGCGCGGGCCACCACCAGCTCACCCACGACGAGCCGGGTGATCAGCCGCAGGTGAACGCGATCGTGAAGCAGATCATGACCGAGCTGGCGTACTTTCTGGGCGCGCTGCAGGCGGTGGAGGAAGGCGACGGCACGATCCTCGATCACTCGGTGGTGCTGTGCACGTCGGACGTCTCGTTCCCGCGCACGCACTCGATCGAGGAGTATCCGATCCTGCTGGCCGGCAGCGCGGCCGGCGCTCTGAAAAAAGGCATCCATTACCGATCACCATCGAGCGAAAACACGAGCAAGGTCAGCCTGTCCCTGCTGCGCGCGATGGGCCTTCGTGCGGCGGAGTTCGGCGTCGGCGGCGGTCTCACGACCGAGTCCCTGGGAGCGATCGAGGCATGAAGAACTCCGCACTGCTCTGTCTTCTCGCCGCGGGTTGTGGCGGCAGCGTCGAGGCGCCGCCCGCCCCGGTCACCACGCTCGTCATGCAGACGCTGCACCTGGCGCGAGAGGAGCCGGAGGGCATCTCTCCCGGATTCAACCTCGACGGCTGGGTGTCCAACTCGCTCGACACGCGCACCTGCAGCAAGGACGACTTCGTCGACACCAGCGGCGCCACAGGCATCGACAACCAGCTCGCGCGGCTCCTGCCGCTGATCGATCTGGCCGGCCAGGGCGCGGTCGACGCGCTGGTTCAAGCGGCGATCGGCGAGGGTCGCCTGCTGGTGCTGATCAGCATCCAGCCGCTCGAAGGCGATCGCGTGGCGCTCGGCTTCGAGCGCGGCGACGGCGTGCCGCTGCTCGGCACCGACGGCAAGGTGCTGTCCGGCCAGACGCTGGCGCTGCATCCCGAGACGATGCTCGGCGTCACCGAAGGGACGCGCAACGCGGACGGCAGCATCACCGCCGACGCCTTTGCGCTGAAGCTGCCGATCGTGGTGTTCGGGATCCTGTACTTGCTCGATCTCCCCGAGACCCAGATGCGCTTCACGGTCGACGAGAGCGGCAACATCACCACCGGTATCCTCGGCGGCGCGGTCCCGGTCGAGCAGCTCATCGGCTTCGCGCGGCAGGCCGGCGACTCCTCGGGCAACGACTTCGTCAGCACCTTCGGCGAAGGCATCCGCGACGCGGCCGACATGGAGCGCAACAACGACACCGGCGTCTGCGACAAGATGTCGCTCGCGGCCACCTTCGACGGCGTGCCGGCGTTCAAGTTCTGAGGCGGCTGAATCAGCCCTTCGACCAAGCCCGCATCGTGATCCGCAGCTCGTCGAAGAACGGATGGAGCTCGAGCGCGGACTTGGCCGCCTCGATCGCGTCGGCCTGCTTGCCCTTGGCGCGGTGCTGGAACGCCACCCGCGAGAGGAACGCGGCGCGATCGGCCTGATCGGGCCACGCTTGCTCCCACGCGGTCCGCAGCGCGAGCAGCGAGGGCCCGAGGCTGTTCTTGGCGAGCGCGATCCGCTCCTCCGCGCGCACGTGGCCGCTCTTGAGATCGTAGGCCAGCCGCCGCGCGTCGTCGCTCAGCGTGTGCTCCAGCTTGGCGAGCACGTCCAGCGCGCGCACGAAGCGCGGCCCGTGCGGCCCGGGCTCCGGGGTCTCGAGCAGGATGCGCAGGCTCTTGATGCGGGCGCGGACCTCGAGCATGGCAGCGATCGGCGCCAGGCCGAGCGCGCCGTAGTAGTCGCCATCGGAGGCGAGCTCGACCAGCTCGTCGGCGATCGCGCCGCGATCCTCGACCGACGAGGCTTGCCCGTCCTCGGAGCGTGAGAGGCGATCCACCAGCCCCTCTGCGTACTCGCGGATCGCGCGTCGATCCTCGGTGGCGAGGTGCACGCTCATGCCGAGGCCCATCGGGCGCTTGGTCTTCGCGCTGGTCGACGAGCCGATGCGCCACTCGACGCGCGCCTCGAGCTTCAACATCCCGTGCGGAGAGATCAGCCGCACCTCGATCAACGCGCCGGCCGATCGCATCTCCGGCGTCGGCACGAACAGGATGCCGCGCGAGAGCTCGCGCTCCCACAGCTCGGCGAGGCCGTCGGGCCCGGTGACACGCGCCTCGACCACCAGCTCTTCGATGAAGCGCGGGCTGGCCTTCAGGCGGCGGATCGTGGGGACCGGCGGCAAGAGATCGTCGACCGGCACGATCGGCAGGTCGAGGGTGTCGGGCGGCGCGGCGATGGCCGCGGGAGCGTCCGATCGCAGATCGACGGTGGAGTCGCGGCCAGCGCCGCGTGAAAGGATGGGCAGCGGGCGCTTCCGCGTGCGGGGGTCATCGAGCGACAGCACCGTCTCGCCGACGATGATCTCCATGCCGTGCTGCATCTTCACCGGGGCGGTGATGCGCAGGTCGCCGAGCCAGCTGCCGTTCCTGCTGCCCAGGTCCTCGAACCACACCCCGTCGGCGCGCGCCACCAGGCGGGCATGGCGCCGCGACACGCGGGGGTCCCAGTCGAGGGAGAGGTCCGCGGAGGCACCCGACCGGCCGAGCACGAACGGCGCGCTCATGCCGAGGGCGACCGAGGTCGCACCCACACGCGGATGCAGGAAGCACACGCATGCTTCGTCCGAGGCAGGAATGGGCACGGTCATACATCGGATGGTCCCGCTCGGTGTTGAGCCTCACGCGCAAGACTGCGAAACAAGCATGATCCGGTGTCTCGATTCGAGACAGACCCAGGCGCGCGCTGCGTGTGGACTTACTTGGCCCGGGGACGGGCGGAGCTGAGCATGGTCTTTCCTACCAGCTCGATCAGCTCGCGATCGATGTCCGGCTCGGGCTGTGTGCCGAGCAGGTCCATGTGGACCGCCTCGTAGAAGAGGCCCGGGTAGCCCTCACGGACGTCCTCCAGATGAAACGCGCGCACGAACCGCCGCGCATCGTAGCGGGCGCCCAGCGCGAGCTCGACCTTGGCCGGCGCCTTCACCACGTCCTCGAGCAAGATGTCGGCGACGTGCGCAAGGAACCCCAGCACGTCGATCGGCTGGTCGTCCGGGACGTGGTTCTCCTCGCGGATCTCCTGGAGCAGCGAGCGCAGCTCGGGCGCCTCGATCTTCACGACGCAGATCGCGGCGCTCGCGACGGTGGAGCGAATGCGCAGCTTCACCTGCAGTCCGCCGCTGCCCTCGCCGATGACCGCCGCGTGCTCCTCGCCGTCGATCTCGACGCGCAAGGTGAACGCGGTGCGGCGCTCGAGGATGCTCACCTTCTTGTGCTTGCGGCCCGGGAGCCCGAGCAAGAGCTCCGCGCCCTCGGTGACGTCATCGGGGCCCGCCGGCTCGCCCTCGGCGGTGAGCAGGTAGCCGCCGATGTCCACCGCGTCGTTGACGTGCAGATCTTCCTCGACGTCGTTCTCCTCGAACGCCGACTGGGCCGCCGCGCGCAGCCGCTCGATCAGCGGGACGCCGGGGATCTTGTGCTCGATCGCCGAGACGAAGTTGCCGACGATGCCGCCGCCGTCGGGCCGCTCCCAGCCCACCGCGCGCTGCACCGCCGCGAGACCAGCGCGCACGCGAGTCGCGCCGGCGGAGTTCACGTCGCCGCGCGCGAAGTAGAGCGTGTCCTCCTCGAGCGTGATGCCGTAGTACTCGTCGCCGAGATCGAAGCCGGCAACGAAGGTGTTCTCGTCGTCCGGGAAGTCGCCGTGCTCGTCGACCACCCGATCGATCAGCCGATCGCCGGCGATGCGCATCGCGGTCGTGCCCTGCCAGAAGCCAGCCCGCGCGATCGCCTTGTGGAGCAGCGCCTCGAGATCGCCCGCCACCGCCATGCCCTCGAGATCGGC
>Ga0105048_10001364_pt1 | contig 39625 bp, 40 predicted proteins | sample MAT05_FD_78382 | JGI IMG/M metagenome (GOLD analysis project Ga0105048, IMG submission 78382) | Freshwater microbial communities from Lake Fryxell liftoff mats and glacier meltwater in Antarctica - MAT-05 | ecosystem: Environmental > Aquatic > Freshwater > Ice > Liftoff microbial mat | place... | reverse complement strand
GTGCGGCAGATCGAGGCGCACCCTCTCGGCACGCTGGTGCTGTGGTCGCCCAGGCTCGCCTGGCAACTGCGCGCACGGGTCGAGCTGACGCTCGTCACCTCGGGTCTGGCGGTGTCCTCGCGCTGGGCGCGTCTGAAGCTCACGCCTTCGGCGCAGGACTACCTTTCGCCGCAGGCCCCGGGCACCCCGCTCGATGGCCCCGTGCCATTGCCTGAACGCACGACACGCGAGAACTTCGCGCTGCTGTCGGCCAGAGTGCTGTCGCTCGACTGGCTGGAGCTTCATGCCCAGGGCCCGCGCCGCGCCGCCTTCGACGAGCACGGGGCGCGCTGGCTGACACCGTGACGAGGATCGCGCCGCAGGCGCTGGGCCGCGGGCTAACCCTCATCACATGAGCCTGTCGCGGGCATTGCCCGGCGCATAGCATGCGCGCCGGCTCATCCGCTGCGGGTGCGCCACAGAACAGATGCCCTGGAGACCACACATGCCCTCGATCCTCGTATCCCGCCGTCTTGGCCTGGCGCTGCTCGCCGGCCTGTCGCTCGCCCTGCCCCTGGGCGCCGCGGCGCAGGCCTGGCCGACCAAGCCGGTGCGCCTGATCGTCAATTTCCCGCCCGGCGGTTCGCCCGACATCGTGGCGCGCGCCGTCGCGGTGCCACTGCAGCAGGCACTCGGGCAGCCGGTGGTGGTGGAGAACCGCTCTGGTGCCGCCGGCATCCTCGGCGCCGACGCGGTGGCCAAGTCGGCGCCCGACGGCTACACCCTCTTGCTGTCCTCGGGCAGTGCGATGAGCATCGTGCCGCTGATCACGCCCAGGCTTCCGTTCGACCCGCAGAAGGACCTGATCCCCGTCGCCTCGGGCGCACGGCTGGAAGTTTTTCTGGTCACGCGCCAGGACCTGCCGGTCAACAACTGGGCCGAGTTCGTCAAGCACGTGAAGGCCAACCCGGGCAAGTTGTCCTACGGCTCGCCGGGCAACGGCACGTCGCCCCACATCGCTGGCGAGATGTTGAAGTCCGCCGCCGGGGTGTTCGCCGTGCACATCCCGTACCGCGGTTCGGGCGCGGTGGTGCAAGACATGCTGGCCGGCCGCATCGACTACGCTTTCGACCCCGGCACCGCGTTCGCCAACGTGCGCGCGGGCAAGCTCAAGCTGCTGGCCGTCGCCAGCCTGAAGCGCTCGGCGCTGTTCCCCGATACGCCCACGCTGGCCGAACTGGGGCTGAAGGACTTCGACGCCGGCACCTCGCACGGCTTCTACCTGCCCGCCGGCACGCCGGCACCGATCGTCGAGCGGCTGAACCGCGAGATCAACAACGCGCTGCGCCAACCGGCGGTGATCGATGCCATCCGCGCGCTCGGTGCCGAGCCGCAAACGGTGACGCCGGCGCAGTTTGCGGCGCTGCTGCAGGCCGACTCGCGGCGCTACGCGGCAATCATCAAGGAACGCAAAATCACGGCCGAGTGAGCCCGGCATGGGCTACGGGCCCGCGCCGCCTCCCGGCGCCGCGGGCATCCAGCCCGGTCAGTTCTTGTAGACGAGCACGTAGTTCGACAGCGCCGAGCCGGTCGAGCTGACGATCTGGTACAGGCCATCGATCTCTGACTGCGGCGCGTTCACCGTCACCACCAGCGAGGCGCGCACGCCCAGGCCCGCGCCGGGCGTGATCGAGACCACGCTGGGCAGGTCGATCAGCGTGGTCTTCATCGACGCCAGCGTACCGGCGGCGCCGGCGCCGGCCGCAGTCACCAGCGTGCCGTTCTCGCTCATGGTGCTGATGGTGTACTGGCGGTCGGCGCTGCCGGTGTTCGTCATCACCAACCGGCTGAACCAGCCCGCCGGCTGGTTGACCAGCGGCGCCACCATGCGCACGCCGTTGCGCGTGATGGTGCCCGAGGTGGCCGCAGCAAAGGCCGGCAGCGTGAAGTTGGCCTGCGCGGTGTAGCTGGCCGACAGCGCGTAGGTGCCGGGGTTGATCTCGTAGCTGCCGGTGCCCAGGTTCATGCACAGCGTGCGCGCCGAGGCCGCCTGCGCTGCGCTCAGCGTGAAGGTGGCCGTGGCGGCGTCCAGCGTGGCGGCGTTGATGTTGGCGCCAGAGCAGTCGTTGGCCGAATTCAGCGTCAAGCGTGCCAGCGCCGCGCCGGTGTAGGTGCTGTCGGCGTTGCGGATGGGCATGAAGTCGCCGGTGGCAGTGACGGTGCTGACGGGCTGCAACAGGTCGGTGACGCCCGCCGTGGCGCCGCTGATCAGAGCGCGTGTGGACAGCGTGCCGGTGATGGTGCCCAGCGGCTTCAAAGTGGCCGAGCCGCCAGCGGCCACGAAGGCCGTGTAGCTCGGGTTGGCGCCGACATCGGCTACCGCCGAACTGGTGCTCACGGCGGTGCCGAAGGCGCGCGTGAACTCCACGTACTTCACCGCCTGAGTGTCCTTCAGCGTGTTGTCAGGCGCCGGGTTGGCGGCGGCGGTGAGCGTCTCGAACAGGCGGTAGCGCAGCGTCACATCGCCCTTGCTCTCGACCACCAGGCCGGTGAGCGCGCCGACGTCGGTGTCGATGTTCGCCTGGTTGGAGCCCACCAGATTGGCGCCGGACTGCGGCGTGACGGCGAAGATGACGTAGCCATCGCCCGACTGCGAGACCGAGATGTTGGCGGCGTTGACGCTCGCACTGACCGAGAACATGGCGGGGTTGACGGTGCCGGCGAACTTCGCGCCGCCCAGGTCCAGCCGCGCATAAGCCGGCACGTCGGTGCCCAGGCTGGCACCGAAGAGCGCGCGGGCACGCTGGTCGGCAGCGGCGCCATCGCGCAGCGTGGTGGCCGTGCTGATGTTGCGTTCGCTCGCGTAGCTGATCGGCACCGGCGCGGTGGCGTCGAGGTTGACCTGGGCAAAGCCCTGGCCGGAGGCCAGCAGCGCCAGCACGGCGGCAGCCTGCGTCTTCATCTTGAACATGTCGATTCCCTTTGAACACCCGTTCGGACGGCATGGCGCCGAGGGGTGCAGACCCGGCGCTTGCGTGACGGGTCAATGTAGGAATCAACGGCTTGGCCGCCATCAACAGCCGGGATGAGTGCGGGCGCGGTCGTCCGCAGGACGACGGAGGAGGGATGCCGCCGCGGGCCCTCAGCCCTGGCTGAAGTCGGGCTTGCGCTTGGCCAGGAAGGCGGCCATGCCTTCCTTCTGGTCGGCGGTGGCGAACAGCGAGTGAAAGACATGGCGCTCGAAGCTCACGCCATCGGCCAGGCCGCTCTCGAAGGCGCGGTTGACGCACTCCTTGGCCAGCGCGAGGCTGGGCCCCGACAGCGCGTTGATCACCGCCGCCGCGGCCAGCGCTTCGTCGATCAGCTTGTCTGCCGGCACCAGGCGCGAGACCAGCCCGGCGCGCTCGGCCTCGGCCGCGTCCATCATGCGTGCGGTCAGGACCATGTCCATTGCCTTGCTCTTGCCCACCGCGCGCGGCAGCCGCTGGGTGCCGCCGGCGCCCGGGAAGATGCCGATGCGGATCTCGGGCTGGCCGAACTTGGCGCTGTCGGCGGCGATGATGAAGTCGCACATCATCGCCAGCTCGCAACCGCCGCCGAGGGCAAAACCCGCCACCGCGGCAATCACCGGCTTGCGCACCTGGCGGATGGTCTCCCAGTTGCGCGTGATGAAGCGGCCCTTGTGCGCGTCCATGTAGCTGTAGCCGGCCATGGCGGCGATGTCGGCACCAGCGGCGAAGGCCCGCTCGCTGCCGGTGATGACGATGCAGCCGATGCCGTCGTCGGCGTCGGCCTCCAGCAGCGCGGTGCCCAGCGCGTCCATCAGCGCGTCGTTCAGCGCATTCATCTGCTGCGGCCGGTTCAGGCGCAGCAACCGGGTGCGGCGCGCCGACTCGCCGTGGGTCTCGATCAGCAGCAGCGGTTCATCCATCGTCATCCTCGGCGGGCTCAGGGCGCCGGCACTATAAGCGCGCCGGTCCTTCGCAACCCGCCGCACGCAAAGCCGACGCCGCGCGTGTAAACCGCATGGGCAAGCGCGCGGCGGGGCGGTAAGCTTGCGGGTTGCACTGAGAACGCAGAATGTCGACCGTCTACCGCAAGACCTCAAAGGGCGTGGCCGAAGTCGAGACCCGCAGCCACCGCCTGCCGCCTCGCATGCGCAGTGTGTTGATCATGGTGGACGGCCGCCGCGGCCGCAATGATCTGGCGCAGATGCTGGGTGCACAGACCGACGAGAGCCTGCAGAGCCTGCAGGATCAAGGCTTCATCGAAGTGCTCCCGGGCAGCGCGCCTGCGTCGACTTCTGCGTCGGTTCCGGTGCCCGCCACCCCGGTGGCGACCACCGCGGCTGCAACACCCGCACCCGCACCCGCACCCGCACCCGCCCCCGCCCCGGCAACGGCCTCGGCAGTCGCCGCGATGCCTTTTGCCCAGTTGCGCCGCGAGGCCGTGCGCGCCTTGACCGACCTCATCGGCCCCTCAGCCGAGGGGCTGGCGATCCGCATGGAGCGTGCACGCGACATCGCCGAGCTGCGTCCGCTGGTCGCCGTGGCGCAGGGCATGATCGCCAACATGCGCGGGCGCCAGCGCGCCGACGACTACGGCATGCGCTTCGGCAGCTGATCCGAATGCTGCTCAGCCTGCTGCGGCAGCCGTTCGAGCAGCATGTCCACATAGTTCTGTGCGTCCTGCCGGATCAGGATGCGCACCGGCAGGTTCTGCAGCGTCGGCGCGATCCAGACCTCGATGCTCAGCTCGCCGGGGCGGGCATTGCCGGCCTGCGGTCGCAGCCGCACCGCGGGCACCACGCCGACGGGCGTGTCGAGCAACTCCTCGCCCACCACGTCATAAACCCACAGGCCGATGCGCCGCGGCAGCGCCAGCGGAAACTCGACCGTGCTGCCCGGCCGCAGGCGTTCTGGCTGGCGCGTGAACATCCACGTCAGCTGCACGAACTGGCTGGCCGCGTCCTGCACACCGGCGACGCTGTCGACGCTTCGTTCACCGGGCAGCCATACGCGCTCGGGCTCGAAGCGCAGGCTCGTGCGCCTCGGCGCCGACCAGGCAATCCTCGTTTCCTCGTCGTAACGCAGCGGACGCAGCCCGGCCTCGGTGAGCTCGCCGTCGCTGGTCATGCGGCGCGTGATCAGCGGGGCGAACGCGGGGCCGACGAGCACGTCCAGGTGCACCTGGTAGCGCGAGCCCCGGCGCACCCACTGCACCTGCGCGCGGCCGTCCAGCGGGCCGCGGTAGTCGCCGCTGAGCAGATACGACAGGCGGGTCGACGGCGGCCACTCGAAGGCCGGCGAGGCCGGCGCAGCGGCTTCGGCCACCGGCACGGCGGCTTCGGCCACCGGCACAGCGGCCTCGGGCGCGGCGGCGGCGGGTTCGATACTCGCGGTGACCGGCTCCGGCGCCGGTGAAGAGGCTGCAGATGCCGACCCTGGCGCAGCGCCTGTCGGCGCCTCGGCGGCGGGCAGCGGCTCGGCCGGCGGCGGCACAGCGGAGGCCGCCGCCGCTGGCGCTTGCGCACGCGCCTGCACCACCCGCCGCGGCGCGGCCGGTGCCACGGTCAGCGGTGCGGCCTGCTGCAGTTCACGCACGAAGGCCAGCTCGATGCGGCGCAGGGGCGCTTCAGCCTCCCCTTCGCCCAGGCGTCCATCCCAGACCCCGTCGACCAGCACCAGGTGCAGCAGCGTCAGCACCAGTGCCAGCAGCGCGAGCCCCGCTCGCCGCCGCAGCACGCCTGCGGGCTCAGGTGCCGGCGGCACCGACGAAGCAGCTCAGCGCAGCCACCGCGCTGAGCTGGAAGCGCAGCGTCAGCCAGCCTTGCAGCCCGTGCTGCGGGTAGACGCGGCGGTCGACGGCGTAGCACACCAGCAGCATCGCGCCCAACAGCACCAGCGAGGCACTCGGCGGCATCAGCGCAGCCACCCACGCCACCAGCGAAGGCACCACGCCCCAGGCGAACAGCGCAGGCGCCGGTGTGGCCGAGCGAAAGGCGATGCCCCAATGGATGCCCCCGAGGAAGGAGACGATCACGGCCGCGTAAGCCGCCAGTGCCAACGCGGCGTAAGGGTGTGCGCGCGCGTCCACCAGCCAGACCAGGGCGGCGCCAACGATGAAAGGCAACAGGCCTGCATGGCCCAGCCGCCGGACGGCGATGGGCGGCACTTGGGCGGCCGACAGGACTGCGCTCAAGACCAACCTTCTTGCCGCAGCCCGGGGCGACGTGTCAGCTCTTGCGCGCGGCGGCCAGCAACTTCTCCACCTCCGCCGCGGGCAGCGCGCCGGGCTTGCGCGTGCCGTCCTCGAAGACCATCGCCGGCGTGCCCTGCACGCGGTGCTTTCGGCCGAGCTCGACGTTGCGCTCGAGCGCGGCGCTGTCGCAGCTGCCGGTGGTCTTGGGCGGCGTGGTGTTTTCCACCATCCACGCGCGCCAGGTGCGCGCCGGGTCTCTCGAGCACCAGATGTCGCGCGACTTGGCCGTCGAGTCCGCGCCCAGGATCGGGTACAGGAAGGTATAGACGGTGACGTCCTTGAGCGCCATCAGGTCGCGCTCGAAGCGCTTGCAGTAGCCGCAGTTGGGGTCGGCGAAGACCACCAGCCGGCGTGCGCCCGTGCCCTGGCGGATGGTCACCGCATCCTTCAGCGGCAGCGATGCGAAGTCGATCGCGGTGAGCTTGTCGATACGCGCCTCGGTCAGGTTGGTGCGCGTGCGGGTGTCGAACAGCACGCCCTGCAGCAGGTGGTTGCCCTGCTCGTCGGCGTAAAAGATGTCGGTGCCCACACGCACTTCCCAGATGCCGGCGATCGGCGTGCGCGTCACCTCGTCGATCTTGGGAAAGTTGGGCAGCCGCTCGGTCAGGTTCTTGCGGATCAAGGCTTCCTGCGCGAAAGCGCTGGCAGTGGCGAACGTCAGGACAGCCAGCAAGGCGATGAGCTTCATGGGGTCGGTCTCGGCATGGGGTGAAGGGCGCGGCGGCAAGCCGGCCCTCAGGACTGCAACGCTCGCGCGGCGAGCAGCCGCTTGAGCGGCGGCAGGTGATTGACCAGAGTCAGCCCGCGGTTGCGAAGTTCCCGCACCAACGGCTGGGGGCTGGAGAAAAGCTGCCACAGGCCGTCGGTCAGGCTGCCCATCGCACGTGTCGGCACGAAACGCTCGCGGGCGTAGCGCTGCAGCAGCCGCGGGTCGGACAGGGCGCGCCAAGGCTCGCGCTCAGAGATCACCCGGGCCAGCGATGCCACATCGGCGAAGCCCAGGTTCAGGCCCTGACCGGCCAGCGGGTGCACACGGTGGGCAGCGTCGCCCAGCAGCACCCAGCCCGGGCCGCACACCTGTTCGGCATAGGCCAGCGCCAGCGGCCAGTCGGCGCGCGGGCCGGCCAGTTGCAGCGCGCCGAGCGCGCCGCCGGTGGCGTCGGTCAAGGCCTGCTCGAAAGCGGCATCGGGCAGCGCCTTCAAGTCCTGCGCACGCGCCTGCGGCAGCGACCAGACCACGCCGAGTGAACGCTCGGGCACAGGCCGATCCAGCGGCAGCAGCGCCAGCACGTCGGGCGAGCGGAACCACTGGCGCGCCACACCCCCGTGCGGCAGCAGCGCCACCACCCGCGTGGCCAGCGCACGCTGGTCGTAGGCCATCAGCGGCATCTGCACGCCCAGGCGCTGGCGGGCTGCCGAGTCGCGGCCCTCGGCCAGCACCTGCAGCGTGGCGACGCCTTCGGGCAGGTCGTCGAGCACGCTCAGATGCGGCGCGAAGTCGGCGGCGCGGCGCAGCGCAGCATCCAGCTCGGACGCATCGGCGATCCAGGCCAGCGCGGGCGCACCCTGCGACCAGGCGGAGAAGTCCAGCGCGGCGCCGGCGGCGTCGCCCTCGACATGCATGTCGTAGACGGCGGTGCGCGCATCGGCGGGCAGCGCGTCCCAGACCTTCAAGCTGCTGAGCAGCGCCACCGACGCGGTGTTGATGGCATAGGCGCGCACGTCAACCGCTGCCGCAGGGCCGCTGGCGCCGCGGGCCAACGCCACCTGCAGCCCCTGGCGCGCGAGCGCCAGTGCTGCGGCGTGGGCCACGGCGCCGTTGCCGCGCACGCAGACTTCATAGGAGGGCATGAGTTCATTGTAGAAGCCGCCTCGGGAACGCGAACGTTACGATCTGGACTCCCAAAGCATCCCAGATCGGATGGCCGTGAGCGACCTCGACATCAGCCTCAGCGCCCTGTACCTGCATCCGGTCAAGTCCTGCGGCGGCATCGCCGTCGACGAGTCGCTGCTGATCGAGACCGGGCTCGAACTGGACCGCGCATGGATGGTGGTCGATGCCTACGGCGAGATGCTGACGCAGCGTGAGTACCCCCAGCTGGCGCTGGTGCAGCCGACCCTGCGCGGCGACGACGTGGTGCTGCGCGCGCCCGGCATGCTGGCGATGCACCTGGCGCTGGACCGGGTGGAGGAGCCCTGCCGCGTGCGCGTCTGGGGCGACGAGGTGGCGGCCTACGACATGGGCGCGCTGGCGGCCCAGTGGTTCAGCGACTTCATGCGCCGCCCGGGCCTGCGCCTGGCGCGCTTCGACCCCGAGCACAAGCGCCTGTCCGACCCGCACTGGACCGGCACCGTGCCCGCCCAGACCGCGTTCGCCGATGGCTTTGCGCTGCTCGTGACGAGCAACGCCTCGCTCGCCGACCTGAACACCCGTCTTGTCGCCAGGGGCGAGGCGCCGGTGACGATGCAGCGCTTCCGCCCGAACCTGGTGCTCGACGGCCTGCAGCCCTTCGACGAAGACCACCTCGACGAGATCAGCCTGGACACCGACGACGGCCCGGTGCGCATCCGCCTGGTCAAGCCCTGCGTGCGCTGCTCGATCCCCAACGTCGATCCGGTCAGCGCCGAGAGCAGCAGCGAACCCGGCCTCACCCTGGCCGGCTACCGCGCCGACGCGCGCATGGACGGCGGCATCACTTTCGGCATGAACGCCGTGGTGGTCGAAGGCATCGAACGTGTGCTGCGCGTGGGGCAGCGCGGCCGCGCCAGCTTTGCCGTCTGATCCGGCTGCGCCACCGCAGGGCGCCTGCTGCGGGTTCGCTGGCCTCAGTCGGCCTCAGTCGGCCTCAACCGCCGCCGACCGCGGCCGCTCGCCGGGCATCGGCGCTTCTTCAAGGTCATCGGCTTCGTCGGCCAGGAACCCCCCGCTCTGGTGTTCCCACAGGCGGGCGTAGATGCCGCCGGCGCGCAGCAGCTCGGCATGCGTGCCCTGCTCGACCACGCGGCCGTGGTCCATCACGATCAGCCGGTCCATCGCCGCGATGGTCGACAGCCGGTGCGCGATGGCGACCACCGTCTTGCCTTCCATCAGCCGGTACAGGCTGGTCTGGATCGCCGCCTCGACCTCGCTGTCGAGCGCGCTCGTCGCCTCGTCGAGCAGCAGGATCGGCGCGTCCTTGAGCATCACGCGGGCGATCGCCACACGCTGGCGCTGGCCGCCGCTCAGCTTGACGCCACGTTCGCCCACATGGGCGTCCCAGCCCGCACGGCCCTTCGGGTCGACCAGCCCGGCGATGAAGTCGCTGGCCTCGGCGCGCTCGGCGGCGTGGCGCATCTGCGCGTCGCTGGCGTCGGGGCGGCCGTAGACGACGTTCTCGCGCACCGAGCGGTGCATCAGCGAGGTGTCCTGCGTGACCATGCCGATGGCCGCGCGCAGGCTGTCCTGCGTGACCGTCGCGATGTCCTGGCCGTCGATCAGGATGCGGCCGCCCTCGACGTCATAGAAACGCAGCAGCAGGTTCACGATGGTGCTCTTGCCGGCGCCCGAGCGGCCGACCAGCCCGATCTTCTCGCCGGCGCGGATGGCCAGGTCAAGACCGTCGATGACCACGCGCTCGCCGCCGTAGGCAAAACGCACCCCCTCGAAGCGGATCTCGCCGCGGCTGACTTCCAGCGGCTGCGCCGCCGGCTGGTCGAGCACCGTGCGCGGCCGCGACAGCGTGCGCATGCCGTCCTGCACCGTGCCCACGTGCTCGAACAGGCTGGCCATCTCCCACATCACCCAGTGCGAAATGCCGTTCAGGCGCAAGGCCATCGCCGTGGCCGCCGCCACCGCGCCGGCGCCGACGCCCGGCTGGCCCTGCGTCCACAGCCACAGCGCCAGGCCAGCCGTGCTGCCGATCAGCACCACCGAGAGAATCTGATTGACGATCTCGAAGCCGGTGACCAGCCGCATCTGCCGCTGCACGGTGTGCAGGAACTCCTGCATCGCGGCGCGCGCGTAGCCCGCTTCGCGGTGCGAGTGCGAGAACAGCTTGACGGTGGCGATGTTCGTGTAGGCATCGGTGATGCGCCCCGTCATCAGGCTGCGCGCGTCGGCCTGAGCCTCGGCCACGCGCGCCAGCCGCGGCACGAACCACGCGATCGCCGCCAGGTACAGCATCAGCCAGACCATGAACGGCCCGAGCATCCACAGGTCGTAGCCGCCGAGCACCGCCGCCATGGTCAGGAAGTAGATCACCACGTAGACCATGATGTCGGTGAGGATCATGCAGGTGTCGCGCACCGCCAGTGCACTCTGCATCACCTTGGTGGCGATGCGGCCGGAGAACTCGTCGTTGAAGAAGGCCAGGCTCTGGCCGAGCATCGCGCGGTGGAAGTTCCAGCGCAGCCGCATCGGAAAGTTGCCCGCCAGCGCCTGCTGCTTGGCCAGCGACTGCACGGCCGCCAGCCCGATGCTGCCGACGAGCGCAGCACCCAGCAGCCACAGGCTCAGGCCGTGTTGCGCCCACAACTCGGCCGGCGGGGTGACGGCCAGCCAGTCGATGATGCGCGCCATCACCGCGAACAACAGTGCCTCGAAGGCCCCGATGCAGGCGGTGGCCAGCGTCATCACCGCAATCCACAGCCGCGTGCCTTTTGTGCACGACCAGACGAAGGCGAAGAAGGTGGCCGGCGGCGTGGTCACCTCGGCATCGGGGAAGGGGTCGATCCGACGCTCGAACCAGGCTAACAAGGGCAAGGCCTCCAGCCCCGGCGGCAGGCGCGGAGCACGATTGATCTAGGGACACAACCTTAGCGCATCGCCCGCCAACGGGCTGTCATGCTGGATTCACAATGGCCGGAGGAGACAATCACATGAACATCGACAACGCGGGCCCGAACGAGCGCTGGAAGCACGATGGCGTGCGCGTGGTCACTGGCGACAGGCTGGATGTCAACACCGCGCAGACCCCGGGCATGGACCGCAAGGCGGCGATCAACTTCGCCCGCGTCGGCGCGCAGAAACTGTGGGCCGGCACCGTGCACATCCATCCCGACGCGAAGACCGGCGCCCACCACCACGGCCCGCTGGAGAGCGTGATCTTCGTCGTCAAGGGCCGCGCGCGCATGCGCTGGGGCGAGGCGCTGGAGTTCACCGCCGAGGCCGGCCCCGGCGACTTCATCTACGTGCCGCCCTTCGTGCCGCACCAGGAGATGAATGCCAGCGCCACCGAGGTGCTGGAGTGCGTGCTGGTGCGCAGCGACGGCGAGGCGGTGGCCGTCAACCTCGACCTCGCGGCGGTCGAGTCGCCGCAGACGGTGGCGTGGATCGACCCCACGCATCCCGGCTGACGCCAGCGGCCGAGATCCCGAAACTCAACGACATGTTCGACTACATCATCGTCGGCGCCGGGGCCGCCGGCAGCGTGCTGGCCGCGCGGTTGAGCGAAGACCCTGCAGTCTCGGTCTGCCTGCTCGAGGCCGGCGGCGAAGACCGCAGCAACTTCATCCAGTGCCCGGCGGGCTACGCCGCGATGGTCAAGCTGAAGATGGCCAACTGGGACTTCGAGACCGTGCCGCAGCCCGGCCTGGACGGTCGCCGCGGCTACCAGCCGCGCGGCAAGGTGCTGGGCGGCTCGGGCTCGATCAACTCGATGATCTACATGCGCGGCCAGCCGGCCGACTACGACCATTGGGCAGCGCTGGGCAACCCCGGCTGGGGCTGGAGTGACGTGCTGCCCTGGTTCAAACGCGTCGAGCACAACGAGCGCGGTGCCGACGCCTGGCATGGCAGTGGCGGGCCGCTGAACGTGATGGACCTGCTGCAGCCCAACCGCATTTCGCGCGCCTTCGTGCAAGCCGGGGTGCAGGCGGGCTACCCGGCCAACGACGACTTCAACGGCGCGCAACAAGAGGGCGTCGGCCTGTACCAGGTGATGCAGCGCGGCGGCGAGCGCCTCAGCGCGGCCAAGGCCTACCTGAAGCCGGTGCGCGGCCAGCGTGCCAACCTGCAGGTGCTGACCGATGCGCAGGTGGCGCGCGTGCTGTTCGATGGCCCGCCAGGCGCGGGCAGCCGCGCCAGCGGCGTCGAACTGCGCCAGGGCGGCAGCCTGCGCACGCTGCAGGCGCGGCGCGAAGTGCTGCTGTGCGCCGGCGCGCTGCAGTCGCCGCAACTGCTGATGCTCTCGGGCGTGGGCGACGGCCAGGCATTGCACGCCCAGGGCATCACGCCGCGCCACCATCTGGCCGGCGTCGGCCTTCATCTGCATGACCACATCGACGTGACGCTGGCCTACTCGGCGCCGCAAGTGCAGGACTTGTTCGGCCTGTCGCCCGGTGGCGCCTGGGCGGTGGTCAAGGGCTTGCTGCAATGGCAGCGTGAGCGCCGCGGCATCCTGACCACCAACTATGCAGAAGCCGGCGGCTTCATCCGCAGCGCGCCCGACGAGGCCGCGCCCGACCTGCAGTTCCACTTCGCGCCCATCAAGGTGGTGGACCATGCGCGCAAGACACTTTTCGGCCGCGGCTACGTCTGCCATGTCTGCCTGCTGCGCCCGAAAAGCCGCGGGCGGCTGTCGCTGGCCAGCAGCGAGCCTTTCGCCACGCCGCTGATCGACCCGGCCTTCCTCGCCGACGCCGACGACCTGCAGCGTCTGGTGCGCGGCTTCAAGCTGATGCGGCGCATTCTTCAGCAGCCGGCCATGGCTTCCCTGGGCGGGCGCGAGTTGCCGCGCTCAGCCTCGGCGCAGACCGACGCGCAGATCGAGCAGTTCGTGCGCGGCCATGCCGACACCATCTACCACCCGGTGGGCAGTTGCCGCATGGGGCCGGACGCGGCCGCCGGTGACGTCGTCGACGCCCGGCTGCGTGTGCACGGCCTGCAGGGCCTGCGCGTGATCGACGCGTCGATCATGCCGCGCATCGTCTCGGGCAACACCACTGCGCCGACGATCATGATCGCCGAGAAGGCCGCGGAGATGATCAGGCAGGACGCCCGCGCGGCCGCATGAAGCTCTCGGTGCTCGACCAGTCGGTGGCCTGCGCCGGCCGCGGCGAGGACGATGCGCTGCGCGACACGCTCGCTCTGGCTCCGTGGTGCGAGTCACTGGGCTATCACCGCTTCTGGGTCAGCGAGCACCACGCGCTGCCCACCATCGTCGGCAGCGCGCCCGAGGTGCTGATGGCGGCGATTGCCGCGCGCACCGAGCGCATCCGCATCGGCAGCGCGGGCGTCATGCTGCCCCACTACTCGGCGCTGAAGGTTGCGGAGGTGTTCCGCGTGCTGGACGCGCTGGCGCCCGGGCGCATCGACCTGGGCGTGGGCCGCGCGCCGGGCAGCGACATGCGCACGGCGATGGCGCTGAACCCGCTGGCCGGCGCCGCGGCCGAACAGTTTCCGCAGCAGGTGCTGGACCTGCAGGCCTGGGTCAGCGGCGCGCGCCACCAGGGCATCGTCGCGCTGCCACGCCCGCCCGAGGGCAGTGGCAGCGAGCGATCGCCCGCGATCTGGATTCTCGGCAGCAGCGACTACGGCGCGCAACTCGCCGCGCACCTCGGCCTGCCCTACGCCTTCGCCTACTTCTTCATGGACGGCCAAGGCGTCGAGCAGGCTCTGGCGCTGTACCGCCAGCTCTACCGGCCCAGCGCGCGCCACACCAGGCCTCAGGCCACCATCTGCGTCTGGGCGCTGGCCGCCGACAGCGAGGCCGAAGCCCGCCATCACGCCCTCAGTCGCGAGCGCTGGCGCATCGACCGCCAACGCGGGCGGCTCGGCCCACTGCAGCCGCCCGACGACATCGCCGCCGCCGGCTACACCGCCGACGAGTGGACGATCGTCGAGCCCACGCGCCGACGCGCCATCGTCGGCAGCGCGGCGCAGGTGGGTGCCTTGCTGCGTCATCTCGCCGACACGCTGCAACTGGACGAGCTGGTGATCAACACCTGGGCCCATGACCCCGCCGTACGCCGACGCTCGTACCAGCTGATTGCGGCGGAGTTCTGACGGCCGGCCGGGTCGGCGCCGGAAAGCAAAGCCCAGAAACAAATCGCCCCTGCGTACCTTGCGGCCCGCAGGGGCTGGCGACAGAGTCGCCGTGAGGCTCCGGATCGATGAGATCCGGGGCCCCTGACGCGCAATGATTGCGCCGTCGGTGGTGTCTGCGGTGCAGACGCCTGCACAGTACGCCGATCGGCTCGCATCCGCAAGGTTTTCCCGACAGCCGGTCTACAACGGGTCCACAGCGGGTCTACAACGCGAAAGCGACCAGACTTTCGTGCCGCGCGATCAGGCGGTACTGACCGTGCAGGCGCTGCGCCAGGGCAGTGTAGTGATCGAGCCACCACAGCTCGGTGCCGCCGAACACGAGGAACTGAAGCCCGAGCGAGCGCTGCCGTTCGAGCTCTTGCAGCGCCTGCGCGTCGTCTTCAGGCGCGCCCCAGAACTGGCCGTCCCGCTCGACAAAGGGCGTGCGGGTGCGACGCGGCAACAACTGCAGGCTGCTCCATTGGTCACCGTCGACCATCGCATAGCGACAGCCCGGCGGCAGCAGCGTCGCCAGCGTATCCAGGTGCGGCACGCACCAGTGCGTGCCCAGCCGCCAAGGGCCTTCGGTGAACTCGTCCAGCGTGAGGACACGCGCGGCGGGGCCCTGCGGGTGGCGCTCCAGGCAGCACACCTCCCAGGCCGACAGCTCACGGTCGATGCGAAAGCCGGCCTCGTAGAAGCGCCGCATGATCGCGTCGACACGATCGCGGCCGAGCTGACGCTCGTGAATCTCGGCCACCACGCGGGTGATGCGGTGCAGATCGATGAAAGCCATCAGCGCGTGCTCGCCGCCTTCGATGTCCATCACCAGCACGCTGGGATCGATGCGGCGGATCTGCTCGTTCAGCGGCAGCGTCGGCACGCGCACCGCACGCGCCTTGCCCACGCCGGGTTCGGACGAAGACGCCCAGAAGGCCTCGTGGATGAAGAACTCCTGCTCGCCCGCATGCTCGGTCAGCATGCACATCTTCAGTTGCGGGCTGACGCCGTTGAGCCGGTAGGTCTGGCGGATCTGCGCCTCGAGCTCGGGGTTGGCCTCGAAGGTGAAGACGCGGTCGCTGCCGATGCGCCGGGCACACCAGGCCGACAGCAACCCGATGCCGGTGCCGAGTTCCATCACCACGTCGTCGGCGCGCAAGGTGGCCGCCAGCGCACGCATCTCGGGCTCTTCGTAGCGGCCGGATTGCATCGCGGCCAGCACTGCGGCGTCCACATCGGGCGGCGGCACCAGCCTGATGCCGGCGATCTCGACCCACGGCGGCGGGCTGGTCGCGTTCACGGCGCTGCGCCGCCGGCCAGCAGCCGTTCGACGATGCCGTTGACCTGCGCATCCACGGCCGCATCCATGGTGATCGTGCGGCCCCACTCGCGCGTCGTTTCACCGGGCCACTTGTTGGTGGCGTCCAGCCCGATCTTGCCGCCCAGCCCGCTTACCGGCGAGGCGAAGTCGAGGTAGTCGATCGGCGTGTGCTCCACCAGCGTGGTGTCGCGCACCGGGTCCATGCGCGTGGTCAACGCCCAGATCACTTCCTTCCAGTCGCGGATGTCGACGTCGTCGTCGGTGACGATGATGAACTTGGTGTACATGAACTGGCGCAGAAAGCTCCACAGGCCGAACATCACCCGCTTGGCGTGGCCGGGGTAGGACTTCTTGATGGAGATCACCGCCAGGCGGTAGCTGCAGCCTTCGGGCGGGAGGTAGAAGTCGACGATCTCCGGGAACTGCTTCTGCAGGATCGGCACGAAGACCTCGTTCAGCGCCACGCCCAGGATCGCCGGCTCGTCCGGCGGCTTGCCGGTGTAGGTGCTGTGATAGATCGGCTCGCGGCGTTGCGTCAGGCGCTCGATGCGCAGCACCGGAAACCAGTCCTGCTCGTTGTAGTAACCGGTGTGGTCGCCGAACGGGCCTTCCAGCGCGTGCAGGAAGCCGCCCTTCTCTTTCAACGGCACGCCATGCGCCGAGCGGCCCTCGAAGCCCGGCTCGGCCGGCGGGATGTAGCCCTCCAGCACGATCTCCGCGCTGGCCGGCACCTGCAGCTTGAGCGTGCCCTCGCCGACGCCGCTGTCGACCAGTTCTGTGCGGCTGCCGCGCAGCAGACCGGCGAACTGGTACTCGCTCAGCGTGTCGGGCACCGGGGTCACGGCGCCCAGGATGGTGGCCGGGTCGGCACCCAGCGCCACGGCGATCGGGAACGGCCGGCCCGGGTTGGCGAGCGCGAACTCGCGGAAGTCGAGCGCGCCACCGCGATGCGCCAGCCAGCGCATGATCACCTCGCGCGGCCCGATCACCTGCTGGCGGTAGATGCCCAGGTTCTGTCGCAACCGCGGTTGCGCCACCGTCTGCGGGCCGCGCGTGATGACCAGGCCCCAGGTGATCAGCGGCCCGGCGTCTTCCGGCCAGCAGGTCTGCACCGGCAGCCGCGCCAGATCGACATCACCCTGCTCGAACACCTCGGCCTGGCAAGGTGCCGAGCGCTGCACCGAGGGCTTCATGTCCCACACCGACTTGACCATCTGAAACAGCCGTCCGGCGTCTTTCAACCCACGCAGCGGTTCGGGCTCCTTGAGCCGCGCCAGCAGGCGGCCGACATCACGCAGCTCGTCCAGAGACTCCGCACCCATGCCCAGCGCCACCCGCCGCGTGGTGCCGAAGAGGTTGGTCAGACAGCGCAAGTGGTGGCCGGTGGGGTTCTCGAACAGCAACGCCGGCCCGCCGGCGCGCAGCATGCGATCGCCGATGGCCGTCATCTCGAGCCGCGGCGACACCGACTCGGAAACGCGCTGCAGTTCGCCCAAGCGCTCGAGTTGCCCGATGAAGTCGCGCAGATCGCTGTATCTCATAACCGCCAGTCATGTACATGGATTTCGTTATTCTTGACCGATATACTTCGGCTTCCTAGAATCCGTCAAATCGGGTAAACCCGGCCGCCTCGAATCTCGTGGCGCCTTCCGATCCAACCCACGCCGCCGCCCAGCTTGCGGCATTTTGGCTCGCGCGGTTGGATCGATTATGGCCAGCGCCCTGTGAGATGCAGCGCCCTGGCCGATGATGGAGAAACGATGACGACGATAGCTGCGCTGAACCATGCGCGCCGCGCCACGGTGCAATCGCTGAATGTCTTCCTGCGCGACGTGGGCCACGGCATGCTGGAGATCAGCCACAACGCACTTGCACTGGTCGGGCTGGCGGTGGTGGCCGCGCTGATCTTTGCCGGCGGCCGTGCCGACCTTCGCCAGCATGTCGAGGTGGCCGCGCTCGAGTGGCTTCAATTGCGCCACGAGGTGCGCGCCGAGGCCGATGGCAACCTGCTGCCGTCGGTAGCCGAGCCCGCGGCCGTCGGCCGCGCCACCGCACTGGACCTGCAGCAACTGCCGCGCAGCCAATCCGCCGTGGCGGTGTGGCTGTCGCGTCGTTACAAGGTGGCGCCCGAGCCCATCGGCCGCCTGGTCCAGGAAGCCTGGAACCTGGGGCAGCGCGCCGGGCTGGATCCGACGCTGATCCTGGCCGTCATGGCCGTCGAGTCCAGCTTCAACCCCTTCGCGCAGAGCCCGGTCGGCGCGCAAGGGCTGATGCAGGTGATGACGCGGGTGCACGACGACAAGTACGTGGCTTTCGGCGGCAACCACGCGGCCTTCGACCCGGTGGCCAACCTGCGCGTGGGCGTGCAGGTGCTCAAGGAGTGCATCGCGCGCGCCGGCAGCGTGGAAGCCGGGCTTCGCCACTACGTCGGCGCGGCGCTGCTGGGTAACGACAACGGCTACGTTGCCCGCGTGCTGGCCGAACAGTCCTTTCTCAAGCGCGTGGCCGACGGACACGGCGTGCCGGTGAATTCGAGGCCCGCGCTGCCTGCCGCTGTGCCAGCCATCCGCGAGAGCGAGGCCGCGCCGACGCCCGGCGCACCGGATGCGATCGCCGCCGAAGCCGAGCGCGTCGCCCTCCTGCGCCGCTGACCTCATGTAGGCTTCGGCTGCACGCTCGAGCGTCGGGGCCGAAGGCCGCCGCAGCGCGCGCACAGACCCCCTCTTGCCAAGGACCACGATGTTCGAACGCTCACGCTCCACCATCGCCCTAGTCGACCCCGAAGTCTGGGCCGCGATCCGGGCCGAAGACCGCCGCCAGGAAGAGCACATCGAGCTCATCGCGTCGGAGAACTACGCCAGCCCCGCGGTGATGGCCGCCCAGGGCTCGCAGATGACCAACAAGTACGCCGAGGGCTACCCCGGCCGGCGCTACTACGGCGGCTGCGAGCATGTGGACGTGGTCGAGACGCTGGCCATCGAGCGCCTGAAGCAGTTGTTCGGTGCAGGCTACGCCAACGTCCAGCCCAACTCGGGTTCGCAGGCCAACCAGGCGGTGTTCTTCGCGCTGCTGCAGCCCGGCGACACCATCATGGGCATGAGCCTGGCCGAAGGCGGCCACCTGACGCACGGCATGCCGCTGAACATGAGCGGCAAGTGGTTCAAGGTGGTCAGCTACGGGCTCGACGCGAACGAGGCGATCGACTACGACGCGATGGAGCGCATGGCGCACGAGACGAAGCCCAAGCTGATCATCGCCGGCGCCAGCGCCTACAGCCTGCGCATCGACTTCGAGCGTTTTGCCCGCGTGGCCAAGGCGGTCGGCGCGTGGTTTCTGGTCGACATGGCGCATTACGCCGGGCTGATCGCCGCAGGCGTCTACCCCAACCCGCTGCCGCACGCCGACGTGGTCACGAGCACCACGCACAAGAGCCTGCGCGGCCCGCGCGGCGGCGTGGTGCTGACGAACGACGAGGCGATGGCCAAGAAGATCAACAGCGCGGTCTTCCCCGGCCTGCAGGGTGGGCCACTGATGCACGTGATTGCGGCCAAGGCGGTCGCCTTCCACGAGGCGCTTCAGCCCGGCTTCAAGGCCTACCAGCAGCAGGTGATCGACAATGCGCGCGTGCTGGCCGAGACGCTGATCGAGCGCGGACTGCGCATCGTCAGCGGGCGCACAGAGAGCCATGTGATGCTGGTGGACTTGCGGCCGAAGGGCCTGACCGGCAAGGAGGCCGAGGCGGTGCTGGGCCTGGCGCACATGACCTGCAACAAGAACGGCATCCCGAACGACCCGCAGAAGCCGATGGTCACCAGCGGCATCCGGCTGGGCAGCCCGGCGATGACGACCCGCGGCTTCGGTATCGAACAGGCAGGTCTGACCGGCCATCTGATCGCCGACGTGCTGGACCATCCGCACGACGAGGCGCGGCTCGCCGAGGTGCGCACACGCGTGGCCGCGCTGACGCGCGACTTCCCGGTCTACCGGTGAGCGCCGACGGCGGCCCGGCCTTCCCGACGCATCTGGCGCGCTGACGAGCCCAGGCCGCTGCTCCATGCACTGCCCTTACTGCAGTCACGACGAGACCCAGGTCGTCGAGACCCGCGATTCAGACGAGGGCGGCGTGGTTCGGCGGCGCCGCCGGTGCCTGCATTGCGAGAAGCGATTCACCACTTATGAGCGGCCTGAGATCAGCATGCCGATGGTGGTGAAGAAGTCGGGCGAACGCGTCGAGTTCGACCCCGCCAAGCTGCGCGCCTCGATGGGGCTGGCGCTGCGCAAGCGCCAGGTCAGCGTCGAGGTAGTCGACGCCGCGATCGAGCGCATCCAGGAGAAGCTGCTGGCCAGCGGCGCGCGCGAGCTGCCCAGCGCGCGGCTGGGCGAACTGGTGATGCGTGAGTTGAAGCGCATCGACAAGGTGGCTTACGTTCGTTTCGCCTCGGTCTACCGCGAGTTCGAGGACGTCGACGCCTTCCGGCAACTCATTCGCGACATCTGATTGGCGCCCCGCCCCCCCATCCGGGGGTAGGCCACGCCCCCCCGCCAGAGCGCCAGTCGCCGCCCCCACGCAGGGGAAGCGCCGCGCCAGCGCCGTTCCTACAGTGCGATCACCGGGTTCCGAACCCACCAAGCACCCAGGAGCGATCACCATGAAGCAGCCCTACCGCACCCTGACCGGCCAGCGCCAGCGCGGTGCCACGCTGATCGAAGCCGCCACCGTGCTGATGGTGGTGGCCGCCGTCAGCGGCCTCGTTGGACCCTCCTTCCAGCAAGCGCGCGAGCGCATGCACCTCGAAGGCGCGGCCGCCCAGCTCGAGACCGACCTGCAGTTCGCCCGCAGCGCCGCCGTGGCGCGCAATGCCGGCCTGCGGGTGAGCTTCGAGACGCGCGACGACGGTCACAGCTGCTACGTGGTGCACAGCGGCAGCGCAGGCGACTGCAGCTGCGCCAGCGGCGCACCCGTCTGCCAGCCCGGCGCCGAGGCACTGCGCAGCGTGCACTTCGGCCCCGACCTGCCGCTGAGGTTGGTGTCCAACAGCCGCTCGATCCTGTTCGACCCGGTCAGAGGCACCGTGACGCCCACCGCCACGCTGCGTGTGCAGGCCGCCGGCGGCGCTGCGCTGCACCAGGTGGTCAACGTGATGGGGCGCATCCGGACTTGCTCGCCGGCACCCGCGCTGCGCGGCTACCGCGCCTGCTGACCCCCCCGCGGTCACGGGTGCGGGCGATGGACGGTCGCTGCGCGGCGACCAACGGCACCCTCGTGGACTGCGCAGCCGGCGGCGGCTCGTGATAATTGCCACACCATGTCCAACTGCGATCACCTGCTGTCCACTGCGCGCCAATGCCAACGCGAAGGCGCTCGCAAACCTCAGCGCGGCTTCACGCTGATCGAACTGATGATCGGGCTGGCCATCGTCGGCATCCTGACGGCGATCGCGATGCCGATCTACATGGACTCGATCCGCAAGAACCGGCGTTCCGAGGGCATTGCGGCACTGTCGCAGCTGCAGCAGGCGCAGGAGCGCTGGCGCGCCAACGCCTCGACCTACACCACCGAGCTGACCACCGCGCTGCCCAACGGCCTGGGTCTGCCCGCGACCACCGGCGCCGGCTACTACGCGATCGCGGTCACGGCCGCCGACGCCAACAGCTACACCGCGACCGCCACCGCGCAAACCGGCACCAGCCAGGCTTCGGATACGAACTGCCGCATGCTGGGCGTGCGCATGACCGGCGGCAACATCCGCTACGGCGCCGGCGCGTCCAGCGTCGATTGGACGGCGAGCGACGCCGACGCGCTGCGCTGCTGGGCCCGATGATGCGCCGCAGCCGTGCTTTCACGCTGATCGAGCTTCTGGTGGTGGTGGCGGTGATCGCGCTGGTGGTATCGCTCGTCGGCCCGTCGATGCGTGATTTGCTGGCCACGCAGCGCGTTCAGGCGGTGAACGCCGAACTGGTGACCGATCTGCAGTTTGCGCGCAGCGAGGCGGTGCGGCGTAACGTGGACGTGCGCATTCGCTTCGGGTCGTCGGCGTCGATGACCTGCTACACGATCCACATCCAGGGAACGGTGGGCAGTTGCAACTGCGCGTTGACGCCGGGCTCGGCGTGCACGGGACTCGAAGAACTGCGCACCGTGCAAGTGCCGCTGAACACCGATGTGCGGGTGCGTACGCCCACCGGTCAGACGGTGGTGGTCGAGTTCGATTCGGCCGCCGGCATCATCGGTGGCAGTGCCGAGTTCCGCGCCGAAGTGATCGGCGAGCGTCGTGGGCAGCTGCGCACCACCGTCGGCCTGTCCGGCCGCCCGACCGTGTGTTCGCCCGACGGCTCGATCAGGCAGGTGCCGCAATGCTCGTCGTGACTCCCCGCACGCAGCGGCGGCAAAGGCAACGCGGCCTGTCGCTGGTCGAGCTGATGGTCGGCGTGGCGATCGGCCTCATCGTCGTCGCCGCTGCCACCATGATGGTGGCGACCCAGTTGGCCGACAACAGGCGCCTGTTGCTGGAAACGCAGATTCAGCAGGACCTGCGCGCGACCGCCGACATCATCGTGCGCGAGGTGCGCCGCAGTGGCTACTGGGCCCGCGCACGCCAGGGCGTCTGGACGGCCGGGGCCACGCCGATCGTCAATGCCTACAGCACGCTGACCTCGCCGTCGAACACCGAGGTCGGCTTTGCCTACTCGTCGGCGACCGAAGCGCTCGAGTTCCTCGAAGACAACGCCGCGTCCGCCGCCGAAACGCGCGGCTTCCGCCTCAATGGCGCGGTCATCGAGACTTTTCTGGGCGGTGGTGGCTGGCAGGCCCTGACCGATGGGACGACGTTGAACGTGACCGAGCTGCGCGTCGAACTCGACACCGTAGCCACTACGACGATGACCTGCCCGAAGGACTGCACCGGCCCCGGTGGTCCGCAGGCCTGCTGGCCGGTGGCCACTGTGCGGGTGGTCAATGTCTTCATCGACGGCACCGCCGTGACCGACGCCGCGGTGCGACGCAGCGTCCGCAGCAGCGCTCGTCTGCGCAACGAACTCATCACCGGGAGCTGCCCGGCATGAGCGCGCGCATCGCCTGCACCGCACTTGCCGGCGCATCCTCCCGCCGAGCCGCGCAACGCGGCGCAGCGGCGTTGATGGTGGTGATGGTGCTGTTCTTCCTGGTCTCGCTGGTGGCCGCCTACGCCAGCCGCAACCTGATCTTCGAGCAGCGCATCTCGGTCAACCAGTACCGATCCACCCAGGCCTTCGAGGCCGCGGAAGCCGGTCTGGAGTGGGCCCTGTCGATGCTCAACTCCGGCCGAGTGACGGCCGCCTGCGCAGGCAGCGCGGTCGCGGCGGACACCAGCTTCCGCGAGCGCTACCTCACCTTCAACGCCAACGGGACGCTCACACCGCGCAGCTATGTATCGGGCGCGTCCACACTGCCCCTGCTGCCCGGCTGCTCACGAACCGCCAGCGGCTGGTCCTGCAGTTGTCCGACGAACAGTCTGGACTTGTTGACCGCCACGGCGGGCCCCGGTTCGTTCCCGGCGTTCCGCGTGCGCCTCTTCGGGGTCGGGCAGGCCGGCATGGTGCGGGTGGCTGTCACCGGCTGCACCGCAGCAGTCGAGGGCTGCCTGAGCGGCACGACGGTCGGGGCCGGCCTCGCCACGGCCACCATCAGCCAGGTCGTCGCGCTCAAGTCGGGCCTGTTCACACCGCCCGCCGCCGCGCTGACGTCGGGGGGCACGATCGACCTCGTCGCCGGCAGCGCGTTGCGGGTGTCGAACACCGACCCGGCGACCAACGGCATCACCGTGAATGCCGGCGGGACGGTCGACGCCACCGACCTGGTGCTCAGCTCGGTGCCCGGCGCCCCGACCGCGCCGACCGTGCTCGACGCCGACAGCACTCTGTCCGCGCCGACGGCCGACCGGCGCTTCGCCAATGTTTTCGGCATGCGCCCGGAGACCTACCGCCGGCAGCCCTCGGCGCTGGTCTTCGATTGCACGGTCGACTGCAGCGCCGGCACGCTGCGCACCGCGGCTTCGCTGCACCCGGGACGGCCGCTCTGGGTGACCGGTGACCTGCAGCTCGACAGCGACGGCGACATCGGCTCGCCCACCGCGCCGACCGTGCTGGTGGTCACCGGCAACCTCGACGTCAGCGCGGCCTCCGTGCGCATCTTCGGACTGGTCTACAGCCGCGCCGCCACCTGGACGGCCAGCGGCAGCCCGCTGATCCAGGGCGCCGCGATCGCCGAAGGCAATTTGGCCGGCACCAGCAGCGGCGCTGTGGTCTACGACCCCGACATCCTCGGCCTGCTGACGCGCGGTTCGGGCTCGTTCGTGCGCGTGCCCGGCGGCTGGAGGGACTTCTGATGCCGCGCCAGGCACCGCATCGGCGCTCACTTCGCCGCGGGTCGCAAGGCGTCTCGTTGATCGAAGCGCTGGTGGCGCTGGCGGTGATGGCCTTCGGCATGCTGGCCGTGGCCGGGCTGCAGGCAACGATGCGGCTGAACGCCGATATCGCCAAACAGCGCTCGGAGGCGGTGCGCATCGCGCAGGAAGCCATCGAGAGCTGGCGCGGCTTCACGGTGCTGGATGCGCCGCCTGCGGGCGAGGTGGCCTACTCCGATGTGACCAACGACGCCGCCGGCGCCGACGTGACCGGCCTGACCACCAACACCACCTACTCGCTGCAGCGCGGCGTCACCGACGACGCCGCGCTGCGGCGCAAGGTGCTGGTGGTCAACGTCCGTTGGGTCGACCGCGCGGGCGTCGCGCAAGCCATCCAGCTGAACTCGGTCATCGCGTCCACGCTGCCCGAACTCGCCGCCACGTTGATGGTGTCCAACGCCGGCTCCCCGACCAAGCTGCCACGCGGACGCAACGCCGCCGTGCCGGTGCAGGCGCGCGACTTCGGCAACGGCACCAGCGGCTTCAAGCCGCCGGCTCCGGGCGGTGGCAGCGCAGCGTGGGTGTTCAACAACGTCACCGGGCTGGTCTCGAGCGTCTGCACGGTGTCCACCGGCGTCACCAACGCCAGCTTGGCACTGGCTGATCTCAGCGGCTGCACTGACATCGCCGGCCAGGTGCTCAGCGGCTTCGTGCGCTTTGATACCAACACGGCCGCGGCACCGACGGCGGCAACGGCCGAGAACCCGATCGGCAGCGCATTCAACCTCGATGTGCAGCTGACGCTGACGAGCATCGGCCACCCGTCGTCGCCGATCTGCTTCGATGACGCGCCCACCACCAGCACAGCGGCCGCCACGCAAACCCTGGTCAGCTACTACTGCCTGATTTACGCCAACACCAGCCGCACCTGGAGCGGCATCAGCACGCTGGCGCCGGTGGCCTTCACCGACCTGGCCAACCCGGCCTGGCCGATCGCCGACTCGGGCGGCAGCAATTTCGAGGTCTGCCGCTACACGCCGGCGGCCAACGATGCGGCAGTCGTCGCCAACGGGCTGCACCCGCGCAACTACAGCAACGTGACGGCGCCGCAGGTGGTGGTGAACCAGAACTTCCTGATCATCTCGGCGCTGTGGACCTGCCCGACGGACGTCGCCGCCAGCCCGGTGGGCGGCGACTACGTCAACAGCAATACGCTGGTGCACCAGCCGGCGCCGTGAGCGCATTGAGTGGCGTCAGCGATACAGCAGCCGACCACGAACGCCTGAGGCAGGCGCTGACGCTGGCCGAAGACGCGATCGGCCTGAGCGAACCCAATCCGCGTGTGGGCTGTGTGATCGCCGATGACCGCGGCCGCACGCTCGGTGTCGGCGCCACGCGTGAGGCCGGCGGGCCGCACGCCGAAGTGGTGGCGCTGCAGGCAGCGCGCGCCGCAGGCCACTTGCTGCGCGGCGCCACTGCCTGGGTCACGCTGGAGCCCTGCGCACACCACGGCCGCACGCCGCCGTGCTGCGATGCACTCATCGATGCCGGCCTCGCGCGCGTGGTCGTGGCCATCGGCGATCCATTCCCGCAGGTCGCCGGCCGCGGCATCGAGCGGCTTCGCGCCGCCGGCGTGCGCGTCGATCTCGCCGCCGATCTGGGTCTGCCAGACGTCGAGCGTGCCGCGCGTGAACTCAACCTGGGCTTCTTTTCCCGCGTGCAGCGCGGCCGGCCCTGGCTGCGCATGAAGGCGGCCATCTCGCTGGACGGCCGCAGCGCCCTGCCCGACGGCCGCAGCCAGTGGATCACCGGCGAAGCGGCGCGCACCGACGGCCACGGCTGGCGCCGCCGCGCCGGCGCGCTGCTCACCGGCGTGGGCACGGTCAACGCGGACGATCCGCGCCTTGATGTGCGGCTGGTGCCGACCGCACGCCAGCCGCTGCGCGTGATCGTCGACTCCAGGCTGCAGACCCCGCCGCAAGCGCGCATCCTGCCGCCGCCCGGCGCCGTGCTGCTGTATGCCGCGGCCGACGAACCGGCCCGCCGCGCGGCGCTGCAGGCACGAGGCGCAGAGATCGCATTGCAACCGGGCTCGGGGGGCAAGGTCGATCTGCAGGCGATGCTGCAAGACCTGGCCGCGCGGGGCATCAACGAACTGCACGTCGAGGCCGGACACCAGCTGAACGCGTCGCTGCTCGCCACCGGATGGGTGGACGAGTTGCTGGTCTACGTCGCGCCCAAGCTGCTGGGCGAGGGGGCCGGGCTGGCCGCGCTGGTACCGCCCGCCACGCTGGACGACGTGGCGCCGTGGCGCTTCGTCGACGTCACGCCCGTCGGCGACGACCTGCGCTTGCGCCTGCGGCCACCTGGGCGCGAACGGTTTTGACGGTCGAGCCGCAGGCCGCGGCGCGGTCACCCACGCGACAGGGTCGCGCCGACCCCCCGCCTACAATCGTTCGATGTCTATTGCACCTGTCCCCGAGCTGGTGGCTGAACTCGCCGCCGGCCGCATGGTTGTCCTCGTCGACGAGGAAGACCGCGAAAACGAAGGCGACCTCGTGCTCGCCGCCGAGCACGTCACGCCCGAGGCGATCAACTTCATGGCCCGCTTCGCCCGCGGGCTGATCTGCCTGACGCTGACCCGCGATCGCTGCGAACGGCTGCAGCTGCCGCCGATGGCGCCGCGCAACGGCACCAAGCACGGCACTGCGTTCACGGTCTCGATCGAGGCCGCCCAGGGCGTCAGCACCGGCATCTCGGCTGCCGACCGCGCCCGCACGGTGCAGGCGGCGGTGGCCCGCGCGGCGGTCGCCAGCGACCTCGTGCAGCCCGGCCATGTGTTCCCGCTGCAGGCGCAGGACGGCGGCGTGCTGATGCGCGCCGGCCATACCGAAGCCGGCTGCGACCTCGCCGCGTTGGCCGGTCTGGAGCCGGCGGCGGTGATCTGCGAGGTCATGAATGACGACGGCACGATGGCCCGCCTGCCGGACCTCGAGGTCTTCGCCCGCCAGCACGGCCTGAAGGTCGGCACCATCGCCGACCTGATCGCCTGGCGCAGCCGCAACGAGACGCTGATCGAACGCATCGGCACACGCCGCCTGGCGACGCCCGCGGGCGAGTTCGACTGCGGCGTCTGGCGCGACCGGCTGGGCGGCCTGCACCTGTCGCTGAGCCACGGCCGCATCGGCCCCAATGACGAGGCGCTGGTGCGCGTGCACGAGCCCTTCACCGCACTCGACCTGCTCGACAGTGAAGGCGGCGGCCACTCGTGGCCGCTCGGCCGTGCGCTGGCCGCGGTACACGCCGCACCGCACGGCGTGGTGGTGCTGCTCAACTGCGGCAGCGACGCCCAGGCGCTGCTCGGCACGCTGATGCCGGGCAAGCCGGCGATGGCGCCCGCACGCGCGCCGATGGATCTGCGCACCTACGGCGTCGGCGCGCAGATCCTGCGCCAGCTGGGCGTCGCACGTATGAAGCTGCTCGGCAGCCCGCGGCGCATGCCCAGCATGACCGGCTACGGGCTCGAAGTCACCGGCTTCATCGGCGCTGCAGGCTGAAAGCCGGCCCGGCCCGCATGCGCGAATCAGAACAAGGCGAAGCCGGCGAACTCACCGGCAGCGGGCTGCGCATCGGCATCGTGCGCGCGCGCTTCAACGACCGCATCACCCGCGAATTGGCCGACACCTGCCTGGCCGAGCTCGCCACGCTGGGCGTGGCGCCGCGCGACATCCGCCACGTCAGCGTGCCCGGCGCGCTCGAGGTGTCGCTGGCGTTGAAGGTGATGGCCGACAGCGGCGACTTTGATGCGCTGATCGCACTGGGCTGCGTGATCCGCGGCGAGACCTACCACTTCGAACTGGTGGCCAACGAAAGCGGCGCCGGCGTGACCCGGGTCTCGCTCGACCACCAGATCCCGATCGCCAACGCGATCCTGACCGTCGAGACGCTCGAGCAGGCGCAGGTGCGCGCGGTGGACAAGGGCCGCGACGCGGCGCGGGTGGCCGTCGAGATGGCCAACCTGCTGGAAGACCTGTCTTGAACCCGGCCTCGGGCGCTGGCGGCAAGGCCAGCCGCCGCCGTGCCCGTGAGCTGGCGCTGCAGGGCCTGTACCAGTGGCTGCTCTCGCGCGAGGACGCCGGCCTCGTGGATGCCCACATGCGCGAGCAGACCGGCTGGGACAAGGCCGACCACGCGCACTTCGACGCCCTGCTGCACGGCTGCATCCGCGAGGCCTCCGCACTCGATGCGCTGCTCGCCCGCCACCTCGACCGCAAGGTGGCGCAGCTGTCGCCGGTCGAGCACGGCGTGCTGATGATCGGCGCCTACGAGCTGCAGCACTTCATCGAGATCCCGTACCGCGCGGTGATCAACGAGGCGGTGGAACTGGCCAAGACCTTCGGCGGCACGGACGGCCACAAGTACGTCAACGCGGTGCTCGACAAGACCGCCAGTGACCTGCGCAGCGTCGAAGTGGCGGCCCGGCGCAGCGCGCGCGACGCCGGCGCATGAAGGCGTTGTCCACTCGCCTGGCTCGCAGGCTCGAGCACATCGCGCCGTTCTACGTGATGGAGTGCGCCAAGGCCGCCGCGTTGCTGGCCGACCTGCCCGAGTGCGACCCCGCGCAGGGCGGCGAGCCGATGCTCTTCCTGAACATCGGCGAGCCCGACTTCGGCGCCGCGCCGCTGGTGGTGCAAGCGGCAGAACGCTGCCTGCGCGACGCTGACACCGCCTACACCCAGGCCACCGGCCTGCCCGAACTGCGCGAGCGCATCGCCGGCTGGTACGGCACGCGCTTCGGCATCGCGGTCGACCCGGCGCGCATCGTCGTCACCGCCGGTGCGTCGGGCGCGCTGCAGCTGATCTGCCTGGCGCTGTTCGAGGCCGGCGACGAGGTGCTGATGCCCGACCCGAGCTACCCCTGCAACCGGCACTTCGTGGCGGCGGCCGGCGCCCGCGCGCGGCTGCTGCCGGCCGGGCCGGCGCAGCGCTTCCAGCCCGACGCCGCCGCCGTGCGTGCCGGCTGGAGCCCGGCCACGCGCGGCGTGCTGCTGGCCTCGCCGTCGAACCCGACCGGCACCTCGATCGCCTTCGACGAACTGGCCGCCATCGCCAGCGCGGTGCGCGAACACGGCGGCACCACCATCGTCGACGAAATCTACCTCGGCCTGGGCTACGACCAGGCGTTCGACCGCAGCGCGCTGGCGCTGCCCGACGGGCTGGGCGACGAGATCGTCTCCGTCAACAGCTTCTCCAAGTACTTCGGCATGACCGGCTGGCGGCTGGGCTGGCTGGTGCTGCCGCCGCACCTGGTGGCGCCGGTGGAGAAGCTGGCGCAGAACCTGTACATCTGCCCGTCCACGCTGGCGCAGCGCGCGGCGCTGGCCTGTTTCGAGCCGGCCTCGATTGCGGAGTACGAGCGCCGCCGGGCCGAGTTCCGCCACCGTCGCGATTTCATCGTGCCCGCGATGCGCGAGATCGGCTTCGAGGTGCCCGTGCTGCCCGACGCCGCCTTCTACGTCTGGGCCGACTGCAGCCGCTGGCATGCCGACAGCTGGGACTTCAGCTTCGATCTGATGCGACGCGCGCACGTGGCTCTGACACCGGGCCGCGATTTCGGCCCCGCCGCGGCCGCGCGATACCTGCGGCTGAGCTTTGCCAGTTCGATGGCCACATTAGAAGAAGCCGTCCGCCGCCTGCGGCGCGAGTTGGCCTGAGCACGGGCCGGGCGGCGACAGCCACCCGGCCGCGCGCGGTCTCTTCAGACCAGGTTGGCCCGGGTGGCCTTCGGGGCGATCGGCACGATCGCATCCGGGTTGCCCAGCAGATAGGGCGCAAACAAGCCGGCGTCGGCGTAGGTCTTGGGCGATGCCACATGGTGCATGCGCCCGAAGTGGAAGCTGATGCCCAGCTTGCCCTCGGAGACGATGCCCTCCACCTGGATCATCGGGAACAGCTGCGTCTGGCGCATGAAGGCCGGCAACGCCATGTAGACGTACTCCAGGCGGGTGATCTGGACCTTGTGGCCCGCGGTGCCGTAGCGGTCGAGTTCAGGGTCGGTCAGCAGCGCCACCGACAGCGCCTCCTCCAGCCGTTGCAGCTTGATCGGCGTGTCGCCGCCCACGTTGCGCCAGGCGTGGAAGACGCCCGCCACCCGCGGCTGGTTGTCGCCGGGCTCGGCAAACAGCAGCGTCTTGCCGCCCGCGCCACGCACCGGCACGCCGCGCACCTCGTAGCCGAACTTCACGCAGGCCTGGCCTGCACCCTGCGCCAGCTCCTTGCCCTTGGCGTCGAGCTGCGCCACCTGGTCAAGCTGCACCGACACCGAGGCCACCTCCTTGCCCAGCAGCCCCAGCGGCTCTAGCAGCTCGCGCGCCTGCGCGATCAGCCTCTTCGTCGCGGCGGGGTCGAGCACGTTGCGCTGACCGTCGACGTTGCTGTCGGCCAGACCGGCCCACTTGCGGAACTCGTTGACCGCACCGTCAGAGGCCGTGGCGTCGCGCGCCCACACCGCGCCGCTGGCGTGGAAGTGGGTGATGTCGCCGCGCTCGCTGGCGAACACCTGCCCGTGGTCGAGCTCCACGCTGCGCAGCGTACCCAGCTTGAGCCGGTCGCTCAGGCGGGCGATGGCGGCGCGCCGCTCTTCCAGCGGCGGTGCGTTTAGCGCATAGATCGGCGCCGAGGTCGGCAGTTCGGGCAGCTTGGCCCGCATGTCCAGAGAATCGAGTTTGAGTGCCATGATGGGCCTTCCTTGTTCAGCACGAACCGTGGGCGGTCCAGAAGGACCGGTTGTTGACCGGGTCTGCCGGCTCCGAGGGCGTGAGCTTCTCGTTGTAGGTGTCGGCCCCGCTGCCGGTGCAGCGCAGATAGGCCCATTCGACGTTCGAGCCTTCGACGACCACGTTGGCCATCTTCCAGGCCTCGCGCACGGTGTACTGCGGCGTCCACGGCATCACCGCGTTCAGCCACGCGGCGTACATCGCGAAGTACTGCCCGCGGGCGTTCTGCCCGCCGCCGCTGTAGCTGCTGTTGTGGAAGCCGCACATGTAGTGCAGCCGGTCGAAGGCACCGCACCAGCGCCCGATCGGGTGCGCGGCCGAGTTCTCCAGCAGGTGGCAGGCGTGGCTGGCGAAGATCTCCAGGTCGCTCTTGCCGAAACGGATGGTGTCGGAGGTGGAGACCGATCCGCCCCAGACCGAGAAGGCGTCGGGGTTGCCGTGCGACGACATCTGCACCGCGTCGACCTGGTCGATCTTCTCGGTGTAGCTGGCGGTCTCGACGAAGTCCTTCTCGAGCACGCCCGAGTCGCCGTGGTCCTGCGTCCACGCGTAGCCGGGCAGTGAGCCCATCAACGCCGCGAAGCCCTGCGCTTCGATGCGACGGCCGTCGATGCCGTCCTTGATCCACCAGGAACCTAATGTTCTTGCCATGTCATTTCCTTCGGTTTGAGAACTGGTTGAGAACTCGCAGAACCGTCGTGCGGCCGGCGCTGTGGCCACCGCTGACGGACCGGGCCCTTGATGCACGCGACGCGGCGGGCCCGGCGCGTCGATGCGTCCGTTATAGGCACGCCGCCGCAGCGTCCCCAGCCCTACTCGTAGGGGGTGAAGCCCCGCCGATCTAGGGGCCTGAACGTGCGCCGCGTCCCACAGGCGTAACCGATTGCGCGCGATTGGTGACCGGACGTGAGAACGCGGCCCGATGGCACGTACTCGGCGGCCCGCACGCCGCCGCCGCCGGGTACTCTGCGCGCCGCGATGCCTGCCGACCTGCATTCCCTGCCGCCTCTCGATTCGGACCCGCCGGGGGGCGTGAACTCGTCGCGTCCGGCGGCCGACACCGACCTGCCCGACATCGTCACCGACCTCGGCGCCGAGCCGCCAGGCGGTGCGCACGAGGTGGCGCTGCTGCCCACGCTGTCGCACATCGGCCGCTATGCGATCAAGCGCCCGCTGGGCGCCGGTGGCCTGGGCGAAGTGCACGAAGCCTGGGACCCGCTGCTGTCACGCGTGGTGGCGGTGAAGACGATCCAGCTGGGCCTGTCCGGGCCCCAGCGCTTGTCGCTCGACGGCCTGTTCCTCAACGAGGCACGCGCCGCCGCGGGTCTGAGCCACCGCCACATCGTCACCGTGCACGACGCCGGGCTGTCGGCGCATGGCGTGTACATCGCGATGGAGCGGCTGCGCGGGCGCGACCTGCAGCAGGCGCTGCGCGAAGACTGGCGGCCGACGGTCGACGAGTCCGCCCTGCTGGCGCGGCGGCTGGCCGATGCGCTGGCTTACGCGCATGCGCGCGGCGTGGTGCACAACGACATCAAGCCGGCCAACGTGTTCCTGACCCGGCGCGGGCGGCCCAAGTTGCTGGACTTCGGCCTGGCGCAGATCGCCCAGCGTGCGGCACCGGCCGAGCCGATGCCTGCACCCGCGCCCTGCTCACGCGGTGTGGCCGGCTCACCGCACTACCTGTCGCCCGAGCAGTTGCGCGGCGCGCCGGGGGGCCCGCAGAGCGACGTCTACGCGCTCGGCGTGGTGCTCTACGAACTGCTGACCGGGATCAAGCCCTTCGACGGCAGCAGCCTGGGCGGCATCGTCGAGGCGGTGCTGCACGGCCAGCCGCGCGCGCCGCACGTGCTGCGCTCGAAGATGCCGCACGAGTTGTCGGCCATCACGATGCGCGCGATGGCGCGCGAACCGGCCGCGCGCTTCAGTTCGGCCGAGTCGATGGCGCGCGCCCTGCGGCGCTTCATCGATGTACAGCCGGTGGCCGCCGCGCCCGTGGCCGCTGCGCCCGGCCTGAAAGCGCGTCTGCGCAACTGGCTCCGCACACTGGGCCCGGCACGCCGGCGTCGGCCTGCACCGGGAGGCAACTCGGGAGGCAGTTCGCGGCGCGCATAAACTGCGCGCCGATGCAAGGCTCCGTCTCACCTGCCGTTCGTTGCCACACGCTGCGCGTGCACCGGGAAGAGACCCCCTCTCCCGCACGGCCCATCGCGCCATGAGCCAGGACATGTCGATCATCGCGCTGGTGCTGCAGGCCAGCCTGGTGGTGCAGCTGGTGATGGCCGGCCTGATGATTGTCTCGGTGGCCAGCTGGACGGTGATCTTCGCCAAGCTCTTCGGCCTGGCCCGGGTGCGCCGCCGCAACGATGACTTCGAGCGCGAGTTCTGGTCCGGGCGCAGCCTGACCGAACTGAACCAGGCCGTCGCCGACAAGGAGATCACATCGCCGATGGAGCGCATCTTCGCCAGCGGCATGCGCGAGTTCCTCAAGCTGCGCGAGCGCCGGCTGGACGCCAGCACGCAGCTTGATGGCGCACGGCGTGCCATGCGCGCGAGCTTCCAGCGTGAGCTCGACACCATCGAGAGCAACCTGAGCTTTCTCGCCTCGGTCGGCTCGGTCAGCCCCTACGTCGGCCTGTTCGGCACCGTCTGGGGAATCATGCATGCCTTCGTCGGGCTGGCCAACCTGCAGCAGGTGACGCTGGCCAACGTGGCCCCGGGCATCGCCGAGGCGCTGGTGGCCACCGCGATCGGCCTGTTTGCCGCCATCCCGGCGGTGATCGCCTACAACCGCTTCGCGCGCGACATCGACCGCATCGCGATCCAGCTGGAGAGCTTCATGGAGGAGTTCACCAACATCCTGCAGCGCAACGTCGGCGTTCCGGCCGGCGCCGCGCCGCAGCGCTGAGATGCCCAGTCTGGCCGGCCGCGGCGGCGCACGCCGGCGCCGCTCGATGAACGAGATCAACATGGTGCCGTTCATCGACGTCATGCTGGTGCTGCTGATCATCTTCATGGTCAGCGCGCCGCTGATCACCACCGGCGTGGTCGACCTGCCCAGCGTGGGCAAGGCACAGCAGCGCGCCGTCCAGGTGGTGGAGGTGGTGGTCGGTGCCGACGAGCGGCTGCGGCTGCGCAGCGACGCTGGCGAAGGCACCCCCGTGACGCTGGCGCAACTGGCCGCGCGCGTGCGCCAGGCGCAGGGCGGCGACGCCGACATGCCGGTGGTCATCAGCGCCGACCGCAACGTGCGCTACGAGAGCGTGGTGCGGGTGATCGACACGTTGCAGCGGGCCGGCACGCGGCGCGTCGGTCTGTCGGTGAAGCAGGGCGGCTGAAGTGAGCGCGGCCGCAGCCGGCCACGACGACCTGCTTCCGCGCCCGCCCGGCGGATTGGCACCCGGTGCGCTGCTGGCGCTGCTGGCGCACGCCGCACTGGTGGCGGCGCTGGCCGGCGCGGTGGACTGGCGCATCCAGACGCCCGCGGTGGTGAGTGCCGAACTCTGGGCTGCGCTGCCGCGCAGCGCCGCACCGCCGCCTGCTGCGCTGCCAACCACCCCCAACCCCAACCCCAACCCCACGCCCGCGCCCACGCCCACGCCAGCGCCTCCGCCACCGCCACCGCCACCTGCGCCGGCGCCCTCGCCGGCCCCCGCCGCGCCGCCCGCAATCGCCGAACGTGACGCGCAGATCGCGGTCGAACGCGCTGCGCGAGAGAAGGCCCAGCGTGCGCAGGCCGAGAGAGAGAAGGCAGCACGCGACAACCAGGCCCGAGTGATGGCCGACCGCGAGCGTGCGCAGAAGGCCGAACGCGACAGCGAACAGGCCCGCCAGCGCCAGCGCGCCGCCGCCGAACAGGCCGCGCGCGTGGCCGAAGAGGCACGGCTGGCCAAGCAGCGCGAGGACAACCTCAAGCGCATGCTGGCGCAGGTGGACGCCGCTGGCAGCGGCAGCACGCCCGCGGACGCCGCGGCCCAGGAGGCCGCGCCGTCAGCAGGCTACGCCGGCCGGCTGATTGCCCAGATCAAGCCCAACATCGTGCTCACCGAGGTGCTGCCTGCCACGCTGGCAGCCGATGTCGAAGTGCGCGCGGCCCCCAACGGCAGCATCCTGGCGCGGCGCATCGTGCGCAGCAGCGGCAACGCCACCTGGGACGACGCGGTGCTGCGCGCCATCGACCGCACCGCCACGCTGCCGCGCGACACCGACGGCCGCGTGCCCGGCACGCTGGTCATCACCTTCCGTCCGTCTTGAGCGGCCGGGCGATCAGTCCGCGAGCAAGCGCCAGCCGGCCCACAGGCGGCCGATGATCGTCAGCCCGCACAGCACGGCGAACCCGTAGGCCCACAGCGCGAAGTGCTGCGGCCACAGGCACATCAAGGTGAAGCAGGCCAGCGTCTCGCCGGCCTCGCTGAGCCCACCCAGGTAGAACAGGCCCTTGCGCGGATAGGCGCTGCTGGTCAGGCCGCGCCGCTGCGCCAGCACGGCGAAGGCAAGAAAGCTCGAACCGGTCCCCATGAAGGCCGCCAGCAGCACCGCCGCCGCCAGCGCATTGGCGGCCGGATCGGCCAGCGCGAAGGCCAGTGGCACGCTGGCATAAAAGAGAAAGTCCAGCGTGATGTCCAGGAAGGCGCCGCGGTCGGTGGGGGTGCCCAGCCGGGCCACGGCGCCGTCCAGGCCGTCGCACAGCCGGCTGGCCAGGATCAGCAGCAGCCCGGCGCCCGGCGAGTGCAGCGCGATGGCCGCCGCGCCCGCGATGCCGAGGGCAAAGCCGGCCAGACTGATCGCGTCGGCACCCGCACCCGCGCGCCGCAGCGCGCCCGCCATCGCGTTCAGCGGCCGGCGCAGCAGCGCGATGGCAAAACGGTCGATCACGTGGGCGGCGCCGGGCAAGCGTGGGCAAGCCCCGGCAAGAGGAGGAGGCGGCACTCTAACCGCCGCGTTCTGCGCAAACTCCTGGGCAACCCGGGGCCTGCGTACACTCGCGCCGGATGTTCGACGAAGTGCCTTTCGCCCACCAGATCGAGGCCCTGCGGCCGCAGTTGCTGCGCTTTGCGCGCACGCAGTTGCGCAACGAAGCCTGGGCCGAGGATGCGGTGTCCGACACACTGCTGGCCGCGCTGGAGAAGCCGCAGGCCTTCAGCGGGCTGTCGCAGCTGAAGACCTGGCTCGTCGGCATCCTCAAGCACAAGGTGATCGACCAGTTGCGCCGCTACGCGCGCGAGGCCACCGTGTTGTCCGACGACGACGACGGCAGCGAGCTCGACGAGCTGCTGTTCCGCGCCAACGGCAGCTGGCGCGACGCCCAGCCCGATTGGGGCGACCCCGCGCAGCATCTGCGCCAGCGCCAGTTTTTCGAGGTGCTCGAGGCCTGCGTTCAGCATCTGCCGCCGGTGCAGGGCCGCGTCTTCATGATGCGCGAGTGGCTCGAGCTCGACAGCGCAGAAATCTGCAAGGAAATGGCGATCTCCACGACCAACCTGTGGGTGCTGCTGCACCGCGCAAGGCTTCGCCTGCGTGAGTGCCTGCAGCTGGGCTGGTTTGCTGCAACACCGGACCAACAGAGCCGGGCCACCACATGAAACACCGCTGCAGGGAAGTCACGCGCATCGTGCTGGCGGGCGAGGACCGCCCCTTGTCGTTCTTCGAGCGACTGTCGATGCGCACGCACCTGTGGATATGCGACAACTGCATGCGCTTTCACGGCCAGGTGACGCTGATGCGCGAGGCGATGCGCCGCTGGCGGCTGGACCAGCAAGACGGCGGCGACGCCGAACCCGTCTCGCCCGCGAAGCCCTGAGCAGGGCGCGCCTACCTGGCCGCCGCGGCCGCGTGAATGGCCGCGCGCACGCGCGGGTAGGTGCCGCAGCGGCACAGGTTGCCGGCCATCGCGGCGTCGATCTCGGCGTCGCTCGGCTGCGGCGTCTTCTTCAGCAGTGCACAGGCGCTCATCAGCTGGCCACTCTGGCAGTAGCCGCACTGCGAGACATCGACGGCGACCCAGGCCTTGCGCAGCGCCTCGGCCTGCGCGCCCTGCAGGCCCTCGATGGTGGTCACCTCACGCGCGCCGACTGCAGCCAGTGGAGTCACACAGGAGCGCACCGGCTCGCCGTCCAGGTGCACGGTGCAGGCGCCGCACAGCGCCATGCCGCAGCCGAACTTGGTGCCGGTCATCTGCAGTTCGCCGCGCAGCACCCACAGCAAGGGGGTGTCGGGCTCGGCTTTCACCTCGGTCGGGCGGCCGTTGATCGTCAGGCTGGGCATCGCATCGTTCCTGGCATCAGACGAGTTTGAGCGGCAGCGAGCGCAGCCGCTGACCGGTGAGCACGAACACCGCATTGGCCACTGCCGGTGCCAGCGGCGGCACGCCGGGTTCGCCCACTCCCTCGGGGTGCTCGCGGTTGAGGATGATCTCGGTCTGCACCACCGGGCATTCGCCCATGCGCAGCACCGGCTGGTCGTGGAAGTTGCTCTGCTGCACCTGGCCCTTGTCGATGCTGACGCCGCCGTACAGCGCGGCCGAAAGCGCGAAGACGACCGCGCTTTCCATCTGCTGGGCGATGAGGTTCGGGTTGACCGGCGTGCCGCAATCGATCGCGCAGCAGACGCGGTGCACGCGGATGCGTCGCTCGGCATCGACCGAGACCTCGGCCACCTGGGCCACGATGGCGCCGAAGGACTGGTGCAGCGCGATGCCGCGCGCCTTCTTCGCACCGTCGGCGGCCGGTGGCAGCGGCTGACCCCAGCTGGCCATCGCCGCGGCTCGCTTCAGCACCTTCAGATGGCGCGGGTGCTGCTTGAGCAACTCGGCGCGGTACTCCACCGGGTCGCGGCCCGCGGCAAACGCCAGTTCGTCGATGAAGCCTTCCTTGAAGAAGGCCTGGTGCGAGTGGCCGACCGCGCGCCACAAGCCCACCGGCATCGGCGACTCGACCACCGTGTGCTGCACACGGGCGGCCGGAAACTCGTAGGGCTGGTCGAAGCCGCCCTCGGCCGCCGTCTTGTCGATCCCCATGCCCAGGCCGGGCAGGTAGCCCAGCGGCTGGCTGGCCCGGCCCATCAGCGCCATGCCCTGGGCCAGCAGCGGCATCACCATGACACCCGCGCCGCGGTAGCGCTGCATCAACTGCGGCACGATGGCCTGGCTGGCCGAGCGCTGCTGCCAGGCCACCAGCGCACCGCGGGCGTCCAGCCCGGCCTGCAGGCGCGCCACGGCGGCCGGGCGGTAGAGGTCGTGCTGGGTGTCTTCGGCGCGCGACCAGATCACCTGCACCGGCCGGCCTTCGGCCGCGCGGGCGATCTGTGCGGCCTGCTCGATGAAGTCCACCTCCAGCCGGCGGCCGAAACCGCCGCCCAGCAGTTGCACCTGCACGTCCACGCGCTGCTCGTCGATGCCCAGGGTGGTGGCGACGGCGGCGCGCGCGATGTCGGGCACCTGCGTCGAGGCCCAGACCGTGGCGGCGCCGTCCTTGAACTGCACGGTGCAGTTGATCGGCTCCATCGCCATGTGCGCCAGGTAAGGCGCGCGGTACTCGGCCTCGATCGTGCGTGCCGCGCCAGCCAGCGCGGCCTTGAAATCGCCCAGCGCGTAGTAGGTGAAGCCCTCGTCGCGGTCGAGCGCGGCGGCAAAGGCGTTCATCAGGCCTTCGCTCGACAGGGCCGCGGCGGGGCCGGCGTCCCATAGCACGGTCACCGCCTGCACCGCCTTCATCGCCTGCCAGGGCTGGTCGGCGATCACCGCCACGCCGCCGCTGCCACCGGCCGCGCCGGGCGGGAAGGCCAGCACCGTGCGCACACCGGGCAGGGCCTGCGCCGCGGCGCCGTCATGGCTTGCGACCCGCCCGCCGAGCGTCGGGCACATGACCACGCTGGCGTAGAGCAGACCGGGCGGCAGCACGTCGATGCCGAAGCGCGCCGTGCCGTCGATCTTCGAGGCCGCCTCCAGCCGCGGCATGCCCTTGCCGATGATCTTGAACTGGTCAGGGTGCTTCAGCGCCACCTTCTCGGGCAGCGGCATCCTGGCGGCGTCCTCGGCCAGATCGCCGAAGCGCGCCGTGTACCCACCGGGGTGGCGCACCTCGCCTGCGACGACCGTCAACTTGTCGGCCGGCGTGTTCCAGCGCTCGGCGGCCGCAGCCACCAGCATTGCGCGCGCCGAGGCGCCGGCCTCGCGCATCGGCAGCCACAGGTCCTTGGTGCTCGACGAGCCGCCGGTCATCATCAGGCCGAACTCGCGCACCAGCTTGCTGGTGAGCCACTCGGTGGCGCTGCGCGCGACGCCGCGCTGGTCGGGGTGGAAGGGCAGCGCATCGACGGCGGCGGCGATGTTGTTGTAGATCGGGTCGACCGGCGAGGCCTCGATGCCCACACGCGACCAGTCGGCGTCCAGCTCATCCGCCAGGATCATCGCCAGCCCGGTATGGATGCCCTGGCCCATTTCGCTCTTGGGCATGATGACGGTGACACGGTCGTCGCTGCCGATGCGCACCCAGCCACTGAAGGCATGGCCGCGCGTGTTGTCGGCCAGCGGCTGGCCGGTCTGCAGGCGCTGGCGTGGCGGCAGCAGGCTCCAGCCCACCGTCAAGGCGCCGGCTGCCGCCAGGCTGCCCAGGATGAAGCGGCGACGGCTGCCCATCGACTCCGCCCGGAGGCTCATGCGCCGGCCGCCAGCGCCGCCTTCAGCACCACGCGTGTGCCCTCCACCTGGGTAGCCAGCGGCAGGCTCGGCGGGCTGCCAGCGCGCCGCGCAGCCTGCTCGGGCAGCCAGGGCAGGTGCATGAAGCCCGCGCGCGCACTGTCTGGCGAAGCGGTGGCCAGCGCGTGCATCAGCGCGAAGAAGACATGGTTGCAGACAAAGGTGCCGGCTGACTGCGAGACCTCGCCGGGCACGCCGGCATCACGC
>Ga0105048_10001360_pt1 | contig 39713 bp, 31 predicted proteins | sample MAT05_FD_78382 | JGI IMG/M metagenome (GOLD analysis project Ga0105048, IMG submission 78382) | Freshwater microbial communities from Lake Fryxell liftoff mats and glacier meltwater in Antarctica - MAT-05 | ecosystem: Environmental > Aquatic > Freshwater > Ice > Liftoff microbial mat | place... | reverse complement strand
ACGTAAATAGCAACACCAGCAATCGCCGCTAGCAGAGGGAAATCCACTTGCCATTGCCGCAACTGCGATTCCTGGCTGGCGAGGTAGTCCACGGACAGCGCTTCCCGAAACTGCCAATAGACGGTTGCTGCGATCACAAGCACCACAGCTAGCAAAAGCAGTTTTTTGATCCACGGGCGGGTGCTTCGAAGTTCGGTGGGAATTGTGTCTATCTCAGTCATTTTCTTTCCTTATTTGTTCACGTAGGCGAGGGGCAGCTTGAAATCTACCTGTAAATTGGGTGGCACGCTCTAAGGCACGTTCGGGCGTGTGAATTGTCAATTGCGTTGGACCTCAAATCCACGCTCCACGCTCCACGCTCCACGCTCATCGCTAACGCTCTGAGAGGCTGTGAATTTTTTTAATCCAAAGAAAGTACCCATCACACTCCGTGTGATGTTGCCTCAAAAACCAAAGGTTTTTGAACTGCGGAAATCACACGGAGTGTGATTGGTACTATAAAACCACAGCCTATGAGCGTGCCACGCGTGCTCAAATAAATTTTGTTTACACAGGAATGTCGTTCAAGTGCCTGATCCCTTAGGGAAATCAGCGAAATCGCAATCAAGTTAGGACACAACGACCCACTTACAACGCCTTTTCCTTGGAAAAGCAGGCACAACCCAGGATTTGAGGAAATCTTGCCTGCCAATTGTAAGGCTGGCGGGACAAGGTCGACAATCTCATAGAAACATGCTCGGTGTTAGCAATCGCACAGATGCGGAGCCTTGCAATCCCTAAGATTCGAACGCAGTACATCGGTACGAGCAAATCCAAACTTTGTGAATGCGGTCGGTATTTGGCCAAGTTACCAGGAGAAAGAAATGAATAGGACGGATCCAGTATGCGGCGTGGAAGCGAAATGCAGGCGACCTACAAACACTCTTCTATATGTCGCCGATTCTCGAATGGTTTGGCGAAGATTTGGAAGTTTCCAAGGTTTGCAGCTTCAGAAGGTCTCAGCTTGGCTGCCAGACTCTGCGGCAAAGCAAGCGGCCGCGTCAGGTAAAGGCAAGATGAGTTTTGTCGATTACGACTGGGGTTTGAACGCGTTTAACCGTTAGACGTAGGCGTACGTTAACGGTATCCAGTACGCCTTCTAGCCCTCGCCGCAATCGGCCAGTGGCGAAAAAGTTTTGCTAAAATTAACAACGGCTTGTACGCAAGGCTTGTGTCAAACGACAATCAGATATATAGCCAACCGGGGCCTTTCAAATCGCGAGTCGACCAGGAACTACACCGGCCATTAAAATGACACAGTCATTAGAGGAGACCAAATTGATGCGTAAGACTCAAGAATCGCCCGGCGAAGTATCTGAGGCCAGCGTTTACCGCCGCTATGCCGCCGCCGCCAACCAAAGAGAAGCCGCGTTGTGTTGCCCGGTCGAATACGCCGCTGACTTTCTTTCCGTGATACCCGATGAAGTGATTGAGCGGGACTACGGTTGTGGTGACCCCACTCCCTATGTGAAGCCGGGTGATACTGTGCTTGATCTCGGCTCCGGTGGTGGCAAGCTGTGCTTTATTGCTGCTCAAGTTGTCGGAGCGGAGGGACGCGTCATTGGCGTTGATTGCAATCGCGAAATGTTGGCGCTTGCTAGAAAACACGCGCCGACTGTCGCAGAGCGAATCGGGCATGCTAATGTCGAATTTAGGTATGGCATGATTCAAGATCTTCGGTTGGATCTTACGCTGCTCGAGCAAGAACTAAGCAGACAGCCCGTTCGCAACTCGGAAGAATTTCTCAGGCTCCGGCAAATCCAAGAGGTGCTTCGTCAAGATCATCCTTTGATCGAGGATGACTCAGTGGACTGTGTTGTCTCGAACTGCGTGCTCAATCTCGTCCGACAAGAAGATCGCAAGGCGTTGTTTGCAGAACTATTCCGTGTGCTTAAACGTGGAGGACGAGCCGCCATTAGCGATATCGTCTCCGATGAAATGGTTCCCGAGGAGATGAAACGCGATCCCGAGCTGTGGTCGGGCTGTCTCTCCGGTGCGTTTCGAGAGGATGAATTTCTAAAAGCGTTTGAAGACGCGGGCTTCTATGGCATCGAGATCGCAAAGCGTGCGAAGGAACCTTGGCAAACAATCAACGGTATCGAATTTCGGTCGGTAACTATTGTCGCTTATAAAGGGAAACAAGGGCCATGCCTTGAACGCAATCAAGCAGTGGTCTATCGAGGCCCGTTCAAGAAAGTAGTCGACGACGATGATCACATCTATTGTCGCGGCGACAGGATGGCCGTTTGCGATAAAACGTTTCAGTTGCTCTCCCGGGCACCGTACGAAGGCCTGTTCGATGCCGTGGAGCCACGGGTCTCTATTCCATTGGAGGAAGCGGGCTCGTTCAATTGCAAACGAGCCAAGCTCCGTGACCCACGCGAAACCAAAGGGCGTGACTATGACGCCACTACCGATTCAGCTGGCCCTTGCTGCGGATTGGATTCCGATTGTTGCTAGACTCGTTTAACCTACTAACGAACAGGCAGGACCGAACATGATATTAAAGACACTATACCGAACTGGAAATCCGCTTGCATCGCCGGCGGAGCAATTGCACATACTGCAGGATAGCCAGCGCAGCACTGCAATACCATTCAGCGATAAGCTTGGTGAGAGCGGAGTTTCCCAACTCTACCGCCGGAGGTTGACCACGCTGCAAATCAACGTCGGCAAGGTTTGCAACCAAACTTGCACGCATTGCCACGTCGACGCAGGCCCAGATCGACGCGAAAGCATGAGTTATGAAACGGCGCGTCAGGTGATCGGCTTCTTAGCAAGGTCGGATGTAAAGACACTCGACATCACTGGTGGTGCACCGGAAATGAATCCTAATTTTCGGATGCTGGTCAAAGAAGCAAAGCAACTTGAGAAGCAAGTCATTGATCGCTGCAACCTAACGATCCTACTCGCCAACGGCTTTACCGATCTTCCGGAGTTCCTAGCAGAACATCAGGTGAATATCGTCGCTTCACTTCCGTGTTACTTAGAAGAGAACTGCGATGCTCAGCGTGGTAGCGGTGTGTTTGTAAAGTCCATCGAGGCCATACGCAGATTGAATGAACTAGGTTACGCGCAGCCGAGTTCAAATCTGCATCTGGACCTCGTCTACAATCCAACAGGATTGGGGCTTCCGCCAGAACAGCAGAAGCTGGAGGCCTCCTACAAGTCTGAACTTGATAACCGATTTGGTATCCAGTTTAACAACCTGTTTACCATCACCAACATGCCGGTTAGCCGATTCCTGGACGATCTTTTGCGTCGTGAAAAATACGGAGAGTACATGGAAAAGCTAATCAACAGCTTTAACCCGAGCACGATCGATGACCTAATGTGCCGATCGCTGCTCTCGGTCGACTGGAATGGGTTCATCTATGACTGTGACTTCAACCAGATGCTTGATCTTGCGATCGCCGATGGAGACGATCGGGTCCATATCTCTAAGTTGACCGACGATCTGCTTTCGGATCGTGCCATCCGCGTGGCCAATCACTGTTATGGCTGCACTGCTGGATGTGGCTCAAGTTGCAGCGGCAGCCTTGTTTAATGGCGTGCCCATTCGGCTGCGTCCAGGTCGGACGCTTCAACGCGGGGCGTTGCCCGCGCGGTTAAACTATTGCGATCATGAGCTACACGAATCATCTACTTATTTTTGCCAGGGTGCCAAAGCCCGGAACCAACAAGACAAGGTTAATACCTGCGCTCGGAGCTGAGAACGCGACGCTGGTGTATCGCAAGTTGGCTGAACGAACCCTGAGTCGGGCTCAGCAATTGGGGAGCGAGAAAGTTTGCCTCGCAACGGTTTGCTTTACAGGCGGAACGGTTGGTGAAGCTCAAGCAGAATTTGGCGTTGATCTGGCTTATTGTGAACAAGTTGGATCATCGTTGGGCGATCGATTGCAAAATGCCACAAGGTCTGCGTTTGACGCTGGGGCGAAGAAGGTAATTGTTATCGGCACCGATTGCCCCAGTCTGACATCAAATGACTTGAAGGCGGCCTTCGAACGGCTCGATAAGTATGATGTCGTCCTCGGACCAGCGCTCGATGGTGGCTATTACTTGATCGGGCTCATTGCTAACCAATCATCACTGTTCGAAGGCGTAGACTGGAGCACGTCGATCGTCTTCGAGCAAACACTGCACAAAGCGCACTCGTTGAGACTGAGCGTCCGCGCATTAGGGATGTACCCTGATGTCGATTACCCAGAGGACTTGCTGCCGCTGAGACGAAGTATTGAACGCGATTCGTTTCCACTCAAGACTCAGTCGGGCAAACTTTCAGTCATCATCCCGACGCTCAACGAAGAATTAAACTTACCAGCAACACTAAGCGTTGTTGGGAAACCCAACAACGATTTGGAAGTAATCGTCGTCGACGCCGGGAGCACGGACCAAACCCTAGCGATCGCCCAGCAGCATGGTTGCAAGGTCTTTGTAGGTAATCCAGGACGTGCACAGCAAATGAATGCCGGAGCGGCGATCGCTACGGGTGAGCATTTGTTGTTTCTCCACGCCGACACTCGGCTTCCAGAAGGTTATCGACATGAGATTCAGCGTGTTCTCGACACGCCGGTCATATGTGGCGCGTTTCCTTTAGTAATCGACGCACCCGGAGTTGCTCTGCGAATGATTGAATCGGGAGTCGCGTTTCGATCACGAGTCCTGAAAATGCCTTATGGAGACCAAGCCTTGTTCTTTCGTTCGTCCGATTTTTATGAGCAGAACGGCTTCAGACAGATGGCGATTATGGAAGACTTCGAGCTGGTCGCCAGGATGCGCAAGAATGGGAGCATTGGTCTTGCGAGGCAGCCCGTGAAAACCTCTGCGCGACGTTGGACCAAGAAAGGGATCCTACGAACGACGCTCGTCAATCAATTGTGCGTGATCGCCTATCGACTTGGATTCTCCGACAAGATCATCGCGAGGCTCTATCGCGGGCGCGGCGTTTGACCCTGTACCGTTATGGGAAGTCCTTATCGGTCGAATAACCGCGTGGGTATCGCCCCGCGCTACTGGCCTAGGTAGACGCGGTCCGACGGCCACGCGGTTAAACGCGGTTAAACAACTAAGGCTTCGATTTGAACGGGCGCGTAAGCATTCCGCCGAGCGTTCGCCAAGACTTCTCGGACGTATCGTCCGTCAAGCCAAGCTGGATCTCGCTTGGATTATCTCGCAATCGAAATGAGCCAAACAAACGATCCCAAACTGAGAGAACACTTCCGTAATTGGAGTTAGTCTCTTCCCTCAACATGGAATGGTGAACCCAGTGCATCCACGGTGTTACGATGATCGGTCTCAATATGCCATCGGCAGCTCGAGCGATGCGTACATTGCTATGGTGGAATAGGATGACTGGTAGAAGAATAATCTCATAGACTAAAAGCATCGGCAGAGAAACGCCGAGCACGGGCAGCAGGATAAGTCTTGCGGCTCCGGAGAGAATAATTTCTCCCGTGTGAAATCGAACGGCGGATGTGGCATCCAACTCACGGTCGGCATGATGAACCGCATGGAAACGCCAAAGAAAAGGGACGTTGTGGTTGAGACGGTGCCAGAAGTACATCCACAGATCGATCAAGACCAATCCAATTACGAATCGCATCCATAAAGGCCACGCTTGTGGCAGATGTTGCATCAGGCCAATCGAGTTTTCACGCGACCATTGGGTGGCAACCAGTAACGCAGTTCCAAAAAGAAGACTGCCGGCGATCGCGTTAACCATGCCCAGCAGAACATTGGCGGCACGATGGCTGACTCTTCTGCTTCTGCCCGCAAACATTGGGACAATGGACTCGGCAGCCCACAGGGCGACCAACATCAACACGACGATTGCGTTCTTTGTTGGTATCGCCCATGACCAATCTTGACCCTCGATTTGCATATCGTGTGCGACAGACATAAAAACGTCCGGGGACAGAACTCTGCTGCGTTCCTTCATCCTACCAAAAAATGCGAGCCAAGTCATCGTTAGAGATTTGATCAAAGTGAATGTGCATCACTTTCTGGCGAAATCGTACAGGGCTGCCGGCAACAACGGAAGCGGATTTAGCTCAAGGTCTGCCCAATTGGGTAGCTGCCAATTGTGGCCACACTGGGATAAACCCAGTGTAAGCCTTGCCGGAAAACCCCAGTGTAAGCCTGCCCGTAACACCGTAGCGGCCCGTTGCGATTGGGCCGGCCAATCTTACGCGCGTTGCCGCTTTGCTTCGTAGATTAGCAGGGCGGCAGTAATCGAGACGTTGAGAGATTCGACTCCCGGTGCCATTGGGATGGCGATCCGGCCCGATGCCAGAGCACACATTTCTGAACTCAATCCGCTCCCCTCGTTCCCCAACAAAAAAATCGTCGGTCGTTTTAGATCCACTTCCCAAAAGGATTTCCCGTCAGCGCAGGCTGCCAAAATCTGCAAGGAAGCTGCGGCTTGTATCTCTAGGAACTGAGGCAAATCGACGACGCGGGGTGGACTTCGAAACCATTGGCCTGCGGTGGAACGGAGCACTTTTGGGTTGGTCGGAGAGACACTATCCCGGCTGAGAACCACGTGGCTGACATCACCCGCCGCAGCAATTCGAATCATCGATCCGAGGTTGCCTGGATCCTGTAACGATTCGATCGCTAACGCCAACGAAATGGGTTTTCGATTGGCTTCATCAAACTCTTGATGAACGGCCACCGCTACAACTGGGCATCGAGTGTTGGTAGTAGAAAGTCGTCGCAAAAGATCCGATGAGGCGGGTTGGAGAACGACGTTTCCGCGTTTTGGATCGGTTTTCATTCGTTGCAACAGCGATCCATTCTGCTCGGCCCACGACTCCACGAAACAAATGGATTCCAGCGGCCAGCCTGTCGCAATCGCTTCCTCGAGCAAGTGTGTCCCCTCGATGAGAAACCGTTGCTGGTCGCGTCGAACGGACGTTTGATGCAGTTGCATCGCAGCCTTGAACCATTCGTTGTGATGGCTAGTGATAACAGGTTGGAATCGACTCATTCGGGATCGCGGCCAGTTTCTCGAAGCGATTGATATTTTTCATCGACCTCTTGGAGTTTGGCTTCGATACTTTGAAGATCCGACTGGTACTTGGCCCGACGGGCTTCGTTTTCCTCTTGAAGTTTGACGAGCTTCAGTTTGAGTTCATCCAGATTGTCGGTTCCCCAGGAGGCCAACGCTTGGCCCTTTAACTTTTGCAATTTATCGGAAGCATCGCGATGCCGGGTTTCTGCCTCGATTTTTCGCCGGTTCAGTTCATCGTATTTTGTTTGCAATTGTTCGATAGAGAGCTGCCCTGGCGGTAGCGACGGGGCTGTCGATTTCTTGGTCATCAGATGGACTCACTCTGTTGGTTTGATTCGGAAAGGGGTTGGTTTGATTCGGAAAGGGGTTGGTTCGACTCGGAAAGGACTACATCCGCTAGCCGGAGAATTTCTCCGGCAACTTCCTTTTCAAACTGGTTTACGTTTTCTTTCAAGAACTGCATGAGGCCAGCTCCCGACTGGGTTTTTCTGGATTGAAGCATTGCCAGTCCAGTCACGAAACTGGATTGGTTTGTCTCGGCTTCGTCTGTTCCCAATGATTCCAAGTCGTAGAAGACCTCTTCTGCATTTTGATGGGGAATTCTCACATAATGCATCCATTGGCCGTCGGACGCGATATCCATGCGCAAGACCGCTGGTTCGTGGCCTCGGATGGAGTCGCTTCGCGATCGACGAACGATATTGCCTGGATTGACCCAAGTCGTTTGGCCTCGAACAACATCCGCCGAAGCTCGCCGGTGGATGTGGCCATTGATCACGTAATCGATACCGACCAGTTCATTCAGGTGCGTAACGACAGCCTCATTTAGATTCGGAAAGGTCAGATCGTGATGCGTCAGCCAAATCACTAGGCCGGGTTTGGAAATTGCTTTTATCCAACCGATGGACTGTTCTTCCGAAGCCATGGTTGGATTCGAAAACGACAATTGAACACGGTTTGATTCGATGGAAAAGGTCTCGGGAATTGGGTAGCGATAGGGAGATCCTCCAATCACCACAGTTCGACCTTCGAAGGAACACGCCCAAAGATGCTTTTCATCCAGCAAGCGAATGGCGCCCGCTTTGGCAAGGAGCGTTAGGCTATCGTTTTCATCTAAGTGGGGGTTTGCGCAATCGTGATTGCCGAAGATCGTCGGAATGCATCGACCTTCGAAGAGATCGAGCATCCTGGAGATGAGCCAGTTCGGGTTGTCGCGAGGTTTGTCGAAGATGTCGCCGAGGAAGATCGGTTGTAGCTCTTGTTGTTCGCAATACTCCAAACACCATTTCAGTTTGGCCAGGATGGTTTCTGGATAGTTGTCCCGTCGGAACCCTGGCGTTCGCCCCTCGATATGCGGATCGCCAATGAACAGTAGTCCCGAAAAACGCTTGAGTTCGACGAATACGCTAGTCGCATGGAAATCCGTTTCGATGGTCATGATTTGGTCCCGTGCCGATGCATTTTGAACCGGATCGATTCGACCGATAATTTCCCACCACACGAATTGCAAGTAGGCTCCGTCGTGAGCCATTGTTCCGTTTCGGTCTCAAGAGAACCCATTTCCTCCTGGACTTGGACGAGCAGCGAGCGGTTTTTAGTGAAGTGCTCGATTGTCTGTTCAAACGATGCAATCGCATCGTTCAAGGGAGACGATTCGGCTACTGCGGGCGCAGTAGCGATCGGTTTGAGAATAGTCAGGAGCGAGTCGAGTCGCATGCTTTCTTGTGTCGCATGATCGAACTGTCGGATGATACTGCCAAGAGGCTCCTCCGGAACGAAGGTGGGGAACTCCCTTAGGTCTGCGGCCGCTCGTCCGATCTCGGTCAATCGATGATTTTCGGTTTCCAGTGTCTTAATCCCATCGACCAAAATTTGCAGCGTGTCGGTCGCTTCCAATTTGCACGGGTGTGCAAGATCCTGATGGGCTAAGCAGCGCTCTCCGTAATAAGTGAATTTCGCAATCGCAACTTCCAAGTCGCTCGTCATGCTCGAGAGCGGGATATCATCGACGAACATAGGGGCCGTTGTTAGTGTTGCGAGTACCCGAGCGGACTGGTCTGCAAAGCGGTGACTTTCCGCTGTGATTTCCCATTCGGCTGCTACCCCTGCCAAATGCTCCGTGGGATGAATGACAGGTACTGGCTGAAGTTGCACTAAGCATTTGGTTCGATGCAACTCCAATTGGTGTTCCAGCATCAACTCCGCGTAGGTTCGAATGAGCCTTTCTAAATTCGCGATCTCGTTGGCTAGACTTTCCAGCGATAGGGCCTCACGCTCCAAGCTCATGAATTCGGACTCGATTTTTGGAATGTTTTCCAAAGTGTTGAGCGATTGCTGCATTGCCTCATTTCTTGCCGAAAGGAGTTTGGTTTGGGTTTGCGCATCGGAGCGATGCCGCTGGTGGAGGCGCTGTATGGCGACCAGTTTTTCGGCGTCCGAGGTGGTGGAAAAGAACTGAGCGATTTGGCTAGGTGGCCGATTGATCAGGAATATGGGTGATTTCTGGTCGCCAAAGTGTGGCTCGAAGTCTTTGTCTTCGAATTCGACGGGAGCAAGCCGAAGGGTTTCATCTAATTCAGGTGGGGTACCACCGCGACCGAGGCGATCTTTCGGTTGACCATTGATAACGTAGCTTGGGCTTTTGCGCTTAATCCACTGAATAGAGTGCCCTTCGCTAGTCTCGACCGAGATGGAGCATTCCTTCTGCTCGTGTTGCATTACAAAATTCGAGTTCGTATTGCGGGCGAGAATTTTCAAAGCAACCGCAACAGTGCTCTTTCCGATGTTGTTCGGACCAACCAAAACGGTAAGGCCGTCGGCCAACTGGAGCTCGGTATTGGCATGAGCCATAAAATTGGAAAGGACAATTCTGCGGATCATCGAATTTGGGCTGCGACTATGTGGTAAACACTAACGATCAGGAAAACCGTGCGCATTGTAGCGATTGTATGTAAAGCGCCCAACAAGTCATCTGAATATCAGCAATAAATCGAATGGTTTTAAAGACCTATGAATCATTCGTACACGCTTTCCGATGCTACTGTTGCGAGTCCGTGTGATTGAGAGGGCCTGATCAGACTCCCGACACAGCCACTAGCAACCCCTAATGAAGTTCAGCAGGGTAGCGTGTGGGTTTTCGGATGAAATGCATCGTGTTTCAACTTAGGACTTACACAGGCGTCTCCATACGCCACATCCTGATCAACATTTAGGGTGATTTAAACCAATCCATTCGGGAGTATTTTGAAATGACAAGAGTTAATACAAACGTCAGCTCACTAACGGCTCAAAACCGGCTGCAGCGCACGCAAGGCGACTTGCAAACCGCTTTGACGCGTTTGAGCACTGGTCTCCGCATCAACAGCGGCAAAGACGATCCAGCAGGTTTGATCGCTAGCGAATCGCTTCGAAGCGACATCACCAGCATCAACAAAGCTCTTACCAACACACAGCGAGCCAACCAAATCATTGGAACAGTGGACTCGGCTCTCGGGCAAGTTAGCTCATTGCTCAACGACATCCGAGGTCTAGTTACAGAAGCGGCCAACAACGGTGCGTTGAGCGACAACGAAATCGCCGCAAATCAATTGCAGGTAGACAGTTCTTTGGAGGCGATCAATCGAATTTCGCAGACAACGACGTTTCAAGGTCGACGCATCCTCGACGGCAGCTTGGATTTCCAAACCACCTCCGGCAGCAATTTCTCCAAGATCACTGCTTTTTCGATCGATCAGGCAAACTTAGGCGTGGCGGGCTCGGTTACGGTCAATACAACCGTCTCAGCAGCAGCAACGAAAGCACAAGTTGACATTACGGGTGTACCCACTGCCACCGCTGCAGCCAATTCGTTTGGGGACGTATCGCTTACTCACGCGATTGCACATGCGACCGGTGGCTCGCTCAGCTTAGCGACCGGTGGAGCGATTACTATTGTCGCTAATGCAGGCGGATTGGCCGCTGGAGCCGAGGGCAATGGCGCGAAAACGGTGAACGTTCTCTATGGACAAGGATCGGCGGGGGCAGTGTACACCGCCGGAACCGATACGCTTGCAATCAGTTTGACGCAGGCTAGCGGTGTCGCCACCATCGCGGACCTGAAAGCAGCTATCAACGGAGCTTCCGACTTTACTGCTTCGGCTGGTACGGATGCAAGTACGATCACTGGCGCTACTTCAACGACTTCTGGCCTATCCGGCGGTCGCGATGCTGGTTCCGCAACGATTCGCGTTCTCGCAGATAATGCAGGGACGACGGCTAACGGTGTTACCGTTACACTGACCGAGGATGCTGGTATTACGAGCGGCACGGCGGTAGCAGCAATCGATGGCAGCAACAATATCGGTGTCAAAGTCAATGGTACCGTTTCGTACGCCGCCATCGCTACCGCGATCAATGGTTTGGCTGGCTACAGCGCTTCAACCACAGTTTCCGCTGGCAATCAAAACTACATTGATACAATTGATGCGCCCCCCTCCGCTACCACGCTTGGCGGTGGTGTGGCTTTGTCTGGTGGACTTTCGCAGGACGTGGTTTTCTCGCTCGCAGGCAAGGGCGGATCGCAAGTCTTCAATTTCAAAGCTGGGACTACGATTAATCAGCTTAGAGACGCCATCAACTTGCTGAAAGACTCGACTGGAATTTCCGCAGCGATCAATGGGACTGTGACAACCACACTCGAATTGAAGTCGGACGATTACGGTTCGAAATCGTTCGTGGACATCAACGTTATTACCGAAGGAACCGGCGGATCGATTACCACCGGTCTGGGGGCTGTTTCCAAGAAACGCGATACGGGTGACGACATCGTCGCAACGATCAATGGCCTTCGAGCCAACGGTGACGGCAACTCGCTATCTATCAATACGTCAACGCTTGCATTCAAAGCAACCATTGAAGCTGCATTCACCGGCACATCGACCTTCTCGATCAGCGGCGGTGGGGCTCAGTTCCAACTGGGTCCAGATGTGGTCAGCTCGCAGCAAGCACGTCTCGGTATCACTTCGGTAAACACGGGAACTTTGGGCGGGAATTACGGACGGTTGTACGAGCTGGGTAGCGGTGAGTCCAAGTCTCTAGCATCCGACGCCAACGGTGCGGCCAAGATCATCACCGACGTTATCGAAAAAGTAACATCATTACGAGGTCGATTGGGTGCTTTTCAAAGAACGACTCTCGACAGCAACACTGTGTCGCTTAACGATACGCTTGCTAACTTGAATGAAGCCCAAAGCACGATTCGCGATGCGGACTTCGCCAAGGAATCCGCCAACTTGACACGCGCTCAAATCCTGGTTCAATCCGGTACAAGTGTGTTGGGAATCGCTAACCAAAGCTCGCAATCGGTTCTATCGCTCCTGCGATAATCCGAGTTGAGTTTCTTGAATGAAAAAGCCAAAAAGGCGTGTCGGAAAAATTTCCTTCACGCCTTTTTTCTTGCGAACAACAGTTCTCCGTAAGTTCACTGTCGAATGACACCGATAGTACTTTGGTAATTCCCTTTATCTTTTGCAGTCGATAAACCCAGTGATTACCTAATCACGTACCAACCTTGGATACCATGGGTAGAATTCAATCAAATATCGGCCTGACGACAGGCATCGACATTCAATCCACCGTCAATCAGTTGATCGGTGTTTCCAAACAGCCTATCGATCGATTGCAATTCCGCATCAAAGGGTTTCAGTCTCAGCAAGTCGCAATCAACGAGCTGACAGCTCTCGTCATCGGCATCCAACTTCAATCAGACAAGCTAGGAAAGGTGTCAGGACTTACAAGCACTTCCGTTGCTTCGAGCAAACCGGATTTGCTTTCGGTCGTCGCATCCGGAACTCCCTCGGCTGGCAACTATTCCGTTCAAACTATCCAAACCGCGCAAACAGCCACTGCCGCTAGCACACCCTTTACCAGTTCCAGCGATACCATCCAAAGCGGCGATTTCGTGGTGCGGACCGGTGGGTTCGTGGACACAAGTAGTGCAATCGATGACCTACTCGGCGGATCTGGAATTGCGCGAGGCAAAATCAGAATCACCGACCGTAGCGGAACGAGCAAAGAAATTGACCTGCGATTCGCGGCATCGACCGATGATTTGCTAAAGACCATCAACAACACCAGCGGTCTAAGAGTCAACGCAAAAGCCGTTGGCGACCGTATCGTATTGAGTGATTTAACAGGGCAAACCACGTCCAATTTGATCGTCGAAGACGTTGGAGAGGGCCATACCGCGGCGGATCTTGGACTCAGTGGTGTCAACGTCGCCGCTACCTCGGCAACAGGTGAGGACATCGTGTTCGTTGGCAGCAATACTCGACTGAGTACGCTGCGCGATAATCGCGGCCTTGCGTTTTCGGCCGGCACCGATATTGCATTGACCCTCCGAGACGGCTCGACGCTCAATATCGACGTCAACGCGACCAAGAACCCCGCGACGGTCAACCAACTGCTCACCGCAATTAACTCTGCCGACTTGAGCAAACTCGAAGCTCGTATCAAGTCCGATGGGTCTGGACTCGAATTGATCGATAAGACAACAGGGGCCAGTACTTTTGCTGCTACGGGAAAGCTCGCAGACCAACTAGGATTTACGGGGGCCAGTGGAGCTTCCGGAACTATCAGCGGAATTCGAATCCAAAGCACTCTCCAAGGACCACTCCTGTCATCGCTCAAAGGAGGGCAAGGTATTGGAACCCCAGGTTTGGTCGCAATCACCAATCGAGCAGGAGTTACTACCAACATTGATTTGGCTGGAGCCGTCAGCCTCCGAGAAGTGGTTGATCGGGTCAACTCTGGGAACGCAGGTGTCACGGCGTCGCTCAATAAAACCCGCACGGGTATTGTCCTGCAAGACGTGACAGGTTCGACAGCCAGTAATTTAATCGTCGCGGACGGTGACAGCAATCAAACGGCAACCAAGCTCAATCTGGCCGTGAACGCAGCCAAGAATACTGTCGACTCGAACTCGTTGGGGCTGCAATATGTAAGCGAAGCGACCGATCTGAAAAGCCTCAATCAGGGCCGAGGTGTTCGATTGGGTTCGTTTTCCATTACCAATTCCGCGGGCGTCAAGTCGGCAGTCAACCTTTCGCAAAGCAACGCTGCAACGGTCGGCGATGTCATTAAGGCCATCAACGACACCAACATCAACGTCGTGGCGCGTTTGAACGACAATGGCGATGGTCTTGTGCTCGTCGACTCCTCCAACGGCACCGGCGCATTGACGATTACGGATTCCTTATCCAACAACGCGGCCGCAGATCTGGGAATTGCAGGAACCGGAAAGAGTTTCACCAACCCATCGCGTCAAGAAATCGATGGATCTCAAACCTTCAAACTAAGCTTGACCGGCACGGAAACGATTGCACAGGTTGTCGAGAAGATCAATTCCTCGAACGGTCCCCTGACCGCTTCTCTTTTGACCTCGGGCCAATCTTCCGTTCGAATCCTATTTACTTCCAGAGCGAGTGGAGACATTGGTCGTGTTGTTGCCGAGGGAGACGCCGTTGGCTTGACCGTCAATTCATCCGGCGCCGGGCGAGATGCCATAATCTCGGTTGGAAGCGCTGGAGACTCGGGTGGCACTCTCGTCCGATCTTCGACGAGCTCGATAGTCAACGCCATCGATGGCTTGACGCTCGACGTGAAGGAACTATCCGCTACCCCTATCGAAGTCAGCGTGACTTCCAGCAATTCGACGATCGAGAAGAACTTGCAACTATTCGTCGACCAGTTCAATAAAGTTCGAGACAAGATCGATAAGGAAACAGCGTTCGATCCGAACGCCAAAACTTCTGGTCAATTGTTCGGCAGCAACGAGACATTGCGAGTCGATCAAGCGTTGACTCGCTTTATCAGTCAGCGAACATTCTCGTCAGGCAAAATACAATCGTTGGTGCAATTGGGAGTGGGTCTCGACGACAAAGGCAAATTGAAATTCGACAAGACAAAGCTATCCACGGCCCTTGAAACCAATTCCAAAGATGTCCAAACCTTCTTTACTGCCGAAAAGACGGGATTCAGCGTACGTGCCAAGGCCGTGCTGGATAACCTGGTCGGTGTGAAGAATAGCGTGCTTGTCAATCGCAGTCAATCGCTTCAAAGGCAAATCGAAAACTCAACGGATCGGGTCACGTTCCTGAATAGTCGACTGGATAAAGAACGCGAAAAACTGTTGAAACAGTTTTACGATATGGAAACCAACATCGCCAAAATCAAGAACAACGGCAGCGCGATCAATCAACTTGGCATTACTTTAAAATAGCCATTACTTGACTACGTTTCGTTAGGCCCCTCGAGGCCTCGGTTTTGGCTCATGGCTGCATTGAATTGATCGAGAAGTTGCTGATGCGTTACAGGGATCGCTGGGACGGCCCTTTCGAGACGCTGCACCTGTGGAGCATTACGGTTGTTATGCAGCACTCGGTTGACTTCTTCCTCTAACATCAAAAGCCATGTCGGAATATCAAGACCGACTCCGGTCGGCTCACGCATCATCAAGTGCGATTCTTGAATCAGCAATTCAAAGGCACGGCTATCCTCTTTGTCACTTGCACGCAATTGTCGCATGGCCGGACGTATGAGTGCCCGCATACGATCGATGGTCATCGGCTTGACAAAACGTTCATTCAAACGGTCGGCCACGGTCGGCATTTTCATCGCATATTGATGCTGAAGTTTTGCCAGTTTTTCCAAGTACTGATCGGACTCGCGGGCCACTCGTTCGGCAAGGGCTCGACGCCATTGCTGGGCCGAGTTTTGACAACCGGAATGAACAAGCACTTCATGAGCCCAGAAGACCGGCTTCAGATTCCAGCAAACGCGATCGTATCGGACGCGTAGCCTTAAAAAATCCAACAGCATGAAGAGCATTTCACCGCGATCGGATTGCGTGGTGGTGCTGTTGTAGTCCTTGTACTCCGCGTAGTGATCGATAATAGCTTCAAACACAACGGCTAGCCATCGCTGCGCCTCCTCGATTGGAATTTCGCCGCTCTCAATCGCATCGAGCAATGGCCGAACCTCGTCGCTGTCTTGATTCCTGATCGCTTGCTCCAGGTAGTTCCCAACCCCTTGGTGCAGAATCGCCCTGACATTGGAGAGTTTCAAGAAGCCTTGTGTAAAAATCCCTTTGCCGTACTTTTGGATGAATTGAGACAGTTGTTTCCAAGTGCCGGACCCATCGATGGTCTCGAGTACGCTTAGACGAAGCGTACGCGAGTGCGAGAGCCAGCTACCTAAGAGAATCTCGGTAAGTTGTTCTAGTAACGGGACCAATAGGTCGTTATTGGGTTCCGGCGGATTTTGATCGACGAGGCTGTCCAATTCTAACTTGGACCACTCGGGCCGGATCGCAGTTTTTTTGTTGCGTTTCTTTTCGGTGCTGGGTTTGCCTGGATTCTCGGTTTGCCACTGATAAGCATTACGAACCAAACAACGAACCATCGACTTGAACGCGATTTGAAACAGATCGTCAAATTCAGTCACAGCCCCGTGTCCGACTGGATTTTGGTGTTCCATGTGACGGGCGGTATCAACCAGCCGACACGCTTGATAGAAAAAGCCCTGTCGAGGGAGCCAAGTCAAGAGATGGGTCAGGGCTCGTCGTCGAACACGAGCGTTCAGGATATCGCGAGGTTGTCCGCCGCGGGTTAGCGAAACATAAAGTAGCTTTTGTTCGCGTAACACTGCCACGAAACTTGGGAACGTCTTTTCGACGCGGCTGCGTCGTCCCGCCATCAAGTCACCGAACAACTCGACAGTCAAAACTTCGTCTTTAGGCAGTCCATCGAGCAGCGGCTGGCAGTTGGCGAGATCGTCGGTATGCGCCAAACTGGCCCCGATTAACATTCGACCGGCGTCGGCCGTTTCTACGGCTGCAGCCAGAATGCGTTCCATCAACGACTCTTTGATGACCCGTTGCCGATCGTAACGAGCCATCGAATCGGTATCGGTTCCACCACGGGCTACTTTGAACGATTGAATCTGATCGAGCAAATCAACCAACGCGTTGCGATTATGCAGGCACTGTCCGCTCCATCGTCGCAAGGCTGCGACAACACGCGTTCTTCGGGCTGCCCCCGCGATGACCGATTCGGACGACCCCACCGGTTCCGATTCGAGGGTCTGCGTCGATTGCGAAACCAGTTTCCACATTTGAGCCAAAGCAGCTAGAAAAGTCAGATGCTCCCCTAATCGCTTGGACTCAGATACCAATTCTTCGGACGAACCTTCGTCTTGTTCATAGACAGGCCCCTCGACTCCGTCGTCGGTGCTATCGGAATAGGTAACTCCTTCGTAGGCTGCGTCGAACAGCGAGGCTTTGTCGATGGCCTCTTCGCCTTCGTCACCGGATTCGTCGTCATTTCGGTCGCCAGCGGCCATCAGGTCCGTCTTTTCGTCCGGTCGCTTTTTGGGCTTTCCCGGTTTGGCAAGCCGAAATTCTGGGACCGCCCAAAAGGACTCTCCGTTGGCTTCCAAGTAGTCAAAGAATTTTTCGACCATCGACCAAACAAAATCAGGAGACTTAGGTGTATCTACTTGTTTTGGGGCGTTCGAAATCTGCTCAAGCGTGGAGGCGGATAGCGGTTCGTTGGTATACTCGAACAACTGTTCCAGCCATATGCGTGCCAGGTCCGAGTAAGAAGTGTTTCCGCTTTGCAGTCCAACACGCCCGGCTTGGCTCAACCAGTGAACAAGCAAGGCCATGCCACCCACGAAGTCATGTCGGTCAAGCAACGCTTCGATGACCAAGGCGTACGCTTTGGGGGAATCGAACAAGTCCGCATGCGGCGCCCAAAACTTGAGATCGCCGGCTGCTGCGCCACCTTGGTGCCAAAGCCTTAGTGCGCGAGAAACTAACTGCGATGATTCGAGTGCATCCTGGGAATCGGTAGCTGCAACGTCGCTGATTTGGTGAGCAGCGTATTTTCGCCACCAGTCCGAAATCGCCTGAAAACGCTCTTCGGTTCGTTTGGAGAGTGCTTCTTGGTCGGTCGCCGCTGCTTCGCGCCAAAGTCGGGACAGGAAGCCAAAGGTCTGCTCCATAATCTGCACCAACTCTTCCACCCGTTCGTCGGTAACGGTGGAATCCGAGCCGACAAAACGCGGGAAATTGCCGGCAAAGCCAAGTATGTTCCATGGATCGACCAAAGCCCCGCATTCGACTCCATGTTGTATCAAATCAAAAATCTGGTCCGGTACATCGCCCGCTTTTGCAAGTTCGCCACGTCGCAGCAATTGGTTCCCAACTGTCAACAAACAGTCGATCCGGCAAAGGATTCTGGCGGAGGGCACTTGCACATCATCCGCTTCCTCTTTGGCAGCGTTGGCACTCCCCATCCTCGCAAAAATGCGAGCGAGCTGGACATGCTCCACCTGCGATGCACGCAAACGGGCAAGTGTCGTATTGAGTTGTTGACGTGCACCGCCCAGTGGCTGACGTCGAATCGCCGCTTCGTTGCGCAAACGCTCAGCGTGAGCTCCGGTTAACTTTTGCAAAAACTCGGTGTAAAACGAATCGCGATACAAAGCGATCTGGGCGAGCAAGTTGACAAGGGTTGTTGTGGACGAAAACGAATTGGCACTTCCTCCAGAAATACCGGAAGCCATCAGCATGGTTCCAGCCAGAACGACTGCTGCTTCGGTCAGAGTCTCGTCGTGCGGGAGTTCTTTTTCTTTTGCTACCCTATCGAGCAGGGCATCCACCGTCACCTGCTGAAGTACAAAGCGGCGGTAGGTTCCGCTCTGGTCCATCAAGTGTGGATCCCACTGACCGAAGTAATAATTGGGTCGTTTGTTGACTGGGTGATCGAAATCATAGGCTCGAACGTCGAGGGCCAATTCCTCAAGATTGTTCGGATCGAACTGTGCATCCCGCAGGATATTTGGCGATGTCTTCCTCAGGATTTCAAGGGCCTTGGTAATGATCTCGCAATAGGGTCCGTTCGCGACACCCACATCACGAACATAGAGCGGTATCGGACGAAGCCACTCGTGACCATAGGGTTCTAAACGCCGGCCCTCAAGGACCGCGACCGGCCGAAATCCAACATAGTCGTTCAGTTGGTCGATAGCTTTGGCTACGATCCGATCCATTTCATTCCATGGAGCCCCCTGCTGTAGCACACATTCGATGGCTCGGCCCAGGAACAGCCCGTTAAATAGTCCCTCAGGCTCCTGGTGGAAGAGGAGGTCGCTATGGTAATCCAGGTAATCTGGCAACAGATACAGCCAGACGATTTGGAGAACCTGACTAGCCTGATCGCTTTCGCGAAAGATCTCCTTTTCGTCTCGCAGCTTGCCAAGCCGGTCTTGCAGCCACTGCTGGATCGTTAACCAAGGAGGCAGGCCAGCATAGGGACTGTATTGACCAGGCGTCCCGGCTAAAGCTAAGCCGTAGAGCCGATTCAGAGCGGCGAGGGATTTTGGATCAGACTTTCCGGACGAAAAATTGAGGTAGCCCAAAACATGGGCCAAATCTTCGTCTCTTCCATCCGTTCGATTTTCGTTGGCCACCAGTTACCCCAGGCAATCCGATACGCGATTTCGCTCCCGCACCGACATAAGTGCGTTTTGCCCGCTCGAACAGTTAATGGTAAATCGGCTTGAAGAATCGCGGAAGTGGCAGAACAACCAACATAGAAGGCATATAGGAAGATTGTGGCAATCGATTGACCAAGATTTCCTAGGAATATTTGGCTCATTTCCTGTTTATGACCTAGATTTACTCGCCGTTTCGGCGATTGTGCAGACAATGTGGAAGGCGAGGAAAAGAGACATGGAAAGTTGCGACATTGCGAAAGTTGCCAACAGATACCCGTTAGGAACGGACAATAGGGACCTGCTAGGCAGCTCTGTCGCTGGTGCGGTATCAAAAAATACCGCTGCTCAGATGCTCGCGGAAAACCGGGTTGTCACCTCGCTCGACAACGCCGAACGCAACCTTGCGAAAGCAACAGCTCCCGATTCGCCCCTTGAGCTTTCGGTGGTGATGCCATGCCTCAACGAAGCGGACACGGTCGCGAGCTGTGTCCGAAAGGCCATCGCGACCCTAGACGCGATGGGAATCGCTTCTGAAGTCATCGTCGCTGATAACGGCAGCACGGACGGCTCCCAGGCGCTGGCGAACGCTGCTGGCGCTCGAGTCGTCAACGTCGCTGAGCGAGGCTACGGCGCCGCTCTCATGGGCGGCATTCGACAAGCTCGGGGGCGATTCGTTCTCATGGGTGACGCAGACGACAGCTATGACTTTGCTGCGCTGCCGCAATTCTACGAAAAACTGAACGCCGGTATGGATATCGTCCAAGGCTGTCGACTCCCCAGAGGTGGCGGGCAAGTTCTACACGGCGCGATGCCTTTTCTACATCGATGGCTTGGGAACCCACTCCTGTCGAGCCTAGTCCGGACCATGTTTCGAACTTCGGTTCATGACGTCTACTGCGGGATGCGAGGCTTCCGACGTGAATGGCAAGTCTCCTTGGACCAACGCTGCACCGGGATGGAATTTGCCACCGAGATGATCATTAAGTCGACATTGTTCGGCGGCGCGATGGACCAAGTGCCGATCACCTTGCATCCCGATGGGCGAATCAACCAACGCTCGCATTTGCGAACCTTCCGCGACGGCTGGCGGACGCTTCGGTTTTTTATGTTGTTGAGTCCACGCTGGACTTTTTTGGTTCCTGGCGTTTCGCTCGGAATGATCGGCTTTTTGCTCTGCGCATTGGCGTTGCCTGGATTTAAACTCGCGGGAGTCTCGCTGGATGTTCATACCTTGCTCGTGGGCACGCTTGCGATTCTCATCGCGTCGCAACTAATCTGGTGTGCCATCCTTGCCAAAACCTTCGCGGTGACCGAGGGAGTACTTCCGAAGAACCATCGGTTGGAGGTGTTCGCGCGGGTAATGACGCTCGAAAGATTACTGGCCATTTCACTTGGAATGGCTGCCGTTGGAGTCAGCCTGATCGCCAGCGTGTCCCTTCAGTGGATGGCGTCTGGTTTTGGCGAGCTGCATTATGCGACTTCCATGCGGTGGATTATCCCAGCGGTGGGATTGATCGCGTTGTCGGTTCAATGCGCCGCTTCGAGCTTCTTGCTCAGCGTGCTCCGCATGGCCAGGCTTTGAAGTTCCAGGGCTTGTTACAAGGTCAGACGACAGCGATACTTTGGTGGAACATCGATGGTGGACACTCGTTCTGCCGGCGGCTTCTTTTCTGAGGAATTCCATGCTTGGTTCGCGTTGGTTGGTGCTTGTAGCCGCTATTTCCGGTCTCATTTGCGTCGGAATTGGAGCCATGGGCTCGCATTCGCTTCCCAAACGCCTCCAACAAGCCGGACTATCGGATATCGAGGTTCAAAAGAAAATCGGGCAATGTGAAATTGCTGTGAAGTACCAAATGTTTCACACATTGGCCATTCTTTCCCTAGGACTTGCTCCCGCAACCGCATCCTGTCGAGCTTGGAAAGTGGCGTGCATTCTCTTCTTGGTTGGAATCGGTCTATTCTCAGGCGGGCTCTACAGCATGGTTTTCTTCGACGCTATGGGACATTGGAGCATTGTTCCATTGGGTGGAGCAACCATGATGCTAGCTTGGATCACCCTAGGGTTTGGTGCGATTTTTCCTGGCAAAACCGACTTGGGTACTGGCAAACGGACTCAGTAGGTCCAATACTAGAGGTAGTTCCGTAACGGATACTGATTGCAACGAAAGAATAGCGAGACAAAGCATGCGTACTACGAATTGGTTTTCCAGATCCATTGCAAAGTGGACGCTTGCCTTCGGTTGTGTCACGTTGGGCTCCATTGCGATGGAATCGCAGGCCTATGGCCATTTCCCTTTCCACCGTCATCATGGATGCTTCAGCTCATTGGGTTGGGGCTCACACTATTACGGAGGCTACTCCAGTTTTTATGGCTTGCGCTCGTCGTGTTACTATCCGTCCCTTTCTTTTTCGATCGGCTACATGCCACGATATTACTCGGTCAATTACTACACGCCGACGTATTTTGCACCTGTGTACTATCCACCTGTTTACTATTCGCCTGTTTACTATGCCCCAGCGTATTACCCATGCTCATCCTGGAGCAGTGTCCAAAACAATGTTGGATTCCCTATCGCGAATAGCAATTTTCCTCAAACGTCGAATGCGAATTGGTTCGCAGCCGGCAATCACGTGAATACTTCGCTGGCTGCGACGACTCGAACGTTCCAAAAAAATTCTCCGCTTGCGAGCTTACCGGTTTCGAAAATGGACTCGCTTACGAGAGTTGCGAAGGAAAGCGATGTGATCGAAAACCAACGAGGGCTCAGGCTCATTTCCAATAAGCCAGCGCTGTTGCAGCCCTATTCACCCATATGGACCAAAGCCGCGGTCGGTATCGTCGATGACATGGTGGCTGCTGGCGAACTGGACCATGCCCATTCTTCGTGCAAAAGCATGGAACGCATTACACAACCCAAAGGGGCTGGAGTGTATCTTCGCCAAGCATTGCTCAAGTACTTCGCGAATGAAGTAAGTTCTGTAGAGAAACCCACGACCGACGAAATTTTACGATTGCTTGAACTGGCCTGTGAAGCTGGAAGCCAAGTGTTGCCGAACGAACTCTCAAAGGACTCACTTCAAGACTATTTCGCTGCATGCTTAGTCGACGTAAACGCAAAATTGGAACAGCTCTCGCAGTCGGTGCTCGAGTCGCCTAACCAGTCGGGGAAAGAATTGCTACTGCTATCCGCATTGCTAAAACTCGACGGACAAGCCGATCGTGCGAAATTATTTGCGAGCGAAGTCGAAGAGCAAGTTGCTAAGTCCGGTCCCTTTCGCTGGAATAGTCTCTTGGATGCTTGCCTGAACTAGAAATGGCGTCCAAAACACTCAGCCAAGTACTAACTTGCGGTACACATTTGCCGTCCTTTCGGCCATTTTCATATCCGAGAATCCTTTGCGATGCCTTTCGACCGCCAATCGACTCATTTGACTCCAGGCAGTTCGGTCTGAGATGAACACTTGAATCGCTTGAGAGAGCGATTCTGGGTCTTGAGGTCGCGCGAGCAAGCCTTCTTGGCCGTGTCGAATCACTTCAGGGGTACCCTCGACCCGGGTCGCGATGACGGGCACGCCGCAAGCCAACGCTTCCAAAACGACCATCGGCATCCCTTCCCCGAACAGGCTAGGCAATACCATTGCATCCAAAGTGCGCATGACCGCCGGAACGTCTTTGGTAAAGCCTCTCAGGTGAACGATCCCTTCTAGGTTGAGTTGTTGGATGAGTCCTCGAATGCTCGATTCATATTCGGGGGTCTCGAATCCTCCAATCACGTCGAGCGTGATCCGATCCTTTGCCCCGTTCAATTTGGCGATCGCCTTGAGCAAGACCTCGATCCCTTTGCGAGGACGAACCAGAGCCACCATTCCGAGTTTCCAAGTCCGTTGATCGAGTCGGCTTGCCGGATCGATGGGGGTTTGCTCCGCTACGCCATTTGCGACCGCGGTTATTTTGTTACGTGAATGACCGCGCGAGAGCATTTCGCGCCGAAGCGATTTCGATACGGTGATGATATGATCTGCGTTTCGAAGCGAATAAGCTTCCACCCAAGCGTTGACTCGATTGACCACGGCTCGAGTGGAATCGCGAGCGGTTGGGGAATGGACATGATAGACCCAAGGTAGTTCGCAACGTTTTGAAACGAAACTTGCGATCATGGCCGTTCTGGGTGTGTGTGCATGGAGTACATCCGACTGCGTCTCATATGCGTAGTCTGCGATACGTTGGACAATGCTCAAGTCGAAACGGCTCTTCATGCCGATCGATCGAACGCTGTCGCGGTTCAACCCGCAAAATTCGGGAAATTTGCCGGGTTTCAAACATGCGAAATGAGCGGACACGCCAAAGTCGGGCAATCGATTGCCGAGGAGTTGCTGGACCCGTTCGGCACCCGAGAAGTGTTCGCCGTTAATGAGGTGCAATGACGACAGTTCTCGCTGGGCAACGGACTCTTCGCCACGAAATAAGCCGAAAAGGGAACTAACCGAATTGCTAAACGAAGGGGCTAGTATTGGCATTGCAGATAGCGTTTGGGTTAGGGATAAAAACGACTTAGGCATTTAAACCTAGGTCAAAATGCGATTGATAGCTAAGATTCCGAATCAACCTGTTGCAACTTTCTTGCGATTCCATCGTTACAACCCGGAGTTTCGGTCTAGGTAGTTTTTGGTTGAGTTGTTATTGTGCCAGCGATAGACAGGTCGGCTGTCCGCATGCAGCCCATGGAAGGGCGAGTCCAAATTCAGCAATGTCACGGATGATGAATATGAATAATCAAGGGCCCCGGTTCTATCGACACTCTTCGCTTGGATGCCTTGCCAGTGCATGGCTCATAGGCATTGGCTCACTAGCAGTCGGCCAACAGGGAGTCGCGCCACCTGCAGCCGGTTATGGCAACCGACCAGGTTCAACAACGACGCAACAACCTGTTGGGCCACAAACTGGAGGCAATCCAACAGGTCGTAACGCCCCTGGCCAGGGAACTGGAACGCCAGCCAATCCGGCGATGAATCCGGCACTCAATCCAGCGTTAAGTCAACGTCCCGTATCCAGTCCCCTTCCGGGTGCTGGCAGTGGAAAAGAAGTTGTCACCAAGAATCCCTTTCCCGCACTTTCGCCCGCGGAACAAGCGCATCTAGATCAAGTGCTCAATTACTGGGAGGGATCGACCGCGAATATCGAACGCTATTCCTGCAAACTAACGCGATGGCAGTACAACTCGTCGGACAATTTTGTTGCTGAGTTGGCCAAAAAGTTAGGAACGGATATTCGAAACGTCAACGTTTCGACTGCCTCGGGTGAGCTGAAATACATGGCGCCTGACAAAGGGTTGTTCAAAATCGATTTCTTGCTCAAGCTTACAGGACAGCTCGATGCAACCAACAAAAAGGAGATGAAGGAGTTTGAAAACGTGTTCGGAGAATGGTGGCTTTGCGATGGTGAAAAGGTGTATGAATACGATCGGAGCAGAAAAGAATGCACTCGATTTTCGATGCCACCTGAGTTGAGAGGGGCCGGAATTCTCGAATCGCCCATGCCATTCATGTTTGGCGTGAAGGCAGAAAAGATCAAGGCACGCTACTGGGTGCGATCCCTACCTCCTCCGAAGGGCCAAAACGATAAACCTCGCGATGACATTTTCGTCATCGAAGCCTACCCAAAACTGCAATCGGATGCCGTCAATTACGACCACGTTCAGATTTATCTCGACCGGGAATTGTTCTTGCCAATTATGCTCGTAAAATTCAACCCAGAGCACGTTGATGAACCGGGGCAAATCTTGAACGACAATCGAGAGGTCTTTCAATTCAGCGATCGCGTGAAGAATGCCAGTCTGCTTCAGAAGTTCGGGGAGCTTTTCCGCAAAGAGTTCATTCCGTTCGACATCCCCAAGGATTGGAAAGTGGAAGATAAGGTTTTCGCTCCACCGGCGGTAGACAATTTGCGGGCTGCCAATAACCCGGCCGCACAGAACCCTATCAAGTGATTAATCCATTCGGATGAGCTTCACCCAATTCAAACTCTTAGCAGGCATTTTCGTGTGCGCAGGCTTGGTTTTTCAGGTTGGCTGCGCCACTTGGCTACCATCGGGTGAAGAGCCCGTGGCAGTCCATGCGATGGCTGGCTTTGGGTCTGCCGTAACAACCGGAGACGCAGCCGGGGTCGAAACGATTTTGGTGCGGCTGAATCCGTCACAAGCAGTCCGGCTCCCTGCGCTCTGGGCGCAAATCGACGAGCAATCCCTGAAGCCCGAATTGCGAATTGCTATGGACAAGAATGGGCTTCGGGCCGGCAAAATCTCAGGTAACACCCCGCCGCTACTGGATGAGTGGGTTCGGCAAACAGTTCAGCGCATCAGCGAAGATCCGCTAGAACAAGCAGGGTTCGCGGCGGATGTTTCGTCCTTCTCACAGTTGTGGCGGTGTCGGGCCAACATTCGGAAGGAGCTCTCGGTTCGAAATATTTCAACGGGACCAACATGCGTTTTTTATCATGACATTTCCTCTAAGGGACATGTGTATGACTCGCCTCATTTCATCTATGCCATTCAAGCGACCCCGCACGGAGACGCGTCAGCCACCATCCGCTTGACCCCGGAAATGCAACACGGAGAACTGGTAAAGAAAGTGATCGCACGGGAATCGGCAGTACGCACCGATACTCGTCGAGAATCGGTAACATGGGAACAGCTTGCAATCGATTTGCGGATTCAAAAAGGCGATTGCATTGTCATCGGTCCAACCCCAGACTCTCGCGGTTTGGGCGAACACTTCTTTCATACCAAAACGCAAACAGGTGAGATTCAACCGGTGCTGCTACTTGTTCGACTTAGTGAAGCCAATGCGGATTACGCCTTCGCTCGTCCACTAGTGACGCAGTCCTCGCCACCCGTCCATCGCTAACGTTAGAGGGACGAAGAATATGGAATGGATCGAATGTGTCCGATGGTGCCATTGGAACGAAGACCAAGAGTCCATAGATGCATTGATCGAAATGTTGACGGATCTCAGTATGCGTTCCCGTTACTCAACGCCGATCTTGACCAAGATGCAATACGAGGCAGGGGACTGCGCTGGGGGCTACCTAGTCTTGTACCCGGGAGCCCTCGCGTCCGTTGGCAATTTGAGGTCCGAATCGCGACACAACGAGGATCGAGGGAATGAGTTTTTGGTCCAGTCAGCGAAGGAACTCTTTCAGGCTGCGTTCGATTCAGGCGCCGAATTGGTTCAAGCCATTTCTCCGTTGATCGCCTCACAAGTTTCCAACAATACGGAATCCGCATTCGTATCTCCAGACCCACACCGCGATGAAGTTTTGAGAAAAGCTGGCATGCAGCCTGTCGCTAAACTTGTTCAGATGGAGTGCCTTGGAATTCCGACGGTTGCAAGACCTGGCATTTCTTCGGTAGTGCAAGGGCCCAGCGAGCTTGCCTATGTTTCGCACCAAGAACTTAGTTCTAATCAATGGAGCCAGTTAGTTGAACGCACTTATGTAGATACTCGCGACGTTCCAGAACTAAATGGCCTGCGTGACATTGAAAGCACATTGGAAGGCTATGGATCGACGATCGAGGGGGTCCCAGGGACTTGGTGGGCCGTGCAATGCCAAGGGGTCAATATCGGCTGTTTGCTACTTACGCCGGCGGCAACTCAGTGGTGTGAAATAACCTATCTGGGTTTGGTACCAGAATGGCGTGGCCAAGGCCTTTCGAAAGTTGTCATGAACTTTGTTCGAGACTGGGCGATGGAACGCGGAATAGAGGGGCTTACGTTGGCCGTGGACTTGAGAAACACGCCCGCCATTCGTCTATATCAATCGTGCGGTTTTGTAACCCAGCGATTTGTACAGGCATGGATTTGCTTTCCTAAATAGCTATCCATTGCACAATGGAATGCTGGGGTTCGGGCTGTTCATCAAATCGGAGAGCGTGGTCGATCGAAAAACGTCTTCAATACCTTCCATGGCACTGTCCATCTTTTTGTGCAAGGAACACAGCTTCTTGCGATGACTAGAAAGTTCTAAAGGGCAGGTGTGGATGCGTTGAATAGGATCGACACATTGAACAACTTCATAAATCGTCAACTGATCCGGAGTCTTGCCTAACAAAAATCCGCCGCTTACTCCCCTTTTTACAGTGACCAGTCCCTCGCGGGTCAGCGTTTGCAAAACTTTGGAAAGATAAGGCGCAGGGACTTGGGTCGCTTTTGCAATTTGCCCAGTGGTTTGAAGCACCTCTGGTCGCTTTGCCAAATGCACTATGGCCCGAAGTGCGTATTCAACCGTTTGCGAAAACATAAATCAATGATGTGCTGTAGCTACTCGCCGTCTCGGTTGAGCGGCAATTGAAACGATACACCACCCACGATCTTTTTGCCACGGTAGTTTTCATGGCAGAGGATGCATTTCTCTAATACCATCGGCAGGATCGTCATGGTCCTCAAGTATTCCTTGCCGTCGATGACTTCGACTGCATCGACCATGTCTTTACCGGCCAACATTTCTTTGACGGCTCGCTTCTCAAAAGCATCTTTGGGAGAGTTTTCTGGATTGATTGGTTCACCCAGACCGTCAACCAACCTTACGACGTGGTAATTCCCGTCCTTCATCGCCTTCACGACAGGCTGAAAGGTGGTGATCGCGGCAGTGGACGAGTCGTTCTCCACATACGTTTGCGTTACGGAAACGATGGCTGTTTTATACAGAGTATCAAGCATCTTGGTTTCTCGTCGCGCTCTTCGCAAATTCCTGTCTTTTTCGAGCGAAGTTTGAGTATCGTTGCCAGCCGCGTAGTGCCAAAAACCCAATGCGCTCAGGGCTGCGGTTCCAGTAAGAAACAATCGTACATTCCAAGTTGACATGATTACGCCTTGTAGAGTGGAGGTTTACTTGGTCTGACAACTGTCATAAACAGGACAGACGTGTCCAGTATAGTCCTTTCCACGCAAAAGGACAATACAGGACGAAAAGATCCAGTTTTGTGCAATCGGACGATGCATGCAACCTCTCGTGTCGGATGCTACACTGACCGTAAGCCGGCTGAGCGACTGACCTACGTGGATCGCAATCGAGCCGTATTCCTACTCCATTTGAGGCGAAGAACCATGAAATCCTTTCATCACCGACCGTCATGCAACCTGCTAGTGTTTTTCATTTCATTCGTGGCGATACACCTTGTTGCGACATCTTATCTTTTTGCCGAGACGTTCACCTCGCCTGCCAAAGCCGGCCCGCTTTACACTTTACAAGGGGAGTATATGGGAGTTGTAGACTCGTGGAGTGGAACTTGGGGGGCGCAAGTGATCGCGGTGAAAGGAAAGAAGATCTCAATCCATTTGCTAGAGGGTGGCTTGCCAGGACAGGGCTTCCAGGGCAAAACGCCGTCGAAGGTGTTTGAGGCCAGCATCGATTCGGATAAAGAAATAGCCGGGGCAATCAAGGATGTTATTTCGGTCGTAGTCAAACCAAACACGTTGACCATCAACGATTCAGCCGGCAAACAACTTGGAGTTCTGACAAAGGTCGTGCGCGAAAGCAAAACCTTGGGGGCACGTCCACCTGCGGATGCGACGGTGCTGTTCGATGCGAACCGAGTGAACGACTTCCAAGGAAACAAGATGGGAGAGGACGGATTGCTGGGCGTTGGTGGAACCACTAAGGAACGCTTTGGCGACCATCGAATGCATATCGAGTTTCGCACGCCGTTTCAACCGGACGACTCTGGACAAGGCCGAGGCAATAGCGGTGTTTACATTCAAGGACGATATGAATTGCAGGTGCTCGACTCGTTTGGCCTGGCGGGTGAGAACAACGAATGTGGTGGTATCTATCAAATAGCTAAGCCCTCAATCAACATGTGCTACCCGCCACTTTCATGGCAAACCTACGACATCGATTTTAAAGCGGCCACCTATGACGCATCAGGAAAGAAGTCTAGCAACGCAAAGCTGAGCGTGAAGCACAATGGCGTTACCATCCACGATGGTTTGGAGTTGCCAAAGGGAACACCCGGCAAGGACGAAGAAGCTGACAAACCAGGCCCCCTCTTTTTGCAGGATCACGGGAACCCAGTTGTTTTCCGAAATATTTGGGTTCAAAAAACAAGCAAGTAAATGTGCGACGGGGCCTTTCCCAACGGGCCACAAGCCCCACTTTAACGCCCCGGGATGCGGAAGAACCTGCCGTTGATTACACCGTATCTAACACGACTACAACCACTTCATTTCTTCATCGCGTATTAACCGTTTCTTCATCTAAATTCGATCGAGCTGGTAGATACTCTGCCCCCGTATGGTGCTGCGTTGGGTGGCAACATCGCAGGATTTTTCATTTGGTAGGGGGATAAGTTACAGGCTATGAAACGATCTTTTCTCAAACAGTCGGCGGTTCCGCATCGCATCCGCTCGGGTTTTACTTTGGTGGAATTGCTAGTCGTTATTGCAATCATCGGCATTTTGGTAGGCTTGCTTTTGCCAGCCGTTCAAGCTGCTCGCGAAGCTGCTCGACGCATGCAGTGCTCGAACAATGTCAAGCAAATCGGCTTGGCAGTTCACAATTTCGAAGCGGCTTTCAAGAAACTGCCATCCTCCGGTCAATGTGGATCGACAGGCTCGTCAACAACCGCTTACACCATTCATTCCGTACCAACCCAGTTGCTCCCATACATCGAGCAAACGGTTTTGTACAACATGTTTGATACCAGCGCAAACCCATTCACGTTGTATTCGGCAGTACTTCAATCCAACGGACATTTTGCCACATCGACTGGGGCATTGCTCCACAAAAACGCCAAGGGTCGGACCTATGACGATCCAGGATTTCCGTCCGGTCAAGTTGCTGCCAAGACTCAGGTCTCTGCCTTCATCTGTCCGTCAGCTCCCATTGATGGCTTGTCAAGGGATCCAGTGCATGGCTACGCTGGCTTCGACTACATGTTCCCTGATTTGTCGGACGTTAATTCTACGGTAGGGATGGCAAACTTCGGCGCTCGCGAAGTCCCGACCGGTGTCGGCGAATGGCTTAAGCAAGTCGTCGCTGGTATGATGAACTGCGACAACGGTGGACTTTCACGCGTGACCGATGGTACCACCAACACAATCATGATGATTGAAGACGCATCCCGTGCCCATCCAAACGTGTCTCGGTTTGGGGCTTTGTCTGCACGTCAATCACCGCTTTCTGCACCGGCAGATTCCATTGCGTGGACGGGCGCTGCTACTGGTGGACGCCGCGTGTTTTCATGGGCTGACCCAGATACTGCTACCAATGGCTATTCAGGACCCCACAACGCCCTTTCGCCGGCATCGAAACTTGCGAAAATCAACAACTACGGTCAAAGCATTGGTGGTCCAGCCGAATGTCGTTGGACCGTCAACAACTGCGGCCCGAACGATGAGCCCTTTTCCTTTCACACTGGCGGCGTCAACGCAGCCATGGGGGACGGATCGGTTCGATTCATGTCCTCTAGCACCGACGGTATTGTCCTTAAGTTCATGGTTGGTGCCCTAGATGGCACTGTCATCGCTCAAGAATAGGCTGAATTTTTATGAAAAATCTACTCCTGATTCTATCCCTTTTCGTCGTGGTCGGTTGCGGCTCTGCTGGGTCTCCGATGCCCTCATCGTCCATCGTAAAAGGCAAGCTTGAAACGAGTGCAGGGAAACCGATTGGAAATGTTTTGCTAACTTTGCAGCCGCTTGGAGACGGTCATCCTTCTCCATTGCAGGTGGCTGAGGATGGTACTTTCCAAGGGGAAATTGTCCCCGGAAAATATGCTTACTCCATCGCGAAGTCTTCGGCGAAAAACTCCGAGCAGGCCTTGAAGTTGGTGGATGCAAAATATTACGAGGCGTCTATGACGCGTACTATTAGCGTGCAAGCTGGACAAGAGCTTCGCATTGCGATTGAGTAGGCACGCAAAGCGGCAGGCCCGATAGGTATTGCAGCAATTAATCGAGTATCCCGATAGGGATTAAAGCAAGTAGCCGGGGGTCGCCGCGAAGAGGCGCACCCCCGGGGAACGAAATGACAAGCGAATGACCCTGAAAGGGTCAAAGATTCTGTGATCCTTTCAGGTTCGGTACGCACGGTACGGATCTTCTTCCGGTGGTGTCGCTCCGCTCAACCACCGGCTACTGTCTGATATCCCTTCGGGATGAAAAGTTGCGCAACTGAAAATGCATCTGTATTCGCATTTTTGCCGGCGGTAGTTACACTACAACGCTTGTCCGGGTAATGTGCCCGTTTCCGAATTGTGTTGGCAATCCGAACACTGTGGCATTTATGGTTTGGCAGCGAGTTTGCATCATTGGAGTTGGTTTGCTCGGCGGTTCGATCGGCCTAGCTTTAAAGCGAAAACGGCTGGCACAATGTGTGGTGGGGGTTGGGCGAAATGTCTCAAAACTCGATATCGCCTTGTCTCGCGGAGCCATCGACATCGCTACCGACGATATTCTGGCTGGCGCTAAAGAAGCAGACCTAATAATCGCCTGCACTCCAGTTCAGTCCATCGTTGATTCTCTCCAGGTGGCAGCGAATGTGGCTCAACCCGACGCCATCCTGACCGATGTTGGCAGCACTAAACTGAGCATTATTCGAGCTGCACAGGGTCGTCTTTCCCCTAGCCAATTTATCGGAAGCCATCCGATCGCGGGTGGGCACCACAGTGGCGTAGAGCACGCAGTCGGTACGCTCTTGGACGGTGCGTTGGTTGTGATCACTCCCGCGGAAGATACCTTTCCGGAATTAGTCACGCGAATGATAGGTTTTTGGGAGTCGATGGGTTCGCGAACGTGTTGCCTTTCCCCCAGCGATCATGACGAAGCGTTGGCAACCGCCAGTCACTTGCCACATATGGTTGCTTCGGCGTTGGCTTCGGCCACGGCCCCGGAAATACTCCAGTTTGTAGGGAAAGGGTGGATGGACTCAACTCGGATCGCTGCCAGCAATTCCCAGATGTGGCGGCAGATCTTGGAAGAAAACCATGCGCCTGCCTTACAGGCGATGAAGAACTTTGCCACAATTTGCGAAACTTGGGTCGACGCGTTGGAGAAGTCCGATTTCGACCGCATCGAACAACTACTCAAAGCGGGAAAAGCAACACGTGAGGCTGTGGCAAGTAGACATTCATCCGGCTGATGGCCAACCGGATTCACTCGGGCATTCTGCACTTACCTCGACTTGTGAACTTGGAATCGCCAGCGATCTTTCCATTCGCGCAGCTTACGGCTTTCTTCTTCAAGGCGCACTGGCGTCCGATCAAGTCAACCGAATTGCCAAAGAATTCTTATCCGATCCGATTGCGCAACGCTTTGTCGCCACCGTGGTCGGTGACGTCTCCCTGAACCAACCGATCGACGCATCGGGCACATCCTCGGCCGTACTCATCCATGCCGTACTCATCCATGCCATGCTCAAGCCAGGCGTGATGGATCCGGTTGCCCAAAGCACCCTCAAAATGCTTCGCGACCTCAAATACGAAGTCGACGAAGTGCGAACCTTTCGAAAGTATTGGATCAGTTCAAGCAACGGTACTGGCCCAATCGACAAGTCCGTAGTTCAACGGATTTGCCAGAAAGTGCTTTCCAATGACTCCATCGAGCAAATTGTCGTAGGGCCTTTAGCACTCGACCATCTCGATGTTGGATCGGCGTACCAGTTCAAGCTGACCGTAGTTCCAATACGCGACCTCGATGCCGAGTCGCTCATGCACCTGAGCAAATCGGGCCAACTCTATCTGTCCATTGCCGAAATGGAAACGATTCAAGATCACTTCCGGGAACAACATCGCGATCCGACCGATATCGAATTGGAAACCATCGCGCAAACATGGAGCGAGCATTGCAGCCACAAAACGCTCGGCGGCAAAATCGAATATCGGGACGAGAATGGCACGCGACACTTCAAGAGCATGCTCAAAGAAACAATCTTCGCTGCAACCGTACAGATCCGTGAAAGTTTGGGGCAAGACGACTGGTGCGTTAGCGTCTTCAAAGACAACGCTGGGGTCGTGAAATTCGACGACGAAGACCACGTGGTTTTCAAGGTCGAAACACACAACCATCCCTCCGCCATCGAACCTTATGGTGGCGCCAACACGGGCCTGGGTGGCGTGATCCGCGATCCGCTTGGCACAGGACTGGGTGCAAAGCCTATTTGCAGTACCGACGTATTTTGCTTCGCTTCACCGAACTTCGATCCGAACGAGTTACCACCCGCTGTTCTGCACCCACGTCGAGTCATGAAAGGGGTCGTGTCGGGCGTCCGTGACTACGGCAATCGCATGGGCATTCCAACGGTGAACGGAGCAGTTTACTTCGATGATCGCTATCTGGGCAATCCACTTGTCTATTGTGGAAACGTCGGCATCATCCCTGTTAACAAGGTCGAAAAGCAAGCGATGCCTGGCGACTTGATCGTGGCCATCGGCGGCAGAACAGGGCGTGACGGTATCCACGGGGCCACTTTCAGCAGCGTCGAACTAACCGAAGAAAGCGAAAACATTTCTGGCGGTTCCGTCCAAATCGGAAATGCAATCACCGAAAAGATGGTGATGGATGTGCTGCTTCAAGCCCGTGATCAAGGACTCTATACGGCCGTCACAGACTGCGGTGCGGGCGGTTTCAGCAGCGCTGTTGGCGAGATGGGGGAATCCATCGGAGCGGAAGTCTGGCTAGACCAAGCACCCCTCAAATACGAAGGACTGAGCTACACCGAAATATGGATCAGCGAAGCCCAAGAGCGGATGGTGATGTCGGTTCCTCCGAACAAAATCGAACGATTGAAAAAACTTTGCAATGACGAGGATGTCGAAGTTGCCATTCTGGGCCAATTCACCCCGACGGGTCTTCTACGGTTGATGTACTATGGCGTAGAAGTGGGCTGCGTCAGCATGGAGTTCTTGCATCAAGGCAGGCCGCCTGTGATCCGCCAAGCGGTGTACCAACCTTGTCCCACCTCGCCTTGCCAACTCGGAAAGCTCGATCGTGCGGCGATCGAATCGACCTTGGAGAAAATTCTGGCCAACCCGACCGTCGCGAGCAAGCACTGGATCATTCGCCAGTACGATCACGAAGTGCAGGCGGGAAGCGTGATCAAGCCTTTGGTCGGCCCATCCAGCAATGGGCCAAGCGACGCGGCTATTATCCGCCCCAAACTCAATAGCAACCGAGGGCTTGTTCTGTCATGCGGTATGAACCCACGATTGGGTGATTACGACCCCTATCACATGGCTACCTCTGCTATTGATGAAGCCGTACGTAACGCAGTGGCGGTTGGTGCCAATCCGAGCCGTTTAGCGATCCTCGATAATTTCTGCTGGGGCAATACCGAACGGCCAGAGACTTTAGGGACGTTGGTGCGAGCTGCGATTGCTTGCCATGATTTGGCGATACAGTGGAAGACCCCGTTCATCAGTGGCAAGGACAGTCTCAACAATGAGTTCTCTTGGTTTAATGCCCGTGGCGAAAAAAAAACGATCGCAATTCCCTGTTCATTGTTGATCAGCGCTATGGGACAGATCGATGATTGCAGGCTTGCGGTTACGATGGATTTCAAACGAGCGGGCAATGCGGTTTATCTCATCGGTGTGACTCGCGATGAGCTGGCAGGCTCGTACGCAGCGTTGGCGTTAGGGAAATCGGGTGGCACGGTACCGACCGTGGATGCCACCCTCGCAATGCGAAGCTACCAAGCAATCCATCAAGCCATGAAGAGCAAACTGATTGCCTCCTGCCACGACTTGAGCGAAGGAGGATTGGCCGTTTCGCTGGCGGAAATGTCCTTCGCAGGCGAACTGGGCGTGTCGATCGACATCACCAACATGCGTCAAGCAAGTTTCGTGGATCGCGAGGTGGCATTGTTCTCCGAATCGAACAGCCGGTTGCTATGCGAAGTTCCCGCGGCACTGGCCAAAGCATTTGAGACGGCCATGCTAGGACTACCCTGCTTCCGGTTGGGTGACGTTGCGGAACACGATCGCGTCGTGGTTCATTGCGACAACGAGATCTTAATCGACAAGCCTTGGCGTGGCCTAAGAGAAACGTGGCTAAAGCCGCTCGATTGGGAGTAAGCTCCCAACATTGTCGCCTTGTGTGGCACGTCCCTGAGTTTACGAAGGGCGTGGTGAATCGCTAGAGACGATTGCCACAATTCCCACGCCCATCGCTGTCATCGCTATCACTCTGGGGCGTGCCACACGCACTTTTGCGGAGCAAAAGGCGACAATAGCGGCGCCTACTCAGGCAACGCTTCGCCAAAGAACCTCAGCCAGTTGCCGTGGAAAAACGCCTGGATGTCTTGTTGCGGATACCCCCTGCGTTGAAGAATTGCCACCAAAGTTTGAAGATCGCGGTAGCGATTGAGATCGGCTGGCGTTTGTTCGCAGCCGTAACCGCCATCGAGATCCGTACCGAGTCCAACATGTCGAATGGAACCGGAAAGTTGACAGACGTGGTCGATTTGGTCGACGGCTCGTTCCAGCGTGGCGATTGGTTTTGTTTTTCCCCGCACTAGTCCGTCTTGCAGCATGATGACATCCATGGAAACACCGAGGACGCCATCCCGTTCAATGACGAATCGAATTTGGTCGTCGCTGAACTGACGCTGCCAGTTGCAAATAGCTCGTGCGTTTTGATGGCTGGCATGCACCCGGCCTTGGAAATGTTTTGCAACTTGCCAAAACGAAACGTCCGAAAGATGCGTCATGTCGATGGTCATCCCCAGCTCTTCGCAGTTTTTTAGCAAGTCAATGGCGTCCAGAGACAGCCCCACTTCGCTGCGCGTTCCGCCTCCGTAGCGATTGGTTCCGTAGTGGGTCAGCCCAAGTGCTCGCAACCCCGCTTCATGAAATTCAAAGACGGTCTTAGGAGTGAGGAGTGGGTCGGCACCCTCCATGGTCAGAATGAAACCCAACGGTGTGGCGTTCGGTTCCGACTGGTAAGCGTCAAAATGAAACTTGAGCTCGCTTTGCGTTCGAATCATTTTCAGGTAGCCGTCGGCCTCCATGGCGCGATAGTAGGCCAAATGCGCATGGGCCATTCCGTAACAAGCGTGCGGCGATGTCCAGCCGAACGAATGATTGATTTGCTGTTCTTGTCTGGCGAGCAGAGTTGTCAAACAAACAGCTACTTTCGAAAACCGCAACTCGGGCAGGCTCAGCACATTGGTCTGACGGCCATGCTCCGTCATTTCGAGCGAGGTCTCTTGAGCGCGAATGTCGTCAACGCATTGCCGCAAATCGCGATTCCAATCGACTCCGTTTAAAGCTAAGTCGAGATGCGCATCGAAGATCAGCATGGCTATAGAATCTCTTTTCTTAGTTGGCTTAGCAATTCCGTCGCGTGCTGAATCTCCGCTTTTTGCCTTTCTCGATCTTGAGGTATTTCACGTTCGATCGTCAATGGACCGAAGTAGCCGATCTCCTTGAGTGTTTTCAAATAGGCTCTCATGTCCACCTGTCCTTTTCCCAGTGGTACTTCAACACCCCAAGTAATTCCAGGTTGGTCGCTCCAAGTCGCATCTTTGCAATGGATGCTTCGCACATGCGATCCGACTTTTTTCAATGCAGGGATCGGTTCGCCCATGCCGTACAAGATCATATTTGCCGGATCGAAATTGATGAAGAGATTGGTGCGCTGTGTGTCACCGATAAATTGCATCAACGCATCGGCTGATTCTTGCCCGGTTTCGAGATGAATGTTTTGCTCGTTGTGCAGAGCATGATCGCAAAGCTGTCGAGTGACTTCGACAATATCGGCATACTCACGCGATTTGGTATCGTGAGGCACGACTCCGAGATGAAGGCCGACGGCACTACAACCCAATAGGCGAGTGAAGTCGGAAATCTCTTTCATTTCTTTTAAACGAGCCGACCGGGTTGCGACAGGAACCAGTCCAATCGTCTTTTCAACGGTTGGAATGTCCGCGTAGCTCTCTCCCTCGAAACCACCGAAAACGCAAGTGAGTTCGATGCCGTAGTTATCAAGTTTTTCCAGGAACTTTTCCGCTGCCTCGGGGGTACGCCCTTCGGCATGTGGCGTATGCAATTGGATCGATGGAATCTGCAAGTCTCGAGCGACTTCCAAATGCACACCTAGGCCAGCGTCGATACTTGTGAAAACACCTATGGACCAAGGAGGGAGGCTCATTCGAAAAGACCTAAAGGGAAGGTGGAATTACGGCCGTTACGCGGAGGATCAACCGCCGATCGTCCTAGATCGCGCCATGGCGTCTTCGGCCATTTGAATATAGCGTTGTTCTTGAGTGCCTGCCCAAGCGCGTTGGTAGGTGACGCTCAGAACGGTGAAATTAGTCGAATCATTCGGTTCCAATTCGCAGGCTTTTTCCGCATGTTGGACGGCTTCTGCGTGCCGACCCGTTTGAGTGTAGATCCGGGCGAGCATCATGTGGGCAAGTACATGGTTTGCATCTTCTGCCAAGATACCTGTGAGAAGGCTGGTGGCCTCATCAAGATTGCCTTTATCCTTGAGTTTCTCCGCTTCGTTGAGTCGCTGTGAGGTGTTTGTCATATTAGGGCAAGAATTGGGTTGGTGGTACGATCGGTCCTCACACTTCGGTAAGCATTTAGATTACTACAGGATTGTAATGGATGAGAAACGATTGTGGAACGCCCTGAGCGAGGGCCTCGCTCAGCCAAAAAACCAAGCGTGTGGCACGTGTGGCACGTGTGGCACGCCCAAAGCGCTAGCGCGCTAGCGATGGGCGTGGGAACTGTGGCAAATGTCTCTCGCGATTCACCACGCCCTTCGTAAACTCAGGGACTTGCCACACGACCGCCCTTCGTAAACTCAGGGACGTGCCACGCGACGACTCAGCCTACCGGCCGAGAAACGTCTTGCGCGGGGGGCTTACATTCGACACACGGCCTAGAATTTCCTGAAGAAGACGTTGTTCCAGATCGGTATCGTTTTCTTGACGGATCCAACCAAGCGTAACGGGTTGGCCTGCCAAGGCCCGGTCGGCACGCACAATGGAGCCATCGTGTCGGGCAACGGCGGAACCCTCCGAGGAATATTGAGAACGGTCCACGTCTTCGATTTCTTTAATAACCTCGACCGCGATGGAGAAGCCTTCGTTGGTCGGGTCGACGCGAATGGTCGCGGTTCTTCGCATGGTCTGCAGTGTGCTTTGCCACCGCTGGTATCCTTCCAAAGCGTCCTTGCGCCAAGGTTCTAGATAAGTAGCACCTACCTCGGGGTACGTTTCCATCAACCCAGGGTACCACTGCATTTCATCGCGAGTTGGACGCTTTTCGCTTTTGATCCGGAAATAATCATCTACCGTATTCACGATTTGATTCCATAAGAACTCGGAATCTTGCGTGTTGACGTTAATTGGGTTGGCTAATTGCGTTTGCGGTCCCAACGGGATCGAGGGAATCGAAAGGGTCGATTGCGGAAACTTCCCCAACTGGCTGCAGCCAGCGAACAGAAGAATGAAGGTTGCGATGGCGACGCGAGCCAACTCCCATGCCGGCTTCTCTCGAAGCCATCGGACCAACAGGATGCATGCCAATAGGGTTAGCATGGATATTGGCTAGGAAGCTGGTTTCGTGGCGATATCGCTTAGTGAACGGCCCAATCGTTTGCGACCGCTGGCACCCGGAAGTTTTCGTTGTGCAGGTTCGTCGATCCGAGCCTCGGCTTGCATGGCCAACGGTTGCTTGGCGAACGACAGCAAAGCGGGGTTTAACGAGCGATTCTCTTCGGGAGAACCGATGGTGTCGATGGCATCGCTGACACCGAGCAGGACCGATTGCTTAACGCCGTCTCGAATCCAATTGAATAGTCCCAATCCATTGCTCATGACTGCGCACTCCCTTGCAAATCCCTGGTGTTTCGAACGGTTTGAACAGACGTTAGCATTTGGCTTGGCGGAAAACCAGATCAGTTTGTGGGAGGCGAAAATTGGGGACGAGCGAGGCCCATCGCTCGTTCGATTCTTAAAGGCGACTAAATGCTTTAAGGCGAGCGGCAGACAGAAGACGACCAGGCCACCGTGTGGCACGCCCAAAGCGATTAGCGCGATTAGCGATGGGCGTGGGAAGTGTGGCAAATGACTCTAGCGATTCACCACGCCCTTCGTACCTCAGAGCGTGCCACCCAGTTT
>Ga0105048_10001359_pt1 | contig 39719 bp, 28 predicted proteins | sample MAT05_FD_78382 | JGI IMG/M metagenome (GOLD analysis project Ga0105048, IMG submission 78382) | Freshwater microbial communities from Lake Fryxell liftoff mats and glacier meltwater in Antarctica - MAT-05 | ecosystem: Environmental > Aquatic > Freshwater > Ice > Liftoff microbial mat | place... | reverse complement strand
TGTAATTAGCAACAATAGCAACTACAGACCGGTAGTCTTCGCTGATGTACAGCCCTGGAGATGGTAATACATCGCGCACATAGAATATATCCTGATTGGGTTTTGAGGATGTATTGATTAAAGTAACGTTATTAATGATGTATCTTTTATTTTCGTACAAAGTTTTAGTTTGTGTTATTTGAGTATTTCCAAAATCGCTTTCCCAGATTATGCTAATACTATCTCCATAATTAAAAAAGTTGGTCAATTCACCTAGAATATCATTGTCTGTGCAAGTGCAATCGCGATTTAAACTGCTGTAATTGCTTGCGCCAGCACCTCGTTGAAAGTAAAATCCCTCGTAAAAAGCAGCGGTTATCAGGTCCCCGAAAAACGGTGGTGAAACAACATCCCACCCATTAAGGTCGTAGTCGCAAATGATGCTTCTAAATGAATCGGTTGAATTAACAAAATCGATTGGTATGCCTTCAGCACCAAATGTTCCACATCCATTCATGCCTAACGCTATTAAATTGGTTTTGGCAAATGCGTTGCCATCAATAATTTGGGTTTAACACTTAGTTGCAACCAACATATAAATAGTTACGTAAATTAACGGTTTCTTATATGAGATTTTAAGTAATTGTAAGTTTAAATAAATTAACTTTTGTCACACATGAGTAATGTACGAATAGGCATGATGAACGCAAATATTATCCTTTAGATTTGAATTTGATTTACTTCGAAAATAAAAATGTAGAGTAGTAAAATCACGATTTTTTTAAGTGGCCTTAAGCTTTGCTAATTCATTAGCTTCAGTTGTCAGGAACCTGCGACCCTTCCGCCAAAAAGCGGAATGCGCAATGTGAATTTTTAAGTGACCTCGGCAAGATTCGAACCTGCGACCCTCTGCTTAGAAGGCAGATGCTCTATCCACTGAGCTACGAGGCCAATTTGGAGATTAGCGGGTGCAAAGGTACGGATTTAAAGCCAATATCAGAAAATTAACCATCCAACACTTATGGTTGGCACAACAAAAAAGAAAGTTCCAGTATTGGATAACGAGGTATACTGCGGACTTGAGCTTGAGGTTAATGAATAACCATTGCCAAATTCTCCTGCATTTAGGGCTGATTCATTTACGCTACCTTTAAGGAAAACACCTCCTTCGAGGCAAAAATCAAGTGTAACTTGATCCCACAGAATATTTTTTGTACCTAAAACGGCAAATACACCTACAGATGAACCAGACTCGGTGCCAAATTCAATAAATTCGGTAGGCGTTGGATTCTCATCATATTCACTGTCAACAAATGTGGTTTTAAAGTTGAATAAGGTTGCAAAAAATCCAAAATAGGTACCAAGAGGTGCAGGGGTAGCTGTAATATATGATTTATAGCCCAGCGTTAACATGCCACCTTTAATTTGATTTCCAACATAGCCAATTTCTGAACCAAGGTTGTTAACGTATTCCATGTTTGAGGTGTATTTCCACGGATTATATCGTATTACTAAACTGCCGCTATTAAAAATCACATATTCAATACCAATTTTCGGAATATGTTTAAATATTAAGGGGTCGCTCAGGCTGTCATTATTAAAATAATCATCGCTAAGTCGAGAATTAAAATAACGTGATGATAAATTACTGGCAGGCGAGTAGCCGACTTCAATCATGAATTTTTTACCCTGGTAACCAATTGCTTGTGCGTTTACTGAAAGGGTTAAACTAACAACAACAATTATGACTAATAATAATTTTCTCATTGTGAATGGTTTGGGGTTTAATTATTAGAAGGAGTTGAAATTTGATAAAGCATTTCATAGGTATGTGAATTAAGAATTGCCTTGCTGTCATTATTTTTCAGGAACATGAATTTGAGCACATTTGCCTCGCGTGTTTTTACATTATACAATAAACTCAAATAAAAAAATTCATATTCCGGTTTCACCAATTGATAAATGCCATATGGTAATAACGGTATAAAAAATGGTGATAATGCAATTGATACTATTGGACCCAATAGGTTTTGTTTGTCGCGCATAGAAATAATACCCGTCCACAGAAAATAATCAGTTCCAAAGCTATTTGCTACAGAATCAACCATTGCTTGGCTATAACCTGGCATATTAACATTGCCGAAATCAAGTTGTTGTGAAAACCAATCGTTTAGTTCATTCATTTGATTAAATTGCTCCACGTCCGTAGCACCCATTTTTAACGGGTCGAGTATCATTAAATCTACATTCAACAACTTGGCATTTGCTTCAAGTATTTCCATGTAATTTAATTCGCCAACTTCGCTTGAAACATATTCAATTGCATTGTCTTTACGCATATCAATACGCCGATAAAAAGGATTTACAACAACAACCTTATCTATGCCTAGCTTTTCCCCCCAAAAGTAATCGCGGGTATCACCTTTGTTTGTATATTTAATTCCAGCTCTACGCATTGCTTTTACATTGGCTTCTCGTTCGTCTCGCTCTGCTGCTGCATCGTTCCACATTCTTCTAAATTCTTTATTTTCCCAATAGTCGTTGAAAGTATACAGCAGGTGCTTTTTATTTTTATCAGCCTGTGTTTTTGCAGCTGTAGAGCGTTTAGAACGAACAGTGGTTTTGCGTGTTATTTTTTTCGACGTAGTGCTTGGTGGAGCAACTTTAATTTTTGGATTTGCAATATCTGCCAATAAATAAAGGCTATCATGTGATATCGTTTTTCCAATTAAAAAGTCATCTTCATCGTTAAAATGGTAGAACACAAGGTCATTAATTAAAGCGCGGCATAAGGGCAATAATTCTTTGTCTTGCGGACTCTTTAAATAAGCGTGGAAAGTATAATCAAGTGCCATTACATTTAGTTCTACATCGCTTATTGCCCAAAGTAGATAATAAAGTTGTTGTTGTTCTCCTTCATATTGTTCAAATCTTGCTTTCTCGGCATATACTTCATCATCTTTACTATTCCTGAATTTTGCTAACCCAGTAAGCGATTTTGCAATTACTTTTTCTAAGTAAACATTGTATGGTTCTTTTTTAAGTCCTAAATAAGCAGCATAAATAGCATCCTGATATAAGTGGTTCTGCAAATAAAACATAGGCAATTCATAGCGTGCAACGTTGCGCAATTCAGTGAATGCTTCCTGCGACACGAGGTAAGCAGATCTATTGGCGTCGGTAACTAATGCTATATAATCATTAACTGTTTTTCTTCTATCACCAATGCTGGGGTGTGTACTTTTAAACGCTTCTTGCTTGTCTAATTTTTCAGGTTCGCCAGTAATTTTTTTAATAGAATCTAATTTCAGGTTTTTTGATGTAACATAGTTGTTACTTTCAAAGTAATCAACTGGAAAGCTCACGTTTTCATATGGCAAATAGGCATACTTTAATACATCGAATACGGCATTAAGGGTATTGGTATCGGCGAGATATTTGGTACGCATTAAACTTTGAATACCAAATTCGTCAGCTTCTGTTTCAAGTGCTTGAGAGTACAAATTTTTAACTACCATTGAAGCACTGAATGATGATGATTTTCTGAGTAAAGAATTATTGGAACTTTTTTTATCAATTTCTTTTGCCTCCATATAAAAATCTAAGCCATGTTCTTTAGCGATATGCCCAATTTCGTGGCCCATAATATAAGCTAGTTCAGCTTCGTTTTCTAGCATCGATATCAAACCCATACTAATAAAAATATTTCCGCCAGCACCAGCAAATGCATTTACAACAGGTGAACGCAATAAGTAAAAATGCACTTCCGTGCGCAATTGCGGATAGCCAACAAGTAATTGATCAGCAATTCCATCAAGGTAGCTGTTGAATTCGGGATTGTAAAGCACCATGCCGCTGCGCATCATCTCATCAATTGAGAATCCGCTTTCGAGGTAATATTGCTGTGCGGTTTTTTGTTCAGATTTTGATAAGTCGGCTTCTATTTCTAAAATGGTAGACTCATACTTTTCTGACGAACGGGTGAATACTTCTGTAGGTAATGTTCCAGTATTATTTACGCGCTGATAGTCATAAATAGTTTGTGAGTAGGTTGCCGTTGCCGACAATAATAATAAAGCCAGGGTAAATTGCTTCATGATTGTAGAGTTAGGTTACACAATATTAAGTTTTTTTTACAAATCGGCAAAAAAAAAGCGGAGCGCTATACTCCGCTTTTCAATCTGAAAATTCTTTAAGGCTTTTCAAGTATAGAAAAATGTTTAATACCAACATTCCACATCGTAAAACTAATCCAATCGGCATCTTCTTCAATGCTTTTTGTTAATGGTTTTCCTGCGCCATGGCCAGCTTGAGTATCTATACGAATAAGAACAGGTGCATCGCCTGCTTGGGCTGCTTGCAAAGCGGCAGCGTATTTAAACGAATGTCCAGGAACAACTCTGTCGTCATGGTCGGCCGTGGTTACCATTGTTGCTGGATATTTAGTGTTGGGTTTAATATTATGTAATGGAGAATATTTATATAGGTAATCAAATGCTGCTTTTGAGCTATCGGCATTGCCATATTCAACTGCCCAACCCCAGCCAACAGTGAATTTATGATAGCGCAACATATCCATTACTCCGACACCTGGTAATGCAACAGCAAATAAATCAGGGCGCTGGGTCATACATGCTCCAACTAATAAACCACCATTACTTCGGCCTTGAATTGCAAGCTTAGTATTACTGGTATATTTTTCTTTTATTAAATATTCGCCTGCAGCAATAAAGTCATCGAAAACATTTTGTTTCTTTTCAAACATTGCTGCTTTATGCCACTCTTCACCGTATTCTCCGCCACCGCGAATATTTGCTACTGCATACACGAAGCCTTGTTCTAACATTGCAATGCGTGAAATGCTAAAACTTGGTGTAATAGAAATATTAAATCCGCCATAGCCATATAATAAGCAATGGTTATTTCCGTTCATTTCCAAGCCTTTTTTATGCACAATAAACATTGGAATTTTGGTACCGTCTTTGCTATTATAAAAAACTTGCTTAATAACATATTTAGAGGCATCAAATTTAACTTCAGCTTTCTTATACATTTCCATTTTGCCTGATTTAATATTATATTTATAAATATCGGCAGGTGATAGAAATGTTGTGAAAGCAAAAAACACTTCTGTGTCATCACGCTCGCCTGCAAATCCACTTGCTGTGCCACCAATACCATTGTTTGGAAGTACAATCTGGCGTTCAGCATCACCATTGCGCGAAAATTGAACAATTGCAGGTTTTACATCGCGTAAGTAAAAGGCAAATAATTTACCTCCAGCTAATGAAACATTTGAAAGTAATTCCTTTTGCTCTGCAATAATTACTTTCCAGTTTTCGGGAGCAGGGTTTTTAGGATCAACACTCACCACTTTATAATTTGGAGCATTGTGGTTGGTCGTCACAATTAATTTATCGTCGTCATTATCCAATATCGTATATTCAAATTCGAATCCTGTAAATAAAGGCGTAAATTTTGAATCTGGATTGCGTAAATCTTTCCATAATATTTCTGTACCCGAAGTTCCAGGACTTACATAAATAAATAAATATTTTTCGTCCTCAGTTGTTTGGGCATTGAAATAATATTTTGAATTTTTGGGGTCAGTGTAAATTAATTTATCTGCGCTTTGTGGCGTTCCAAGTTTGTGATAAAATACTTTTTGATTTTCACTAGATCCAGTAAATGTTTGTGATGGTTTATCATAAGCACTGTAGTAAAAACCATCTCCTTGCCAAGCAGCGCCACTAAATTTAGTCCATTCAAGTTTGTCGCTTAAAAATTTATTATTGGCTACATCTTTTACTAACATTACGTTCCAGTCGCTGCCGGCTTTGCTTTCACTAATTGCAACATATTTTCTGTCGTTGCTAAATCCTGACATTGATTGGGTGATAGTTCCATCTGAAGAAAGTGCATTCGGGTCCAGAAATACTTTTTCCTCCCCATCTAGTCCTTTTTTATAATAGGTTACCGATTGATTTTGCAATCCATTATTTTTTGAATAGAAATAATATTCACCTGATCGATAAGGTGTTGACATTTTTGGATAATCGGCTAATTCTAACATGCGTTGCTCTAACTGCTCGCGATAAGGAATTTGAGCTAAATATTCAAAAGTCACTTTATTTTGACTGGTAACCCAACCTCTTACCGATGAATCTTCATTTGCTTCTGCTTCCAGCCACCGGTAAGGGTCATTTAAGGTGGTGCCAAAAAAATCGGTTGATGCCTCTGCGGTTAAAGTTGCAGGGTAGGTAACCTTGCCAGGACCTTTAACATCAGCTTCGGGTTCTGTAGTATTGTTTTTACAAGAAAAAATTGTCATGCAAATAATGCTTGTTAAAATAGTTATGCGCATAGTATTAATTATTTAATACAAAGTTAAGTGAATCATTCATTCTTGGTTGGTAATTAAATGTATTTAACAGTTACTGTCTCATGGCCATCCAACGAAGCATGTCGTTTTTAGTGACAATTCCCATGAGTTTATTATTTGACACAACGGGCAGACTGCTTATCATAAGGCTTTGCATAAGCGATAATGCTTCATTTATTTCTGCCTCAGGAGAAATTGTAATAATATCTTTTCGCATTATTTTTTTTACAGGGATTTCACCAAATTTATCATTTAATGCGGCAAGCTCCGCTATTTTTCCACTAGTTACCACGCCATGCAGTTGACCTTTTCTGTCTTCGACAATAATGTGATTAATATCATGCCATTTCATTATTTGTTCAACAAGGGCTGTTGGGTCTTCAGGATAAACCGTCAACACATCGGTGCTCATTAATTGTTTAACCTGACACATATTGCTAATATGTTTTTTTACAGTTTCAGGAATAGGTATATCAGCCCAATTACAAACAGGTATATTTTCTTGTTGTTTATTATACATGAATTCAGTTAATGCAGTTAATGCATCAGTAGCATTCAATCCCTTTTTTATATTTCTAAAATTACGAACTTGCCATTGCGCGCCGGTATTTGTTTCTAATCTTTTTTCGATTGTGCCCAGATATAAATATATTTCATCATTGCTAAATCCGCAATTTTTTAATCCTTCGTAAGCAAGTGGCAACAATTCGTTTTTTATTAAATCTTTAGCTGAAATTGGTTTTCCCATCCAAATAAAAATGCTTTCAATGCCTGATCGAGCTGCTTTAAAAAAGTTAGATTTAACATCTTTGAAATCAAAGTGCTCCCATATTTTTTTCAAGTTTTCGGGCCTTGCTTTCATTAATCCAACCCAAAAAGCTGTATTTGCAATCTCATCCATTATACTCGGCCCAGCTGGTATATATCTGCATTCTATGCGCATGTGTGGTTTGCCATCTGTAATACCATAGCACATTCTGTTCCAGCGATAAACAGTTCCATTATGCAATCGTAAAGCGCGCAGTTGCGGTATTTTATTTTCGTTTAATGTTTCTAACGAATTCTCTGTTATAGGTTCATTTATTAATACTTCAAACTGTGTAACATCATCTTTATAAATTTCAGTTATTGATTGATAAATCCAATCTTTACCAAATGTTACACGTGGGCGTTGCTCTCTAATTTCATCGACGCTGTGTCGTGTATCAATACTTTGTTGAAACAATGCAATTCTAATTTCGCTCCATAATTCTTTGCCTAATAGTAATGGAGAGTTTGATGCAACTGCTAAAACTGGAGCCGAAATTGCTAATGCCCAATTGTATGCTAGAACAAATTCATCGGTTGAAATTTGAAGGTGTGTTTGAAAACTGGTATTACACGCTTCAAACATGATACTGTCGTGACGAATATGTAATTCATCTACTCCTTTTAAATATAAGTCAAATTTACGCCCTCGAATTGCCCTCAATTTTTTGCTCAACATGTGATATCGGTCCAAAGGAGTAAGGTAGTCTAATGATATTTCATTGCGAGAAATAGTAGGTAGAATGCCGGCCAAAACCAACTTTGAATTTAATGCATTAGCATGTTCGGTTGCGATTGCGAATTTTTCTCGCAAATCATTTTCTAATGCTGCAAAACAGCCTGGTTTTAAAATTTGCGGCAACAGATTAATTTCAATATTATACTTTGCTAATTCAGTTGTAAATTGAGGGTGATTTATTCGGCCAAGCAGGTCGATGGCATTATCAGCGGGTTTGAAGTTGTTGTTAACCACGCAAATTTCCTGTTCGGCGCCAATCCTTATATCATCATTGTCGAATAAATTGTTCGCAATCATGCGTTCTAATGCTGCAATATCATTTAGCAATGCATTTACGAATTTGATATGATTTCTCGCTGTTTTAGTTATCTTTAACGATAATTCACCCATAAACCTGCTTTAAATTCAAAAGTAATGCAAACAAGATGAATACAAGTAATTTTTATCATTAAATAATTTAATTGTTAACTTAATGATATCAGCTACCTAAATATGGAAAACAACCACCTGCAAACTATTCAACTTGATGCAACCTGGAAACTCAGGTTATCCCATGAGTTTGAGCAGCCTTATTTTAGGGAAATCGAATCATTTTTAAAGCAAGAGCAATCGATTGGCAAACAGATTTTTCCGCCTAGACCCCTCATTTTCAATGCATTTAATCTCACTCCATTTGATAAGGTTAAAGTTGTCATCCTCGGCCAGGACCCATACCATGGCGTTGGGCAAGCGCATGGATTATGTTTTAGCGTGCAACATGGTGTAAAGCCACCGCCATCTTTAGTGAATGTTTTTAAGGAATTGAAAAATGATTTAGGTATTACGGCACCTGCACATGGATGTTTGGAAGCCTGGGCAAAGCGAGGCGTTTTTTTGTTAAATGCAATGCTCACTGTAGAAAAAGATCAACCGGCAAGCCATAAAAAAATAGGATGGCAAAATTTTACTGATGCAGCAATTAAGCAATTGAGCGAAAATAGAGCAAATTTGGTGTTTATTTTATGGGGAGCTTTTGCACAACAAAAAATCAGTTTAATCGATAGCCATAAACATTTGATTATTAAATCGACGCATCCTTCACCGTTTAGTGCCGACAAAGGTTTTTACGGATCGAAACCTTTTTCAACGGCAAATAATTGGCTGGACCGTCATAGCATAGAAAAAATAAATTGGGAACTTTCATTATGAACAGCGTAATAGCATTTGCAACTTGCTGCATTTTTTCAGTATTCCTAATAAGTAAAGGATATACGCAAAAAATTAATGTTGATTCGCTTATTAATATTACAAAAACTGCACCGGATGATACCAATAAAGTAATTGCATTCAGAGCTGTTTGCGGGCTAACTGCCAATACTGACCCACGCAAAAGTATGGAGTATGGCTGGAGAGGTGTTGCATTAGCGAAACGAATTAATTGGGATAAAGGTGTTGCCGGTTGTTATTTAAATCTAAGTAATGCTTATAGCAATTTAGGTAAGAACGATACGGCAATTCTAATATTAGATTCAGCGCTCATTTATTCAAAGAAAGTAGGGGAAGATAAACGAACAGCGCTGGTGTATATTAATCGTGCAGCATCTTATATTTATTTAAGCAAGTTAGAAAAGGCTATGCAAGATGCCTTGGCAGCCTTGCCTTACGCCGAAAGTTCTGGCGATTTAGATCGTTTAGCGAGAGTTTACATGACATTTGGAAACATTTATTTTTATCAAAAAGATTGGATTAATGCACAAAAATTTTACCAAAAATGCATCCCATTATTTAAGCAAATTGGTTTAAATAATATGGTTGGAACTGCAACTATGAATTTGGCAATTACCTATAAGAATAGAAATTTTCTTGATTCCGCAGCTATACTTACACGCAAATCCATTCAAATTTTTACTTTAATTAAGGATAATAAAAATTTAATTCTTGCTCACGGAAATTTAGGAACAATTTTATCTATTATTAAAAGTTATTCAGAGGCGAAATTGGAGTTCAAGAAGGCAATAAATCTTGCAGAATCTATTCAAGATGACCAACAGACCATAGCAAACAAACAGTCGATGGGCGAAGTTTATTATTTGCAAAAACAATACACTTTAGCCGAATCGATTTTACTTCCAATTTTTGATTCTGCAGTAGCTTTAAATTTTTACAATGAGCAAGTTGAAATTGCTGAAACCTTGTCAGCAATGTTTGCCGAAACCGGTCAATATGATCTTGCATTTAAGTATTTGCAAAAGTACAACATTGCAAATGACACTATAAGTAAGCGAAAACAAAATGAGGCATTGCTGGCTTTGCAGGAGCAATATACTACCGAACAGCGTGAAAAGAAAATTGCATTGTTGAACACGACTGCAGCCTTGCAAGAAAAGGAAATTCAAAGTAAAAATTTGCTCAATATATTATTAGGTCTTGTGTTTGGCGTTGCATTAGTAATTGGAATTATTATATGGAATCGATATCGACTCAAGCAGGAACTTAAAGAAGTGCAATTGCGTTATAAAATTGCGTCTGATTTACATGATGATGTGGGTGCAACGCTGAGCAGTATTAAAATGTATAGCGAAATTATTAAACGCGATGAATTGTCTGCACAAACCAATACTCAAATGTTGCTTCAAAAAATTATTGAAAACTCAACAGAATCCATAGATAATATGAGTGATATTGTTTGGATGGTAAAGCCTGGAAATGATAAGATGCAAAATTTAACAGAGCGTATAATTGAGTATGCTAATGGCATGTGCAATAGCACGGGGTTAACGTTACATGCACATATCCAATCTGATTTGAGCGATATTGTTTTGCCTATGGAGTTGCGTAGAGATGTGTATTTGATAATGAAGGAATCGATAAATAATGCTGCGAAGTATGGAAAGTGTAGTAACTTGGAATTAAACATTTCAAAAATTGGTTCCAACATAATTGCGGAAGTTATTGACGATGGATTAGGATTTGAGTTAGAAAATACAAAGCTTGGTAATGGTCTAGCTAACATGCAGTCAAGAGCCGCCAAACACAAGGGTAAGCTCGAAATAATTTCTGCACCTGGCAACGGATGTTCCATTAAGTCAATAATGCCTATCCCCTGATTGTGGTATATCCTAAAGCACAATTGGATGTAACTTTAATTAATTTTATAATATGAATGATATAAAAGTAGCCATTTTTGAAGATAATAAGCATTTGCGTGAGAGTTTATATTACTTGGTAAATGGAACGCCTGGGTTTATTTGTATAGGTGTGTATCCTGATTGCAATGATGCCGTATTCCAAATTACAAAAGATACGCCGGATGTTATTTTAATGGATATTGAAATGCCAGGCATTAATGGCATTCAGGCTGTGAAACTAATTAAGGAAAAATTCCCTAATATTCAGGTTTTAATGCAAACGGTATTTCATGATGAAGAAAATATTTTCAATGCAATTTGTGCCGGCGCATCAGGGTATATACTTAAAAGTACAACGCCAGCAGAGTTTATCGAAGCAATAAAAAATGTTTATAATGGTGGTTCTCCTATGACTGGTTCTATTGCCAGAAAGGTGTTGGAATTATTTAGTAAAAACATCAAACCAACTGCAACAAGCGATTATCAGCTCACTGTCAAAGAAAAGGAAATGCTTGGATTTATGGTAACTGGAAAAAGTTTTAAAATGATAGCTGAAGCGGCTGGGATTAGCTACGAGACCGTACGCACGCACATGAAAAATATTTACGCAAAATTGCATGTTAACTCTAATACCGAAGCTGTAAGTAAAGTGCTTAAAGAGAAATTGTTGCCATTCTTGTTTTAGCCCAACTTAAACAAAAGCAAGAAGCAAATCAACAACTAATTGGGTTTTACTGTGCGGAGCAAACAATTTGAAAAGAGCAAGTTGTCGAAGAGAAATATTTGATTTTACCCCGAAATACAAGTTGGTGTTACTTCCATTGTTTAATCTGGGTCAAAAATGCTTTGCTACAATCCCGCCTCAAACAACAAAAATAAATCATATCCCGAGTGTATTTTAATTGAAAAGGATTTACATTGCAATTTTGATGCAGAATTCAATACCTTTGGAAAAAGAGTGATTGAGAAAGGAATGTGATGAAAAAAATATTTGCGGTTAGCCTTTGTTTTCTGTTCTCCATTTTAAATGTTTCCATTTCTAATGGGCAACTGAATACGGATTCCTTAAAAAATATTATAGATCATTCAGATGATGAGCATGTTTTGATTCAGGCATTTAATGATTATGCCTATCAAATGTATCGTTCACAGGCTGATACAGCAATTTTTTATGCAAACAAAGCATTGAAACTTGCCGAAAAGTTGAAAAGCGACAAAGAAATTTTTTCCGCATTAAATTTATTAGGACTGGCCTATCAAACTAAAGGTTTGTATCACATTTCGTTAGATTATTTTGAGAAGGAATTGGAATATTTATCTGAAAATGATCTCAATCGCGCCAAAACCTATCACAATATGGCGCTTACTTATCGCCTTTTGAAAAATAATGCTGACGCACTCAAAAATGAATTGCTCGCAATTAAGATACTAGAAATTATTAATGATTCGGTTCTGATAGGAGTTGTTTATCAAACCATGTGCAATATTTATCGCGACCTTGGCGACTTTAATAAGGCAGAAGAATATATTTTGAAATCTATAAATATATTTGAAAATATAAAAAACACTGGAATTGATAATCGATTATCCATGCTTGCAAATGCTTTTTGTAATTACGGAAATTTATTGCAAATGGAAGGCAGGCTCAACGAAGCTGTGGAGCAACATATTATAGGAGTTCAATTGCACAAGCATTCTGGCGACCTTTTTAATTTGGCAATTGCACATGAAAATTTAGCCGATGATTATAAGAAGTTAAAAAATTATGATGAAGCACTTTTAAACTACAATATTGCTAAAGACCTAATGCAGCAGTTAAACTCTGAAACTGATGTGGGATATGAGCTCATGAATATTTCAAATGTTTATATATTGACAGGTAATTATTCCAATGCACTATTGAATCTCGACTCAGCTATGAATATTTTTTTGAGAAACAATGCAGATTCTTATTTATTGGAAGTTTATTATAGTCAGTATACTATTTACGACCTCCTGAATAATCCTGCAAATGCATTAGCAAACTATAAGAAGTATAATGTATTGAAAGATAGTTTGAATACCGAAGATAAAAAAAGTGAGTTACTGCGGTTGAAGGAGGAATTTGAAACTACACAAAAGGAACAACAGATCACATTGTTACAAACAGAAAACGCATTACAGGATAAAGAAAACCAAGTTCAAATCGTTTACAGAAATATTGCTATACTTATCATAATTATTGGTGTGTTTTTTGGAATTCTAATGTTGAATAGATTCCGAATAAAACAGCAAGTCAAGCAATTAGAGATTCGAAATAGTATTGCTTCTGATCTTCACGACGATATTGGTTCCACTTTGAGTAGTATTAGCATGTACAGTGAAATGGTAAATGACCAAATTAAAGATATTAACCCGAAATCAGTTCCCCTTTTAAACCACATTAGTAATAATTCAAAGGAAATGATTGAAATTATGAGTGATATTGTGTGGGCAATTAAGCCTGCCAACGATGCATTTAAATATATTGAAAGCAGGATGTTTAATTTCGCTACAGAAATTTGCAATGTAAAAAATATTCATTTAATTTTTTATCGAAATGACACGCTCGACCAGTTTAATTTGCCAATGCAACAGCGAAGAGACCTTTATTTAATTTTTAAGGAAGCAATTAATAATGCAGTTAAGTATTCGGGTTGCACAGAAATTGCAGTTAGGTTTCAAAAAATTCAATCTGCTTTTATTATGGAAATCACTGACAACGGTGTTGGTTTTGTTAAAGAACTGGTGAATGGCAATGAGAGAAAAACATTCACTCAAGGGGGAAATGGCTTAACCAATATGCAAATGCGTGCTGCAGACCATAATGGAAAGTTTGATATCACTACTTCACCAGGAAACGGAACAAAAATCACACTTGCACTTCCTATTTCCTAATTGTGTTATTTCGCGAAGTATAATTGGAGATGCCTTTTAATAATTTCATCTGAGGGATCATAAAAACAGTGCCATTATAGAAATAATATTTCGATTTGTAAGAATTAGAAAAATTGTAAAATCCTAGCAAGAGGAATAAGAAACTAGGTTGTGTGCCCAAGTAAAAAAAATAATTATACAAAGTTACCTATTAACGTAAATACCAAAGCTGCGAGTAAGGTGTTGAAAAAGATATTATAATCACTCTTGTTTTAATGTAATCGTTTTAAATTCTTCTCTTAACGATTCTACATCCCAACCTTCATCGTTACTTAATGTACTCTGTTGTAAATCTGCAAGCATAAATTGTTCTAATTCAGCAATCGATTGTCGAGCAGTTGAAAGTAATTCTTGTCTGTCGTGTCGAACTGCTGCTAATTTTTTTAAGTTTAATTCATCATGTTTTTTAAATAACCTAGCGGCTCTTTCGGCTCTGTAAGCTCGATGGCCAAGCATTGTTATGGCATCAACACCCATTCTTAAAGCGCTGTCTAAGGTTTCTCGATAAAAGTATAGAATACCTTCATCCATTATCTTGAAAGAATCGGCACGGTCGTATGCCCTCGTCATAATTTGCAGATTAGGGAAATGTTTTTTTACAGTTTTAATTAAGTCGATACATTTCTCGGGTGTATCAAGTGCAATTACAATTAATTTCGCTTCTTCAGCACCTGCGCTTTTTAATAAATCATATCTAGTTGCATCACCAAAATACACTTTCCTTCCTAATTTCCGCAGCAATTCTACTCGATCGCTGTCAATATCTAATACTGTAATTTCCACACCGTTTGCTTTTAGGAAGCGACCAACTGTGCTACCATACCTGCCAAAGCCCGCAACAATAACAGGGTTTTTTTCATCAATTGCGTCAGCTTCAATTTCTTGCTGTAACGATTTAGTGCCCACATTTGGCACAATAAATTTTTCGTTAATAATATTTAGTAAAGGTGTTATAGCCATAGATATAGCTACTACAGCTAGTAATAAACTAACTGTGGGTATTGACAAAATGTTTTCTTGCGATGTAAATGATAGTAACACGAATGCAAATTCACCTACTTGCGATAAGCCTACAGCAAAAATTAAACTTTGATCGGTTCCTACTTTAAATAATCGACCAAGTACAAATAATACAAGCGCTTTAATTATTACAATTAGTAAAACAAGTCCAATTACCAAGGTTGGATTTTCACCTATTAAACGAAAATCAATTGAAGCACCAACAGCAATAAAGAATAATCCTAATAATAATCCTTTAAAGGGCTCTATATCACTTTCCAGTTCATGTTTATATTCACTGTTTGCCAATACAACACCTGCTAAAAAAGTGCCTAATGCGGGACTTAATCCTACCAATGTCATCAGCACCGTGATTGCAATTACTAATAATAAGGCAGAAGCGGTAAATAATTCGCGTAATCGGGTTGAGGCAACAAATCGTAATACCGGGCGCACAATAAATCTGCCTGCAATAATAATTAAAGCCACTGCTCCAAGAACAGCAATAGTTTGCAACCAGGAAGGTAATCCTCCAATCAAAGATGTTTCCGAATGAGTATTGCCATCAACAACAATTACCTGATGAACAGCCAACAAAGGCATAATTGCTAAAATCGGAATCACAGCGATGTCTTGAAATAATAATACAGCAAAAGAATTTTGGCCCGCACTGGTTTTCATCAATCCTTTTTCTTGTAAAGTTTGCAAAACAATTGCAGTTGACGACATGCTTAAAATCATACCAATTGCAATTGCTTCATTCCATTGCATATCAAAAAGAAATGAAATGCCGGCTACAATTGCGGAAGTTAGCAATACTTGCAATCCACCTAAGCCTAGAATTGGTTTGCGCATGCGCCATAACAATTCAGGCTCTAATTCCAAGCCCACTAAAAATAACATCATTACAACCCCAAATTCCGCAAAATGCATAATGTCTTCACCTTCTTCACCAACAAAACCTAAAATAAATGGCCCAATTATAATACCCGCAATCAAATAACCTAAAACTGAACCTAAGCCTAGCTTTTTAGCAATAGGAACAACAATTACCGCAGCAGTCAAGTATATTAATGCTTGAAATAAAAATGTGCCTTGCATATTTAAAAATTGGATATTTGAGATGGAATTATTTCATTAATGTATTTATTATTCACCAAAGTTTCGAAATTAACTTCGTTGTTGGTGAGCATACTAATCAACCGTTTATATTCAAAGGCTTGGTTTTTTATTGTAGCTTCATCATTTCTATGGGTGCTGTGAATTACATAAGGTGGCAAGTAGTCCATATTACAAAGTTTTGCAGTTTGCTCAAATGGTGCCAGAAATTGGTTAATTGTATATTTATTAAATCCACCTTCAACATATGTGAAATCTGGCCCGCCAGTACTAATTGCATTAAATATTTTTTTACCTTTTAATTGTTTGCCTTCTTTGCCATAAGCCCAACCGTGCTCCAACACTAAATCTATCCATTGTTTAATAATAGGTGGGGCGCTGTACCAATAAAATGGATGCTGCAGAATTATGATATCATAATTGAGCAACAATTGTTGTTCTGCTTGCACATCAATATCAAAATCAGGATATATATTATATAAATCATGAAACAAAACCTGCTTCATAGCATCTAAACCTTTTATCAGGGTTTTCTGTGTTCTCGACTTCTCGAGCATTGGATGTGCAAATAAAATGAGTACTTGGGCCATTTAATTGAGATTTATTCATAAACCGCCACAATAATAATTAGTTCCAACGCGATTTTCAAATTGTTGTTTCTCCCCCGATTGTGGTATTTACCAACAATGCAGATAAGCTGAATTTTGAGCATCATTTAACATAAAACATATTATTATGAAAAAACTCATTACAATTACGCTAGGTGTGGTACTACTTTCACAGGTAAAGTTATCTGCACAAACAAACACATTTCCTGCAACAGGAAGTGTAGGGGTTGGAACTACAACTCCAGTATCAAGTGCTATTGTTGAAATGCAAACAACTTCCCAAGGGTTGCTTGCTCCAAGAATGACTAAGGTTCAACGCGATGCAATAGTAGCTCCAGCCACAGGCTTGCTGATATTCCAAACTAATTCGACGCCAGGATTTTACTATTATTCGGGTGCAAGTTGGACAGCAATTTCAACTAAAGGAGCCAATACGTCATTGTCGAATTTAGCCGCAGCAACTGCTATAAACGCAGCACTTACGCCAAATACAAACAACACGCTTGACCTTGGTTCAACAACTGCTAACTGGAATGAATTGTATGTTAACAGCATTAAATTTATGGATGGAAGTACCCAAGCAACTGCAGGTGGCGGTGCTACTTACACTGCTGGCACAGGTATTAGTGTTGCTGGAACTGTAATAACAAATACAGGTGATACAAATGGAGCGGATGATGTTACAAATGCTACAAATCACAGCGGAGATATAACAGGATTATTTAATAATTTACAAATTGGAACTGGTGCAGTAGGCTCAACAGAAATTGCTGACGGTACTGTTTCTTCTACCGATATTTTAAACGCAACAATTGCAGCTGACGATCTTAGTGCAATGGGTGCAGCTTCAGGACAAATAATGCAATGGAATGGAACTTCTTGGGTTGCAACAACTCCAGCAGGTACAACTTATACAGCAGGCACAGGTATTAGTATTGCTGGAACTGTAATAACAAATACAGGTGATACAAATGGAGCGGATGATGTTACAAATGCTACAAATCACAGCGGAGATATAACAGGATTATTTAATAATTTACAAATTGGAAGTGGTGCAGTAGGCTCAACTGAAATTGCTGATGGTACTGTTTCTTCTACTGATATTTTAAATTCAACAATTGCTGCTGCTGATCTAAGTGCTATGGGTGCAATATCTGGTCAGGTTATGCAATGGAACGGAACTTCATGGTTAGCAACAACACCGGCTGCTGGTGCTGAAACAGATCCTCAGGTTGGAGTTATCTCCACAGATTTTATTCCTCGATGGAATGGTACATCGCTCGTTACCGGAGCAATAGTGGATAATGGTGATAATATTTCTGTCGGTTGGAATAGTACTGGTATCGACTTAGAAGCTTCTGCATCTTTTTATAATAATGAAAGCATAGTACTTGATGAGGATGCAGCTTTAAAAGCTGTGAATCAAACAGTTTCTGTTGGTGGTACGGCTACCGAGCTTGCCTCCGCAAAACTCGGTTTTAATTCTTCTGGAATGTTCATTTTTGAAGCACCTGTTAGCCATGTTGGTGTTTGGGGAAATGCTTCAACCACTACAGGTAATTCTGCAGCAGTTTATGCAAATAATTATTCAACCGGAACAACGAATTATGGTGTTGTTGCAAAAAGTTTTGGAGCAGGCACTACAAACTATGGTATTTGGGCAAAAGCATATGGTGCAACAAATAACTACGCAGGATATTTCGATGGCGATGTTGTAATTACAGGTAATGATCAAACGCTAACCGTACAAGGTACTGACCCCTACATTCAAATGGTGAGCGGGTTCGAAGATATTGGTTATTTAAGAGCTGATGGCGAAGACATTATGCTCGCTTTAAACGCAGCAAACGATGATGGTAAATTAATTCTACGCTCAAATGGTGTGAATAGAATGTATATCAACGACAATGGTGATATAGTGATGGGAAGCACTACTGTTGCTCCTAAAGCTGGTTATAAATTAAGTGTTGACGGTAAAGTAGTTTGCGAAGAATTACTTGTTCAATTAAGCCCATGGCCCGATTATGTTTTTAAACCTGAATATAAATTAGCATCACTTTTAGAAATAGAACAATTTATCCTTAAAAATAATCACTTACCAGGTATTCCAACCGCAGCTGAAGTGGAATCTGAAGGATTAAATGTAGGACAAATGCAACAACTTATGATGGAAAAAATTGAAGAATTAACACTTCATATGATTGACCTGAAAAAAGAAAATGATGCACTAAAGGCAGAAGTAGAAGCATTAAAGAAATAATTGTTCACTATTCTTAAATTAAAGAAAATGAAACGAATTGAACATAATATAAAATGGTTGCTTAGCACTGTTTTATTAATAGGATCATTCAATGCTTTTGCTCAAACTGTTCAGGTATTAGGTGGCGATAAACCGCATCTCGAATGCGTTACCGAGCAAGACTACCAAGAGTATATGAGACCTGCAATTGAAAAAAATATTTCAAGACTTCGCAGTGAAGGTAAATTGCAGGCAGATATTGCACCAAAAATGGGCGGAGAGGTAAAACTTGCCTGGCCATTAAGAATGACTCCCGAATATCAGGCAATAGAAGGGGTGAATTCCTATTTTTATATTGGCAACTTTGCCGACATCGATCACGATCCTTATTACAGATTAGATTGGCAATGTAATACCGCATATGGTGCCGATTATACTTTTGGTGGCGCAAAAAATTATGATCAACACAATGGTGCTGACATCGTACCTTATCCATTTCCATGGCAAATGATGGATGACGAAAGTGTTGATATAATTGCTGCTGCCGATGGTCAGGTAATTCATATGTACGACGGAAATACCATTGACAGAAACTGCGAAGCACCGCATGTTTTTAATTACGAGCCATTTAATGGTGGTTATTACGGAAATTTTGTTGCGCTTTTGCATGACGATATGTCAATAACTATATATGCCCATATGAAAATTGGAACAATGGCTGATCTTGCTATTGATGATTATGTTGTTGCTGGTCAATACCTCGGTAAAATGGGAAGCTCCGGAAATTCCAGTGCACCACATATACACTTTGAATTCCGTCCAACAGAATACGGCCAATACGACGAGCCATGGTTCGATCCTGAAGGATGTAATGCTGACCTAACAGAAAGCAGATGGATTGATCAGATTCCATATTTTGAACCAGAGGTTTTAAGAGTATCAACACATGATGCGTTGCCTGTATTTAAAACATGCGCTGAATACGAATCTGGTAGTAACGAAACAGTTAATTTTTCTAATCATTTTACCACTGCCGAAGTGCTCATGATTAGTGTTGCCATGCGCGATTTTTTCTATGGGGATGTTATTGATGTTGATATCATCTCAAGTGCAGGAATTATTTTGGAAGCAATGGACTGGGTGTCCACTTCCAATTATTACCAGGAGATATTTTTATTTACAACCACTTTGACGGGTTATGCAACTGGAACATATAAAATCAGAGTAACGCATCAGGGTAAATATTATAATCATTTTTTCACTGTCAATTGTCCCGCTGCTACAACACTCACTGGAACCCATTCTGGAGTGAAGGGATTTTTAAATGGAGATTATATTGCTTCCACAGCAACTATTTCAGGTTTAACCACAAATGATGTGCTTTATGAGGCTGAAAATTATGTTAAACTTAATGTAGGTTTTAAGGCTACAATGAATTGCGCATTTAAAGCACAGGTTGATCCTTGCACAATCGGCGCTTTAAAAAATGCACCTGCAATAGTAGAGAATAATCAAATGTTAGTTTATCCAAATCCGAATTTTGGAAATTTTGAATTGTATTATTACAGTGATGAACCTTCTGATAAATATTTTCTAATTCGCAATCTTGTTGGAGAAATAATTTATTCTTCCTCAAAATTAAATGATGTAAATCTTTTTACCGAAAAAATAGATTTATCTGCTCAGGCAAAAGGAATTTATTTAATTGAATTTTATAATGGCAAATTTATTGAAACTTCAAAAGTTGTAGTGCAATAATATATTTGCAAATTGAAAAAAAACCTGCAATTTTTTGCAGGTTTTTTTTGTTATTAAACTTAGCTATTAATTTTATTCAATCATTTTTCTAAATTTATTGCTGGTCAAATTGGCTAAATAAAAATAATTTTTTAATTAATTTTTTGTCCGCATAACAGCAACAAATTGCCTAAAATTCAAGGTCAATAAATGAAAAGCCGCTTCTAACGCAAAAAATAATCTCCAAAAAATTTGTCTATTTTACTCATTTCCATTACTTTAACACTTTAATTCTTGTTGCCAAAACCCTTAAAGGCATACCAAACATGCACCTCTTACAAAAGGGTTTATACACTTTTTTGCTGTCAATACTGTGTTTCAGCGGCTTTTCGCAAGCTACAGAATCGTGGTATATACGCCGCACGCCTCCTGAACCTTGGACCTGGTGTCCAGTTTTAAACACAAACATTACAGAAATGGATAATGTTTTTACCGTCGGTGGTTGGAACTCCAGCTATTTTACATCAGTGGATGTTACCGATGCCTTTGGGCCCGATTCGAAATTCGTATTCCTTGAAGGTGGCGATAATCACGCAATTGATTTAAAAGATTTTTTATTAGTTAATATCACTGCTATCGAAAACTGGGTTTATAACGGTGGTAGCCTATTTTTAAATGCAGCACCTAACGAAGGCAGCGATATAAATTTTGGTTTTGGTGGAACTGTTTTAGATTATACACCCGGCTGGTATGCTAGTAGTGTAGATGCTTCTGATCCAACACATCCAATTTTTTTAGGACCTTACACACCGACAGGATTAGCTTGGACAGGCACTTCATTTACACATGCTAAAGTTACAGGAACTTGCCTAACGCCATTAATTGAAGATGCATTCGCAGGTTGGTATGCTGCAGCAGAAAAACGCTGGGGCTCAGGTGTGGTTATTTTTGGAGGGATGACAGTTACAGGCTGGCATTCACCTTTTACACAAGCACGTAATGTGCGCCAAAATATTTTAAGCTATTTATACAACTTCGTGGGCGTTAATGCTGGCGCATTCGATTATCCAGATTCAATATATTGTAAAAGTGAAATTGACCCTTTTCCAACCTTCGACCCAGGCGCAGATACTGGCACTTTTACGGCAACTCCAACAGGAATGGTTATTGACGCCGAAACTGGACTCATCGATTTAAGTGCTTCTGCAGCAGGAACTTATGTAATTACAAATGGTGCAATTGTTGCCTGCGTGCCTTCAGCATTTACCATGATTATTGCCAATGATCCCAAAGCAAACTTTATTTTACCTGGTTCACCTTTTTGTGACGATGAACCTGACCCCGCACCGTCTTATATGCTTGGCGGTGTAGCCGGAACTTTTACCGTTTCACCACCTGGTGCAGTATTTAATGCCGCAACTGGTGTCGTCGATTTAAGCGCATCTGCTCCCGGCACATACACCATAACTAACACCGTTACTAGTTTGTATTGCGGGGTCGATGACCATAGCATTACATTTACTATAAATCCTACCTACGATATTATTATTAACGCAGCCATTTGTGATGGCACCTATTATACCTTGCCCGATGGCATTGTTGTTACTGCCGATGGAACCTTTATTAATAATTTTGTAACAGCAGCAGGTTGCGACTCCATAATGACGACTAATTTGGTAGTTAATGCAGTTTACGCAACAACAGTAAATGCATCTATTTGCTTTGGCGATGTTTATGTCTTACCCGACGGAACTAACGCCACAACTCCAGGAGCTTATGTGCAACTTTTTCCAACTGTTACTGGCTGCGATTCTGCAATTACAACAATTCTAGATGTAAATCAAACTTATGCTTATTCAGTAAGTGAAGCAATTTGCTCTGGCGAATCATTTACACTGCCTGATGGAACTGTAGCAACAACAAGCGGCGTTTATGTAACAAACTTAAATACTATTGATGGTTGCGATTCAACAATTACAACAACACTTGGTGTTTTCCCTACCTATGCCACACCAATTGCCTCTGTAATTTGCAGTGGTGAAACCTACACACTGCCCGACGGCACAATTACTGGAGCTGCAGGTGTATATGTCACTAATTTACTTTCTACAAAAGGATGTGATTCAATAATTACTACTACATTAACGGTTAATCCAACTTATTTTCCAGTTGTAAATGCTGAAATATGCGAAGGTTTTACTTATGTTTTGCCCAACGGAATTGTAGTTGCATCCTCAGGAACATATTCAACTGTTTATAACACTATTTTGGGCTGCGATTCAATTATTACTACCAATTTAATAGTTAATCCAAACCCAGTAATTATTTTTAATATCGATGATGTTATTTGTTTAGAAGAACCTATCATCAATTTATCAGCAAGTCCTTTAGGTGGTATTTATGCAGGAACAGGTATTGTTGGAACCGACTTCGATCCAGTTGCGGCAGGAGTTGGCGGACCTTATACCTTAACCTACAGTTATACAGATGCAAATGGATGTTTTTCATCAGCAACCGTAAGCATTAGTGTAGATCAAAATATTGCTGATGCCTGGGGCGATACTACTGTTTATGCTGGCGAACCTGCTGTGCTTTACAGCGAAGCCGGCGGCGACTATTTATGGACACCTCCAACGCAAGTTATTTGCACTACATGTCCCGAAACTAACGCGTATCCTTTAGAATCTATTGTATACACAATGACTTCAGTAAATACAAATGGTTGTATTGCAAGCGATATTGTTAGTGTAGAAGTGTTGCCTAATCCAGGAAATACATCTTTTATACCTAACACATTTACACCAAACAACGATAGTTATAACGACTTCTTTTTTGCTTATGGTTATAATCTAGCCGCAATAAAAAGTATTGCCATTTATGATAGATGGGGAAGTCTTTTATTTATGAAAGAAAATATCCTTGCTGGTAACGAATCAGAAGGTTGGGATGGAACTTACAATGGTGAACAATTAAATCAAGGTGTTTATGCATATGTTATGGAGCTCACTTTTGTAAATGGAATTACAACAAGTTATAGGGGCAATATAACTTTAATTAGATAATTGCACATTTTAAATTCAGGGTCACAACTATTTGTGTAGATTGAATTACTTAAATAAAATAACCCGCAAAGTGTCACTATGACAATCTTTGCGGGTTATTTCTTTATATTTAACAAAAAATTCAGCCTTATTACTCTCGTAAATCAATTACCTCAACACCAGGATATTTCGTTTTATCAAACTTGAAAAACAAATCCGATAATTCCATGTTCGATTTAAAATTACTAATGCTATAAGTATATTTAATTGCACTCTTGTCAAATACAACACCCTTCTTCACACTGTTATCACTTGGATCAACATACATTTTTATTTTGCTGTAATTAAGCGATTTATTTTTTGGTGTTAATTCAATAATCTGCAATGATTTTCCACCTTCTGTAACCTTTTCACCAAAATATACTAAGTAATCTTTTTCTGCAATTTTAAAAATATCGTTTGGTGTTAATATATCTTCACCTTGCTCGAAATTATTTATCTGCACTTCATTAATATCTTTAATGTATGTCCACAACACCTTTCCATCCGACATAATAGTTTGGTTGCCCATTTCAGCTTTAAACATGTTGCCTTTGCTTGAAACTTTGCCGTTTTTTGTTTCCTTCGACTTGCTTTCTGTATTTTCTATAGTAAGTGCAATGTCCATTTGCATGGTTTTATAATTACCATATTTTTGACCCACTGCCTTTAATAATTTAACAGCATTGGCATCTGATGTTTGACCAAACGTGGTTTGGCTACCTAAAATGAGGATAAATACACTAAAAATTAACTTTTTCATGACTTGTAAGTTCTAATTGGTTGCAAAATTAACGCGTAATTGATTAAAATGTTAAAATCAATCAAGGTTTTGCAAATACTGTTCCAATTCTGTTAAATCACCATATAAAACTTCTCTAGCTTTACTTCCTGCGTTTGGCCCAACTATGCCAGCTGCCTCCAATTGATCCATCAAACGCCCTGCCCTGTTGTATCCTAGCTTTAGTCGGCGCTGTATTAATGAAGTGGAACCTTGCTGATGTTGCACAATTATTTTCGCAGCTTCTGCAAATAATGGGTCTCTGTCGCCTTCTAAAATTCCAGCTTTTTCCTTCTGAGCCTGCTCATCTAAAAATTCTGGCAACATAAACGCCTCTGGATAACCTTGCTGTTTTTCTATGAATTCAACCACTTTTTCTACCTCTAGCGTATCTACAAACGGACATTGCAATCTAATTACATCGCTTCCAATTGCCAATAACATATCACCGCGACCAACCAATTGCTCTGCGCCACTGCTGTCTAAAATTGTTCTACTGTCCACTTTACTCGCAACTTTAAAAGCAATACGCGCAGGAAAGTTGGCTTTAATTGTTCCAGTAATAATATTAACTGAAGGACGCTGCGTGGCAATTACACAATGTAAACCAACCGCACGAGCAAGTTGTGCAATACGCGCAATCGGCATTTCCACTTCTTTACCTGCTGTCATAATTAAATCGGCAAATTCATCAATTACTAAAACAATATATGGTAAAAATTGATGGCCTTCTTTCGGATTTAATTTGCGCTTTACAAATTTCGCATTGTATTCTTTAATATTTCTTACCTGTGCATTTTTTAGTAATTCATATCGCGTATCCATTTCAATGCACAATGCATTTAATGTAGCAACCACTTTTCTGGTATCCGTAATAATAGCATCTTCTTCACCTGGTAGTTTCGCTAAAAAATGTTTTTCGATGGTAGAAAATAAACTCAACTCCACTTTCTTCGGGTCAACCATTACAAATTTTAATTGCGAAGGATGTTTTTTATATAGCAACGAAATAAGTAATGCATTAATACCAACCGATTTCCCCTGACCAGTTGCACCAGCCATTAATAAGTGAGGCATTCTGGTTAAATCGGCAATGTAATTTTCACTCGAAATGGTTTTGCCAAGACAAACAGGTAAGTCCATTTTGGCGTGCTGAAATTTATCGGAACCAATTTGACTGCGCATCGAAACAGTTTCTTTGTTAACATTTGGCACTTCAATACCAATAGTTCCTTTGCCAGGAATAGGTGCTATAATCCTGATACCTAAAGCCGCTAAACTTAATGCAATATCATCTTCAAGATTTTTAATTTTCGAAATACGAACACCCGCAGCAGGAATTATTTCATACAACGTAACCGTTGGGCCAATGGTAGCCTTAATTTTTGAAATTTGAATATTATAATTATTCAACGTGCCAATAATTTGATCTTTATTGCGCTCTAACTCTTCTGTGTTAATAGATACCGATTCACTGCTATATTCTTCCAATAAATCTAAAATAGGATATTTATAATTAGGTAAATCAAGAATTGGGTCGAAATTGTAATTCATATTTTCCAATTCCACGTGCGACTCATGATGCTCCTCAATGTCGAGCGCTAAATCATCTTGTGCTTCCATTATTGGTTCTAATTCGCCAGCCACAACCATATCCTCAGGTTCATCTAATTCTAACGCAAGCCGTTGATTTTTTTCATTTGAAGCATCCACTTTTTTCAATTCCATTATTATCGGCTCCGCAATATCTATATTAGAAGTATAAACTGGAGGCACTACAATATTTTCTTTTGCACTAGTTCCCGTTGCTGCAATTGACGCTACAATTAAATCATCTTCAGTAAGTGGATCTGCATTATCGTCAACAGTAATTTGTTTTCGCTTAAAAATATTCAATAAAAATCCGAAATCAACTTTCGTAAAAATTATCAAATAAACAACCATCATTGCGGTAAGCAATAATATAGCGCCAACTTTGCCGAAAATACTTTCCAAGTAATAAGAAGTGCCCTCGCCAAATGCACCACCATAAGGGAATTGCGAATTATAAAAAATAAAACCAAGCATAGTGCTCAGCCAAACCATAATAACCGCACTTTGTCCAATCAGTTTAAAATTGTTGAACACCGGTTTATTAAAAAAATTATTAATGCCCAAAGTAAAAAACCAAGCCACAAAAAAGAAACTCGCTATGCCGAACCAACAATAAAAAAACTGATGACTAACAGCGGCGCCCAAATTACCCAAGTGGTTTTGAACAGCAACCCCGCCCGTAAAAACTTGTTTCCACGGATGCTCCCATATTAAACTTTGATCTTGCTTCCAGGTTAACAAATAGCTCGCGAATGCGATGCCCATAAAGAAACTGCTCAAAACCAAGAGCACACCAACCGATTGTTTAAATCGAGGGTCTCTTAAAATTGAAAAAGTAGACTGCTTCGCTTTTTTAGTAGATTTTTTTGATTCTGCCATCCTGTATTTTTCTCGACACTTTGTCGAAGGTAAAGGTAGGTAACCGTTTTGCAGTTGAAAACGCTTTTTTACCCCAATCCATTATCCGTTTGTCCAACATTGTGGATAGTTTGACATAACATTTTTAGTTGCTGTGGCAAAACGCCAACAATTTGAACAGCAATACTATTTATTTAGGTAGCAAACAAAAATCTGCCCAATCCATCGAATTTGCACTGCAGTCTGCGGCTAATTAGCAATAATTTGGGCGTGCCCTAAAGCATGTTTTTTATCAAAATGCGAAAAAGTATCCCACCTGTGTTGCCAAATAAAAATCTGCTTTTTAGCAAATGCCTCCAAAAAAAACACCACTTCAGGGCCGCGCTATCCGCTGCAACTCCTCGGCGCGTTCCTTGCCTGCGGGGTTTCCGCTACTATCGCTCACGCGTAAAAAATCACATCTCACTAATTATTAGCACATTTGCGATTAAAATCATAATAAACTTCACCTAATTCCCCTTATTTTTGAAAAAAAATAACAATGACCCGCAAACCAGTAGAATATACCGAATACCTCCAGCTTGAAAAAATACTCAACGCACAAACCCTCGAAAGCGATAAAGAAAATGCACATGCGCACGATGAAATGCTATTTATCATCATTCATCAAGCATACGAACTTTGGTTTAAGCAAATTCATTTTGAAGTAGATTCTGCACTCACTATTATGCGCAAAGATGCTGTAAACGATAATTCTGCTGAGTTGCAGACTATTGTTCACCGCACTTCACGCGTTATTACTATTTTAAAATTGTTAGTTCAACAAATCGATATACTCGAAACCATGACTCCCTTAGACTTTCATGAGTTTAGAGATTTTTTACGTCCAGCATCCGGTTTCCAAAGTTGGCAATTTAAAATGCTCGAAGCTAAACTCGGATTAAAATTCGATGAGCGACACGGCCAGCAATATTATTTAAGCATGCTTAAACCAGAATATGTTCAATTTGTAAAAGAAGTAGAGTCGCAAAAAACATTATTGGAATTAATCGACGATTGGTTAAAACGGATGCCATTTTTTAATGATAAACAACTATGGTCAAATTATCATACACCAAATACAAACGATTCAGGCTATCATGCATTTTGGAACGATTATTTAAAAACATACGCATCAACATTAGTTGAAGGGGAAATGCAGAATGTAGAAACTTTCGAAAAAATATTTTTAAGTGAACACAAAAGCGAACATACTATTTTAAGTAGTGAAGCCATGCGCAATGCATTATTTATTTCATTGTATCGTGGCAACCCAATTTTACAAATGCCATTCCAATTAATGCAAAACCTACTCGACATTGATGAACAAATGGCAACTTGGCGTTTCCGCCATATCAATATGGTACATCGAATGATTGGGTCACGCGTAGGCACCGGCGGAAGCTCAGGAAAAGATTATTTGCAAGGCGCACTTAACAAGCATTATATATTTAAAGACTTTGCATTTATTAGCAGCTTCTTAATTCAGCGCAATAAATTACCCGAGCTGTCGGCCGAGCTAAAAGGTCGACTTGGGTTTATGTAAAACGAATGAAAGGTGAATTTTCACTTATTTAATATGCTACAGCAGCAGCAGCGTTACTTGGCGCTACTGTTAAATCATGAACGCTATCGTTTATTTGCCACCACTTTGCAGCGTTTATATTCGTTGGTGGTAATAACCAGAAAAATGAAACAACATTTTTATGAGTGAATATAAAATTACAATTGATCAAATAGAAACAGCCAAGCTATTCTTTCGAGACAGCAGTATTGACACTTTAACAGCTGTTTCGAGAAAGATTAATAAAGAACAACCAAATTTTACTGCTGTTGTCCTCGCTTTGGAAAAACATGGGCTCAATAGAATTATCGTAGAGGACTTGCTCGAGACTTTCTTCATCATCTATTACATTCAGACAGAATTTAATAAGAAATCTATTCCAACCATTTCCTCTGGACAGCTAATCAAAAACGTGAAATGGTTCGGTCAGTTCATCGAGTATTTTAATCAAGAAAAAAGAGACATCGCTGTTGACTTGTCACAAATAAATTTTCTGCGCGACGAAATTGTGCTCAACTTTGCAGCGGAAACTTTACGTAACTTGTTTGGCGATACTTTGAAAATCCCAAAAGAAGTAATATTTGCATATTTTGCGGTGTTAAAAGGAATTGAAATAGGTGCTGAAAAGTCTTAAAACCATTTCACTTGACCTACAGTGGACGATAGGATAACAACAGTTTCTACCACAAACATCAGTGAGTGGTGCACAATTACAAATCTCAATTACTGCTATCTCAAACTAATCAATAGAAAGTAATAAATCAACATTTAGTCGGATTTAACCTGATTAGCAAAAAATTGGAAAAGAGTATATTATTGGCTTGAAATAGTTTATTTTTTACAAAGCATATGGTGTTAACACTTTTATAGCTTTTCTGAGTGTAAATTGATACCAATCCACAAAGCCTCAAGCATCAAAACAACATTGTCTACCGCTATTAACTGCTACGAACCTGAAAATGTAATTAGAAACCGATATGTATTTGACTAATTTTTATTTATTACAAATTTGTATAGTCAAATATAAATAATTTTGTTATTTTTATACGCTTTATAACATTTCACTTAAGCACTATCATGTATTAAGTTCTTTTTTATGCTTGATCCACAGTAAAAAATTTAAACAAACAAAAGTTAATTACAAACTTAAACTTTATAAATAATGCCATTATCAGAACAGGTTGCTTATCTTTTTTTACTTGCACTACCAATATCCTGCATTGCCTGGACAATAACACATGAAGAATTATTTAAGGAGCCAAGAGATTTTTGTGTGCAAAAATCTAAATCCAGTAAAACACTATTACAACGCAAATTCTATTATATGTTTACCTGTGAATATTGTTTCAGTCATTATGTTGCCATCGCATTTTTAATGATTACTCAATTTCATTTGTTGTTTGCTGATTGGCGCGGATTTTTAATTGGAGGTTTTGCATTGGTATGGATTGCCAATGTTTATATGAGTTTATTTGGCTTTTTAAAGGTTGGTATGAAGAAAGAAAAGATGGGCGCAGATATTGAGGAGTTGAAGTTAAATGAAGTGAAGAAAAATGTTGAATAATATTAAGCAATTTAGCAACTTTGTTGTTAACGTAACACAAGTGCGTAATACCAATACCTACAGTAAAAGTTAAAATTAAATTAATTTTTAACGCACAGCAGATTAAAACGTAAGTTTTTAAAGCGATTTATAAAGTGGTTTTAACTTTTATACTAATTATTTACTAAAATTTATATTCCACTAAAGCAATTAAAACGACTCCAAAAGTATCTATTTAAATAGTGAGGTGCTTGTTCCATTTTTATTAATTTTTAATTACAAGCAGAGTTAACCGGATAGATGTTTTTGATGATAAAATTTAGTAATGTCATTAAATTGTTTTTAATTGCGTGTTTGTTTTTGGCCTCTTTAATTATAACTCCGTTTTTTGCCCAATAGCTACAAACTTCATTTTATCAAGCTCGACGAACTCTATAAAAGCATCCGCTAATCGGACCATATGCTACAACCGCTCAATCCCATTGGTTAGATGAAATACTAGTGTGTAAAATAATACAAAATGTCCGCTAATATTATGTAATAACAATTGGTTAATGCGCTAAAAACGGCATTTAACAATTTATATCTTTTTATGAATTAGAACGCCTTGTTATCAACTATGCAACGTTCGCTTCCAGCTAACCCGTTAGCCACCAACCAGCAAAAAAATAACTTTCTGTATACCTTCAATTAGTTGAAAAAGCATACATAGTTTTTGACGTATGGTCTTTGCCTTGCTCAATCTAAGTAATATATCTTAATTCAGCATGAAATGGTGCATTTGTAATCGATTATGCTTATATTTGAGTGTTATGCAAATTGCATTGCACCTACTCAAAAAGGCAAGGTGTTCCCGATGAAAATTGGAACAGGCTGTGTTCTAGGGCAGTTTTGTTGTAGAAGTAAGTTTAATTTTTAATCCCGATAGTTGGTATCGGGTCAAGTTTTGTAGTTAAGTCCCACTCTTCGGATTGCTGCAAAACTTTACAAGCACTCTTTTGCGAATAGTGACTTAAAGCTGACAGCAATTAAAAAGCTATGAAAGTAATTTAGCACGACGTAAAAAGTAAACATTAATCACTCTTAAAGCATAGAATTCATATCCTAACAAAAAATAAAATTGAAAAAAGTGAAGTTAAATTTCGAAAAATCTAATATAAGATGTTTAAAGAAAAAATATTAATAGCTGAAGATGATGAGGAAGATGTGGATTTGTTCAAAGATGTATTAACTGATCTTGCTTGTAATTTTACCCTAGAAGTGGCTGCCAATGGCATGGAGCTTATGAAAATGTTGGAGACATCAGCAGTTTTACCAGAGCTCATTTTTTTAGACCTAAATATGCCTTTAAAAAATGGCATGCTTTGTCTCGAGGAAATTAAGGCAAACCAGCGTTGGAAAGATATTAAAATAATTATACTATCCACTTCTTCTCACCAAGACCAAAAAAAAGCTGCTTATGATAAAGGAGCAGATTTTTACATAGTGAAATTATCCAACTATTCTGATTTTAAAAACTCAATTGCTGCTTGCCTGATAAAAGCAGGTAGTCAACCTAAAATAAACTATTGACAAATAATGAGATTATATGAACGTATTTTTACAAAGTCTACGGAGCCGCACAGCCCATCAACACAGCTTGCTTGAACAAGATACGGCATCCAAAAATTTGCTTGGTCCGCAAGTAACTGCTAATCATTATGCTACTTATCTTGCTTCGCTTTATGGCTTTGTAAAAGGGTTTGAAAAAAAAGTATTCCCACAGCTTCAAACAAGTATTACTGACATAAACGAAAGACGTAAAACTCATTTACTTATTTCCGATCTTAATTTGCTCGGCATAGATGAAGCACTTATAGCTGCTATACCTGACGATTTTTTTGCAGCAGTTTATCATTCAAATGCAACAGCACTTGGCGGCATGTACGTGCTTGAAGGCTCGGTATTAGGGGGTGCCTACATTAACAAACATCTACATGCAACATTGGGTATTGATGCCATTGCTGGGAAGACAAGATATTTTACTGCGTATGGGCCTGAAACGGGTACCCGTTGGAAACTTTTTTTACAATCATTTTGCCTTGCATCATCCGGTTTAGAAGAAGACGTTATTGAAAGCGCCTCACAAACTTTCAGCATAATGCATCAGTGGTTCGACAAGAAAACATTTAAACTTATACAACATGAATCTTAAAGATCTTACCAACAAAGACACTATAAACATTACCAATTGCGAAGCGGAACCCATTCACATTCCAGGTAGCATACAACCTTGTGGTTATTTGATGGCTTTGAATAAAACCGATAATAGCATTCAGTATTGCAGCGAAAATTGCATTGCGCTTTTTAACAAGCCACTGAGCCAAATTTTGGGCAAGCCAATTACCGAGTTTTTTAATAAAGAAGATGCCGAATCTGTTGCTGCCTTTTCCGCAGAAACAGAAGAAGCAGTACAACCTTTTGCTTTTAGCGTGGGTAATCAAAGCTTCCACACAACGGTATTTGCTACAAAACAAAACATAGTGATGGAGTTTGAACCCTTCAACCAAGAAGGACTTGAATTACCTGATCTTTTTTTTCAAACTAAACGATTTGCATATCACACGGAAAAAGCCAACAACCTTCAAATGCTTTGTCAGGATGTGGCAGATGCTACAAGAAAGATTACGGGGTATGATAGGGTAATGATTTACCGCTTTGACAAGGATAACTTTGGGCATGTGTTTGCCGAGAGCAAGATAAACGATATTGAGTCTTTCTTAGGATTATATTATCCTGCAAGCGACATTCCTGTGCAGGCAAGAGAACTTTTTTTACTTAACCGCATACGGATGCTTGTCAATGTACAGGATACAAATGTGCCGCTTTTTGCTTTAGATGAAAATGCAGATAATAAAAGTATAGACCTCAGTCTTTCAATGTTGCGTAGCTTTTCGCCCATACATATACAATATTTAAAAAACATGGGTGTTGGCGCCACTTTCACTATTGCCCTAATTAATCAAGGAAAGCTATGGGGCTTAATTGCCTGCCATCATTATGCAGCAAAACATATTCCTTACCACGTTAGGCTGGCTGCCCACCTGCAGGGCGTTTTTCTTTCCTCTCAAATTGAAGTGCGCCAGATGGCGGATGAATTTGAGCTTGTAAAAGCAACAGAGAAAAAAATGGATAGCCTGCATGCATTATTGACAGGCAACGAGCAAAGTCTAGCGCAAGAACAAACCCTTGTTCAATTAAAAAACCTGTTGAACGCTGATGCTGTGGTAATTGTTTTCAAAGAAACATTTTATAAAAATGGTTTATTGCCGCAAGATGAAAAATTAATTGAGCTAATGAAATGGCTCGACACTTCAATTGAGGAAGGCATTTTTCAAACCTCGAAACTTGCCGACAGCTATCACGACACTGCAGGCTTAGGCAGCCAAGTTGCTGGCGTAGTTTATTTACCAATTGGCAAGCAATCTAAAAATGGTATAGCCTGGACAAGACAGGAGTTAGAAAAAACAATTAATTGGGGCGGCGATCCAACAAAACCAATGAATATTGATGCGGAAAACCAAAGCCTTACCCCTCGCCAATCTTTTGCACTTTGGAAAGAGGCCGTAAAAGGCCAAAGTTCAGCATGGCAAAATCCCGAAATCAAAGCAGCTACTGTAATCCGTACCTACATTCAAAATCAGTTCCACTTAGCCGATATGGAGGAGGAAGAACGTCGCTACCTGAACCTAAACGAAAGGCTGTATAAAGCAAACGAGGAACTTGCAAATATGAACTGGATAAGCACGCATGATTTAAAAGAACCGCTTCGAAAAATTCAGATTTATGCTTCTATCATTTTACAAAAACATAAAGACGAAATACCAGAATCGGTTGTAACAAATATTCTTCGAATGCAAGCCTCGGCAGCACGTATGCAAACTTTGGTTGATTCGCTGCTCTCATACACAAAAATTATAAATGAAGAAAAACAATTGGTAGATATTGATTTGAATGCAGTAATTGACGAAATACAATCCTACCTCAATGAAAGCATATCAGAAAAAGGAGGAAGCCTCCAATGGAAAAATCTGCCAGTGTTACAAGGCATCCAGTTTCTAATGACACAATTATTCGAAAACCTGATAAATAATTCGCTGAAATTCGCCAAAGAAGATATACCACCAGTTATAATCATCAGCAGTAAGTTGGTTAATAAAAAAACCATGAAAGAAATGGGGCACGATAGGGAACACGACTATTATAAAATTACTGTGGCAGATAACGGCGTCGGCTTTGACCCGGCCTATAAAAAAGATCTGTTCAAAATTTTTCAGCGTTTTCATGGCCGGCTATACAAAGGCTCTGGAATTGGCCTAGCCATTTGCCAAAAAATTGCTGAAGTGCATGGTGGATTTATTGAAGCTGATGGAGAAGAAGGCAAAGGCGCATCTTTCAGCATTTTTCTTCCTGCAATTAAATTAGGTAATACAAACCAGTAGGGTAACTAATATAAAAATAGCTGCACGCCTTAACCCAAATTAATCAATAGAAAGTTGTAAAACCTCTTCAGTTGGGCTTAACTTGGTAAACAATCAATTTTAAAACAGAATGGTATTGGAAGAAAATAATTTTGAAATTTAGTTGTATGTATAACTAATTAACTTATCTTTTCACTATAATTCCATTTTATGGCAACCTTAGAAGAGGCGATTAAACAGGCTAAGTTCCCTAATCAGATTATCAAGGCTAACCTGAATGTTTTATACACTGCCAATTGACTGAACAATAAAATTGCGAACAATTTAAAACCATTTAAAGTAACCCACGAGCAGTTTAATGTGCTAAGAATATTGAAAGAAAAGCATCCCGAAAGTATGTGTCAAAAGGATGTTTTATCTAGAATGTTAGCCCCAAACTCAAACGTTACGCTCATCATTAAGAAATTGATTACAAAAAAGTTTGTAACTGTTGAACAATCGCAAATGGATAAGCGTGAGTATAAAATAAACTGCTTATATAGACCTGATAAGGATAGAATACTGAAGAAAGATGCTTGGGAAAAAAGTGCGTACGCTTTTGTACCCTATCAAACCAACTTTGGTGAGTTATGCGGTTTTGCTGATGATGTTGTAAATGCTGGCAAAGGTTTTGGCATGCACCCACATTAAAACAAGGAAATAACCACTATCGTTTTATCTGGTAAACAAGCTCATAAAGACGATACTTGAAGCGAGTGCGAAATTGATGCGTTCAGTGTTCAAACTATGAGTGCAGGAACGGGCATCATGCACGGTGAGTTTAATGCCGCTGAAACAGAACCTTTTCACAGTTTTCAAATATGGGTGTATCCCCCAATTATGAATGTTTAGCCTCGACACGAAAAGTTTAATTACTCGGCAGCCCAAAAATTAAATAAAGTTCAGTTGACCATTTCACCCGATGGCAAGAAAAATTCTACAAGCATTAATAAAAATGCCTTTTTTAACTTATCTAAATTGGAAAATGCTATGGAATTGACTTACTTTATTAATTTAACCCAAATTAATAAATAGACATTCGCAAATCAACCCAACTATTGTTTTAGTTGGGTTTAACACGAATAGCAAGCAATTTGAAAAGCGCATGTCATTTACTTGAAATAGTTGATTTTACAACAAAATGTAAGATGTTATGAATTCCATTGCTTATTCTGGGTTTAATCAAAGCTAACGAAGACACTGAATTAATTTTTGCAGAGGTGCCGATGACGAAAGGAATAAATATTTAATTAAATTCAATTGATAAGCGAAATATTAAGCCCTAGCAATCAAGCACCAGATGTTGTTCTATTTGGTGGAAGCCCACACAGAAGAAATTATAATACTTTTACAAACATTGGGCGATATTACTGTTTACGGCACATTAAGTGAAGAATAGGGTTGCTAAAAATAAAATCTCTTTCAAAAGTAGATCTAATTATAATTGGTGGATGGAATAGTGAAGAACAAAGAGCTTGAATAAGAAAATTTGTGCCAAATAATTTACCACTCACAAAAATGATTGAACCTGGTTAGGATTATGCCCACCAGAATGAAGCAATAAAAAAAGACGTAAAATTTAAATTGGTAATTCAATTTTAATGGTAAAATTTATGGTTGTTTTGGTTTGTCAATCAAGCTTAACAAGCTGTAAGGCTGCGGTGTTATTTACAATTAGACAATACATTCCTGCAAGTAAATTCTTTCCAGAAATGGTAATTAAATTGTTTGTTACGCTGTAGTCTGCTGCTACTAATTTACCTTGATGGTCATATAGTGTCCATGAACTAATTAAAGCATTTGCGCTATTAATAAATGTATTTTCAGTAAATGGATTCGGATATACATTAATGTCATTTTTAATTAACGGATTGGTTTCTACTCCTGTTAATTCATCAAGACGGTATTGACTTAAAAAGCGCCATATTTCGCGACAAGCATTAATATCTAAATTAGTAACGCCTAAAAATGTTAAAGCGGTTCCTGGCCAAGTGTGTCCACCACCGATAATTTTAAATAATTCAATATTAATATCATTATTGCAGCTGCTGTAAACATAATGTTCTGCCGTGCATAAATCGGTTGTAACAATGTTGGGTACAGCAGTAAACGCAGGTTCGCCAAAACAATTATTTTGATTAACCCAATATGCTACCACCGAATCAACAGGCATAAACCCGAAGTCGCCATCGTAGGGCACTGTGGCATCAGCAGTGCCGTGAATTTGCATTACTGGTGTAGTATGCATTGGGTCGCAATATGCAATTCTATCTTCATCAATGCTTCCGGTAACACTTGCAATGGCAGCAATCCGGTTGCTTAATTCACATGCTAACGCATGACTCATAAACCCGCCATTACTCATTCCGGTTGAGTACACGCGATTCAAATCAATATTGTATGCAAGATTTAAACTATCAATTAAATCACTTAAAAAAGCCACATCGTTAACCCCTGTTCCTGGAGCAACAAAACAATTCCAGTATCGATTGCCATAAACATCAATGGTGCCATTTGGAATTACAGTTATAAAACCTGCGGTATCAGCAATATTGTTAAAATTGGCATATAATGATTGGCCAAAGGCGTCGGATGTGTAACCGTGTAAATTAAAAAGCAGTGGAGCGGGCGTATCGTCCGAATATGCAATAGGAATATAAATTCTGTAATTGCGATATATTCCGCCTGAAAATATACTATCAATAATGGTTCCCTGCGCTTTTATACTGCTAAAAGCTGTTAAAAACAAAACAATAATTAAATATAACTTTTTCATAGTTTGAGTCGATAGAATGTAAATTTAATATTTTATTGGAAATAATGTAAGTTTAATTTTAAATGTAAGCTGTTTTAGGCTGTGTAAAATGCAATTTTGTTATAATATTATTTGAGCATCAACTAAATCCTGAAACATCAAAATTGGGTCGGTTTGCTGAACTTTATATTTTATTACTTCAAATAAAAAAGTGGTGTGGTCGCCAGAAACCAAGCTGTTTATTTTATTTAATTGCAGTAATGCGGCAGTTTCTTTTAGCACAATTTTATTTTGCCATGTAGATAGCAAATTCTTTTTAATTAAATAGTCAGATTTATTAAAAGTATGCCCCGATTTTTTCCCCAGTATTTTTACAAGATTAATCTGTTTAAGCGATAATAGTTGTAAAATGGCAATATCTGAATTTAAAATGTTTGATAATGTTTTTGTCCCCTTGTAAATAGATACAGTATATAATTTTGGCTTCATGCTTACCGCAGTAACATAAGTGCAAATATTCATGTTAAATGAATTCGTACTATAAGTGGCAAGGCTGTAAACAGGGTGGTCTACTATATTCCAAGGTCGTTTCATTTTGCGCAGTAGTTTGAAGCATAACAGTATCGATGTCAAATAGTTTTAACCCATCTAAATCAGTAGGCATTTGCAAAACACTAAGCCATTTACTTAGGTGGGTTTAATGTGAATAGCAAACAATTTGAAAAGAGCATGTTATTGGTAGGAAATAGCTCATTTTATTACAAACTATTTGATGTGATGAGTGCTATGGTTATGCTGGGTTTAATTTGTCTTCGCGCTCGTAAGGCTCAAATTCACTGCCACCGTTTTTGCTAACGATAATAAAAATATAAAATATAACAACCCAGCCAATTACACCTAAAATATAAGGTAACGCGTCATGAACAAAGGTACCTTCGGTACAAATAATGAAACAGCTTAAGGCTGCTGCAAATAATGCGGACATAAGCAATAATAACTTATTTCTGAATAGCATGCGCATTAATCGTTGTGCTCGTCTGCAGTAATACCATATTTATCTACAAAAGCAATAACCGACGATTTAATTATATCGCGAATTACACTTGTTTTCGCCAATTTTTCTTCTTGTGTTCCACCTAAATCGGAAGGGTCTTCAAAATCCCAAGCGAGTTTACTGTGCATGCCTGGAAACACAGGACAGCGCTCCGAATTTTTGGCATCACAAACCGTAACAACGTAATTAAATGATTTGCCTTGTTCATGTAAGGTAAAAACATCTTTCGTTTGGTTTTTTGATATATCGATACCTTCATCTGCCATTACAGCAATTGCCAGTGGATTTAATACACCAGGCTCAAGTCCGGCACTTTCAACTTCAAACTGATTGCCACCAAAATGTTTCAAATAGGCTTCAGCCATCTGACTTCTTGCCGAATTGTGAATACATAAAAACAATACACGAAGTTTATTCATATAAATTTTATTTAATCGTAATATATCGATAACAATAACTTATTTAACAACATTCGTTGTCTGCAATAGGTCTAGTAAGCAAATTGCCAAAAACAAATTGCATTTGCTCCCAAGTTGCAGCATCAATACAATAACAAATTTTGGCTCCTGCAATGGTTCCCTTAATAATGCCAGCCTCTTTTAATTCCTTTAGATGCTGCGATACGGTTGACTGTGAAAGGGGCAGCTCGCCTACAATATCGCCACAATAACAGCTTTCTTTTTTCAATAAAATGCGCAATATGGCCACTCGGGCTGGATGACCCAACGCCTTGGCATAATTAGCAACACGATTGTCCTTTACTGAAAACTCTTCTGATTTGGTAACTCCCATATTAATCGTAATATTACGATTAAAATTTTAACGCGCAAAAAAAAACACCTTTCGATGCACTTATTTTCGTCGAGTAAATGAACATGTTGGTAATTGTTATGGAGTCTCGCACTGCTGACAACAATCTTATCTTTTATAGAAGTTTAAATTGTGCATACTATTTTTTTTCCGAAGGCGATTTTTCAAATTTTTGCCTCAGACACCGTTTTGAGTTTTGGTAACATTATTACAGCATCACACCATACCACTCCACCCCAACCCCAGCGGGGTGACATTATTGTAACACCACACCACACCACACCACACCATACCACACCACCCCAACCCCAGCGGGGTGACATTATTGTAACACCACACCACACCATACCACACCATGTCACTCCACCTCAACCCCAGCGGGGTGACATTATTGTAACACCACACCACACCATACCACACCATGTCACTCCACCTCAACCCCAGCGGGGTGACATTATTGTAACACCACACC
>Ga0105048_10001358_pt1 | contig 39728 bp, 29 predicted proteins | sample MAT05_FD_78382 | JGI IMG/M metagenome (GOLD analysis project Ga0105048, IMG submission 78382) | Freshwater microbial communities from Lake Fryxell liftoff mats and glacier meltwater in Antarctica - MAT-05 | ecosystem: Environmental > Aquatic > Freshwater > Ice > Liftoff microbial mat | place... | reverse complement strand
TTCAGTCTCGACGTCGTGTCTCCAGGCGTGAGTACAGCAGTGACCCGCAATCCCATTAGCGCGTCCGGCACTGTTTCCGGCGGGACCGGTCAGCCGTCCGTACGATGGTTGAGCGATCGCGGATTCACAGGTACGGCTGTCGTGACGGCGACTGGCGGAGGGAATTACCGGTGGGATGCGAACCCGATCGCGCTGCAACTGGGGGCAAACAGCATCACCGTTACGGCCACCGATACCAACGGACGTACCAGTAGCCGAAGCTTCCGAGTGAACTATAGTTTCGCGTCTCCGGATGATCCCGACGCGGACGTCCAACCGCCACGCGTTGCGATTACATCTCCCAACACTTCGTTTTTGATGACGCCCGCCTATGCGCTTTCCGTCCGCGGAACGGCATCAGACGGTTCCGGCGTCAGCGAGGTTCGCTGGGAATGTTCGTGCGGCACACAAGGTACAGCCCAAGGCACAACGCAGTGGACCATTCCAAACATCAGCCTGCCTGCTGGTACGTTCACGATCAAAGTGTTCGCCAAAGACACCTTTGGAAACGAAGGAATGACGGCATTGACCGTGTTCCGGTATGAGAACTAATATTCAGTTGTCGAGAACATGGGGTGAGTTCGCGTTTTCTTCGCTATCTCACCCACATACTCCTCATCGACTCAGGGTCAATATTTCGTTAGAAAATAAAGGCCAACCCCCCGCGAACGGTTCGGGGGGAGGGAAGCAGGACGACTCGACGCCCGTTGGCTCCTTGGAGCGGCAGATAACCCTGTTGGAGCACGTTGCGCAACTCCGCTACCGCTTCAACCCGGCCGGCCCAAATCCCGAAGCTGGGAATGGGTTGACGAATCTGCACATTCAGGCCCAAGTCGGGGGAGTGGCGTTGGGTCATGTAGCGATGCGCGGGGAGCGCCGCGCGATAATCGGTGAGCATATAGCTAGCCGTTACGCGAGTACCGGCACCGGGAAGCGTGCCGTTCGCGCGAAGGTTGATCCAGTTGCGTTGTGTGCGGCGCAACGCGCCGCGCAGGCTTTCGGGATCGCCGGTTTGGATCAATTCGCCGCGAGGCTGCAGCGTTCCGCTATTTCCAAAGGCGACTTGCGCGGACCAGTCATCGACTATTCTGCGCTCGATTGACGCCATCAACCCGCGACGCTGATAGCTGCCGATGTTGAAGATGCTCGAACGGGTGAACAGGTCCGGCAACATTTCGCTGGTGGCGTAGTCGCTGGTGTCGCCAATGGCGGTGAGGGCGGCGTTGGCCACGTCTTCAATGTAAGCCGAAATCGCTACTTTCGTGGCCGGATCGAAATCGTGAGCGATGGTCGCTTCCGCCTGATTCATGCGCTGCACGTGGGCCCGCCCGCCGCGCATTGAAACGCGCGGGAACGCGCTAAGCGTGGAGAGATCCTGCCGCAATTCGCCATCGTTGACTGGTCCGGAAACGTACATTTCCTCCGGGGCGGAGCCACTCGACCATGCCACTCGGACCGAATCCTTTTTAGTGACCTCGATATCGAGCCGGGCGAACGGGCTCATCAAATTCAACCGGTCAAAGAACGTCACCGATTCCAACTGCAAGCCATAAGTCAGTTCGATCTGGTCGCCCAGCTTGGCGCGATCCATCACCATCGCGGTCATCGTTCCCAACGAGGGTGACGGCCCTCCATTGAGAAACGCGCCTCCGCGAGAAGGAAGAAATGTCTGGCGAACGGTAAGCTGTACTTCGGGAGAGTTAGAAACCGCTAAGCCGTTGGCGATGGAGTCCCGGCTGTAACGGGTCCGGAAACTGGCGACGGGCATGCCGGCCCGGGAAACGTAGCCGACATTGCCGGACACCTGGACATTGTTAACGCCGTACATCGACGTCGCGACGGCGAACGCGGTGCCCAGGTCCGGCTGATTGCCCTGGAAGGCATTGGCGCCATCCCCGGCTGAGACTCGCACCATGCCGCGGGTGTTCGTGAAGATGTTCTCAGGACGGGAAACCGCCGGCAGAAAACGCAGAATGGGGCGCGTCGACATCGAACTGCGGAGGACCCAGCGCCAATCGTCGGAAAGCAGGCGCGGTGCGTGCGGCGTGGCGTAAATGAATTCGACCGAGCTAAGGACGCTGGCTAAGTTAATGTTCAAAAAACTGCGCATGCCGGGTTGGACCAGAATCCCTTCCCTCACGGCGGGGACGAAACTGCCAAGCGAGACGCGCACGATGTACGAATCGGGAATCAGATTATCAAAACCAAACTGCCCGCGGTCATTGGTGATGACTTTTTGGACCAGTTTTTCGAGATGGTTAAAGAGCAAAACCGTGGCGCCCATCTGGACGATGCCACCGGGATCGGCGACGACGCCGATGATCGTGCCGGCCGATTTCGGCAAGTCACCCGCGGACAATATTCCGGGGGGCGACGTGCCGATAAGGATCAGCCCGGCGTGAAGAACAGCGAATTGGCGCCAGCACGAGGACATAGGCATCCAACCTTCCGGGTGGACCGCCAAGCGACGCTACAAACTAGGTAACGGTGAACTTAGCGGAGGGGTTTACGGTTAGGTTACGGATCTTATCCGTCACTTTCATTTTCAGTTCGTACTGCCCAGGGGCGAGCGATTTGAGCGGCAACAGTTTCTCAATCGTCACTTCGGTGGGGCTGCCATCCTTGATTTCTTCCGTGAATTCAAAGATTTTTTCCGTTGACCCGACTTTGTTTACCTGGTAGACCACTTCGCCTACGGGCTTTCTTGTTTTCTCGTCGGCTTCAAAATTATACAACTTCACGTAGATGCCCATTTTCTCGTCGCGCGAGAAGGACTCGCTGACGCGCGGGCGGACCTTGGTGCTGCCGATGACGAACTGGCCGGCGCCGATGGAGCGCGTCGGTACCTTCTCGATCAAATCGGCCAGGACAACGCTCGAGTGGGTGAAGACATCGTCTTCCATGCGAGGGACGTTCAGCGCCATTTCGTAGTTGTTCATGTTGCCGCCGAAGACATCCTTGACGACGACGTTCATGCGGTACGTGCCGGGGGGCAGGGGAATCGATTTCTGATAGAGCGACGAACCCTTGGACGCCGCTTCCAGCATCTCCGAAGGAACTTCGGTGGTAACCACGTCTTCGAAAACGTTTACGACGCGGCGCGACATGGAAGTGATGCGCGAGTAGATGTTAACCGCCGCCTTGGCGACCCCATCCTTGTTCTGGAACTGCAGATCCTTCTTTTCCATCAGGATCGTAACGTTGGTCTGGATGGAGTTGGCGGTCATGCGCATAAAGTCGGCGCGGACGCGGATGGGAAGAAGGTTGAACTTGATCGTCGAATTAACGGCGGCTTCCAAATCCTTGAATTTAACGGCCGGCGGTTTCTGCAAGCGAGCGAATTGCTGCAAACGCTCGAATTGGTTCATCCGCATTGGGAGCGGGTTGGTGCCAGTGCCGAGGCGAGTGCCGTCCGTACGGCTAAAGCGATCCGCCTTCGAGGACATGCCCATCTGTTCCATGAGGGTGAGGCCGGCGTTCGGAACCATCATCAACGCATCTTTTTCCGAGGGGTCCATGGTCATGCGATACTCGCCGGTCATGGTGGGGTCGACAAATTCGATGATGATGTCGGAGCCGATGCCCTCGATCCAGCGGTAGCGCCACTTTTCAAAAGGATAGGTGGACGTTGTGCCACCGCCCTCTTCGAAGGGCCGTTCGTAGGTTCCGCCGGAGGGGTGCGATTCGTTTTCGTCGGGGGGGCCGAAGGTGATGTAGATGCGGCCGCGATCAGTCTTCCAGCCCGGGATGCCCGACGCATAGCGCTCGTTTGTATAAGCGATCCGGCGATAGTGCTCTTCTTTGAATTCGTTTTCCTGGCTATCGGGGGTGGGGTCGCGGCGCAGCCAGAACTGTTCGATGAACTGCTCGCGTTCTTCGTCCGTGGACATGCGCTTGAAGGCGGTGCGTTCTTCATCGGTGATGATGTAGAGCACGTCCTCCCCGAGCCATTTGCGGTAGGGGCCTTCCAACTCCTTGCGGAGTTTTTCCTCGCGCCGTTTCCGTTCCTTTTCCGACAAAGGCTTGGCAACGGTTTCCCGAGGCCCTTCGTCCTTGCCCTTCTTTTCCGCCGCGGTCGCCGACGGGGCGAGCAGCGAGATTCCGAGAATCACGCCCGGAAATAACAGGTATCGGCGCATTTTCATAAGAAGCTTTCCTACCGCGTGGCTGGAACTTCCCACGCTACTTAAGATTCTAGCACCGTATGCGGCTCCGTCAAGGCTCTGAAAAGTAAACATATCTCCCCTGAAATGTGTAAGTTGGCGGGAATTGTGTGAAATGGCGGCACGCCTGCGCGGTACTTTCACAGGTGTGGCCGGTTTTCATGTGGCTGAGGCGCACGCGTGCCGCCTACGAAACTGTGAAGCGGGCCGAGGTGGTAACGGACTGATTCCGCAACTTGTCGGTCACTTTCAGTTTCAGTTCATATTGCCCGGGATCTAACAATTGGAGCGGGATCAGTTTTTCAACCGTCACTTCCGAGGCGACGTCATTGGTGATTTCCTGCATGAACGAGAGTACATTCTCCAACGATCCGAGCTTTACCACTTCGTAATCCACTTGGCCGGCCGGCCTCCGTGTCTTTTCGTCGGCCGCGAAATTGTAGAGCTTCACGAAAATTCCCATCGTTTCGTGCCGCGAAAACGTCTCGCCGACTCTTGGACGGACTCTTCTGCCGCCGATGACTAACCCGGCGCTGCCTTTCTCTATCAGATCGGCAAGCACCACGCTGGAATGGCTGAGCGAGTCACCGTCGATCCGGGGTACCTCTAAATCCATTTCATAGTTGGCCGATTTGCCGCCAAACACGTCCATGGCGACGATATTCATGCGGTAGCGGCCCGCCGGGACGGGGAACGATTTCTGATAGACCGATGCGCCGTTGGAGAGCTTCTCTAGATTTTCGGACGGAATTTCGGTGGTCAGGACGTTTTCGAACGTATTGACAATTCGGCCGGAAAGGGACGTCAGGCGAGTATAAACATTGACCTCTGCCCGGGCGACGCCGTCCTCTTCCCGAAATCGCAAGTCTTTATTTTCCAACCGGACAGTGATGTTGGTTTGCGTGGAAAATGTAGTGATCCGCAGGAAATCGGCACGGACACGAATCGGTAGCGGGGGCACCGTTCGTTTTGTCACGACCGGCGGACGTTCCCGATTTGGCGCTGGTTTGGCCCTAACTCCGAGAACCGAGCCGTCCGTCCGCGTGAACGTGGCTGGCGCCACGATCAGGCCCAGTTGTTCACTTCGATTTAAGTTCGCCTGCGGTTCGGGTTTCATAACGAGCCGATAGTCCCCAGTCGCCCGCGGGTCTTCGAAATCCACCGTAATGTCAGAACCCAAACCTTCGATCCAACGATAGACCCACTTTTCAACGGATTGGGCCCGATCGGGCGTGCTTGTTCGCAGCGAATCGATTTTATCCGGGGGGCCGAAGCTGATGTAAATACGGTCGCAATCCGTTTTCCAGCCGAGGAGGGCGAAAGCGAACTTCTCGTTGGCGCAGGCGATCCGCTCTTTGTCCGAGATGACATACAGCGCATCCTCGCCGAGCCACTGCGGATAGGGATCTTCCGCGGCGGAAAGGCCGATCAGCAAGCCGGAGAGCAGCAGACTACGGAAATGCGCCATGAGTAAAGTTTAGCCCGTTCCGCGCTACCGTCAAGCCCCAATAAAGTAAACTATCTTCCCTTGAATGTGTGATTTAGCGGCACACCTGCGCGCCGTTCGCACATGGGCTATTCCCGCTTGCGCGGTTGTGCGGTGTGGTAACCCCGTGCGAAGTAAAGGAGCGGTGCTCCCTCTTGCCAATCGGCGTGGAGCACTTCGCCGAGAATAATCGTGTGATCTCCGGCCTGGAGGGTCTGACGCGTGGCGCACTCGAATCGCGCCAGCGCGCCTCCCAGTAGTGGAACACCGGTCTCGCCAAGGTGCCAGTCGATCCCGTCAAAACGGTCGAGCCCGCGTTCAGCGAAGCGGACCGATAGCGCCTCCTGATCTTCGGCGAGGATGTTTATGCCGAAGTGCGCCGCTTGTTCAAAGTGACGCAATACGTTGGCGCGGTGGTCCACACAGATTAGAACCAACGGCGGTTCCATGGAAACGCTGGTAAAAGAATTGGCTGTGAAGCCGTGCGGAGTCCCGTCTGCGGCGATTGCCGTCGACACAGTAATTCCGGTGGCGAACCGGGCGCAAGCGCGGCGAAACTGGGCGGGGTCGTAGGGCACAGGCATTGGCTGCTTGACAGAACTGTAAACCTAATCTTATCATTGGTTTTCAGCTAACGCGGAGGAGGCGGGGATGATCAAACTCGACATTATTAATGAAGTCGTCAATCGCACCGGCATTACGAAGACCAAAGCGGAGATGGCCGTCGAAACCGTCTTCGAGAGTATGAAGAATGCCCTGGCGAATGGGGACCGCATTGAGCTTCGCGGGTTTGGCATCTTCAATGTGCGGCCTCGTAAAACCGGCATCGGCCGGAATCCACGGACCGGCGCGGAAGTCGCTATTCCGCCTGGCAAAGCCGTCCGGTTTAAGCCCGGGAAAGAGCTTCAGCAGCTACATTAATGGAATCGCCAATGGACGCCAGGGCGCAGCGTCCGCAGTCCGGGCAGCGGTGGTGGCTGCACGGGCTTCTCTTCTTGTTGACAGCGTTGACGACGACGATTGTCGGCTCCCGCCTGGCCCTGAATTTCGAGGGAAATCGGCCGGCATTTATCATTGACGAAGATTTCAGTTTCCTCCTGTCCATCTGGGAATCGCCGGAGTTGCTACTGGCCGGACTGCCGTTTTCTCTTACGCTGTTGACGATTCTCCTCGCCCACGAACTCGGCCATTTTTGGGCGTGCCAGTTTCACCGGATAGATGCATCTCTCCCATACTTTTTGCCGGCGCCGACACTCATCGGCACCTTCGGAGCGTTCATCCGAATTCGGGCGCCGATCTTCTCGCGGCGCGAACTCTTTGATGTCGGGGTGGCTGGCCCACTGGCTGGATTCGCGTTCCTTCTTCCGGCGCTCGGTGTCGGTTTAGCTTACTCGAAGATAGTTCCTGGCATTGCGGAACAGGGCGACCTGGTATTCGGATCTCCGTTGCTGCTTTGGTTCGCAGCGAAACTGGTTTTCCCAGGAGTCGCCGCGGCCGATCTTTACCTGCATCCGATGGCCCGGGCGGCTTGGGTTGGACTTCTGGCGACTGCGCTCAATCTACTTCCCATCGGTCAGTTGGACGGCGGCCATATTTTGTACGCTTTTTTCGGGAAACAGCATCGGCGCCTATCGCAGATTTTTGCGATTGTGTTGGCCGCTGTCGGCGTAATTTTCGGTTGGCTCGGATGGATTCTCTGGGCCGGGTTTTTTCTTTGGACAGGCCTTCGCCACCCGCCGATTGTGGATGAAAGCCCGGTGGGAGCGGAACGGGTCCGCGTTGCCGCGCTGGCGCTGATTATCCTGGCATTATCATTCACCCCCGTACCGGTGCGCGGGTCAGTCTATTTGTGAGGCGTTAGTGAAGATTTCGGCGACGATCATCACTTATAACGAAGAACGCAATATCGCTCGTGCGATTGAGAGCTTGCGTTGCGCCGATGAGATTGTCGTTGTCGATAGCGGGTCCAGCGATCGCACCGTCGAGATTGCCGGAAAGCTGGGCGCGCGCGTGCTGGATCGGAATTGGATCGGATACGCCGATCAGAAAAACTGGGCTGCGGATCAAGCGTCCAACGACTGGATTCTCTCGATTGATGCCGATGAGGCCGTAAGCGAAATGCTGGAAGCCGAGATCTGGCAGTTGAAGAAAAACGGTCCGGCCGCCGGCGCTTATACGATGCCGCGGCTGGCGCAGTATCTGGGCCGGTGGATTCTGCACTCCGGTTGGTATCCGGATCGCAAGGTGCGTTTGTACGATCGCCGCGGCGCGCAGTGGGAAGGCAGGTTTGTCCACGAAGGGCTTGCCGTGAAAGGCAAGGTAGAGGCATTCGAAGGACCGCTTCTCCATTTCACTTGCCAGTCGCTTTCCGAGCATTTGCGAACGATGGACCGTTACACGACGCTGTCGGCCGAACAGTTGGTGGAGCAGCGTGCGAATATTTCGCTGTGGCAGCTTTTTTTCAAACCGTGGTGGGAGTTTAACCGGACGTATTTTTTAAAGCGCGGATTTCAGGACGGCGCCGAGGGGTTGGCCATCGCCTGGATGGGCGCGCTCTACGTATTTCTGAAATACGCCAAGGCTCGCCACATGCTCCCCGGCCGGCAGTGATAGCATGGGCGGAGTCTATGTATTCCCGTCGCGTATTTCTTTCCACCGCCGCTGGCGCCGCCCTGTCGGCCGCCGTTAAACCGGACAAGTATTTTAAGGGCGTCATCATCGGCGCGCAGACCTACAGCCTGCGCGATCGCGACGTCAATCAGTGCCTGACTGCCTTGGGCGAACTGAAGATCAACACCGTCGAAATGTTCAGCGGCCACGCCGAACCGGCATTCCCCCGTGGTACACCTCGCGAAGAGGTCCGCAAATGGCGCCTCACCGTGCCCCTCGGCCACTTCACCGATATTCGCAAGAAGTACAACGACGCCGGCGTCACCATTCACGCCTATAACTACAGCTTCCGCGAAGACTATAGCGATCAGGAAATCGCGCGCGGCTTTGAGTTCGCCAACGCTTTGGGCGCCAAGATCATCACGGCTTCATCGAACGTGTCGACCGCGAAAAAGGTGGATCCTTTCGCCAAAAAAGCCAAGATTCGCGTCGGCATGCACAATCACTCGCGCATCGTCGCCAATGAATTCGCGACACCGGAAGACTTCATGGCGGCCATGAACGGAATGAGCAAATACATTTGCATCAACCTTGATATCGGTCACTTCGTTGCGGCCAATTTCAGCCCGGTGGAGTTCATGGAGAAATGGTACCCGCGCATCGTCACGATCCACATTAAAGACCGGAAAAAGAACCAGGGTGCGAACGTCGCATTCGGCGACGGCGATACGCCTATCAAAGAAGTCTTGACCTGGATGAAGACCAACCGGCAGGCGATTCCGGCGAACATCGAGTACGAGTACAAAGGCGTCGACACGGTCACCGAAATTCGCAAGTGTGTGGAGTACTGCCGCAGTATTGTGGCGTGATTCTTCGCTACCATCAAGGTAGCCCTAGTGAATCGCCGAGTATTCTTGTTTGGCTTGCCGACGGCGGCGCTGTCCGCCTTCGGCTACGCCCGAATTATTGAACCCCGCTGGTTGGAAGACACGCAGAAGTCCGTTGTCACCGGACGCCATCTGCGACGGCCGCTCCGTGTCGCCCACATTGCCGATTTCCACGCTTCCGCGCTGATTCCGATTACGTTCCTGGAAGAAGCTTTCCGGCGCGTGTTGGCCATGAAGCCGGATGTAGTTTGCATCACCGGCGACTTCGTTACGACGGACAACGACTTCGACAAGCCCAAATATGAGGCGGCGCTGCAAATGCTCTCGTCCAGAGTCCCGGCCTATGCGGTTCTGGGAAATCATGACGGCGGCGTCTGGGCGGCGCGCTCAGGATGGTTCCCGAATCACTTCTACGTTCAGGAAATGGTGGGTCGAGGCGGCGTGAAGGTGTTGCATAACGACTCGGCGAGGATCGAAATTGAAGGGATGCCGCTGTGGCTGGTTGGCGTTGGCGACTGGTGGTCGGAGGAGCTACGGGCAGGGATGGCGTTTGAAAAAGTGACCAATGACGGCGCTCCGGTGATCGTGTTGAATCACAACCCCGATGGGAAGGACGATTGCGGCCTGCTCCCCTGGGATCTGATGCTTTGCGGCCACACGCATGGCGGGCAGGTAATGATTCCTTTCTATGGTCCGCCCATCGTACCGATCATCGATACGCGATATGCGGTGGGACTGAATGCCTATCAGAACCGCTGGATTCACACGACGAGGGGCGTCGGGAACATCGTTGGAATACGCGTCAATTGCCGGCCCGAACTCAGTTTGCTGTTGGTTTCGTGATGCGCCGATACGCCATTGTCGCCGCCGCTGCCTTTCTCGGTTTCGCCGGGTGGATGTTCCAGCGAGCATCCCGCGCGGAGAGTGACGCACGCACGGCGGTGCGGAACGACGACGAGATCGCATTTGAGCAACGAACGTTGAGCGACCCTCCGCCGGCCGGATGGGAGTCTCTCGCCAGTCCGGCCGATTTTCGTGACGCGGTGGTCTGGAACGGCCACCTTTATGTCGCCGGTGCGAACGCCCTGTTTCGCTACGATGCCGATGGCGCGCTGAACCAAACCTGGCGCGCCGGCATGGAACTCCCGCCGGCGCCGTTGACGGCGTTGGCAGCGGGAGAAGAGCTGTGGATCGCCACCGAAGGGGAGGGCGCGATTTCCTTCGATGGCACTCGTTTTCGTCGCATTCTGCCCACACCCCGCGGGGCGCGAAAGCTCCGCGCCATTCTTCCCTTGTCCACTGGTGGCGTGCTGTTTGGAACCGCCGAACTCGGTGTGCTGCGCTACGACGGAACGCACTTACGGCCGTTTCATCCTTCGCTTGCGGCGCTTGCGGTTACGGCCATGGCCGGAGCGGAAGACGATTTGTGGGTCGGAACTCGCGATTCCGGCGTCGTTCATCTTCACGCCGGCCACGCCGAGCGGTTCTCCGAAGCGGAAGGCCTGCCCGATAAGGCGATTCATTCGGTGGCGACCAATGGCGATCGCGCCTGGGTGGGCACCTCAACCGGCATCGCCGCCTTCCGCGGCGGTAAGTTCGAACGCACGCTGGCGAACGGTTTGTTGGCTAAATCCATTGCGGCGCGGAGCGAGGAGATCGTGATCGGCACGCTTTCCGATGGCTGGCTGCGAATCCCGTTTCAACACCGCACGGCGCGCCACGCTCGCGAGGATGCCAATGAGGGCGGGGAAGTGCGGCGTGTATTTACAGTCGGCGACGATCTGTACGTTTTGAAACCAGGCGGACTGGAAGTCCTCCGGACGGGACGCCTGTCCAAGGCGATTACCGGCCAGGCGGCGTTGCTCAGCCACGGCAATGTCAGCGCACTCGAAATGGATGCCTCCGGTCGATTGTGGGTTGGGTATTTTGACCGCGGCTTGGATATTGTTGAGACGAATCGACGCAAAATTACGCCTGTGGAGGATGAGCGGATCTTCTGCGTGAATCGGATTAAACAGGCGCCCGGCGGGCAACAGATCGCCGTGGCGACCGCCAATGGCCTCGTCTTCTTTGACGGCGCCGCCCAACAGCGACAGGTGCTGACGCGGGCGGACGGCCTGATCGCTTCGCACGTCACCGACGTGATTTCGCGCGGCAAAGGCTGGGTGGCCGCGACACCGGCTGGACTTACATTTCTGGACGGCGGTACACGCAGCGTCTATGCCTTTCATGGATTGGTGAACAACCACGTCTACACCGTGGCCGCCGACGGGGATCGGTTGCTTGCCGGAACGCTGGGCGGGTTGACCGTATTGCAAGGCGAACGAGTAAAATCGAGTTACACGACGGCCAATTCGGCGCTGAAAACCAACTGGGTCACGGCGATCGTGCGTTTCGGCGGCGAATGGCTGGCGGGAACTTACGGCGGTGGCGTTCAGCGGATGGATGGCGCCGGCGTGTGGCATAGCTTCGACAGCATGCCCGCAAATGTGGTTGTGAACCCTAACGCGATGGCGGCGACCACCCGTGCTGTGTACGCGGGCACATTGGAGCATGGGTTGCTGATCCTGGATCCCCAGCGGCAGGTCTGGCGTGCCGTTCGCGCCGGTTTGCCATCGTCAAACGTGACAGCAATCCTCTATCATGACAACAGGCTCTATTTGGGTACGGACAATGGACTGGCCGTGGCGCCGGAGAGCGTATTGGGGCTTTGATGCGGCATATACTTTTCAGTTTGTTCTTGTTCGCCGGCGGCTTGTTTGCCGACGTAGGCTCGCTGATTCCCACGACCAAACAGGCTCCGGATCCAGCCATCCTGTCCATGGAAGAAATGGCGATCGACATTAACATCGACGGCAGCAACGCGCGTGTTTTTATGCGCCAGATCTTTGCCAGCCATGTTCCCTCTGTCTCTGAAGGCAACTACGTTTTTGCTCTCCCTGGCGGAGCATTGGTTTCTGACTTTGCCGTTTGGGACGGCGCCGTTCGCATTCCCGGCGTGATTCTCGAGCGCAAACGCGCGGAGCAGATGTATGAAAACATTCGCCTCCAAGCTATCGATCCGGGCCTGCTGCAAATGGGCGAGTCGGACTCCGATGGGGGCCGTCGCACCAGCGTTTTCAGTGCGAAAGTTGTGCCCATTCCGCCGTACGGTGCCAAGCGCGTAGAAATCGAATATCACCAACGGTTACCGCTTGAAAATCTGGTCTCGTATCTTGCCATTCCGCTCAAGCCGGAAGCGTACCGGCAGCAGACCGTCGGGCGGCTTTGGATTACCGTGAATGCGCAGTCCACGCACCCGATTGATGCGTTTGAAATCGCGGGAAAGTCGTATCCGCTGCAAGTCCACGAAAAAACCGCGAACAAAGTTCGCGCGTCACTGGATGTCCGCAATTTCATTCTCACCGAGGATTTCGCAATCACGCTGCGGCGAACCGCGCCAAGGACTGCTGCGCTCACCGTCGCCGCACAGCGTGATGTTGCAACCGAGCCCGGCTATTTCGAGGCCTCGTTGGTCTTGCCGCCGGAAGCAGCGGCACAAGGCGGGCCGCCGCGCCGCGTCACTGCTGTTTTCGACGCCTCGCTTTCGATGCAATGGGATAAGTTAGAGCGTTCGTACGCAGCGCTCGCGAAACTGCTCGCCGGACTCCGCGCGGAAGATCAGTTTGATCTGTTCGTCTTTAATTCCGCGCTGGCTCGCTACGGAACGGCGCCGTCGCCGGGGGGATCGGGGGAAGCGGAAAAGGCGTTGGCGTGGCTGAAAGAACAGCCGTTACGCGGCTCAACTAATTTGTCTGCCGCACTCGATGCCGCCCTTGCATCGATCACCAACGACAACGCGGCACTCGTCCTTTTCACCGATGGCGGCGCCTCCGAAGGCGAAATTCGAAGCGGTAAAATCGCCGACGCCTATGCCAAAAAGTGGGCCGTATCGAAGAAACCCCGCACCTTCGTTTTCGCCGTCGGAGACGATGCCAACGTGAACCTGCTCCGGGCGCTAGCTCGTAACGACGGTGTGCTGGAGACGATTAACTCCACGGAAACACCCGACTTCAAATTGAACGCATTCCTGTCAAAATTGCAGCGCCGTCCCGCTGCCGGTCTAGCCTTGGCCGCGGACACCAATCTCGCCGACATCTATCCGCTTCAGGAGCAGACCTACGCCGGTTCCGAAGCCGCCTGGGTGGGCCGCTACAAGCAACCCGCGCGCACCAATTTTCGTGCGGGCGCCGCCCAACTCGCTGTCGCGCTCCCCGCGCAGGAAACCGCCCATCCGCAGCTTCCTCGCACTTGGGCCAAGGCTCGTGTCGACGCCCTCCTCGAAAAAATCGAACGCGATGGCGAGGACAAAGCGACGATTGATGAAATCATCCGGCTCTCCCGCAAATATAAGTTCATCACGCCGTACACATCCTTCCTTGCCGCCCCGCGGGCGTTGCTCCGCCCGCGCCTCATCCGTCCCGGCGACCCTGTCCTCCGTGTAAGAACGGACAGCCTGATCTCCTCCGTTGTCGCCGTCTTCCCGTTTGGTCTCGTGAAGCCGCTGAAATTTCTTCCCGGTGAAGAGATCTGGCAGACACGCTTCCTGGCCCCTGTCGATATGCCCGATGGCGCCCATAGCGTCAGCCTGGTCCTCCGGGATCGCAACGGCAATACCTATAAGGAAGCTCGAACCTTCGTCATTGCCAGCAAACCGCCCATTGTTCGTTCCCATCTGGACAAGAAAAACTATCGTGCCGGCGACACCGTCCTGCTCCGTGCCTCCGCCTCCGCAACAACGCGAACCGTGAGTGCGCGTATGTACGGAGTGGCTCCCGTCGCGCTCCGTTGGGATACAAAATCGTTGTCGAATATTGCCCGATTTACCCTGCCCCGAGACATCGCTCCCGGCCGTTACACCGTCACCGTCACCGCGGAAGATATGGCGCACAATATCGGCTCACAGGAGGTGACTCTTGAAATTCTCCCGTAAGCTCTTTATCGCCACCGGCCTTGTCGCGACTCTTGCCGCGGACCTTCCCGATTGGATCTCCACCATCGAAGTCCGTCACAAGCTTGAGGACGTTTTCTACCGCACCCTGACTTTCGGCGCCAACACAATCTCCTGGCGCAAACCGCCCAAGGAAACGCGTCCCGCGCTGTCCCAACAAATTCAGCAAGCCCCCGCGGAGGCCCAACTATACTTCCTTCGCGCTCGAGAAGCGGAAGCGCAATTGGATTTTGCCGCCGCGGAAGCCGACTGGACGAAATACGTGCAGATCGCTCCGTCGCGCGCCCGGGCGTGGACCGAGAAGGCGGCTTTCCACCAGCGCCGCGTTGAACCGGAAAAAGAGTTGAGCGCGCTTCTCGAAGCGGCCAAACTGCCCGCGACCGGCGCCGAGATCTATCGCCCCGTTCGCTTGCAGCAATCGTGGCAAGCACTGGATCGGGCGGCCCAGCTTGTTCCCGATCATTTGCTTTCCGATGACCGCGCCCTTGAAATTCTCAATGCCCGCGAGGCCCGGTTTCCGAATGAGTACGAATCCTATACTCGCTTTGCTGCGTGGCTGACGGAGCGGAAGCGTTGGGCCGACATCGAAGCCCTGCTCGGACGATTTCAAAGAATATTTCCGAATGACGAATCCTGGCCGCTGGAAATGCGCGCGTCCGTGGAACGCGGCCGCAATGGGGCTAATGCCGCCATCGCCCTGTACGATCGCGCTTTCCGCGCCGATTGGCCGGACCATCTATTAAACGCTTACTTTCGCTTGCTCGACGAATCAGAAACGCGCCGCCAATTCGCCGCTGCCGCCCGTCAGCGCCTGACTGGCGACCCGTCTGCTATCGAACCCGCCGCCCGCCTCTTTCATCATTTCCGGTTGAGCGGCGACACCGCCAACGCCCAGCGCGTACTTCACGAATTGAACAAGGCTCGCAATGGGCGCTGGACACCTTCGGAACAGTTGCTGCTGGCAGGCTTCTACGGATCCGTTCAAAACACTGAGGATGCCGCCCGCCGATACCACGCCGCCTACGTTTCCAATGATGCCAACGCCAGCGAACGCGGTCTAAGCCAACTCATCGATCTGCTTGTACAGCAGGCCGCGCAGCCGTTCCGGTTTGGCGGCGGGGATCTATCCTTCTATCGCGATATCGCCACGCTCGATGCAAATCCCGGCTTTTGGAACGGCATCGTGTCACTCGTGCTCAATGGCCAAACTCCGGCTTCCGAGCTCGGCGAACAGGAACGGAAAGCCACTCCGTATTTCCACCGCGCCGCTGCCGCCGATCTGTTGCGTGTTTTTGACACCCGTTTCCCGCAATCCGCTCGCCGATCCCAACTGCACGCACAAGTCATAGAGGCCTCCGCACTGCACGCCGAGTCCGATCGCGTCGTTCGACTTGGCGCCGCTTTTCTCTCCGCATTTCCAAGTGCTACCGAACGAACGCGCATTGCGCTCGTAACCGCTGACGCCCATGCCCGGCTAAACCAACTCCAGCCCGAGTTCGCGCTCTATGATGCGCTGCTGAACGAACTCTCCGGTAAGTCCGGCCGCGTGCCGATCGGTGAAAACGCCGCCGCCGCGCGCAACCCCGAATATCCTCGGGTCCTTGACCGCTACATCGCGCGCCTCGTCTCGATGAAACAGTTGCCCCAGGCGCTCGCCCTCTATCGCCGTGAAATCGACAGGAATCCCAACGATCCCGGTCTGTATGAGCGGCTTGCCGCGTTTCTCGAACAGAACAAGATGACGGGCGATATCGAAGCGACCTATCGCCGCGCAATTCAACAGTTCCCGGATAGGAGCTGGTCTCATAAGCTCGCCCGCTTTTTCCTGCGGCAGAAAATGACCGCCCAATACGATCAATACACCCGCGACGTAGCCGCCGTTTTTTCGGGAACTGAGCTGGCGGAGTACCTGTCCGTATCCGCGCAGCAAGGCGGGATCGACGCCGTGTTGTATCGCCAAGTCAATCTCTACGCGTATCGCCGTTTCCCGCACCATCTGCCATTCGTCAAGAATCTCCTGGCGGCCTACGAAACCAGGACTACCCTGGATCCGGTCGAATGGGAGCGCCTCATACGCACCAACTGGGTCTTCGACGAAGCGCTTCGTACGCGTTTCTTTGAATACCTGTCGCGCACGAGAAAACTCGATGCCGAACTTGCCACGCTCCAATCCCAAACCGCCATCAGTCCCGCTGCCGCGCTTTGGGTTGCTGAGGCCGAAGCCTGGAAGGGTCATTTTGAAACCGCTGCGCCATTGCTAAAAACCGTCGCTGCCGATTTCCCGGCCGACACCGCTCTCGTCTCTCGCGCCGCTGCCGTCCACCGCTCCCTCCAGCAGATCGATACTGCCGTACAACTGGAAGAAACGCTCGCGCAGGCCCATCCCACGAACATTGCCGTCCTCACTCGCCTCGGCGAAATGCAGGCGGAACAGGAACGCTACGACCGTGCCGGCGCCTACTGGAATCGCATCATCGCCATCGCCCCCGGCCGCGCCGCGAACTATTTGGAAACGGCGACGCTTCACTGGGATTACTATCGGTATGACGAGGCTCTCGCCCGCATCTCCGAAGGCCGCCGGCGACTGAACAATCCGCGTCTGTTCGCTTTTGAAGCCGGCGCCATACGCGAAAATCAAGGCGATCTCGCCGCCGCGGCCCGCGAGTACGTCAGCTCCGCAATGGAGGATGGTCCGGAGTCGAACTCCCGTCAGCGCCTGATCAAAGTGGCTACTCGCCCTGCGTGGCGTCAGCCCGTTGATGCCGCCCTCTCCGCCTCCGGGAACGACGCAAAAACTCTTGCGCTCCGCGTCGCACTTCTGGAGTCCCAATCGCGCAAGCCTGAAATCGAGGCCCTTCTTACTCAATCCGTTCAGACCGCAAACGCCGGCCTCCTTATCGAGATTCGCCAGCACGCGCAACGATCCGGTCTCGCAAATGTCGAGCGCCGCGTCCTCGACCGGCAGTACGCGCAAGCCGATCAGCCTGCCGCAAAAATGGCCGCACTCGCCGAACGCATGCGCTTCGAGGAAGCCGCTAACGCGCAACCCGCCGCGGCCCACGCCGTCGAAACGCTTCTCCGCGAGAATCCCCGCTCCGTCGGCGCGATTCGCACGGCGATTAACTACTTCTGGCGCACCGGCCAGCGGGCGCGCGCCGCCGACATTCTCCTTGCATCCGCGCCGAACGCGTTCCCGGGATTACAGCGTCAATTCCGCTTGGAAGCCATAAGCAAGTTATCCGAAGCGGGCGACTACACGCGCGCCCATCGGGAGGCCGGAACATTTCTGGCCGCCGATCCGCTCGACGAGCAAGTCATCGCTTTGAAAGCCGATACGTACGCCCGAGCCAAGGATGATGCCGCGCTCAGCGGCTTCTACAAAACCACCCTTGCCGCCTTCACGCAAGCAAAGCGCCCCACCGCCGCATTGCGCCGGGCCTGGATTCCCGCGCTCATCCGGCTCAACGATGCGACAGGCGCCGCCGACCAGTACATTGAACTGCTCAAACAATTTTCCGAAGATGAAAATCTGCAGCGCGAGGCCGCCCGCTTCGCAAGCGCCAACGGCCAGCGCGATCGCATCACCGGATTCTTCGCCAAAGCCGAATCCGATTCTCCGCGCGACGCCCGTTGGCCAATCGTCCGCGCCCGTCTTGAAAATGAATTTGGCGATTTCAACGCCGCGCTCGCCGCCTGGGGACGCGCGGTCGCTCTGCGCCCGGAACGTGTCGATCTCCTCACCAATCGCGCGAAGCTTGAAGAGCGCCTCTCCCAGTTCGACAAAGCGACCGTCTCGTACCGAAAACTCTTCGAAATCAGCTTCCGAAATCCCATCTGGTTGGAGGAAGGCGCCCGCGTCCTCGCTCGTCAGGGAAAGACCGATGAGTGCGTGAAATGGCTACGGGAAGCACTAGTCGATAATCGCCCGGCCTCGGCCAACAACGGTCTTGCTGTGGCCAGCCGGCTCCTCGAATGGGGCGCCGTTGAGCATGCCCGAACGCAAATTCAGCAGAGCCTCGCGATTGCTAATGCCACAACCGATCTTGACCTCGCTGGTGCGTTGTACGCTCGTGCGGCAACTCAACTCCGGCAGTTCGAAAGCATCGGCCCCACCTTAAATGCAAAGGCCGCGGCCATGTCGCCCGAGCGCTCGGCATCTTATCGCCAACGTTGGATTTCTTCCGCTGCGGTAACTGCCGGTGCCCTCTACACGCCCGAAGAAAAGATTCGCTTCGGCGTCTGGCTGGAAGCACAAAAAAGCAGCGTGATTCCTGATACGCTCGCCAACGCCGCGTTGCAGGCAGGCTTGGCCGATACGGCCGCCCGTATTTACAACCAAGCCATGCTCGCCGAGCCTGGCGGAGATCGATCGTCCGGTTACTTGGAGCAACTAACACGGCTCCAAACTCAGCGCCAGCAGTTCGGCGAACTCGGTCGCCAAGTGGAAGCCTACCATCGCGTCTTCCCGAATAACGACGAGAAAATCGGCTTGTTGCATCGGGCTCGCACAGCCTACTACGCCGCCGGTGACGATGCCGGAGAACTCCGTGTTCTCACCACGTTGCAAGCCGCCAGCAACATCAATGAGGACGAGCTCAACCGCTACTTCGAACTGACAACACGCCGCTCTCCCGCTCCCGTCAACCCCCGCCAGGCCCAAATCGCCTCCTTTATGGATGCTCTTGCCAACTACGCCATCGGCGCCGGCAAAGGGCCCATCGTCACGCAGGCCATCAGCAACCGCCGCTCCCCGCTCTGGCAAAATGCCAGCCGCGCCATCACCGGCCTTTACCTGAACGAAAACACGCCCGTCGTCCGCAAAGCGTTCATCGATTCGCTCGGTCCCGAACGCATCGGCGACAAGCTCGCCCTCGCCGGAAATCGCGATTCCACTCTCGCCGGCGACATCTGGTTCTACTACGCCGGCCGCTACGGTGCATGGCTGCAGATCGCCCAGGACACGAACTCGCCTCATTACCTCGCCGCTCTCGTCGAACGCCGCTCCAACAGCGCCGGGGCCTATCTCGCGCTTGGCGAAGAATCAGGCGGCGCCTCCGCCGAACAGGCCTATCGCACCGCCCTCATTCTCGACGAACATCAACCAATCGCCTACGCCCGTCTGGCTGCACTCGCGCTTGCCAAAGACGACAAATCCGGCGCCACGGAACTCTATCGCAAGACCATCGACGAACTTGTCTGGTGGCAAAACAACCGGCGCATTAAGGAGTGGTTCTGGACCGAAGCCGCCCGCCTCATGCGGGAAGCCGGCGCCGCCGGACTCCGCAATGAAGTGCGCGATCCGGTCGACACCCTCATCCGCGGCTACGTCAAACGAAATGGCGCCTACCGTGTCCGCGAACTACTGGAAGGCGCGCTCGCGCTTGCTGGCGACCCCGCCGCCGGTGTGCAGTGGATTGCCCAAATCTCCCGTTCCGCCGCTGACCCCGCCGGTTTCCTGGCGCAGCTCAATAACGAATCCTGGCTCCCCGAATCCGGTCGCGAAACACTGCTGAAACTGCAAGTGGATTTCGCGGTCGATCGCTTCAATCGCGCCACCGGTGAGGAACGCGCCATGGCCCAGGAAGGCGCTGACACCGCCCGTATTCGTTACGCCAACTATCTCCTCACGAATAATCGCGCCGCCGCCGCCCGGCCTGTCATTGATGCCTTGCTCACCAACCCTGAGATCCGCCACCGCTACGATGTCTCCGAACTTCGCCTCCTCCTCGCCGTCAACGAAAAACGCGTCGACGCTGTCTTGAACGACCTTCCTAAAGAAGCCGAAACCCTCCGCAATCTGGGCAACGGCCTTCGCCGTTTCGGCTTCGCCACGGAGGCTCGCGCGGTCCTATTCGCCGCCTACGAAATCGATCTCCGCGACGGCAATGTCGACGCCGCTATCCCCGGCCTCGCTGCTCTCTATATCGAGGCCGGTACTCCTGAAAAAGCGCTTCCGCTCCTCGATGTCTACGTCATGCAATCTGACGTTCCGTTCGCCCGTCACCAGACCGCCGGCGACCTCTTCCTGCGTAATAAGCGCAAGCCCGAAGCCATCCGGTATCTCGAACCGCTCGTCGCCGCCGAACCCTGGAACCGGGCCGCTCGCGCCCTGCTAGCCGAAGCGCGAGACGACGAAGCCGCCATCACCGCGGTCACTGCCGACACTGCCGCGACGTACCCGGATCGCCTCCGCGCCGCACTCTGGATAGGCGCCAACAAACCCAAAACCATCCAATCCGGTTCCGGTGAACTCGACTTCCTGGCGCTCAACAAAATCACCGATGTCGCCTCCGAACAACCGATGTGGGCCGCCGCCCGCCGCCTTGCCGCAAACAACGCAAAGAATGAAGCGACCATGATTCGCCTCTACCGCGCCGTCCTCGGCATCACGCCGAGCGACGACGAATCCGCCTTAAAACTCTTCCGCGCCCTTCTTCAATCCGGCCGCCCCCGCGAAGCGAGTTCCGCTATTGAGGACCGCGTTCACATCATCACCGAACTAACTGACCGCGCTCGTCTCGCGGACGCTTACGTCCGCATCAATCAACTGCAACGCGCCACCAATACCTTCGATCAAATCTTCGAAATCGGCACACCCGCGCAGACCAATCGCTGGCGCAACGCCGCGGCAATCGTTCGCGCCCAAGCCGCCCGCGACGAGCAAAATCAAATGCGCCGGCCCGTCATTGGTGAGGAACTCGAACAAAGTAACATCGTCAAGCCACGGCTCACCGCCACCCAAGGAGGCGCCCGATGAAGCGCCGCAATCTCTGGCTGATTCTCCCCATCCTCGGAGCCGCAGCCTGGCTCGTAGCTCAAAATGCCACGCCACCGGCGTCCCCGCTCCCGCACTTCCCGCCGGGCGCAATGCTCGCCCTTGACGCCCGCGATTTCGGCCAACTGCTTCGCGAATGGAATTCCTCACAGGCGAAAAAGGATTGGCTCGACGGCGACGCCTATCGCCAATTTGCCGTTTCCCGGCTCTTTCAGCGCCTCCAGGAAGCGCAGCAGGAGTTTGCCGACGCCTCCAAAGCGCCCATCGACATGACGCTCCTCGAGCAACTCGCCGGTGACCGCGCGGCCCTCGCCCTTTACAATCCCGGCGACCTGGAATTCCTCCTGGTCACACGAATGACCGAAGCTCGCTTCGCCGCCTCGCTTCTGGGACGTCAACGAGGCACGCTATCCCCCCGCAATGCCGCTGGAACAGCGTATTTCGTCGCGACGAACCCCGCCTCCAAACGCGTCGTCGCCTTCTCCATTCGCGGCGAATGGCTCATCGTCGGCACCACGGAATCGCTCGTCGCGCAGTGCCTGCAGCGAATGGCGGCGAACACCAATAATGGATTAACAAGCGAAGACTGGTACGCCCGCGCTGCCCAGGCCGCGGGGCCCCAAGGCGAACTCCGCATGGCCGCGAACGTTGACGCCCTCTATAACTCGCCGCATTTCCGCAGCTATTGGATTCATCGCAACCGCGCGGAGCTTCAACCCTTCAGCGCGACTATCAGCGACCTCGATCGCCAAGCCGCCCAATGGACGGAACGCCGCGTCCTTATCCGCAAACAGGCCGCCACGCCTACTCCAGTCAACGCCGCTCTCTGGCCGCCATTACTCCGTGCCGTACCGGCCTCCGCCGGCCTCTACCGCGCTTGGCTCCAGCCCGACGCCAACTTCACCGCGGCGCTGTTAGTTCAGAAATTCTTCAATCCCACGCCGGGCTCCGGCCCCTACGTCGAAAGGGCCCCAAGCATCGCCGGGGTTAGTGAGGCGGGCGGGGAATCCGATTGGAATGACCGTATCGACGAAGCTCCCTTTGTCCCTGGCGACACCCGGCCGGACTCGGCCCGGCTCGCCCAATATCTCAGCCGCGCGCAACTCACCGGCGTAGTCCAAATCCAGGGCACGCGCGACAGTCCGGGAAACGTATGGATCCATCAGGACACGGGTCTCGTACTCACGCGAACCGGCAACTGGAACGCCTCCGAAATTCAAAATGAACTGGCCCAACTCGGCCCCGCCACCGTACAGCTTGCCGTCGATGGAAACCGCCTGTTGTTGGCGTCTACGCCCGCACTTCTCGCCTCCATGCGAACCGATACCGCCAACCCCGCCCCTGGTAACAACGCCCAATTCACCGGCGTTTTCCGCCATCGCTTGGAGCGCGATCGCTTTACCCGCTGGATGGAGCGGATCGGCCAGCCAACCTATGTCGCCCCGGCGCAGGGACAGCAGCGCCAGCCTCAGTTTCTTGGCGACGTCATTGGCAGCCTCTCCCAATCGCTGCGAAACGTCGCCGAACAAACTGTCACAACCGCCGACAACGGCGACCGGCTCAACCAGTCCATCGTCTATCGCCTGCAGTGATGTTGACGCGCCGCTCACTCCTGCTTGCCGCCGCCGTCAACCTTCCGCCGCCCGACAAGCTAGTCCTGCGCCTGCCCTCCGCCGAAATCGAGAATGCCCGCTGGAGCGGCGGAATCGACACTCCCGCTCAACCCGGCAGTCTTTGGAAACCCTTTCTCGCCGCCGCTCACTCCGGTCCTAATCCGCGCTTCCACTGCGACGGAAAGCAGTGCTGGCTCGGACGCCGGCACGGCTGGCTCGACATGCCCGGAGCGCTTGCCCAATCCTGCAATCAGTGGTTCCATCAGCTCTACAACACACTCCCTCAACCTCTCCGCCTTATCGGCCTCCCGGACCCGCCAAACGAGGATTGGCCCAATTGGAGTTGCTCCCCCATCCAACTCGCTCGAGCCTATGGGGAACTGCTCGCCCGTCGCACCGATCACCCGCTAGTAATCGCGGGCCTTCGGCAAGCCGCGGAGCAGGGGACCGCCAAGGCCCTTGGCCGGAACTTTCTCGCCAAGACCGGCACAGGCTCATCGAAATATCATTCCGGTGATGGCTGGGTGTTCGCGGCTTATCCGGCCGGCAATCCCACGAAGTTGATCCTTTACCGCCAGCGCGGCGTCACCGGCGCCCAAGCCGCCAGGAGCTTAGCGAATGATCTTCGTTAAAGTGGCCATCCTCTCGCTGCTGCATCTCCAACAGGTCACCGTGAATAACGTCGAAGTAACCGCGTCCACGCTTCAACGCGAAACAAGGCACTTCCGCGGTCCGCTCCGCATTCGCGCCACCGGTCAATTCCTACGCACTTACAACGGCACTCTCGAAGTAACGGCAAAGAACAACGAACTTCAGCTCATTCTCACCACCACTGACGAAGACCTCGTCGCCGCGACAGTTAGCGCCGAAAGCCCGCCCGCCGCGCCTGCCGCCGCGCTACATGCCCAGGCGATTCTCGCCCGTTCCTGGATCCGGGCGTCGCATCGCCGCCACGGCCAGTATGACCTCTGCGACACCACCCACTGTCAACATTTCAAAGAGCCAACGAAAGCCGGCATCCAGGCCGCCAATGCCACCAAGGGCCTGATCCTCGCCTGGCAAGGGAATATCTTCGCTCCCGCCTACTCCGCCAGTTGCGGCGGACGCACCAAAACCGCCGCCGCCATCGGCTGGGACGACGAAAAGAGTTATCCCTATTTCGAAGTAGATTGCCCCATCTGTCAGCGCGACGAGCCCATTTGGACTCGCGACTTCAGCGAACCGGACGCCGCGCAAATCCGCGCCAACCTCAACAAAGAAGCCATTCGCCTCACCATCGGCCGCCGCTCCGGATGGGCCGCCCTTCCCAGTAACAACTATGTTCTTTCCGGATTCCAAGTGAAGGGACGCGGTCAAGGCCACGGCCTCGGTTACTGTCAACGGGGCGGCGCCGGTATGGCCAGGCAAGGCGCATCCCCATCCGAAATTCTCCGCCACTATTTTCCCGGCACGAATATCATAAGTAGTCGATGATCCTGTCGACATTTCTACTCCTCGGCGCCGCCCTGCCCGGCGCCCAGCCACTCACCCGGCAAGGCGATCTAGCCCTACAGATGGTCGAAGGCATCGATCAATACCTCGCCCGCCGGATTGCGACCGATCAGCCCACCGCGCCACCGGACCGCACCCGATTCCGCCATATCATCGGTCTCGCCGACCGGCGCCTTCCTAAAATCGAGCTCGAAAAACGCGCGCAACTCACCGCCAACGACCGGTACACCATCCACCACGTCCGTTGGACCGTCTTCGAAAACGTCGATGCCGATGGACTTCTCATCGATCCCAAACGATCCCCAACATGCCTCGCCGTCGCCATCCCGGATGCCGATCAAACCCCTGAACAGGCAGCCCAGTTCTACGCCGCGCGCCTCGCCGAAAACGGCTGCCGCGTCTTAATTCCCACACTGATCGACCGTCAGGACGAATGGTCCGGCAACCCCGAAATCAACCGGCTCACCAACCAGCCCCACCGGGAATACATCTACCGCATGGCCTTCCAGGCCGGCCGGCACATCATCGGCTACGAAGTTCAAAAGGTGCTCGCCGCCGTAGATTACCTCAAGTCCGAGAACCCCCAATTAAACGCCATCGTGTCCGGCTACGGCGAAGGCGGCCTGATCGCATTTTATGCTGCCGCCGCCGACGAGCGCATTCAAACCGCCGTCGTCAGTGGCTACTTCCGCAATCGCCGGAATCTTCACAACGAACCCATCTATCGAAACGTCTGGTCGCTCCTCCCCAACTTCGGCGATGCCGAAATCGCCCGCCTCATCGCCCCGCGCCGGCTCATCGTCGAAGCCCAACGTCATCCCAATATGCAAGGTCCGCCGCCCGAACGTCCCGGCCGCGCCGGCGCCGCCCCTGGCGCCATCACCACGCCAACCATCGAAGAAATCAAATCCGAAATCCAACGCACGAACATAACCAACATCACCCTGATCGAGAAGCCCGGCGAAGCAACGCTGCAGGCTCTCCTCAACCGCGAGCCCAGCCCGCCAGGGCCAGCCCCCGTGCTGCCCAAAATCGAAAGAATCGAACGCCAGTTCCGCCAACTCGTCAACTTCACGCAACAAACCGTACGCAATGCGGAGCGCGCCCGCAAAGCCTACTGGGCCAACGCCAATCTAAGCAGTCCTCAAAACTGGGCTCAAACCAGAGCCTTCTACGACCAACAGTTCCAAGCCGAAATCATCGGCGCATTACCGAAACCCCACGGCGCTCCAAAACCGGAGACCCGGCCCATCTACGACACTCACTTGTTCGAAGCTCACGAAGTCTACATCCCCGTATTCGACGAAGTCTTCTCCTACGGCATACTGCTCATCCCCAAAGGCATGAAATCCGGCGAACGCCGTCCCCTCGTCATCGCCCAACACGGCCTGGAAGGACGCCCGCAAGAACTCATCCAGCCCACGATTCCCGGCGAAATGCGCACCTATCAACGCTTTGCCGCCCGGCTCGCCGAGCGCGGTTTTATCGTCTTCGCTCCGCAAAACCCCTATATCCACGGCCCCAAGTTCCGCCAACTTTGCCGCAAAGGCGACCCGCTCCAAATTGGCCTCTTCGCCTTTATTGCCGCCCAATATTCTCGGTCCATTGACTGGCTCGAAACTCTCCCCTTCGTCGACAAAGACCGCATCGGCTTCTACGGCCTCAGTTACGGCGGCGCCACTGCCGTCCGCATTCCCGCCATGGAACCGCGCATCAAAGCCGTCGTCTGCTCAGGCAACTTCAACGAGTGGTCCTGGAAAATAACCTCCGACGAACAACCCTTCTCCTACCAATTCACTCGCGAGTACGAGATCTACGAATTCAATCAGACCAACACCTTCGGCCACGCTGAAATGGCGACGCTCATCGCGCCTCGCCCATTCTTCGTCGAACGCGGTCACTCAGATGGCGTCGGCATTGACGAGTGGGTCGCCTATGAATACGCTAAGGTCCGGCGTCTCTTCGCGCAGTGGCAACTCGGCGGCAACACCGAAATTGAATACTTCAATGGCATCCACCAAATTTGGGGCCACGGAGCGTTCGATTTCCTGCACCGGCACCTGCAGTGGCCGTAATGCGCTACGAAGCCGCCGCGAACCGGCGGGCCAAACGGATCAGGCTCCGTTCCGCGTTGAGCCGCACCTTCGCGCTTTGGTCCCCGCGCATCTCACGCAATATCTCCGCTCCCTCTTCCCAGTAGACCCGCCCGATTGTCCACGCGGCCGTTGCGCGGAAGGCGGCGTCAGTGTCGCGCGTCATCTGCGTGGCAATGTCCGGGGCGTCGGCGTCGTTGGCGCCGAATAGTCCCACCAGTCCATTCCCAGCCACTCGATTACGGCGCTGCATCGCCGCCCGCCGGAAGATCTCGCGGAGCTCTTCGGTTGGCTTCGCTCGCCACAACGCCTCCACCACATTTGCCGCGACCCGCGAATCCTTATCTTCAACCAGCGCCAGAGCCCAGCTCAAATCCGCGCTGGCCGACGCATACAACTTCCACGCTTTCGAACGGATCCGCGTGTTCGACGATGGCAGTACGCGGTCCAACAACGGCAGCAGACGCTCCCGTGAAGCAATCCGGGGCAGCAGTTCCAGCATCCGTTCCGCGCGCCCATTGTCCGGTGGCGGTTCCCCTTGCAATTCCAGCGCGCATCGTTCCGGAATGCGTTGTCCTTCCGCCATCAGCAGCATCGCCAGCTTCGCGGCTTCATCGATCGAATACATCCCCGGATCAGTAACTTCCGCGAAGGAAGTCGTGTGGATAGACATGCTCCTACTCCCTATACCTCTCTTCGTCCCTTTCCCTGCAACTTTTAACAAAACTGTTCAAAGGCTCTGTTAACCTTGCAGATTGCATGACTGATCCCATCTGGACTTGGTTTTTCCTTTCCGCGTCCGCCGTCGCCGCAGGTGTCGTCAACGCGGCCGCCGGCGGAGGAACGCTGCTCACATTCCCCAGCCTCCTCGCCATCCTCAATCCTGTAAGTGCGAACGCCACCAGCACTTTCGCGCTCTTTCCCGGATCCCTCGCCTCCGGTCTTGGATACCGCAAGGAGCTTTCCCTCTGCCGTCCCCACCTCATTCGCCTCCTGCCGCCCAGTCTCGCCGGTGGCCTGATCGGATCGCTACTGGTCACCCGTCTGCCCGAACGTGTCTTCGCCTCGGCCGTCCCCTGGCTGCTCATCGCCGCCTCGGTTTTGCTGCTCCTCCAACGTCCCATCGCCCGCTTCTTCGGTACCCAGCCGCACACCGCCCCCACCCCAGCCACCGTCGCGGCCATCGTCTTCTTTCAATTCCTCGTGGGCATTTATGGCGGTTACTTCGGCGCCGGCATTGGCATACTCATGCTCAGCTCACTCGCCTTCATGGGCATCCCCGGCATTCACCAAATGAATGCCGTCAAGAGCATACTTGCCGCCGGGATGAACGCCATCAGCATCGTGATTTTCATCCTCTCCGGCGCCATCGTCTGGAAATATGCGCTCATCATGGGCCTCGCCGGCACCATTGGCGGCTATGCCGGCGCGCGCGTCGCCCGCCGCATGAAACCGGACTACATCCGCGCGTTCGTCGTCTGTATCGGATTCGCCGTCGCGCTCTATTCCTGGTTCGGAAGGAAGTGAACCCGCCTCTTTCCATCGAACTTCCGCCGCCTCACTTGCGGTACTGGCTGTACGCCAAATCGCGGTCCTTCTGCTTCCCATGACAATCGAAGCAAGCCGTTTTTCCGGCCGCGTTCAAATTCGGCGCGCGATCGGAACTCACGCCGCTGCTCTCGTTGATCTCCAAAAGATCGTCCACCAAAACCGCCCTATCGGGGAACTTGCCGCTCCGCTACCCCTCCATGGCTTTCTCGTTCCCCTAGACGTGGTGCATTCCGCCCTTAGTCGCAAATCGGGGGTTCTCCTTGCCGATCACCGAGCTTTTGACGTGTGTCCATGTTCGATATCATCTTTGCCTTCCTTCCCTGTCCTGGAATTTATCGCGGCACACCCGCGTTCCGGCGCGGCCATTGGGTAAACTCTTTTTGTAGCGGCTCGCGAGAAATCCAGCCCAATCCCATGAAATTTATCGATTCAGACACAACTTTTCCCATCAGTTCCGCGGTCGTCCACAGCGGCAATGTGTTCGAAGCAGTCGTCACCGGCATCCCTGACGGCGCTCCGCGGCCCGTCGAAGGCGGCGCGGGAGCGGAGATGCGCGAAGCCTTCCGCCAGTTAGACTTGCTCCTCGCCGAGGCCGGCCTGGATCGCTATTCCATCTGCACCGCGCGCCTCTATTTGCAGGATCTCCGCGGCGAAATCGCCGCCGTCAACGTCGTCTGGAAAGAGTATTTCGGCGACCATCCTGTCTGCCGCCGCGCCTATGGGGTGGAGTTGCAAGCCGGAATGCGGCTTGAGGCCGCGTTTACCGCCGAAGTCCCCTAACCCTGTGCCGGATACTCGATCTCCGGCTTCAACTCGCCCTTCTCCAAATGGCGGATCATCGTCGCATACTCCGCCGCATGCCGGTCGTGCGTCACCAGGATAATCGTCTTGCCAAAGTCCTTGTTCAGCTTCTGCAACATCGACATAACGTCCTTCGCCGACTGCGAATCCAGATTTCCCGTCGGCTCGTCGGCCAGCAGAATATCGGGGTCGGTAGCAATGGCCCGCGCGATCGCCACGCGCTGCTCCTGTCCGCCCGATAACTGCCGCGGAAAGTGCGTCAGCCGGTCCTCCAGCCCCACCAGTTTCAATGCCGTCTCCGCCTGCCGCATCCGCTCGCTTGATTTCAATGACGTCAGTTTCAACGGCAACTCCACATTCTCAACTGCCGTCAATACCGGTATCAAATTGAACTGCTGAAAGATAAACCCGATGTGACGATTCCGCCAACGCGCCAACTCCGCGTCGCTCATCGCCGACAAATCCTCGCCCAGCACCGCTATCTTCCCTGACGTCGCCCGGTCCATGGCCGCGATCAAATGCATCAGTGTGGACTTGCCCGAGCCCGACGGCCCCATCAACGCCACGAACTCGCCCTTGTTAATCTCGATATCGCAGTTATCCAGCGCTCGTACTTCAAACTCCTCGCGCTTATAAATTTTGGATAACTTCTTCGCCTCGATCACCACTTCGCTCATGATTTTGTCCTCACCGCGTCGCCCGTCTTTAAATCTGCCGGCGGATCCAGAATCAGGACCTCCCCGCCGCTCAAGCCTTCCACTTTCAAGCCCGCTGAATTCTCGCCCTTCGGCCGTATAATCCGCTTCTGCGCCTTGCCCCGGTCAACAATCCACACCGCTCCGCCCTTCGCGGCCGACTTCGGAATCACCACCAGCGGCAGCGCCGAATTCGTCGCCGTCTCTTTTTTCTGATCATCCTGAAACTGCACCGTCGCGTTCATCTCCGGCCGCAAATAGTCATCCGGATCCCCAATCTTCACCTTCACCTGAACCGTCGCTTTCTGTCGATTGGCCTCCGGGGAAATCTCTGTAATTGACCCGTTGTACTTCTTGTCCGGATAAGCGTCGGTAAAGACAATCGCCTTTTGCCCGAAATGTAACTTGGCGAAGTCGGATTGATTGATATCCAACTCCACCTCAATATCATTCAAATCGGCCAGCGAAACCACGAAACCCTTCGCCCCGCCCACACCCGAAAAGCCGGTCGTGACGAACTCGCCTTTTTCCACATTTCGCTGCAGGATCGTGCCTTTTACCGGTGCGCGAATGATGGTATTGTTCATCTGCGTCTGCGCGAATTCCACTCGCCCCTGCGCTTCATGAATACTGCCCACAATCGCCGCAATCGCTTCCTTTCGCGGACCAAGCTTGGCCAGTTCCAAAGTCCGTTCCAGACTCTTCACCCGGTTCTCAAAACTATCCATCCGCGCCACCGCATCGTCCAGCGCCTGCTTCGACGAAACTCCGCCCGCCACTAACTGCCGCGTCCGCTCCAGGCTCACCGCCGCGTTCTTACGGTCCGCTTTGGCCTGCTCCAGGTCCGCCTGCGCTCGCTGAATCTCCTCCGGCCGTGACCCGTTCTTTGCCTCCGCCAAGCGCGCGTTCAAGGACTCCAATTGCCCAATCGCCGTATTCAGGCTCGCCCGATACTCCTCGTCCTCCAGCCGGACAACGACTTGCCCCTCACTCACGCGGTCGCCCTTATTCACCCCGATCCAGGAAACCCGGCCCACCACCTTTGAGGCGAGCGCAATCTTGTGCGCCGCCACGATATATCCCGTCGCGTCCAGAATACTGCCCGCCGCGCTCATCGGAGCGCCCGCCGCCGTGGGCGCCGGTACCGTCATCGTCGCCAACTCCCTCGGCGCGCTCATCTGCCTATACAGAAAGCTCGCCGCGCCCAGCAGCAAAAACAGCGCTACCCCCGCAATAATCCATTTCCCGGCCCAGGAACTCTTCTTCCCCGGCCGTTCCCGGTCAATCCGTAAACTCTTAAGTTCCGCGTCCATGCTCATCGTGTTTTAGATGTCTCTCAACGCATCGAGAATCTGTTTTCTTGCGGCCGACGCCGCCGGCAGCAAACCGCCCAGCGCGCCCATGAAAAGCGCAAACACCATGCCCGACATCATGATCTCCGGCGTAATCTTGAAGCTGAACGCGACCTCCGAAAACGTCGTCATACTGCCAATTCCTGTCGTGAATCCGTTCAGCGGCAGCACCAGCACGCAGCCAATCAATCCGCCGAGCGTGGCCAACACCATGCTCTCCAAAAGGAAACTCAGCAACACGCTAAACCGTGAAAAACCCAGCACTCGCAACGTGCCGATCTCTTTAGAACGGCGCGCTACCGCCGCGTACATCGTATTCATCGCCGCGAATGAACTTCCCACCGCCATCACGATCGCAATGAAAATCCCCAAAAACTGAATCGGCGCGGCCGAGCTCGATTGCTGCTCGTAATAATAGGTCTCCGTCATCGCGCCCAGCTTCAATCGTTGGTCCTCCTTCAAGCTCTTGATGAACGGTTCGACATTCGACACCGGATCCACCCGTACCAGCGCCGAACTCAACACATCGCACCGGTTGTCGTCCGAACACACCTGATCCAGGTCGCCCCAGATCTCGCTATTGGCCGCCGAGTCCCCGGCGTCAAAAACGCCAACAACCCGCCAAGCTCCCTTGCCGAATCGCAAATCCTTCCCCAACTGCGCCTCCGGATTCCGCTTCGCAACATTCTTCCCAACCGTCACTTCCCGCTTCCCAGCCTCGAACCAACGGCCAGCCGCCACCGTAATCGCCGGACGAAGCTTAAACCCGGGGTCCGGCTTCAGGCCGCGAATCGAGATGTTTATCCCCGCCTCGTAGTCGATGCTCTCCAGCAGCACCGTACTCACCATCTCCAGCGACGCCAATGGCTGCCCCGCTTCATCGCGCTTGATCCCCGGTCGCAGTTTCAAATCCTGGAATTGGGCCCGCGTAAAATTACTGCTGAGTTCTGACTCGGCGCTTTGCCGCATCACCAATACGTTTCCCGCCACCCCGGTATTCGAAAACGCACTCTTCAGGCCCGTCACCAGCGCCAGAATCGACAGCAGCACCGCCACCGTCAAACCGATTCCCAGCGCCGTCATCAGCGTCGTCGTCCGCCGGACCCACAGGTTGCGCAAGTTGTAACTGAAGGGAAGCTTCATGCGCGCTAGCCGGAATATCTCATCGCGTCCACAATGTTCGTCCGTGACGCCCCGAAGGCCGGCACGATCGCCGCTATTGTCCCCATCACCACCGCCGCTCCAATCACCGCCGCCCACATCCACGGCGCCAGTGACATGCCTTCCAGATTCGCAAAGCCCCCCGACGCCGTCGCCACTCCCCGGCAAAGTACCCACGCCACCACGCAACCGAACAGTCCGCCGAGCAGCGATATCACCGTAGCCTCGCCCAGAATCATCCCCATCACCTCGCCGTTCGTAAAGCCGAGTGTCTTCAAAATGCCCACCTCGCGTACTCGCTCCCGGACGCTCATCGCGATCGTATTCCCGCACACCAGCAAAATGGTAAACGTAATCGCCGCTGAGATCGCAAACAGATACAACTTCACATTCCCCAGGAAACTCACGAAACTCGCCGCGAAGGCGCTCTCCGTCTCCGTCTTCGTTTGCACCTGCGCGTTCCGGAACAGGCTGTCGATCTGTTGCGCTATCGCCGGTCCATCCTCCGTCGTTTGCGCCAGCATCAAATAAGTACCCGCAAAATCCCGCTGATCAGCCGGCAGACTCTTCCATAGGTAGTCGATGTTGAACCACATCACTTCTTCGTTCTTGTCTGCATCGAAGAGCCCGCGGACGTTAAACTCCAGATCGATTGGGAAGATGTCGCCCTTCAGCGTGATCCTATCGCCCACCTTGATATCGAACTTTGCCGCCAGATCCCGGCCCAGAACCGTTCCCGCCCGGTCGCCGATGAAGGCCTTCTTCTCTTCTTCGCTGATCTTGTAATCGGGGTAGAGCTTAAAAAGTTCGGCCGGCTCGCAGGCAAACCGCGCGAAGAAATTCTTGGGCTCTTTATACACGCCGCCGAACCACTGGTACGCCATGATGGCTTCCACGCCCGGCACCTGCCGGATCTTTGCTTCATAACTGATAGGCATGATCTGCGTCAGCGAAATGCGATTTCGCGTGACCAGCCGTCGCGATCCCACCGGGCTCGTATCCGGTGACAGAAACAACGCCACATAAATGGACAGCAACACTCCCAGCAGGCAGAATGATGCCGCGATACTCGCGATTGTCAATAAACTCCGCCGGCGGTTTCGCGTGGCGTTTTTCCAAATCAGAGATATAAATCGTCCCATCGTTCGCCCCTGCATCTGCCATGGTAACCCAGCCGGGCGCGAACGCGAGAACCCGAATGCTGGCCGCTAACGGCCCGCCGCCCCTGCCCGCTGCTTCTGATAACGCTCCCAAATCCGCGGCTCCACATGCTGCTGCAAATACGTCTCGTACTCTTTGATCAACGCCGGATCCGTCGGCCGCCCATAGATCTCCGTCGATTTATACTTGCCCTCATCGAACTTCTTCTTCGTCCACTCATCGTGAACGTGCGTGATCTCGGCTTCGTCGATAATGTCCTGGACCATGTGCGGCGGAATGAAATACACGCCCTCCCGGTCCCCCAGCACCACATCTCCCGGCACCACGGTCGCGTGTCCGATTCGCACCGGAACATTAATCCCCGTCACCATCACGTTGTTGATCGCCGCCGGCGTCCCGGTGCGAAAGTACCCGCCCATCCCCGTCGGAATGATCCCGTTCAAATCGCGGATCGCCCCATCGATCACAAATCCATTCCCCGTCGTCTTCCAAACATAGTACGCGAGGTTGTCTCCTACAACGCCCCCCGCATTCGCATTGCCGAACGCATCCACCACAAACACATCGCCCTTCTGCAGCATATCGATCGCCGTCTGGTGCGAAAGCCGCGCCCCGTTATGCCCCGCCCGCCACTTCTCCTGATCCACCTCGGCCACATCCGGCCGCGAAGGCATCAGTTGTAATGTCATCGCCCGGCCCACCAGGTTCTTCGACGGGTTCACGATCTGAAAGCCATCCACATACTGGTTCGGATAACCCTTGCGGACAATCGACAGAACCTCCTCGGCCGACATCGCGCGCAGTTTCTCCAGCAATGCGTCCGGCACCTTTGGACGTCCATCCGGGAATCGTTCGAACGGGTTCAGCTTCGTGTACTGCAGCAACTGCTCCTTGGAGAGCGAGTTGACCTGCGCGATAGCGGCAAACGCGGTGATTGCGAACAGTGCAAGTTTCATCTGCCCTATAGTATTAAAGCCTGCGCGACGGCGCGAGCGATCGCCGCCGCCCCCGGCGTGTCGCCGTGCACGCAAATGGTCTGGATTCTGCCTGAACTCGCAAACCGCACCGCCTGCGCCGCTGCCTCCCCCGGGTCGACAATCAACGCCCGCGCTTCGCTGCGCGCCACCAGTGTGCCGTCGGCGTTGTATCTTCTGTCGGCAAACGCCTCGGCCGCAACGGCAAACCCTTCTTCCGCAAACGCCTCTAACATCACCGAACCAGCCAAGCCCACCAGCGTAACCTCCTTCGAAAACCGCGCCGTTCCCAAAGCAATCGCTCGCGCCAGCGCCGGATCCTTCGCCGCCTGATTATAAAGCGCCCCGTGCGGCTTCACATGCCGAATGTCATCGGTGAATTCGGCCAGCCTCTGGATCTGCTCAAAAACCATCTGAACCACGGCGTCCAATGGCATACTCATCGCCAGCCGGCCGAAATTGGCGGGATCCGGATACCCCGGATGCGCCCCAATCGCCAGCCGATGCCGCCCCGCCTGTTCAATCGAAACCCGCATCGTCGCCGCTGTCCCCGCATGACCGCCGCAAGCAATATTAACCGCGGTCAAATACGGCATCAGCGCCTCCTGCGTGCCGTCCGTAATGTCCTCGGCGATCTCGCCAATATCCGCGTTGATCTGGACTACAAACGGCAAATCAACTCCTCCTGGCGCCGCAGCGCCGCCAACGCCTCATCATTAGTCACCAATTGGAACCGGATCCGGTCCCGCGGCCGCAACTGCGCCGTACTCGGAATATCCGCTGTGATCACATTGGCGATCTTCGGATAACCGCCCGTCGTCTGCTGATCCACGAAGAGGATAATGGGCTGCCCGCTGGCCGGGATCTGGATGGCCCCCAGCGGAACGCCCTCAGTGATCATCTGTCCATGCTGAGGGCAGGGAATTGCCGGCCCTTCCAGCCGCAATCCCATTCGATTGGAATCGGTCGAAACCATGTACTCGCTCTCATAAAAGACGCGCTCCCCGAACTGCCTCGCTTGTGGTCCGCGGGTAACTCGCAGGGACGCGCGGTAAGTTGTCAACTCGCCCGGGACTCCGCGTCCACTTAGCTGATTCGCCGCCATGCCAATAGACAAAACGTCCCCCTTCTTAACCGGCCCGCCCCCCAAGCCGCTAAGCACATGCGTCGAAGCGCTTCCGCCCACCAGCGGCACATCGATCCCGCCGCGAACGCAAAGATAACAACGCGCCCCACTCTCCAGCGGCCCCACACGAACCGTACCCCCCGCCCTCACATCAATCACCTCATAAGCCGCCAAACCCTCCGGCCGTCCCCCTGTCAGCGCGATCCGCGCCCCCACTGGGAACGCAAATGTCCCCCCCAGCAACGTCATCTCCAGTGCCGCCGCATTGTCCCGATTGCCCAGCAACCGGTTCCCAATACGCAGCGCCAACGGGTCCGCCGCCCCCGCGCGCGACACCCCCTGAACGCCATACCCCGGCCGCCCCAGATCCTGCACCGTGGTAAAAATGCCCGGCGATTGAACCAAAATCGTCATACCGGAATGAACCGAACAAGATCCCCGGGCTGCAACAGACTCATCGGCGTGTTGACGGCATTGAACAACTCCACCGTAGTCCGGCCAATCAGTTGCCATCCCCCGGGAGTTGACAGCGGGTAGACACCGGTCTGGTCGCCCGCAATGCCCAAACTCCCGGCCGGGACCACTTTCCGCGGCGTAGCGAGCCGCGGTGTGTGCAGGGCCGCCGGTAATCCCGACAAGTAAGCAAACCCTGGAACAAATCCAAGAAACGCAACCCTGTACTCCGCCCCCGCGTGCAGCGCAATCACGTTCTCAGCCGGCATACCGTGCAGCCGCGCGACTACTTCCAAATCCGGACCGTCGTAGTGAATCGGAATTTCATGACGGCTGTGCGGCGCCGCCATGGATGAAGTAGCCTCCTCCGCCAGCAACTGCACCGCCTCATGCGTCGTCACCAGCGGATCGAACACAATCAAAGTCGATTGGTAAGCCGGATGCAGATTGACCACACCCGGAATCCGCGCCAGCGCCTCCAGATTCGTATCGCCCGGCGCCCGGTCGAGAAACAGCGATTGATCGCTCGCGTATCGGAACATCGATCCATAGTACGCCGGTTTATGGCATCCAGATCGCGTTCTCAATCCAGCCCGTATCGTTGCCCTCGTTGTCCTGCGCCCACACATACAGCCACTGCTTCCGCGTCGCGCCGGCCCCCTGCCTGCTGATGCCGAGCCGGATCGTCAAGTCTGTCCCAGCCACCGCAACCAGCGCCGACGTCGCTCCATGGATCGTACACTGACCATTTTGCAGCGTCGCGTTCGTTCCCGGTGTAAGTGGCCCTATCAGCGCGCTAAGCGCGTCGTTATAGAGGAAAATCCGATTCGACCCGCGGTCATAGAAGCCGTGACACGTATTCTGCGGAATGCCGGTATTGTCATTCACCAGGAAATACAGCCGGGACAAGTTCGTGGCGCCATTGGCATCGCGACCCGTGACCGTAAATACCTGAGGGGAACCCGATACAGGGAGCGGTAGCGTCCCGGAGGCCACAATCGGAGTCCGATTCGCATCCGGCGGATACCACGTCCCGGTCTTCACCCAGCCATTCGAAGTATCGGCGAAGGCATACACGTTCTGGGTAACCGTGGAGAAACTTCCTTTCAGGGCGAGGGTGAACGTAAATACCAAATCCGTCGCTCCAGCGGCAGCTACGCCGGAACCGGCACTGTAGACAATACATTGGCTATTTTCGACCGTGCCCGTTTGCCCCGCCACAACAGAATTTGGTGCCCCTAGATTGTCCGTGTAGAGACCAACCCGATTAGACGCGAGCTCGTAGTAGCCATGGCACGAATTGGCCTCGGGCGTTCCCTTCGCATGGATAAGGAAGTAGGCGCGAGCGAGGCTGTTCGGCGCTTGCGGCCGCCGGACGGTGAACGCAAATGTCTGCGGCGAACCGGCCGCGGCCACTGGTGTGCCGGAGATAACCGTCCACGCCGAAACACTAGCGATTGGCGTGGTCGTACCCGTCTGCACCCAGCCGGTATCGTTGGCCGAGTAGTCCCTCACCCAAAGGTAAACCTTTTGCGGCGCAACGGAGTATTGCCGTGTGAATCCGACTCCCAGTGACAGCGTCAACTCCGTGCCCGAAGCATCGACCAATGCCGAACTGGGTCCGTCGATACTGCACCATCCGGGTCGCGGCCCGTAAACGTAAACGCCTGGGGAGACCCCACCGGGTTCGCCGGCCCCCCTGGAATGGCCGTGGGCGGCTGTGAAGTCGCGTTCGGAGTCCATGTCCCCGTCAGCGTCCAGCCGGAACTGGTTCCCAGGGTGTTGGTCGCTAGAAAGTAGACATTGTGGTTGGCGTTGGCAAAGCTTCCCAAGCGAGTGAACGGAATATTTACGGTGAAATCGGTTCCGCCGGCGGACTCCACATACATAAAGGCGCCATTCACTTCACACTGGCTATTTCTAAGCGCCGGGCCGATATTCGGCAGGCTTGGACCTGATACCGCCGTCAACGCATCATTGAACAGAAAGACGCTGTTGCTGGCCCGGTCGTAGAACCCGTGGCACGAGTTCTGCGGCACTGTGGGTGTCGAGTTAAATAAAAAGTAGATCCGCGAAATATCGGTGAAGCCGCTTGGGTTCCTGGCGGTTATCTTAAACGTTTGTGACGTCCCCGACGCATTCACCGGTACCGCCGAAATGATCGCTGGCGGCGGGTTGCCTCCAGCGGTCGCCCACGTCGTCGTCTTTACCCAGCCTGTTCCAGTCGCCGCCGAGTCCTGCACCCAGAAATAGACGTCTCGCGAGACGTTTGAAAAGGGCGCCTTCAGCGTGAGGTTCAGCGTCAACGACAAATCGGTTCCGCTGGCCGATGCCGTGGAAGCTGCGCCGTGGACGATACACTGGCTGTTCTGCGCAATACTCCCGACACCCGGTGTTAATGGGCCGAGCAGCGCGCCCAGCGCGTCATCGTAAAGGAAAAACGCGTTGAGTGCCCGGTCATAGAATCCGTGGCACGTATTGGTTGGAATCGTCGGCGTGGTATTTACCAGGAAGTAAACCCGGTAGATATCGGCGTAGCCGTTGGAGTCGCGGGCCGTTACCGAGAAGGATTGCGGCGATCCGAGAACCGTGGCCGGCGCGTTGGATAAGAGGGTCGGCGCCTGTTGCGGCGGGGGAGTATTGGAACCTAGCAGAACTGTGACGGTGTTATTCCCCCTGTTCGTCATCGCGACATCAACGCGGCCATCGCTATTGAAGTCGGCAACGGCGAGTTGATCGCCGCCGGTCGGGCTTAAGGGGCCAGCCGTAAATCCGCCTGTCCCGTTGCCAAGTAGAAGCGCTAGTCCATTGGTCCCGGCGATGGCGATATCGAACTTCCCGTCCCCATTGAAGTCCAGTGTGGCGAGTGCCGTCGGCGATACGCCAACAGCGAACGAATTGCCCGGAGCCGTAGCGAAGAGACCGGCCCCATTCGAAAAGTACACAGAGATTGAGTTAGGTGTCGACGTGGTCGTGGCGATGTCGTTCAAGCCATCGCCGTTGAAGTCCGCGACGGCGGTAACGACGGGGACCGCCACCGTAAAGGTCCCGGCGTTAAAGTGTCCCGTTCCCAATCCGTAGTAAACAATCCCTCCCTCCGCCAGCGCATCCTCATGCCCGTCGGCGTTGAAGTCGGCCAAGGTATGAATGGTCCCGGGCGTAAAGGTTCCCTGAAGCGCTGGTGGGCTTGTGAAATTCCCCAGTCCGTCGCCGAGACGCACCTGCCCATCGACGATATCGGGTATGCCATCTTCGTTCATGTCGGCGATAGCCACGCCTTTGTCGGTACCTCCGCTCCACCCGTTTGTAGCGGGCGCGAATGATCCGTTGCCATTCCCGAAATAAATAAATCCTCCGTTAAAGATCCCCACTGCCAGATCGGTGATTCCATCCCGGTTAAAATCCGCCGCGCCAAGAGACTTCGGCTGAGTCCCTACCAGGAAGGAACTCCCTGGCGCTGGCGTGAAGGTGCCCGCGCCATCGCCCAACAGGACCGAAATGTAGTTCGAGCCCCGATTGGCGACCGCCAGATCGGTTTTCCCGTCTCCGTTGAAGTCCGCGCTGACGATGGAGAACGGATTTGTAAGCACGGCGACCGGGCTATTGCCGGCAGGCGTGAATGTTGACGAAGAGACCGTCGTAACCGAAATGTGAACCAGTCCGGATTCGCTTTTGCTCGTATTGAAATCGCCCGAATAGAGCGCTCGAAGTTTATGACTTCCCGTAGGCAATAGCCTCGTAGACAGAGTCGCGAACCCGTTGTTCACGATCGAACTTCCAAGCATCTTCGTGTCCTGGTAAAAAGTCACGAAACCCGTTACTGAGGAGGGTGACACGTTGGCCGTGAGTGTTATTGGTTGGCCGAGGACCGCCTGTGGCCCGGAACTCGCCGATAGGGCAACGGTGGAAATGCCGAGGCCGGAAAACAGCCTCAGATCGTTTTTACCGATGTCGGCGGCAATCAGATCCGTCCGTCCGTCCCCGTCAAAGTCACCCGTCGCCAGGGCCCTCGGATTGTTTCCCCCGATAAAGGGGCTTCCGGCAGCGGCGGAGAATGCCCCGGTTCCCGTTCCGTAAAGCAAAGTCAGCCATGGGGATAGGTGGCGGAGCCACACGAGCCGGTGGCATTCGTCAATGCGATATCCGGCTTTCCGTCCCCGTTATAGTCCGCGACTGCCGCGGAAAGCCAGTCCACACAGCGGCCGCCGAGCGCGATCGGACTTCCCGGCGCAATAGTGAATCCGGCCGTGCCGTTCCCCAGAAAGATAGTTAGGAAACTATCCGTAAAATTGGTTGATCCAAAGACC
>Ga0105048_10001357_pt1 | contig 39734 bp, 29 predicted proteins | sample MAT05_FD_78382 | JGI IMG/M metagenome (GOLD analysis project Ga0105048, IMG submission 78382) | Freshwater microbial communities from Lake Fryxell liftoff mats and glacier meltwater in Antarctica - MAT-05 | ecosystem: Environmental > Aquatic > Freshwater > Ice > Liftoff microbial mat | place... | reverse complement strand
GGTTGTTGGTTGTTGGTCGTTGGTCGTTAGTCGTTAGTCGTTGGTCGTTGGTTGTTAGTCGTTGGTTGTTGGTCGTTGGTCGTTAGTCGTTAGTCGTTAGTCGTTGGTCGTTGGTTGTTGGTTGTTTCCTTTATTCTAATAAACTAATGCTCCTATATCTGAACAGTATTTATTTTTTTACCACGGAGTCACAGAGTTCATGGAGGTTCTTGGAGGCTAACGCAAAGATTCTGCTTGCGGCTTGAGGCTTGCGGCTTGAAGCTTGAAGCTTGCGACTATTTCTCTCGCACCAAATACAATCCCACAAAAGTCAAGAGTCCATTCACTACCAACAACTCATAGCCGAACTTAAAACCGTTTAAAAGATAGGGCGCATTTTCGGCGAGGATATAGGAAATACAAGGAGCAAGAATACAAACTATCGGCACCCAACTTTCTTTTAACTTTGATTTCATCAATACACCGAAAGCAAATAAACCTAATAAAGGTCCATAGGTATATCCTGCTAATTTTAGAATTAAATCGATGATGGAGCGGTTGTCGATCCAATGGAAGACTAAGACGCAAAGCAAAAAAACTACAGCGAAGCTGAGATGAACTTTTCTGCGAATGCTTACTCTTTTTTCCTCTGTTAATTCTTTGTTGCGTTGAATGCCGATGATGTCTAAACACATGCTGGATGTTAAAGCTGTGATGGCACCATCTGCAGAAGGAAATAAGGCAGAGATAAGTCCGATGATAAATATTAATCCCATCACCGGTGGAAAATATTGCATGGCCAAAGTGGGAAATAAATCATCACCGCTTAATCCTAAATTGTAATGAGAACTATAGAGGTATAAAACACCTCCTAAAAACAAAAACAAGAAATTGACAAAGATTAAAATGATGCTGAGTGTGACAACATTTTTCTGTGAATCTTTTAAAGTACGTACCGAAATATTTTTCTGCATCATCTCCTGATCGAGACCGGTCATGGTGAGGGCAATGAAAGCGCCGCCGAGTAAATGTTTGATGTAATGCGCCGGGGAATTGATGTCTGTGATAAGAAATTTATTGTAACCTAAATCGGCCATTTGTGACCAAGCTTGTGTGAATGATAAATCCAAATGTTGCAAAATATAAATCACACAGGCGATGAGTCCGCCTAACATGAATGTGGTTTGCAAAGTATCGGTCCATACAATAGTTTTTACACCGCCTTTAAATGTATAAGCGAGAATCAATAATAAAATGGCGATGGATGTAACTACGAAAGGAATGTTCCATTGATTCAAAACCAATTCTTGTAAAACTCGAATCACTAAATAAAGTCGGGCTGTGGCGCCGATGGTTCGTGAAACTAAAAACAAAAGCGCTCCGGATTTATAAGATGTTTTTCCAAATCGTTGTTCAAGGTAATGGTAGATGGAAGTCAATTGAAGTCGATAATATAGCGGTAATAAAATAAAAGCAACACCCATGTATCCGATAAAATATCCGAAAACAACCATCAAATAAGACATGCCCGAAGCGGCTACGGTGCCGGGAACGGAAACAAAAGTTACACCCGATAGGGAGGTACCAATCATTCCAAAAGCCACAATATACCAGGGCGATGACTTATTTCCAAGGAAGAAAGCTTCATTTCCTGCACCACGGGAAGTGTACCAGGAAATCCACAATAGAATCAGGAAGTAAGCGACAATGAGGGCGATAATGAGGGCTGGTGACATAATTATTCGGTTCCTGCAAAGTAAATTGTATAATCCTTGCAGATTAAAGTCCGTTTCAGTTTTTTTGAACACCGAGTATTCATAAATTTGTACAAATTATAAAAATTGCAAATCCCCTCTAAAATACTCGATGAGGCCATTGAAGCTTTTTCTCAGCTTCCCGGCATCGGACAAAAAAGTGCCTTGCGCATGGTGCTTCATCTTTTAAAAACATCTCCAGAAAACGTAAATAATTTTGGCGAAGTCCTCATACGATTGCGCAAAGAATTACGTTATTGCCAGAATTGTCATAACATCACCGCACATGATTTGTGTACTATTTGCGCAGATTCTAATCGTGATCACCTCACCGTTTGTGTGGTCGAAGATATTAGAGATGTGATCGCGATTGAAAATACTTCTTCGTACAAAGGTTTATATCATGTATTGGGCGGATTAATATCTCCGATGGATGGCATCGGTCCATCACAACTCAACATCGAAAGTTTATGTGAGAAGATTGGCAAGGGAGAAGTGAACGAAGTAATTTCAGCTTTAAGTACCACGATGGAAGGAGATACCACTTTATTTTATTTGTACAAAAAATTAAAACCATATTCTGTAAAGATGAGCACACTTGCTCGCGGTGTTGCTATCGGCGGTGCATTAGAATATGCCGATGAAGTGACGCTGGGCAGATCCATCATCAATCGCATCCCTTACGACAACCATCTCGTAAAATAGTTCCAGAATTTTAGCCGGATGAAGCTCAGCATTATCATTGTCAATTACAACGTAAGATATTTTTTGCAACAATGTTTGCAATCGCTGCAGCCTGCCTGTAAAAATATTTCCTGCGAAATTTTTGTGGTCGATAATAATTCATCGGATGGAAGTGTGGAGATGGTACAGGAATTATTTCCGAATGTACTTTGCATTGCGAATAAAGAAAATTTAGGATTTTCAAAAGCTAACAACCAGGGCATCCGAAAAGCACAGGGAGAATTTATTCTCTTGTTGAATCCGGATACCGTAGTAGAAGAAGCCACACTCGAAAAAGTTTGTGCTTTCATGGATGCGCATCCAAAAGCGGGAGGATTGGGCGTACACATGATTGACGGCAAAGGAAATTTCTTGCCTGAATCGAAACGCGGATTGCCGACTCCGGCCGTTGCCTTTTATAAAATATTCGGACTCTCCTCGCTCTTTCCAAAATCGAAAACATTCGGTAAATATCATTTAGGTTATCTTGATAAATCTGAAACGCATGAAGTAGATGTTTTATCGGGAGCATTTATGTTGATGCGAAAAACGACACTCGACAAAACAGGATTACTGGACGAAGATTTTTTCATGTACGGCGAAGACATCGATTTAAGTTACCGCATTACTAAAGCCGGATACAAGAATTATTATTTCGCCGATACAAGCATCATTCATTACAAAGGCGAGAGTACCAAAAAAAGCAGTGTGAATTACGTTTTCGTTTTTTACAAAGCGATGGTCATCTTTGCAAAAAAACATTTCGCGCCGGGTGGAGCTGCGTTGTTTGCATTCCTCATCAACATGGCGATTTGGTTGAGAGCGGGAATTTCCATTGTACATCGCTTTGCTTCGCGCTTGTGGTTACCACTGGTAGATGGAAGTATGATTTACCTCGGAATGGTGGCCATCAAAAATTATTGGTCTATCAATGCACAGGTGGCGAAGTATCCGCCTTTTTTTATGGACGTGGTAGTACCAATTTATATTTTAGTTTGGATCCTCAGCGCCTATCTCAACGGCGGTTACGATACACCGGTACGCATATCGCGCATGATACGCGGATTGCTTATCGGCACAGTAATCATTTTAGTGGGTTACGCCTTATTGCCTGAACATTTACGTTTCTCTAGAGCACTCATCCTCTTCGGAACCGCCTGGGCTAGTTTATACATCGCTACTTCACGCATCGCATTACATTTCGCCGGTTGGAAAAAATACCGCTTTGCAGATAGCATCAAGAAAAGACTCATCATTGTTGGAGATGCGGAAGAAAGTCAGCGCGTTTTATCGCTCATCATGCTCAGTGGAAGTAATACCAATTTCATTGGCTACGCCGCCGAAAAAACCGATCAAGAAAAGGAGCATCCACTCCACTCGCATTATTTAGGACATCCGGAAACTTTAGTCGACCTGATCTCCATTTACGAAATCAACGAAATTATTTTCTGCGGAAAAAATCATTCCTCCTCCGACATCATCGCCTCCATGTTACGCATCGGCAACGATCATGTAGAAATAAAAATCGCACCTCCCGAAAGTTTATTCATCATCGGCAGCAATTCGACGCATGAAAACGGCGATTTATATTTCGTCGATGTGCCCTCCATCAACAATCCTGTCAACCGACGCAACAAAAGGATTTTTGATATTTGTATGAGTCTAGGCATTTTGATTCTTTCACCAATTTTATTTCTTTTCATAAACAACAAAACAAATTTCTTCAAAAATATTTTCATGGTGCTCTTCGGAAAAATTTCATGGGTAGGGCGTGATCAACAGAAGGATAAAATTTTCAAAGGGCTAAAGGTGGGAGTACTTAGTCCTGCCATGCTCAGTGAAAAGAATAGGGATGATGGAGCGACTCGCGAGCGATTGAATGCGTTGTATGCAAAGGATTTTAAGTTGTATAATGACTTGAAATTAGTTTTATCTAATATAAAATTGTTGGGCAGGTAATTTTTTTGATGCTAGATGCTGGAAAATGATGCTGGGAAAGGATGCTAGATTCTCGATTCTCGATTCTAGAAGTGGATGGGAGAAAAAATATTTAATAGCATAGAATACTTTGAGTTCTCACAGCCGCAAAGCAATATTAATTGGAGGAAATTAGTACTTTGAGGGACTTCTCGCATCCAGCATCGAGAATCTAGCATCTGTTTACAGCATCGAGTATTAAAAAAAATTATTTAGCTCCAAACCCTCGCAAGCGCAAAGCCGTCAACACCTGCTTTGTCTCCGCTGGGAAATCGCCTTTCTGCATCCAATCGAAATAGCTGGGTTCTTTTTCGAAGACGTCTTTTACCGTGCGGCCTTTGTGTTTGCCGAAGTTGAAGACCTCTTCTTTTTTTTCGTTGTAGACGATGCGTCCTGCTAAGTCCACGTTTTTGTTCATGCTAGTGAAGGCATGTAAAGCATCGATGTCTTTGTCGAGTTGTGGGTAGCGCTCGAGTTGTGCTATGAAAACTTCAAAGGTGGCGATGATGTCGGCTTCGGCGCTGTGTGCATTCACAATTTCTTTGTTGCAGTAAAATTTGTAGGCGGCAGATAAAGTACGTTGCTCCATCTTATGAAAAATATTTTGCACATCAATCATGCGGCGGCCTTTCATGTCGAAATTAAAATCAACGCGCAGAAATTCATCGACCAATAAGGGCACATCAAATTTATTGGAATTGTATCCTGCTAAATCGGCATTGCCAATGAACTGACTGATCTCGAGCGCGAGTGTTTTGAAATTAGGTTCGCTGGCAATGTCTTTGTCGTAAATGCCATGCACTTTGGATGCACCATCTGGAATGTGCATCTCCGGATTGACGCGGCGCGTGTACATACTGCGCGAGCCATCAGGCATCATTTTCAAAATGGAAATTTCTACAATTCGATCCGATCCTACGGTGACGCCCGTTGTTTCTAAATCAAAAAAAGCCAATGGACGAAGTAAGGTAAGCATATTATTTTTTGTTAAAATGTTTTTACGGGAAAACTAAATCTACATCGGCGCGCGCTTGTCCGACTTCAATATGTAAGTTGGACTCTATCCTGCCTGCCTTCGGATGTTTTAAGAGTATTTTATAATCGCCAGGAGGTAATGCAAGATCAAAGCGACCTGTTGCTTCGTTGGCTTCCATTTCGACCAACTGAACGCCGGATATGGAGTCGGTGACTGATACCAAGGCACCTTTAGCTGCAGAACCAATGTTGGTGATGCCTCTGCCTTTCACCCAACACATTGGAGTATTAACGATGGATTTTTCAAGATGGATTTTATACAAATCATAATCTCCCAATCCACTGTCGCGCACGGCCGATAGAAATCCGGTTTTTCCGTCGCAGGATAATGCTAAATTATAATCGTCGTAAACACTATTGATGGGATAACCTAAATTTTCGGGAGCACCAAAGCCTTCGCTCGGATTCACCCTATACGATTTAAAAATATCGAGTCCGCCCATGCTGCCATGCGCTGTTGAGCTGAAGAATAAAGTTTTTCCATCGACCCACATCACAGGATTGTCTTCGTCGCCATCGGTATTGATGGGTCCTTGCAATTTTTCGGGCTTCGACCAATTGGTACTTGATGATCGTGTGCAGACGTAAATATCCTTTCCTGTTTTTCCATCTACCGCTTCAGCAGAAAAATACAAAGTCATTCCATCCGGACTCATCGATGCACCGGTCTCTAGTACTTTTGTTTTGAAATCGGGAGCGAGTAAATTCGGCTTCTCCCATGATTTTCCTTTTGCTTCTGCAAAATAAATATCGCCGTTCGCTTCCGGACCTTCTCTGTAAATTAACATTTGATCACCGGCTGCATTCAGAAATAAAGTTTCTTCGTAAAATTCTGTATTCAAATTGATGCCGGCATTTTTCGATTTTGCAATGGCAGAATCAGTCTGTGTGAAATAATAAACATCAGAGGGTGATTCACCAAAATCATCCATGAGTCCGCCCATGGTTCCTTTTCTTTTTGATGAAAAATAAATCACCGTATCCGCGGCGCCCATGATGGGACGATAGTCCGCTTGAGTGGAATTGATCGATTTTCCTAAACTCTCGAAGCGAATAGCTACTGGCGTTTCCACTAATTTTTTCGCTGCATGACTCCATTCTACCCATTGCTCGAATTTCATTTTGGCATCTACTTTTCCACCTTTCTCCAAACGAAATGCTTCAAATGTTTCAATGGCTTTATCATACATTTCCGCGTAATGATATGCTTTTCCTAAATCGAATAGAACATCTTTCGGTTTATCTTTTGTATTCGCATTGCTGGCGAATTCTAAAAATGGAATTGCTTTTTTCTTCGCGATGTTGGTGTTGAGATAACACATCCCCAACTTATAATTGAATTCAGCATTGCCGGGTTCAGTAATAACCAAGCGATCGTAAATTTTTAACGCAGGCTGATAATTGTAAGCTTTGTAATATCCTTCTGCATCTTTTTTCGCCAATTTAAATTCATCAGCAGAATAAGGTTTAATAGCAGGTTGTTTCTTTTGTGCGTTGGCCGTTGTGAATGCAAACAGCAAAACGAGCATATAAATTAAATTTTTCATAGCGGAAGATTCTAGTACAAAGTAAATCATTATTCATAATTACAATGAAAAATCTCATGAATTTTATTCACAGTTTCTGCCCTTCCAGGAGTTCCTCATAAAAGGGCGTGAAAGCATTGAAAACACTGTGAATAAGGGATAAACGACCGACATCAATAACATCTGCATCCATGAAAACTTTTTCCCTGTGAAATCCATCCATGTTCTTAGGAGCATGTATTCCGCCAAAAAACGCATTCCAAAAATCAGAATAATAAATTGCAAAGAGTGCATCTGCAAGAAAAATAAAATCAATAAATATGTAAAAGAAAGTGATGCTCCAAATACAATTACTCCAATTAAATGAATATAACCTATCGGATAATGTTTCATTTTTCCGTTCCAGCGTAAACGTTGTTTCAAAATGGCATCCCAAGAATTCACAGCTTCGGTTTCTACCATCGCATCTTTTTGCACACACGGAATTACTTTTAAAGAAGCATTTTTATGCATAGACAACATCAAAAAAGTATCGTCGCCTGAAGCAATATGTTCGTTCTTCGAATAGCCTTGCACTTCTTCCCATGCCGATTTTTTGAATGCTAAACTTGCTCCGCTATTCAGCAAAGGATAAGAAACATGTAAAGATCCCGCTCCTGAAATTTGCAATATTCCGGTTTCCATTGCTTGGAAATTTTGCAGAAAACTCGCATCTGATTTCACATGCACTGTACCGCAAACCATATCTGCATTTTCATTCTGACCTTTTGAAATTAAGGTGCGAATCCAATCACGTGTAATTTTACAGTCGGCATCGCTGGTAATGATCCATTCTGCTTCACAAATTTCAATTCCTTTTTTCAACGCTGCTTTTTTTCCTTTTCCTTCTGATGGATGTAAGGTATAAAAAGTCAAATTTTTTCCTCCGAAATTTTCTAATAGGTTCAGCGTATTATCGTCACTGTGGTCGTCGATGAAAATCCATTGTAATTTATTTTCGGGATAATTTTGTTTTTCGATTTGCTCGAGAAAAGTTAGAATGTTTTTCGCTTCGTTTCTTAGCGGAACAATCACTGCTACTGTTGGAAGTTTATCATCTCCCATCAAAATAAAATTTTCCTTGCTCGCCGAATTCCATTGCGAACGGTACCAAAGCAACAAGATCGCATAGAAAAGTGTAATGAGCAGAATCATTTTTCTCTAAGATTAAATGTCCGCTTGTATTTCAAAAACAAAACCGAGATGGCGCCCATCAAAGCTGGCAATACCAAATTCACAAACCATAAAGTAAAAGTTGCCAGCAGCACGTCTGAACTTAGCAATCCTGCAAATCCGAACACCGCAATATTCACTCCTCCACGCACTCCCAATTCGCCCAACGCAATACTCGGAATAATGGTAATGAGTAAAAATGACAAGGCCGATAATCCGAACAATTCAGGAATAGAAATCCAGGGGTTCAACAAATAGAATACAATGATTTGTTGTGTAGTAAAAAAGATATATCTGAACAAAGAAAAATACCAAAGCACAAAAAAATCGCGAGGTGTACAGCTTTCCCATACATGCACTTTTTCTTTCCAAGCCGATTTAATATTGAGCTTATCCACCCATCTTACCAAGAGCGGAAGTTTGAGCCAGGCAAAGGTGAATAGCAATACGAGTAACACAAACAAAAGACGCAATGCATTTGTAAGTAGCGTATCCATCTCCACAAATTCGGGAAGAAAATAAACTAAAGAAATCAATCCCAATTGCAAGGTAACCAACAATTGCGAAGAGCTGCTGATGAAGGTCAGCAGAGCACCACGCACACGATTTTCGGGAGACAAATAAAGAATCCGTCCCGCGAATTCACCGCTGCGGTTGGGTGTAAAAAAACTAACCGTAACGCCGTTGAAAAATGCGCGTAGACTTTATAAAAAGCTTATGTTTTCAATTTTGCGAATGATCCATCTCCACTTCAATGCTTCCAACGACCAGTTGGACAATGCTAAAATTAGAAACGAAAAAAGCAAGAAAGGAGAAGCCGTTAAAATCGTTTCCTTGTACTGAGTAAGATAAGTTTCTAACTCATCCATCTCGGTATGGACGTGTACATAAATGAACCAACAGGAAACAAGAAAAACCAAGAGTTTAATCAACCACCAGAGTTGTTCATACCAAGGTTTTTTTGCTGCCATATTTTTATTCAGGAAATGGAATGATGAAATAGCCCATTAAAAATAATTCTTCGGCTATTCAATACCGTTAGCTTAAGCCTGAGCAGTAGGTCCACCGAAATTCATCGGCATACCAATGCTTTCTGTTTGTTTAATTGTACCATGAACGGCTTCGTACTTCTGAACGTTATCGGCCAAAGCACCCAACAAACGTTTCGCATGTTGAGGCGTTAAAACGATTCTCGATTTCACCTTCGCCTTAGGAACTCCCGGCATTACCTTCACAAAATCCACCACAAATTCCGCGTTGGAATGTGTGATGATAGCTAAGTTAGAATAAATGCCTTCTGCAGTTTCTTCAGACAGCTCAATATTTAATTGGTTCGGATTGTTCGGGTTGTTGTTTTCCATGAGGTAATTTTTTGGACTCGGATTGAAAGATTTTAATTAATGAGTGTAAAGATACGAATTTTGCGAAGGCTACAAGCTACAAGCTTCAAGCCGCAAGCTTTATGTTCCATTATCTAAATATTTACAAAAAAAAGCCCCCCCTTTTTATCTCGAAAACCTAAGGGCTATCGAAATTTACGAGAAACAAGCCACCTCAAAAAAATCTACCATAAAAAAAGAGGCTGCCTCTTACAAGAACAGCCTCTTTGGTATTATGAATTTTGATTATGCCTCTACAACTTCTTTTTTGGAAGCCATCAACAAATCGTATTCTTCTTGTGATCCAACAATTATTTTCTCGTATTCGCGAAGACCGGTACCGGCAGGAATTAAATGTCCTACGATCACGTTTTCCTTCAATCCGTTCAAATGATCTACCGCGCCACGAATAGCAGCTTCGTTCAACACCTTCGTAGTTTCCTGGAAGGATGCAGCCGAAATCCAGCTCTTCGTATGTAAGGAAGCTTGTGTAATTCCTTGAAGCAATGGAGATGATGTTGCAGGAGTAGCATCACGCGCCTCCACCAATTTCAAATCCTTCCGCTTTAATTGAGAATTCTCATCACGTAACTGACGCAAAGTAACAATTTGTCCTTGCTTGAATCTTGATGATTCGCCCGGCTCAACCACTACTTTCTTATCAATTACTGAATCGTTTTCTTCCATAAAGACAAGCTTGTTCACCGATTCTCTCTCTAAGAAACGAGTATCACCCGGATCTTCGATGATCACCTTACGCATCATTTGACGCACGATGGTTTCGAAATGCTTGTCATTAATTTTCACACCTTGCAAACGATATACTTCTTGAATTTCATTCACTAAGTATTCTTGTACTGCTGTAGGTCCTTTGATAGCTAAGATATCGCTTGGTGTAGTAGCACCATCAGAAAGAGGGAATCCGGCACGAGTGAAGTCGCCATCTTGCACTAAGATATGCTTACTCAATGGCACCAGATACTTCTTCACTTCACCGTCGCGAGAAGTAATGATCACCTCACGGTTACCACGCTTCACACCACCGTAACTTACTACTCCATCAATCTCAGAAACTACCGCAGGATTACTAGGATTACGTGCTTCGAATAATTCCGTTACACGCGGAAGTCCTCCTGTGATATCACCTGTACGACCCAACTGACGCGGGATCTTCACAAGGATTTTACCGAATTCAATTTTGTCTCCTTCGTTTACCACGATGTGTGCACCTACCGGAATATTGTACGACTTCACAATTTCTTTTCCGTTCATGATCCTAATGACCGGAATTTTTGTTTTATCGCGACTATCGATAACGATCTTCTCGGTAAATCCTGTTTGCTCATCGGAATCTTCCTTGTAAGTCACACCTTCTTCGATGTGCTCATAAGAAATTTTTCCACTGAACTCAGAAATGATCACCGCGTTAAACGGATCCCATTCGCAAAGCACCTTTCCAATTTCCACTTTATCACCTTCCTTCACGTGCAAATGAGCTCCGTAAGGGATAATACCGGAATTAAGTACGGCACGAGTATTTACATCGATGATTCGGATTTCTCCTGAACGACCAATTACCAAATCCACATCATCACCTTTAGTTCCGACACGGATAGTTCTTACTTCTTCAAATTCTACAATACCCGCAAACTTCGCAATGATCGATGTTTCTGTTGCACCTTTTACGGCCACACCACCGACGTGGAAAGTACGAAGGGTAAGCTGTGTTCCAGGCTCACCAATGGATTGCGCAGCAATTACTCCTACTGCTTCTCCTCTCTGCACCATACGACCTGTACTGAGGTTACGACCGTAACAACGTCCGCAAACACCTTTCTTCGATTCGCATGTTAACACTGAACGAATCTCCACCATTTCGATGGGTGAATCTTGAATAATCGTAGCGATCTCTTCAGTGATTTCTTCTCCTGTCTCCACCAATAGTTTTCCTGTTTGCGGATGAATTACATCATGTACACAAACACGTCCTAAAATACGATCGTACAAACTCTCTACAATATCTTCTTGATTCTTCAAAGCAGTCATTGCTAAACCACGTAAGGTCCCGCAATCCGCATCAATAATAATCACATCCTGCGCTACGTCCACCAAACGACGCGTCAAGTAACCCGCATCCGCCGTCTTAAGTGCAGTATCGGCAAGACCTTTACGTGCTCCGTGAGTGGAGATGAAATACTCAAGGATGGAAAGACCTTCTTTAAAGTTTGAAAGAATCGGGTTCTCGATGATCTCACCACCGGTAGAACCGGATTTTTGCGGCTTCGCCATCAATCCCCTCATACCACCTAACTGACGAATCTGCTCTTTCGATCCACGTGCACCCGAATCAAGCATCATGTAAACTGAGTTGAACCCCTGCTTATCATTCTTCATTTGATTCATTAAGGTATCGGTAATCTTCGAGTTCGTACGTGACCAGATATCGATGATTTGATTGTAACGCTCATTGTTGGTGATGAATCCCATATTGTAATTACTCATCACCTCTTCTACTTCTACATTCGCTTTTCCAACAAGAATTTCTTTCTCTACCGGAATGATTACATCATTCAAGTTGAAAGACAATCCACCTCTGAAAGCCATGCGGAATCCAAGATCTTTAATATCATCAAGGAAGCGTGCCGTTTCAGCAACACCTGTTTCCTTCAATACTTTTCCAATGATATCACGCAAAGATTTCTTAGTTAATAATTCATTGATATATCCTGCACGCGGAGGTACTACCTCATTGAAGAGAATACGACCTACAGTTGTTTCAATTAATCTATTAACGATTTTATCTTCTTCACGAACATTCGCTTTCACTCGTACCCATGCATGTAAATCAACACGGTCCTCGTTGTAGGCGATCACAACTTCTTCAGAAGAATAAAAAGTTAAACCTTCACCTCTTACTTTCAATTCAGGTGTAGATTTTTTTCCTTTGGTGATGTAATAAAGTCCAAGTACCATGTCCTGAGAAGGAACAGTTACCGGCGCACCATTGGCAGGATTCAAGATGTTATGCGATGCCAACATCAACAACTGCGCTTCTAAAATAGCGGCATGTCCCAATGGCAAATGCACCGCCATCTGGTCACCGTCAAAGTCAGCGTTGAAGGCTGTACAAACGAGCGGATGTAACTGAATCGCCTTTCCCTCGATCAACTTCGGTTGGAAAGCTTGAATACCTAATCTGTGAAGCGTTGGAGCTCGGTTTAACATCACAGGATGACCTTTCAATACATTCTCGAGGATGTCCCATACAATCGCATCCTTACGGTCTACGATTTTTTTCGCGCTCTTCACTGTTTTCACTACACCACGCTCAATCATTTTACGGATGATAAACGGCTTGAATAACTCGGCAGCCATATCTTTTGGCAAACCACACTCATGCAATTTCATTTCCGGTCCAACGACGATTACGGAACGTGCTGAATAATCCACACGTTTTCCTAATAAGTTTTGACGGAAACGACCTTGCTTACCTTTCAATGAATCAGAAAGAGATTTCAAGGCACGGTTACTTTCCGTTTTCACAGCGTTTACTTTACGGCTATTGTCGAATAAAGAATCTACTGCTTCCTGCAACATTCTCTTCTCATTACGAAGGATTACTTCAGGAGCTTTGATTTCAATCAATCGCTTCAATCGATTATTTCTGATGATAACACGACGATACAAATCATTCAAATCGGAAGTCGCGAAACGACCACCATCTAATGGAACGAGTGGGCGCAATTCAGGTGGAATAACCGGAACCACTTTTACAATCATCCACTCCGGATGATTTTCAATATGGCCATTCGCTAAACGGAAAGCTTCCACTACCTGTAGGCGTTTCAAAGCTTCGTTTTTACGTTGTTGACTGGTTTCTGTATTTGCTTGGTGACGTAATTTGAAACTCAACTCATCCAATTCAAGACGAGAAAGTAAATCAAACAAAGCATCCGCACCCATCTTCGCGATGAATTTATTCGGATCCTTATCATCCAAATGGTGATTATCTTTCGGAAGCGTTTCCATCATAGCGAGGTATTCTTCTTCCGTAAGGAAATCCAAATAATTCACACCATCTTCTGCCTTTACTCCGGCTTGGATAACAACATAACGTTCGTAATAAATAATCAAATCAAGTTTCTTGGTAGGCAAGCCTAACAAATACCCGATCTTGTTTGGTAAGGAACGGAAATACCAGATATGCGCTACAGGAACAGTAAGGGTAATGTGTCCCATTCTCTCTCGACGCACCTTCTTCTCGGTCACTTCCACACCGCAACGATCACAAACAATTCCTTTGTATCGTATGCGCTTATATTTTCCACAATGACACTCCCAATCTTTTACCGGACCGAAGATACGCTCACAGAATAATCCGTCGCGCTCCGGCTTGTAAGTACGGTAATTGATCGTCTCCGGCTTAAGAACTTCTCCGCTCGATTGCTCGAGGATGTTCTCAGGACTAGAGAGTGAAATCGTAATTTTTGTAAAATTGCTTTTCAGCTTTTGGTCTTTTTTGGCGGCCATGTTTTCTTTATCGGTATAACGTGAACGTTTATCAATGATGATTAATATCGGGGAGGATCCCCTGCTCTTAGTCTAAAGTTACCTTCAGACAAAGACCTTGTAACTCGTGCAATAACACGTTGAAGGATTCCGGAATTCCGGGTTGTGGCATGTTATCTCCTTTCACGATGGCTTCGTATGCTTTCGCACGACCCAATACGTCATCGGATTTAACCGTCAACAATTCCTGCAAAATATTCGCTGCACCGAATGCTTCAATCGCCCATACTTCCATCTCTCCGAAACGCTGACCTCCGAATTGAGCTTTACCACCCAATGGTTGTTGCGTAATCAAAGAATATGGTCCGATAGAACGAGCATGCATCTTATCATCCACCATGTGACCTAATTTCAACATGTAGATAATTCCTACTGTTGCCGGCTGATGGAAACGATCTCCGGTACCACCATCATAGAGGTAAGTAGAACCAAATTTCGGAAGACCTGCTTTCGTTACATAATGATCGATTTCATCCAAGGTTGCTCCGTCGAAAATTGGGGTAGCGAACTTCACTCCCAATTTCTCTCCGGCCCATGCAAGAACAGTCTCATAGATCTGTCCTAAGTTCATCCTGGATGGTACACCCAGTGGATTCAACACGATATCTACAGGAGTTCCGTCTTCCAGATACGGCATATCTTCATCACGCACAATACGTGAAACGATACCCTTGTTTCCGTGACGACCTGCCATCTTATCACCCACTTTCAGCTTACGCTTTTTCGCGATGTAGACTTTCGCCAATTGCATGATACCTGTTGGCAATTCATCCCCAATTTGAATCTGGAATTTCTTACGCTTGTAATAGGCAATCACTTCATTCGCTTTCACGATATAGTTTGTCAACAAACGAGTAATCTGTTCGTTCTTCTCTTTATCGGTAGTCCACTTGGTTGGGTTGATGTTATTGTAGTCAAGATCAGCCAACATTTTCTGAGTGAACTTAGAGCCTTTCGGAATCGCCACTTCTTTGTAAGAATTCAAAACACCTTGTGATGTTTTTCCGCTTACTAAGAAGAACAATTTCTCCACCAATTTCACTTTCAATTCAGCAATATCTTTTTCTTGTTCTCCGTCGAAACGAGCTACTATATTTTTTTCATCGTCGCGGCTGCGTTTATCTTTAATGGCACGAGAGAATAATTTCTTATCGATGACCACACCTTTTACAGATGGTGGCACTTTCAAAGAAGCATCCTTCACATCACCGGCTTTATCACCGAAGATTGCGCGCAATAATTTTTCTTCCGGAGATGGATCTGTTTCGCCTTTCGGAGTGATTTTACCAATGAGGATGTCACCTTCGCCGACTTCAGCACCCACACGAATTAAACCATGCTCATCCAATTCACGAGTAGCTTCTTCACTAACGTTAGGGATATCCGCAGTTAACTCTTCTAAACCGCGCTTGGTATCACGCACTTCAAGACTATACTCATCTACGTGAATAGATGTGAAAATATCTTCACGCACAACACGCTCAGAAATTACAATCGCATCCTCGAAGTTATATCCTTTCCATGGCATGAAAGCCACTTTCAAGTTACGACCCAAAGCCAATTCTCCGCCTTCGGTAGCATAGCCCTGACACAATACTTGATCCTTCTTCACCTTATCGCCTTTCTTCACGATTGGCTTCAAGTTGATACAAGTATTTTGGTTAGTCTTTTGGAATTTTATTAATTTATAGATGCGAACATCGTCTTCAAAGCTGACCATCTTCTCTTCATCAGTACGTACGTTACGCACATGAATTTCATTGGCATCTACGTACTCTACAGTACCCGGATATTCAGCATTGATCAATACACGACTATCACGAACAACATCACCTTCCAGACCTGTGCCCACGATTGGCGCTTGTGGGCGCAACAATGGAACGGCCTGACGCTGCATGTTCGATCCCATCAAGGCACGGTTGGCATCATCATGCTCCAGGAAGGGAATCAATGATGCTGCAATCGATGCAATTTGATTGGGTGCTACGTCAATTAAACTTAAATCTTTTGGTTCAACGATTGGGAAGTCACCTTCGAAACGAGCTTTCACTTTACCTTTCATAAAGTTTCCGTCTTCGTCTACCGGAGCATTCGCTTGCGCTATTACTTTGGTATCTTCTTCTTCAGCGGTTAAGTAGGTAATGCTACCACCGATATCTACTTTACCATCATTTACGTGACGGTAAGGAGTTGAAATAAATCCGAGCGGGTTAATTTTCGCAAACACACAGAGAGAAGAAATCAAACCGATATTCGGACCCTCAGGAGTTTCAATCGTACAAAGACGACCGTAGTGCGTATAGTGAACGTCACGTACCTCGAAACCTGCTCTTTCACGGGAAAGACCACCTGGTCCGAGTGCGGAGAGACGACGCTTGTGCGTAATCTCTGCAAGCGGATTCGTTTGATCCATGAACTGGCTCAACTGATTGGTTCCGAAGAACGAGTTAATCACACTCGACAAAGTCTTTGCGTTGATCAAATCAGCCGGAGTGAACACTTCATTATCACGAACGTTCATACGCTCACGAATAGTACGCGCCATACGTGCCAAACCTACTCCAAACTGAGAGTACAATTGCTCACCCACGGTACGCACACGACGATTACTCAAGTGATCGATATCATCCACAATCGTCTTCGCATTGATCAATTGGATCAAATACTTAATGATCGCGATAATATCTTCTTTCGTCAATACTTTTGTATCAACAGGAGTTGTCAAATTCAATTTACGGTTCAGACGGAAACGACCTACTTCCCCTAAATCATAACGCTTATCGGAGAAAAACAATTTGTCGATAATACCACGAGCAGTTTCCTCATCGGGTGGCTCGGCGTTACGTAGCTGACGATAGATATGCTCTACCGCTTCCTTCTCAGAGTTCGAAGTATCTTTCTGAAGCGTGTTATAGATGATTGCATAATCATTCGTATTCGCATCTTCCTTATGAAGGATGATCGATTTCACTCCTGCATCCACAATCAAATCGATGTGTTCATCATCAATGATAATTTCACGCTCAAGAATAACTTCGTTACGCTCAATCGATACTACTTCACCGGTGTCCTCATCCACGAAATCTTCGAGCCAGCTCTTCAATACTCTAGCAGCAAGTTTACGACCTACTACTTTTTTCAATCCTGCCTTACTTACCTTCACTTCATCAGCGAGGCCAAATAATTCTAGGATATCTTTATCTGTTTGATATCCGATAGCACGCAAAAGCGTAGTTACCGGAAACTTCTTTTTACGATCGATGTAAGCATACATCACGCTATTGATATCTGTTGCGAACTCAATCCATGATCCTTTGAACGGGATCACGCGAGCAGAATACAACTTCGTACCATTGGCATGACGGCTTTGTCCGAAAAACACACCGGGTGAACGGTGCAATTGAGAAACCACTACTCGCTCGGCACCATTCACCACGAAAGTTCCTTTCGGGGTCATGTAAGGAATAGTACCGAGGTACACATCCTGAACGATAGTTTCAAAATCCTCATGTTCCGGGTCTGTGCAATACAATTTAAGTTTTGCTTTGAGGGGAACGCTGTAGGTCAATCCACGCTCAATACACTCATCGAGCGCATAGCGGGGTGGATCGATAAAATAATCGATGAACTCAAGAACGAAATTATTTCTTGAATCCGTGATCGGGAAATTTTCACTAAAAACTTTATAGAGACCTTCTTGGGTCCTGTTATCAGCAGTGGTTTCGAGTTGGAAGAAGTCCATGAACGACTTCAACTGGATCTCGAGAAAATCAGGATATTCGATCCTGTGTTTGCTCTTGCTGAAATTAATGCGGTTGGATACTGACTTCTCGGAGGAGAGACTTGTTTTCGTAGTCAAGGCGAAGGAGTTTAAATTGTTAATTATCAACCGTTCGTAACCCCGAAACTGCCGGGGTAATGAAAATGGGAAAAACCTGCTCCACCGAACGGGTGGAGCAGGTTTGCTAGAAGACTGTTAGTTAATTACTTAACTTCAACTTCTGCACCAGCGTCAGTAAGCTGTTGATTCAAAGCGTTAGCCTCATCTTTGGTAACACCTTCTTTCACAGGCTTAGGAGCGCCGTCAACTAGATCTTTTGCTTCTTTCAATCCAAGACCTGTTAAATCTTTAACAAGTTTCACGACTGCAAGTTTATTAGGACCTGCACTTTTAAGGATTACGTCGAAAGCAGTCTTCTCTTCAGCTGCATCTGCGCCACCACCGGCCGGAGCTGCCATAGCCACTGCTGCTGCAGCCGGCTCGATACCGTACTCATCTTTCAATATTGTTGCAAGTTCCTGAACTTCTTTAACAGTCAGGTTAACTAATTGTTCAGCGAATGCTTTCAAATCTGCCATTGTATTTGTTTTTTTACTTTAGTTTTTTGTTATAATTTTATTTTGTTTGAAGGTTTTAAACCCACGTGATATCGGTTAAGCGATCAGCTTAAGCGGCACGCTCTTCCAAGGTTTTGAGGATACCAGCAAGTTTGCCACCCTGAGCTTTGAGGCCAGAGATAACAGATTTTGCGGGTGATTGAAGCAATGCGATAACGTCTCCGATAAGTTCGTTCTTCGACTTCAGAGATGCCAAAGCATCCAACTGATCATCGCCAACGTAAATACCACCGTCGATATAAGCACTCTTCAATGCGGGTTTCGTAGCATTTTTGCCACTGTCTTTGCGGAAATCCTTAATTAATTTAGCAGGCAAACTTGCAGACTCACAGGCCATGATAGCTGATGATCCTTTCAAGGTTGGGATCATCAGGCTGAAATCGCCTTCAATCTTCTCCAATGCTTTTTTAATCAAAGAATTTTTTGCCACCTTCAACTGCACCTGCTTGTTATAGCATTGACGGCGCAATTTGGAGGTCTTTTCTGAATTCAATGTATCGATATCGGTGATATAGAAACTATTGAACTGGCTCAAAGTACCCACCAATTCCTCGATGATTTGATTCTTTTCTTCTCTATTCATTTGACGAATTCGTATTAATTTGGTTTACCCTGCGATACTTTTCGCTTCGATGCGAATACCGGGGCTCATCGTACTACTCAAGGAGATACTTTTCATGTATTGGCCTTTAGCAGCAGACGGTTTAAGCTTTACGATTGTCTGCAATAATTCCTGAGCGTTTTCCAACAATTTAGCAGCGTCGAAAGATACTTTTCCAATGGAAGCATGGATGATACCTGTCTTGTCTACTTTAAAGTCGATTTTACCACCTTTCACATCTGTTACCGCTTTGCCGACATCGTTAGTAACGGTACCGGTTTTAGGGTTAGGCATGAGGTTACGTGGGCCCAGAATTTTACCTAATTTACCCACTTTCGCCATAACACCTGGCATGGTGATCACGATATCTACATCCGTCCAACCGCCTTCGATTTTCTGAATATAGTCATCAAGACCCACATGATCAGCGCCTGCGTCGCGGGCTTCCTGTTCTTTGTCGGGAGTACACAACACCAACACACGAACGGTTTTACCTGTTCCGTGTGGTAGGGTAACGATACCACGCACCATTTGATTGGCTTTACGTGGATCGACACCAAGTCGTACGCTCAAATCGACAGAAGCATCGAACTTCGTGAAAGAAACTTCTTTCACCATTTTCGTTGCATCGTTCAGGGTATAGGCTTTATCAGCATCTACCTTCGCGTAAGCTACTTTTTGATTCTTGGTTAACTTAGCCATTTTCTGATTCTGTTTTATTAATGTTTCGGCATCGGATCACGGGAAGCAGCTAGCGATTCCCGACGCCTTAATCAGTCTTAATTAGATTCCCAGGGTGCGGTTCCTTCAACATTAAGACCTGCGCTACGTGCTGATCCTGCAATCATTTTCATTGCAGATTCAATAGTAAAGCAGTTCATGTCGACCATTTTGCCTTCGGCAATGGTACGGACCTGATCCCAGGTTACTGTTCCAACTTTTTTACGGTTCGACTCTGCCGAACCTTTTTGAATTTTAGCCACGTCCATCAACTGAATGAATGCCGGTGGCGTTTTGACGATAAAGTCAAAAGACTTATCTGTGTATACGGTGATGATTACCGGCAATACCTGACCCGCTTTATCCTGCGTACGCGCGTTAAACTGCTTGCAGAATTCCATAATGTTCACACCTTTCGCACCGAGAGCCGGTCCGATTGGAGGAGCAGGGTTGGCAGCGCCGCCTTTCACCTGTAATTTGATGAGTGCGCCTATTTCTTTTGCCATTGTTTTTGTTTATTTATGATTCGAGTCCTTCACCGTGGAGAGATGACGCTTCAGCCGGGAGTGGAAGCTTGCCGGCAGATGCATCCGATGAATGATTTACGATTCTTTTTCTACTTGCATGTAACTTAGTTCGAGAGGCGTCTTGCGACCGAAGATTTTCACCATCACTTTCAATTTCTTTTTCTCTTCATTTACTTCTTCGATTACCCCTGAGAAACTGTTAAAAGGACCATCTGTTACTTTTACTGTTTCTCCGACTACGAAAGGTATATTTATTACTTCTTCACTATCTACTAAATCATCTACGATACCCAAAATACGATTTACTTCACTTTGGCGTAATGGTGTTGGGGCCGTTCCTTTAGCTCCAAGGAATCCGATCACTCCTGTTGTATTTTGTATAATATGTGGAATTTCACCTGATAACTCAGCTTCAATCAAAACATATCCCGGAAGATGTGCACGCTCCTTTGAAATCTTCTTACCATCTTTAATCTGGTAAAACTTTTCCATCGGAATTAATACTTGTGCAATATGGTTTTCCAATCCATTACGAGCGATTTCACTCTCGATGTATTGTTTCACCTTTTTTTCCTTTCCGCTAATGGCACGGATGACATACCATTTTTTATTGCCGGTTGTCGTCTCAGTCATGTTCAATTAAGCAAAGAGGTTATAAACAAGATTCAATAATCCTTGGAAGAGGATGTCCATAAAAAAGATCATAAAGCCAAAAATCAATGTGGCGATCAACACGACGATTGCGCTACTTTGCAATTCTGCCCATGTTGGCCATGAAACTTTATTCATGAGCTCATTGTAGGAATCCTGGATGTATGCTGTAATCTTTTGCATGATATATTATTTAACTGCCAATATTTTAAACTGAACTATTTTCAGATTTTTTTAAGTCAGAATTATTTTAATGATTGCTATTATCTTTCATTAAATTTCCATCTTCCTCTTTCAATTTGCGCACGGGTGGAGAGACTCGAACTCCCAGCCAATGGTTTTGGAGACCACTACTCTACCAATTGAGCTACACCCGTATTCACTCCGGCATTTGAAATGAACTTTTTCCAAAATTCATTTCCGGAATTATCTCGGAATTAATTTCAGACATCCATTTTTTGAGGTTTCTTTTCTTGTCCGATTTGACCCAAACTAGATCTGATTCTCATCAAAACAGCCCTAAAATCCTTATTCCAATTAAACAGGTGCGTCCCAACCTTTTGGCCGGGACGATCACCTGTTTAAAATGTATACGATTACTCGAGGATTTCAGTAACCTGACCAGCACCAACGGTACGACCACCTTCGCGAATTGCGAAACGAAGTCCTTTGTCCATTGCGATCGGTTGAATCAATTCAACTGTGATAGTTACGTTATCACCAGGCATAACCATTTCGCGTCCTTCAGGAAGAGTAATTTCTCCTGTTACGTCCGTTGTACGGAAGTAAAACTGTGGACGGTATTTGTTATGGAATGGAGTGTGACGACCACCTTCTTCTTTCTTCAATACGTAGATCTCAGCTTTGAATTTAGCGTGAGGCTTTACAGAACCTGGCTTCGCGATTACCATACCACGACGGATATCGCTTTTCTCAATACCACGTAATAATAAACCTACGTTATCTCCTGCTTCACCACGGTCAAGAATCTTACGGAACATTTCCACACCTGTAACGGTAGAAGAAAGTTTCTCAGACTGCATACCGATGATATCTACAGTATCGTTAGAGTTGATTACACCACGCTCGATACGTCCTGTAGCAACTGTTCCACGACCAGTGATCGAGAACACGTCCTCAACAGGCATCAAGAAAGGCTTGTCCATTTCACGAGGAGGAAGCGGGATAAATGAATCCACTGCTTCCAACAATTCATTAATTTTTGGTACCCAGTTAGCATCTAAGTTTAATCCACCTAATGCAGAACCACGAATTATTGGCGTGTTTTCTCCATCATACTTATAGAAAGAAAGCAATTCGCGAATCTCCATCTCAACCAAGTCAAGAAGTTCCGGATCATCTACTGCATCCACTTTATTCATAAATACTACGATTTGAGGTACACCTACCTGACGAGCAAGAAGGATATGCTCACGTGTCTGAGGCATAGGACCATCAGTTGCAGCAACCACAAGAATAGCACCGTCCATTTGAGCAGCACCCGTAACCATGTTCTTCACATAGTCAGCGTGACCTGGACAATCCACGTGAGCATAGTGACGATTAATCGTCTGATACTCTACGTGAGCAGTGTTAATGGTGATTCCACGCTCTTTCTCTTCAGGAGCGTTATCGATAGAGGAGAAATCCCTCTTTTCTGCCAAACCAGACTGAGCAAGTACGTTAGTAATTGCAGCAGTAAGAGTGGTCTTGCCGTGGTCAACGTGACCAATTGTCCCAATGTTTACGTGAGGCTTGGAACGATCAAATTTCTCTTTTGCCATTTTATGTATTGTTATTTTATTGTTTAAATTTTACTCTTTAATTTTATTGGAGCCAATGACCAGGATCGAACTGGTGACCTCATCCTTACCATGGATGTGCTCTACCGACTGAGCTACATTGGCGGGTTAAGAATGATACTTTATTCTCTTCGAATGCCTAATTCCAGTATTATTCTGTTATTCGCCATTCCGACCCGCCGGGAATTGTTACTTATTGGGGGCGTGAAAGTAATAAAAAATATTGAGTAATAAGCCTCTAATCAATATTATTTCATTTTTTCAAGTCTGAACTCCAACCTGCTTCATGCACCCTTTTGCTTTTTCAAGCATTTTTTGGAGCGGAAGACGAGGCTCGAACTCGCTACCCTCAGCTTGGAAGGCTGATGCTCTACCAAATGAGCTACTTCCGCTTATGCTAATTCTCTTTAAAATTTTCGAAGACCTCAATTTCTCCATTTTAATTTTCAAGAATGTTTCCGTTTTTTTTGGACGGAAGACGAATTTTAAGAATTCAAAGAACCAATCTGGTGGGGAGAGAAGGATTCGAACCTTCGAACTCGTATGAGGACAGATTTACAGTCTGTTGCCGTTGGCCGCTTGGCTATCTCCCCGAACTATTTCTTGTCCCGAAATCAGGAACATGCTGTCACCGGAAGAAGCATTTGAGACTTCGCAGGCGATTAAACTTGAGCCGATGGAGGGATTCGAACCCCCGACCTACTGATTACAAATCAGTAGCTCTGACCAACTGAGCTACATCGGCTTGATTTTCAATGAACTATAACGTATTCCCCAAAAAGGGACTGCAAATTTAGTGAAATCTTTATTTCAAACAAGAAATAAAATAAAATTATTATTTATAGGACTCTGTCTTTAAGCCAAAAATTACGACCAAGAGGAATTGGATGGATCTAAGATTCCATCTTCACCAGTTCTAAAACTGTTAAATAAATTCTATATTATTTGCAAATCAAATATTTACAATTTAACAAATTTTTTCTGATAACGGTTTTTATTGCCATCTGATATCATCAGAAAATACATTCCCGAATTAAAATCGTTTATAAATATTTCTGTTTGTCGTTGAATTTTCCCGAAATCCTGTCCTCCTACTCGCTTTCCCTGAAGGTCAAAGACTGAATATGCGGTAAATCCATCTTCAAAAGTCAAAGAAATTCGATCGTTTGCAGGATTTGGAAAGATGTTGATTTTAGAAGAACTACTGAATTCATCTAAAGAAACTACGCTGTTTCCGGTATTCACGCGCATGGCAAAAATACGTTTGAAACCGAAATTTTCGTTAGGCGCCCAAGCTTGTCCCGGAAAGCTAATAAATGTCACATTCGGTCTCCAGTTAAAAGTACTTGTAGCCAAGGATACATTATCCATGTGCTCTTCAATTCCAACATAATAAATTCCGGCGTTTACAGCCATTGGATTCCCTGCCAAATTTTTTACCTCTAACGTAAGCAATACTCCATTTGTATCAGCAGCAGTGAATATATAATAATCTGATCTTCCTAGAACCGTTCCCGGACTTGTTCCGGTGAAAGAATAAATATTAACTCTGGTGGTATCTCCTGCTGTTGGACCATTGCAGCTAAAAGTAACAGAAGTGATTTGATCATTCGTTGTAAAATTAAAGATTTGACCAAGCGTACCTGTTACTGAGTTTCCAATACCCACTGCTCCGTTTATAACTCCATTATCCCGTGCCATCACCGTATCAGAAATTGCAAATGAAAATGAAGAGGTATCATTGGAAGGATTTTGATCTGTTTGACCAAGCATTGTTAAACTTCCGCTAACAAGATAATTCCCGATTGCTGTAGGTAAATAACTTCCCACCGGACTAATCAATGTGCTCACACCAGGCTGTACATTACTAATGGTACCTGATCCGGTATATACTGAGCTTCCAAGTAAATTTACGTCCACATTATACACCACAGAAGGAATAACGCCGGCCCCCAAATTTGACACTTTTGCGGGGAAAGTAAACGCACTTACTTGCTGATCGGGAAGAATGGTATAAGAGGGCAGCCATTTGAAAGTATCGATGGCTGCATCATATGCAAGCTGCGAAGTACTGTCTAATTCGTATGCAAATAAAACATCACTGGCAGTATCCTGCATGATACCTGCAATCGTAAATTTTCCGGGAACATAAGAATCCGTTATGAAAACACCACCGGCAATACCGATAGTTGGGGTTTGTAAGCCTACATCAGAATTGACATCATGGTTAATAAATCCCAGATTTCCTATAGGCAAATTTAAGCGAGCGAGGAAAGAACCGGAGCCACCATTGCCTTGATTAAATGCCCAAAGGAAAGGTCCACCTGGAGATAAAGTATCCATCGCTAAACCATAAATGCCGGAAAGGGTATGTGTCGCAAGCGAAATGGAATTTAAAACTGTTCCAGTGATATCCATCTCTATAATAGCAGTACCAAAATTACTGATCCAAAAACCACCTGCACCGCCATTTGTAGCAGCATTGTAAGTGATGGATCTGGAATTAAAACCTACCGCAGAGGCATCAATCGTACTTACCAAAGTTTTGGTAGCGGGATTTACTTTTTTAATTATTGTGGTATTGTCAGCCATATACAAAAAAGCACCATCGTAAGTGATGCTTCTCACTCCCGAAGCTGGGGCACCTACGCCGGGAATTTTAAAAGAAGCTGTTACTGTTCCTGTCGGGGAAAGTGTAAACAAAGAATCCTTGTTCCACTTCGCCACCCACCATTCGGTGCCAGTCCAAGCTAAAGCTGCAAAACCGCTGGAGGCACTAACAACGGAATCGAGCATCAGCGTAAATTGAATATCAAACAATGAAGCCGTAGTAGGAGGACTAAAGTCTCCTTTGGCGGCTAAACTAAGTGATGAAATATCAGTGATGTATGCTCTTGAATTAGGGCATTTATCCAATTGTTTCACTTGTGCATTCACAGAAGTATTGAATGTGGTTAAAAACAAGAGAGTTAAATAAATAGTAAAGTACTTTTTCATATTCGTGGTTTTATTTGGAAAGGCTAATTAAACCATAAAAACCGAAAACAAAAAATTCTTGGGATTAAAAAGCAAAAAAAAAACGGAGTCTGAATTTCCAGACACCGCTTTTTTAGAGGAAATGGGTATTAAACCCCTCTTAATTTTTCCTTATGTTTTGTGATTTGCTTGCGTAATGCCTCCACAGCACTATCGGTAGCTTCTTCGAAAGACTTGCATTGCTCACTGGCAAAAAGTGTTTTTCCCGGTGAGGATATTTTTATTTCAGCAATTTTATTTCCTTTTTCGTTGTCTTTGTCCAAACGTAAAAACACTTCGGTTTCGATGATGGCATCATACAGATGGCTCAACTTCTCAACTTTTTCTTCTACGAACTTCAACAACTTTTGATCAGCGTCAAAATGGATGGATTGGATTTTTACTTTCATATTGATTAATTTTAAATTGTTTATGCCTTCGGGAAAGCTTGCTTATAAACTTCCTTTAATTTTTCTATTGAATTGTGTGTGTACACCTGGGTTGCTGCCAGACTACTATGCCCCAATATTTCTTTGATGGCATTGATATCTGCACCGTGATTCAACATCGCTGTTGCAAAGCTATGTCTTAAAACATGGGGACTTCGTTTATTTCCGGTTGAAACCTTACTGATATTACTCTTTACTACTCTATAAACGAATCCCGGGTACATTTGGTTTCCGGTATTGCCCAAGAAAAAATAAACGGAGGATGCATTTAGCTCTATTAAAAAGATGGACCTTAATGCAAGATATTTTTCAATCACCGACTTAAAAGAATTCGTAATTGGGATTTGTCGTACTTTATTTCTCTTTCCTAAAACAGTCACTGTTAAACTAAAAAGATTGACATCGCTTACTTTCAAGCCGATCATTTCGGAGAGACGAACTCCGGTGCGGTAAAAAAAATCAAGAATTAAGAAATTTCTGAAAGATTCAAAATCGCCTAAATCAGCGGGATTCTCCTCTAATAAACGCTCCATTTTTTGCTCGTCGATGTATTCCGGAAGCACCTTTTTTGTTTTAGGCGCTTGCACTTTTAACATCGGATTCTTTAACACCTTTCCTTCTCGGACAAGGAATCGATACAAAGTTCTTAACGTAGTAATTTTTCGATTCACAGAACGTGGATCTAGCTTATTTTCCATGAGAGAAACCACCCATGAACGTATAATAAAATGACTTGCTTCCGAAGGATTTGTGATTTGATATTGTTGTTGAAGAAAAGTAAGATACTGTTTCAGATCGGTATCATAAGCTAAAATCGTATGGCCCGAATACCTCTTCTCATGCTGTAAATAAGAAATAAAAATATCGTATTCGCTATCCATCTGAAACTGTATATTACTATAACAAATGTAATTCAAAATTGTTGCATTCTTTAAAAAGTTGTGGATATGAATTGACACATCAATGCTCATAAAAAATTGGAAATACCAATCGTAAACGATTACTGAACCAAAAACAGAAAGGATTTAAAAGCAAGCGCTCCACGAAATAAAAAATTTTCAATGTAAGAATTTGGAAGCCCTTCAAGATCACATCCTTAAAAATCAATTAAATTAAAAAATCCGACCTCTTTCGGAGACCGGATTTCAAATATGGTTCGAATATCGAATTATGCTTCGATATTCGAATGCATCAAATTCTTATACACTGCCTTCTTAATTTCAGTACGACGTGTAATAGATGGCTTTTCAAAAGCCTGACGCGCGCGTAATTGTTTTACAGTGCCCGTTTTCTCAAACTTCTTCTTGTATTTCTTAAGCGCTTTATCGATTGTTTCGTTTTCTTTAATCGGAACTATGATCATGATCAAATTTTAATTGGACTGCAAAGATACACAGGGAATTAATTAAAACAAGAGAAATTGAAGGAAAAATATTCTTAGCTTGATAATTCTAAATGGCATCCGCCGAGTCATTTAATTATTGTAAATCAGTTATTTAATTATAATGAAAGAGATTTTTCAGCTCTTCCAAGGTTGATTTATATTCATTATCGAGGCGCATACACAATCCTAGAAGTCCGGCATTTTCAAGATTTCGACCTTTTCTTTCGATCTCTTTGCAGGTCTCTGAAAGACGCTGAGCACCGATATTCAAGCAAGTTCCTTTCAATTTATGGGCTGTTTTCCACATAAGTGCAAAATCGCCACGCTCAAAACCTTGTCGAATATTTTCGATATCGGCAGGTGCTTGTTTGATGAACATATCGAGTACTTGCTGCAAAAAGCCCGGATCGGTTTGCTTGCCGATATCCATCAAACGCTGTATTGAAGATTGATTTATCAATAAAGATTCTTCCTCTTTTAATTCAGTTTTTCTTTTCATGTTGTCCTCAAACGTTTGACTTCTATTCACGACAGCCCATTTCACAATCATCTTCTCCATATCATCCATATTAATAGGTTTTGAAAGATAATCATCCATACCTGCATTCGAACACAATTCCTTATCATTATCACCTGCAAAGGCAGTCATGGCAATGATGATGGGCTGTTTAGTACTTGGCAAATCCGCACGAATTCTCTGTGATGCTTCCAATCCATCCCACTCTGGCATTTGCACATCCATAAATACTAAATCATATTCTCCGTCTTTAACCGCCTCATACGCTTCTTTTCCATTCGTAACGGCATCGATGGTATAACCCAATCGTTCAAATAGTTTACCTGCGAGCAGTCGATTAATGTCATTATCCTCTGCCAATAAAATAGACACAGGATAATCATTCGCCAAAAAAGAACGTGATTCAGCTTTTCTTGTACGGTCATTCTCCTTCAGACGCGTTTGTTCAAAGGACGGCGCCGCTTTCTCTTCTGCAATTCGTGATAGGAATGAAAACGAGAAGGTACTCCCCTTCCCAAATTTACTTTCCACCCAAATTTTTCCTCCCATTAAATCCACTAACATTTTGCAGATCGTGAGTCCGAGTCCGGTACCACCGTACTTCCTGTAAGTGGAAGGATCTGCCTGTGTAAAGGCAGTAAATAATTTCTCAGCCGTTTCCTTTTCTATTCCTATACCTGTATCGATGATTGCAAACTCAAGGGTTACTTCGCCGTGCGATTCTTTTTGATTTTTCAAAACCACGGTCACACTTCCTTCCTCAGTAAACTTTATGGCATTACCTACCAAATTCATCACCACTTGACGCAAACGTGCCTTATCACCAATAATGAATTCAGGAACATTCTCCTCCACTTTCATCTTCAATTCCAGGTTCTTTTCTTTCGCTCTTCCCGATAAAATTGTTAGTGATTCGCTAATGACATCTTCCACACGAAAAGCGGCGTACTCCAAAGTCATTTTATTCGCTTCAATCTTCGAAAAATCTAGGATATCGCTTATGAGCTGTAAAAGCGTTTCTCCGCTGAGTCGAATCACATCTACAAATTCTTTTTGTTGCTCATCCAAACTTGTTGTATTCAACAGATCCGACATGCCAATAAGTCCGTTCAAAGGTGTACGAATTTCATGACTCATCACTGCTAAAAACTCTGATTTTGCACTGGTAGCTTTTTCGGCTTTATCTCTTGCTTCTTTGAGTGCTTCTTCCTGCTTGATTCTTTCGGTGATGTTACGTCCGGAAAAAGAAACGCCTGTAATCAATCCGCTTTCATCCTTCACAGGATACAAGAGAATTTCATACATCAGCAAGCTGCCAACATCGTCTTTCAATTCTTCGCGATAACTCACTGTTTTTCCTTGCAGAACTTTTCTGAAATTTTCCTTCCAAGCTATTTTATTTTCCTTTGAAAGTTGCTCTTCGTAAAAGATTCCTTCGTTCAGTTCGAGGCCGGTTGCAGTAAAAAATAAATTACGATAATGCTTATTCACCACTGTAACATGCCCCAACGCATCGAGTGACAGAACTGCTTCGCCGGTATTTTCTATCAGCGCCAAAAGATTCTCACGATTTTGCAAAAGCACTTGTTGCTTCTGTCGAATTTCGGAATTATCGAGTGCAGAAATCACAATCGCCTTGCGTGTAGGCAATACGGCACCTAAAAATTCCAAAGAAGCTTGTTTTCCGTCCTTGCGCAATATTTTTCTTTCTGTTCGGTTGATGCGATATTTTCCATCTAACAGCGATCGAAACCATGTATGATGAGAAGCAGAATCGACCGGATGAATTAACTGATCGAAACCAATAGATTTTAATTCGCTACTATCATACCCTGTCAATTGTGCAAAAGCCTCGTTCACTTCGAGAAACTCTTGATCGACGCCGACCAGTGCAATCGCATCACTTGTTGATTTAAAAATATCTTCGTTGATAGTATCGAGGGTACTTAACGCTTTTTGCGAATGGAGATGGAGGCCTTGCTGTTCAGCGTTCTTCTGATCTACATTTGAAACGAAAGCTTCCGGCTTAACAAGCGCCTCCGGTTCATGTTGATGAGATTCTTCGATCAATGAAATGGGAGTCGCGGTTTCGAGTGGATCTGCAAATCGACAAAACAAATTCCCCTCGTACACGCGAGAAATACTCACATTCACTTTAAAAATTCGCCCTTGCAAGCTGCGACAGTCGAGCATTTTATTTATGAAAGTATTGTTGTCAACAGCATTCACGAGCAACATCGCTTCGTCATCCGATAAATCTTCCTGAAACAATTTTTGGAATGTCAACTGATTCAAATATTGTTCTCGAAAAATCCCAAACATATTCATGGCCTTTTGATTTGCCTTGACTGTTTTCAGAGTAATACCATCCATGATCAACCATGCTTCCGGTTGATGTTCAAAAAGGGTACTGAAAGAATCTTCTTCCTTCACTTTCTTCCTGCCATTTTTCCATACCCAAATAGAGACTACCAGCAGCAAGAAACTGCATGTAATCAAAACCAAGGTGAGTACATCAAAAACAAACATTTTTTCTCTTTTCTTTCACTATACTTATTCGTTTAATTGTCGAAATAGTTACAAATACCATAGAATAAAACAATGGAAATGAAATACTATTTTCATTACAATTTTCAGATCTTACGAAGGTAAAAAGAGTATTTATTCTTTGCAAGTCTAATTTTCTACTAATTTTTCCCATTCTTCCCTTACAAAGCCCACCAATTCCCTAATATAACCTTCCGAAAAATCAAACTGCACACCGGCTTTTTCATAAACTTCGGAGATGGAAGCTGTGTAGCCCATTTTCAATGCGTCTAAGTATTGTTGAATTGTTTTTGACGGGTTTAAGCGATAATTCCGCCACATTGCGATAGCTCCCAACTGCGCAAATCCATATTCGATGTAGTAAAAAGGGACTTCGAAAATATGCAATTGCTTTTGCCAAAGCAAGGCTCTCGTTTCCTGTAGTCCTGACCAATCCACTGAAGTACCGGAAAAGCGACTATTCACGGCTAACCAGGCCGACGTTCGTTCTTCCGTGGTATGCTTAGGATGTGTGTACATCCAATGTTGAAAGGCATCCACGCAAGCGATCCATGGCAACCCTTTTAAAACATCTTCCAAATGCTTTCGCTTTGCCATTTTCAATTCCTTCGCATCGCTAAAAAAATGCTGCCAATGCTCCATCGAAATCAATTCCATCGACATGGAAGCCAGCTCTGCAATTTCACTCGGCAAATTTTTGAAATCTACCAATTCTAATGGCTTATCTACAATCGACTGAACGGCATGTCCGCCCTCATGCACCATAGTAACTAAATCGCGCAAACTATTTGTAGAATTCATAAAAATGAAAGGCAATCCGGTTTCATAAAGTGGATAATTATAGCCTCCCGGAGCTTTCCCTTTTCGAGAATCGAGATCGATGCGACCTGCCTTTTTCATCTCCTTCATACAATCTCCCAAAAACGGATCAATTTCATGAAAGCAAGCAATCGTTTTTTCCATCGCATCAGCAGCGGAATTAAAAGGCTTCAACGGTTGTTGACCATTTTTCCCGGCCGAAAGATCCCAAGGTTTCAAAACTTCTACATTCAATTCTTTTCGATGCATTTCATTCATCAAATCATTCATCGGCACAAGGTATTTCTCGATAGAATCATGAAATTGAAAACAATCCTTTGCAGTATAATCGAAACGCCCCAAACTAGCGAACATAAAATCTCTGAAATCAGAAAAGTCGGCATTTTTAGCAATCGTATCTCGCCGCTGAATCAAATCATTCATCAATTCATTCAATCGACCTGCATCTTCTTTGCGTCGATTAAAAATCTTCAGAAATACTTCTTCGCGCAATTTTCGGTCTTCTTTTTCGAGGTAAGTACCGGCCTGTTGCAAAGTAATTTCCTTTCCGTCCAGTTCAATGCTCATGGCACCTGTAATAGAAGAATATTCCTGTTCACGTTTTTGCAATTCGGCAAACAATGGAACATTTTCCTCTCTGAAAATATCTACTCGTTTACGAATTTGACGAAACAGAATTTCATAAGCTCGACCTGATAATTGCGGAAGCAAGGGACAATTTAGAAGAAACAAATCCAATTTTTGACTCAAGGGAGCAATGCGTGGCTGAATTTCGCCAACAAAAAAATTGAAAGCTTTGGTACACTCTTCATTCGCTGTATCACAACTCATTTTAATATAACGCCATCCCATTTCTTCCTGCAGAAAAGCTTCCAGTTCACTTCGATCCTTCAACCATTTTTTGAGATCAGAAGCTGATTCAATTTTGCGATTCAGTAAATCATCAAAATAAGATTCTACTAATTGCCAATTCGTAAGTTCCAATTGAGCAGGTAAAAATTCCCTTTCCAAAACGAGGTTTTCATTGATCATACATCTATACATTTTAAGCTATGCGAAGATAGTCAGCATAAAAGCAATGGTTCCATCAAATTCAAAAGAATTCAACAAGACAAGGTGCGTAAAATAACGCGAGCCGACTTGTGGCCGGCTCGCAACTACATTCAAGTCAATTTATTCTTTTGCTTTCGCCGTTTTTGCGGCTTTCTTCTTTGGTGCTGGTTCAGCAGCCAACTCATCAGCAACATCTTCCTTCTTCTTTTTAACTGCTTTTTTCTTTACAGGCACTTCCTCCACCAGCACTTCGGCAGCCACCGGCTGAGGGCTTTCAATTTCTCCATCTATTTCAGCTTTCATCGCTGCATCCGACTCTTCTGTACCTACAATTTCTTTTACAAAGGCATACCATGAAAACATTTTACGAATGTCAGATGCATGTACTCGTTCTTCGTCAAAATCGGGAAGAATTTTTTTCAATGTGGCTTTTAGTACTGCAGGTTCTGCTTTATGAGGTACAGAAGACGCTATGGCATCCTGATCTTTCATCTTCTTAAACAGCTCATACAAAGGCATATCTTCGTCGATGGTGTACACAGCGATATCCTTTAACATAGTGATTCTCTGCATAGAAGACACAGGGAGACGACGACCATCTACCAATGATTCAACAACAAATCCGCCATTTCTCATTTGAGCTATCATCTTATAAAGACCACTCATACCTGGGATTGAAATAATTTTTTCGAAACTCATGAAATTGATTTAGGCTGCAAAAATAGCTATAATGAATAAAATAATGGACATTCCCTTTCATTATCTCGATTCATCATTCCATCAGCACTTTACGACATTTCATATGGAAAATAAACTTCGAAGAGACATAAAACGTTATTTTAGCAAACCTAAAAACCAACAATATGTTCAAAAAATTAATTGGGTTTAGTTTACTCATAATCATGTCGACAACCTTGATTGCACAAGTTAAAACTTATCCCGTAAAAGACTTTTTTAAAAACGCTGAAAAAACACGTTTTCAAATTTCTCCTGATGGAGACAAACTCTCCTATTTGGCTCCCTGGAATAACCGAATGAATATTCATGTTGTGCCCATTAACGGAACCACACCGGTTAAAATCACTAGTGTTACCGACCGAGATATCAGCGGATATTTCTGGAAAAACAACAACAGCATTATTTATGTAAGAGATTTTAGTGGAGATGAAAACTTCCATCTCTTCCTTGCATCTGCCGATGGCAAAACAGAAAAAGATATAACGCCATTTAAAGATGTTCGTGTGTCCATTACCGATCAACTGGAAGATTTTCCAAATGAAGTTTTAATTGAAATGAACAAAGAAAATCCGGAAGTTTTTGATGTTTACAGAATGAACATCACCACCGGAGACATGAAAATGGTCGCAAAAAATCCCGGCAATATTTCTTCATGGGTTACTGATCATAATGGAGAAATTAGAGCAGCGACCACTACCGATGGTGTTCAAACTAGTTTAATGGTTCGACAAAATGAAAAAGAAGAATTCAAAACACTCCTTACTACGGACTTCAGAGAGTCGGCGAGTCCATTGATGTTTACATTCGACAATAAAAATTTATATGTTGCTTCTAACATCTCCCGTGACAAACAAGCCATTGTTTTACTCGACATCAGCAACGGAAAAGAAATAAGCACACTTTATGAAGATGATGAAGTTGATGTAAGTGATTTGAGTTATTCAAGAAAAAGAAAAGTACTAACCTATGTCGGCATTGAGAAAGATAAATACGAGTATCATGCATTAGATCCTGAATGGGAAAAGATGTACAAACGATTGACCGAAGAATTAAAAGGCTATCGTGTTGCTATTACCAACAGCAATATAAATGAAGATAAATTTTTAGTGCGCACTTATAGTGACCGCAGCTTAGGTGCTTATTATTTTTACGACAAGACCAGTGATAAATTAACCAAGCTACATGAGTTAAGTCCTTGGATTAACGAGAACGATATGAGTTTCATGCAGCCTATTCAATACGAAGCCAGGGATGGGAAAATTATTCATGGTTATTTAACACTTCCACTTGGAATTAAAGAAGCGAAAAACCTACCTGTAGTCATCAATCCACACGGTGGACCATGGGCTCGCGACAGCTGGGGATGGAATCCTGAAATTCAACTTTTAGCCAACCGTGGTTATGCTGTATTGCAGATGAATTTCAGAGGAAGTACAGGATACGGAAAGTCTTTTTGGGAAGCTTCATTTAAGCAATGGGGACTAGCTATGCAGGATGATATTAGCGATGGAGTAATTTGGTTGCAAAAACAAGGAATTGCCGATCCTAAGCGTGTGGCCATTTATGGCGCGTCGTATGGTGGATATGCCACCTTAGCAGGAATAACGTATACTCCTGACATGTATGCTTGCGCCATTGATTATGTTGGCGTTTCCAATTTATTCTCCTTCATGAAAACGATTCCTCCTTATTGGAAACCCTATTTAGAAATGATGTACACCATGGTGGGAAATCCCAACGATGCGAAAGATTCGGCCATGATGCATGCCAGTTCGCCGGTATTTCATGTAGATCAGATTAAATGCCCTTTATTCATTGCGCAAGGCGCGAAAGATCCACGAGTGAATAAAGACGAAAGCGATCAGATGGTGGCTGCATTGAAGAAAAACAATGTAGAAGTGCAATACATGGTTAAAGAAAACGAAGGACATGGATTCAGAAATGAAGAAAATCGTTTTGAATTCTACGAGGCGATGGATAATTTCTTAGCCTTACATCTAAAAGACAAAAAGAATACAACACCCCGTATTCAGGTGACACCCATTAAAGATTAGGAATTAAAGAAAAGATTGAAAAAGAGGCTGTCTCAAAAGTAAGTGACAGCCTCTTTTTTATTCAGGTATCTAATGGAAAGAGTTTTCGTAATAAACCATGCAAATCGACACTATTTTCTTTTTAGAATGTTCTTTTTGTTGATAAAAGATCGAACAATTTGGGAATTGAAATTCAATAATAATTAATTTCGAAATCTATTCCATTCCTATGTATAAAATCAAAAAAGTAGCAGTATTGGGCTCCGGAATTATGGGATCCAGAATTGCCTGTCATTTCGCAAATATTGGCGTCAAGGTACTCTTGCTAGATATTTCTCCCAATGAATTATTGCCGGAGGAAACAGCGAAAGGGGCCACATTAGATCATCCTGTCGTAAAAAACAGAATCGTCAACAATGCTTTAGCATCGGCGATTAAATCGAGTCCTTCGCCGCTCTATAAAAAAACTTATGCTTCCAGAATTACAACCGGCAACTTCGATGATAATTTAGCTGAGATTGCCGACTGCGATTGGATTTTAGAAGTAGTTGTTGAGCGATTAGACATTAAAAAAAGCATTTTTGAAAAAGTAGAAAAATTCAGGAAGCCGGGAACATTGATCACTTCCAACACTTCAGGAATTCCAATTTTTATGATGGAAGAAGGACGTTCCGATGATTTCAAAAAACACTTCTGTGGCGTTCACTTCTTTAATCCTCCACGTTATTTGCGCTTGCTTGAAATTATTCCGGGCACTGAAACCAAAACAGAAGTCCTTTCCTTTTTAGAAAATTACGGCGATTTATTTTTAGGGAAAACAACGGTCGTTTGTAAAGACACGCCTGCCTTCATTGCCAATCGCATTGGAGTTTTCGGAATTTTATTTCTGTTTCACTTGGTGGAGAAGATGGGATTATCGGTGGAAGAAGTAGACAAACTCACGGGGCCCATCTTAGGAAGACCAAAATCAGCAACCTTCAGAACTTGCGATGTAGTGGGATTGGATACACTCGTGCATGTAGCCAACGGATTAAAAGCAGGATTGAAAAATGATTCGCTCAAAGAATATTTTGAATTGCCGGGATACATCTCCAGCATGATGCAAAACAACTGGCTGGGTGATAAAACCAAACAGGGCTTTTATCAAAAAACAAAAAACATAGAGGGGAAGACTGAAATTCTATCGCTCGATTTAAAAACACTTGAATATCGTCCGCAAATAAAAACAAAATTTGCTACGCTCGAAAGCACGAAAACTATCGATGATTTACGAGAACGAATGAAAATTTTGATTCAAGGAAAAGATCAGGCGGGAGAATTTTATCGACAATCATTTTTCGGATTGTTCAGATATGTTTCCGAGCGCATTCCTGAAATTGCCGATGAGCTATATAACATCGATGCTGCGATGGAAGCAGGTTTTGGTTGGGAGTTAGGACCCTTTGAAAGTTGGGATGTTTTCGGAGTGAAAAACATCGCATCTGACATGGAACAAGCGAACATGAAAGCGGCGCCCTGGGTTGCAGAGATGTTAGCACAAGGCGTAGAAAGTTTTTACAAAATCGAAAACGGTAAAAAATATTTCTATAACATACCCAATAAAAGATACGAATTAATTCCGGGACAAGAAGCTTACACTTTACTCCATCCTATTCGTAAAACAAATACTGTTTGGAGCAACAGCGGATGCAGCATTATTGACATTGGTGACGATGTGATTTGCTGCGAATTCAGAACCAAGATGAATACCATTGGGGGAGAAGTGGTGCAAGGTGTGAATAAAGCCATTGAACTTGCTGAGGCCAATTATAAAGGTGTTGTTATTGGAAACGAAGGCGCCAATTTTTCTGCGGGAGCAAATTTAGCCATGGTATTTATGATGGCTGTAGAGCAGGAATGGGAAGAAATAGATTTCGCAATTCGCGCATTTCAAAATATGAATATGCGCGTTCGTTATTCATCCATTCCGGTAGTGGTTGCGCCCTTCGGATTAAGTTTAGGAGGAGGTTGCGAAATGACAATGCATGCCGATAAAGTGCAGGCACATGCCGAATTGTACACAGGAATGGTAGAATTTGGCGTGGGACTCATCCCGGGAGGTGGCGGAAGCAAAGAATTCGCTTTGCGCTTGTCGGACAGCTTCGCGGAAGGCGATATTGAAATTAATGCATTGAGAGAAAGATTCTTAACCATCGGTCAAGCCAAAGTTTCCACTTCTGCCGCCGAAGCCTTTGATTTGGGAATTTTAAGACATGGTCTTGATAACATCAGCCTGAACAAAAACAGGTTATTAACAGATGCAAAAAATTCAGTTTTAGAAATGAGCGCATCCGGATACAGCATGCCCATCAGAAGAAAAGACATTCGCGTTTTGGGAAAAAGTGGAATGGGAATTATTGAAGTTGGCGCAAACACCATGTATTCAGGTCATTATATAAGTAAGCACGATCAACTCATCTCCCAGAAATTAGGATATGTATTATGTGGAGGCGATTTAAGTGCTCCAACATTGGTATCGGAACAGTACTTATTGGACCTTGAAAGAGAGGCATTTCTATCATTATGTGGAGAAAAAAAGACCCTTGAACGCATTCAATCCATATTGACCAGCGGAAAACCCCTTCGGAATTAAATAATTTAATTACTTTAGCCACAGTAATACTATCCACTATGAAACGTTGGAGTACCCTCTTAATCATATTGTTTACGCTACCTCTGTTTGTAGCTGCGCAATCAGAAGACAAACCAAAATACGCTCCCGGAAGAGAGAAACACCGCAATAAGACCGATGAGTTAGGTCAGAAGCAAGGTGTTTGGCGTACTTATAATTCATTAGGAGATTTAATGAATGAAATAGAATACATCAACGACCGTCGCCATGGTATTAGTCGCCGTTTTTATCCTTACGGAAAAGTAATGGAAGAAATCGAGTATCAAAACGGTATTAAAGAAGGTGTATACAAAAGATATTTTTATTCTGGCCAAGCAAAGCAAGAAGGCGAGTACATCACTAATAAAAAAGACGGCAAGTGGACCAAATATTATGAGGACGGTGAAGTTGCTTCGGAAGGGCATTATAAAATCAATAAGCGCGACGGCGAATGGCGCACTTTCAATCGCAAAGGTGCTTTGATTAATGTTTCCAATTATAAAGACGGAGTGGATTTAAAAACTGCGGCTGAAGAAGCCAAAAAAGCAGAAGCAGCGAAAAAAGCAGAAGCTGCAAAAAAAGCTGCCAAGTCAGGGAAAGGCGGCAATGTTGTAGCTCCCGGAGACTCTACGCAAAAAGCGAATATCATTCCTAAGGATACTACTGAAAAGCCGAAATAAACTTGAAGTAAAACATTAGAAAATAAATCCTGCTGCGAAGCGGGATTTTTTTTGGGTTTGTTTTTTTTCTTCGGGTAAACGAAAAACTGTTTTTCGAAAAATTACGTTGTGAATAATTTTAGACAATCGCATTTAATTTATTCTATTGTCACAGCTATAATTTTTACCTTCGCTACAAATAACAATACCATGTCTGAAGCTTATATAATTACTGGATTTCGTAGTGCAGTAGGAAAAGCACCGAGAGGAATGTTTCGTTTTACGCGTCCTGATGATCTTGCAGTTTCCGTCATAAAACATTTGGTAAATGCTGTTCCTACTCTCGAAAAAGAGTGGATTGATGATGTGATTGTTGGTAACGCCACACCGGAAGCTGAGCAAGGCTTAAACATGGGTCGTATGGTTTCCTTGATGGGTTTGAACACCGATAAGGTTCCGGGCATGACAGTCAATCGCTATTGTGCATCGGGTTTAGAAACGATTGCTATTGCGGCGGCGAAAATAAAAGCTGGATTGGCAGATTGCATTATTGCAGGAGGTGCGGAAAGTATGAGTCCGATTCCTTTCGGCGGCTGGCGCATTGTTCCTAATTATGAAACAGCAAAAGAAAATCCTGATTATTATTGGGGGATGGGCTTAACGGCGGAAGCAGTAGCCAACGATTATAAAGTGAGTAGAGAAGACCAAGACATGTTTTCATTTCAATCACATCAGAAAGCGGTAAAAGCCATTCAATCGGGTTTATTTAAAGATCAGATTGTACCTTTTGAAATAACAGAAACTTATCTCGATGCATCAGAGAAAAAACAAAACAGAACTTCCATTGCCGATACCGACGAAGGAGCTCGCAGTGATACTTCGGTAGAAAAATTAGCAAAACTAAAACCTGTTTTTGATGCCAAAGGATCGGTCACTGCAGGCAATAGTTCGCAGACCAGCGACGGTGCCGCATTTGTATTGGTAGTTTCTGAAAAAATGCTCAAGCAATTAAATGTT
>Ga0105048_10001355_pt1 | contig 39744 bp, 34 predicted proteins | sample MAT05_FD_78382 | JGI IMG/M metagenome (GOLD analysis project Ga0105048, IMG submission 78382) | Freshwater microbial communities from Lake Fryxell liftoff mats and glacier meltwater in Antarctica - MAT-05 | ecosystem: Environmental > Aquatic > Freshwater > Ice > Liftoff microbial mat | place... | reverse complement strand
CGAGACCGAGAAACCACCCGGCTCCCAGAACCAGTCCCTGGCGACCCCCTCGATGCTCCGCGGCGGGTAGGGCGCGGGAAGCCAGCGGCTCGAGAGGTTGCCGATGTCGATACTCGTGAACTCCTCCGCGGTCGGGACGGCGTCTGACAGCCCAGGCGGAGGCGCGAAGGCCGCGATGGAGTTATCCCGGTCAATTTCCCGCTCGGTGGGGGCCCACTGGGCACCGGTGAAGTTCTCGAGGCTGACGAGCCGCAGATAGTGCGATTCACCCGACGCGGTGCTGTAGCTGAGAACCTGCCGTTCGGAGGACCGCCGCAGGTCGTCGCCAAGGCTCAGCACCGGATTCACCCCGGTCGACAGGCCGGGCGACCCGGCAGCCGAGGACACCACCGCCGGGAGTACGAGGGGCAGGGCGAGCGCTCCGACAATCGCAGCGGCGCCGATGCCGACGGCGAGGCCGGGCTGTCTGCTCTGCCCGCCCACGACCAACAGCACGAGGAAGGCTGCGGCGCAGAGAGCGAACACGAACAGGTCGGTGGCGTCCCGTGCGGTGACGGCGGGGATGGCGAGCACCCCGAGCAACGGGATTCCGGCGAGCGCCGGCCTTGCGAGGGTGACGGTGAGCACATCGCAGAGGAGGGCGATCGCGCCGACCCCGAAGCACAGCACGAACACGATCGATGCGTCCGCGTTCGCCGGGATGGACTGCAGATAGATGGACGTGCCCGCCTCGCCGAACAGTGCACCGAAGGCCCTGATGGTGTCGAAGGTCGGGATGACGGCCAGCAGCGCGGTGCCGGGGGCGAACAGCAGGGTCACGAGCACGACGAGGGTTGCCGCTGCGGCGGCGGGCGGAACGTACCAGCGGCGGGAGAACGCTCTCGCCGCGGCCGCCGCCCCGAGCACCGCGGTCAGCACGAAGAACACGAGAAGCCACCAGGTCTGGTCGGCGAAGAGCACATGGAGGCCTCCGGTCGCGACGGCGATCGCCAGCAACAGGGCAAGGCTCACCTGCCATTTCACAGGAGATCCCCGTCGCTCAGCGGCCACGGCGCGCGCCCTTCAGATCCGCGACCGCGCGCCAGGCATCCTCGACTCCGTCGCCAAGGGCGACCGGCACGCACGTCCAACCCGCTCGGCGCAGAGTCTCGAGCGTGGAGGACTCGCGCCACGTGACGACGAACGCGGCGGCGAGGTCGAAGCCGCTGCGCTGGGCGACGAGCCGCTCGATTGTCGCTGCGTCTGCATCAGACAGGACCGCGAAGACCGATCCGTGAGTGCGATCCGGCCGCGTGCTGGTAAGCGGGGACCCGACCGGGTACTCACCGGTGGCGCTGGTGAGTGCAATGGTGGCGAGCGAACGCACGAAGGGCTCCGTCGGTGACACCGGTGCGAGCTGCCGCTCGCCCGTCTCGATGAAGTCGACCGCGAAACCGCCGCGCGCGAGGTGCAGGGCGATCGACGCGGCGAGGGACACCGCCAGCTCGAAGGACTCACTCTCCAGCTCGTCACTCGGCCTGCCGGGCTGGTGGTCAGCGTACCCGGTGCCGCGAGTGTCGAGAATGATGCGCGCTTCAGCGTGGCTGCGCGGTTCCTCCTGCCTGACCATGAGCTCGCCGTGCCTGGCCGTCGCGCGCCAGTGGACCCTCCGCATCGCATCGCCTGTGCGATACGCACGGGTGGAGAGGTCGTCCTCGCCCCCGATCGAGCGGCGCACGAGTAGCGACGCCCCCTCACTCGCGAAGACCGCCAGCCCCGTGTCGGGGAGCTCTCGGATGACCGGGGTGACGAGCAGCACGTCCATTGCGCCGACAGCGACCTCCCCCTTCGCGAGGCCGAACGGGTCGGCGAGGCGAAGACCGAGCGGGCCGATCGGGAATTCTCCGCGGCGCGGCGGAACCAACTCATACCGCAGCCGGGCGGTGGCCCCGCGGGACCCGCGGGCGGCGAGTGCCGGCAGCATTCTCGACCCTGTGTCACCGCTGACCCACGGCCGGTGGTCACGCCACTCGATCTGGGGGGTCGGCCTCCGCCCACTGTTCGCGATCGTGAGCTCGACGACGGCCGGTTGCCCAACGCCGACGGGCTCCGGCCGGAACGAGCGGGAGACGGTGAGTCCGACGCGCCGGAATCTCGCGAAGACAACCGCGAGGGCCGGCAGCAGCAGGGTGAGGCAGCCGAGAGAGAGCAGCTCCGGCCGCCCGCTCGCGTAGGCGCCGACGACGCTCGCGACTCCGACGACAGCGAGCGTCGCGCCTCTCGGTGTGAGCCGCGCGGAACGCGAGAACCGGATCGGTCGAAGTCGGGCCATCACGGCCTCAAGCGGAGCCGAGCGGCACCGGGGTAGCCGCGAGGATTCGGTAGATCACATCGGCAAGTGAGCTTGATTGCGCGGCGCTCGCCCCTCCCGACAGACGCGACGAGGGGATGAGACGGTGGGCGAACACCGGCACGGTGAGCGCGTCGATGTCGTCGGGCAGCACGAACTCGCGGCCGTCGAGGGCCGCGCGGGCTTTCGCCGCGCGCACCAGCTGGAGGGTCGCGCGAGGACTGGCGCCGAGGCGGAGTTCGCGGTCGTTCCGGGTCGCCTGTGCGATCGCAACGGCGTACTGCTCAACGGCGCGCGAGACGAACACCCCCCTGACTGTGTGGATCATCGCGAGCAGCTGCTCGGTAGTGACGACCGCCTCCAGAGTGTCGAGGGGGCTGCTGGACTCCCGCTGGCGAAGCATCGCCAGCTCGGCCGCGGCATCCGGGTACCCCATCGAGATGCGGATCATGAATCGGTCCCGCTGCGCCTCCGGAAGCGGGTAGGTGCCCTCCATCTCGACCGGATTCTGGGTCGCGACGACGGTGAAGGGGGCGGCGAGCACATGGGTCACGCCATCGACGGTGACTTGGTGCTCCTCCATGCTCTCGAGCAACGCTGACTGCGTCTTGGGGCTCGCGCGGTTGATCTCGTCGCCGATGACGATATTCGCGAAGACAGGGCCCGGCTTGAACTCGAACTCCCGCGAGCCCTGGTTGAAGATCGATACCCCCGTGATGTCGGAGGGAAGAAGGTCGGGGGTGAACTGAATGCGGTTGACCGTGCAGTGGACCGATCGCGCGAGCGCTCGCGCGAGCATCGTTTTGCCGACACCGGGGACATCCTCGATCAGGAGGTGCCCCTCGGCGAGGAGCACGGTGAGGGCGAGCTCGACGGGGGTGCGCTTGCCGTCGATGACCCGCTCGACGCTGTCGATGATCGCGCCGCTGAGCGCTTGGAACTCGGCCGCCGACAGGGTCGCGGAGTGCTCGCTGTGTACCTCGGCGAGATCATCTTCAATCTCACGCGGAATGCTGCTCACCGGTGACCTCACCATTCCTATCGCTGTCGTCGTGGCAAGTCTGCCAGATGGTTGCGTGAACGCTCCCAGCGTTTTATCGGGAGCACCCAAAAAGTGATGAAAAGTTAGCTCGACGGGTCGGTGCGGCCCGCGGCGAACCCTCTGGCGTAGGCCTCGTCGGAGCCCAGGCGGAACATGTCCTGGGCGGCCGGGCGCACGAGGGCGACGGCGCCCGGCTCGTCGAGGCTGCTGACGAGATGACCCAGTCCGCGCACGATCGCCACCGGGAGGCCCGCAGCCTTCCCCTTGACGAGGTCGGTGGCTCCGGCGATCTCGTCGCCGACGGCGGGCAGGGTCACGTTGAGCGCGCGGCCTCCGGCATCCGTCGATCCGCGCAGATCGTCGATCACTCGCACGCCCGCCGCCCCGATGGCGACGTCGGTCTGCCCCTCGCGCCAGGCACGGCCGAGGGTGTCGGTGATGATGACGCCGACGCGAACACCGAACCGGGTGCGGATCGCCGAGCAGAGTGAGCGCGCCGAGGCATCCGGGTCGAGCGGCAGCAGCAGAACCGTGCCATCGGGGGTGTTGCTGGAGTCGACGCCCGCAGCAGCGAGCACCAGGCCCTGCCGGTTTTCGACGATACGGGTGACGCCACCCGGATACTCGCGCGTCGCGACGATGCGCACCGTCTCCGCGGTGATGGCGTCTTCCCGATCCTCCGCGGCGACGCTGCGCCCCTCGGCCTTGGAGACGATCTTGCTCGTGATCGAGAGAATGTCGCCGTCGGCGAGCCCTTCCTCCGTGTGCGAAATCGCGTCGCCGATGACCGCGGCGAGGTCGACCCCGGCCACAATCTCGGGGATGTCGGCGACGGCCCAGGCCGAGAACACCTAGCGCACCAGCCGCGGGAGCACATCGCGCCCGAAGACGTCGATCCACTCGCGCTGGTTGCGCCCGACGTTGTGCAGGTAGATGCGGTCGAAACCGAGGTCGACGAATCCCTGGATGTACTGGCGGTGCACGTCGGGGTCTTCCGAGATGACCAGGCGCCCCTCGAAGTCGTCCGGGCGCACCATCTTCGCCATCTGCTCGAGCTCGAACGGGGAGCGGATGTCGGCCTTGGGAAACTTCATCGCCCCGTTGGGCCACTCGACCATGGCGTTGCGGAGCGCCTCCTCGTGCGTCGGCGCCCAGCTGAGGTGCAGTTGGAGCACCTTCGGCATTGCCTCCGGGTCCTTTCCGACCTCCCGCGCACCCTCCGCAAACTTGTTGATGAGCAAGGAGACCTTCTGCAGCGGGGCGCCGACCGTGATGAGTCCGTCGGTGTGCCGGCCGGCGCGCTTGGCGGTGACGGGCCCGCCCGACGCCACCAGAATCTGCGGCGCGACCGCGGGCATCGTCCACAGCCTCGTCGATTCGAGCTTGTAGTACTGGCCGGAGTGCTTGGTGTCCTTGCCCGCGAGCGACGCGCTGAAGAGCTTATTGATGATCTCGATCGCCTCGAACATGCGGTTGATGCGCTCGGGCGCCTCCGGCCAGTACCCGCCGACGACGTGCTCGTTGAGTGCTTCGCCGGACCCGAGCCCGAGCCAGTGACGACCGGGGTACATCGCCGCGAGCGTCGCGCTCGCCTGCGCGACCATCGCGGGGTGCCAGCGGAAGGTCGGCGCGGTCACGCCCGGGCCGAAGTCGCCGGTCGTGCGCTCGCCGACGGCCGCGAGAACGTTCCAGACGAAGGCGCTCTGTCCCTGAGCTGGGACCCACGGCTGAAAGTGGTCGGCGGCCATGACCCCGGTGAAGCCGCGGCTCTCGGCATAGGCGCTCAGCGCGACGGCCTCGGTCGGGTGGAACTGCTCGAGCATGGCGGCGAAGCCGATCTGCAACTGCCTCATGGGCCGATCCTAACCGCGCGGATTTTGCAGGAACTCGTAGACGGCGGCGGGCACGTACGGGCTCACGTCGCCGCCGAGAGCCGCGACCTGCCGTACGAGCGAGCTGGAGACGTGTGCGTGGCCGGGGTCGGGAAGCATGAAGACGGTTTCCACCCCCGCGAGGTTGCGGTTGACGATCGCCATCGGCGTCTCGTAGGCGACGTCGACCTGGGAGCGCACGCCCTTCACGAGCACCGTGGCGCCGACGTCGAGGCAGTAGTCCACGAGCAGTCCCACGCTCCAGGAGGTGACGGTGATGTTGCCGTCGAACCCGGCGTCGGAGATCGACTTCTCGATCAGCGCGACCCGCTGGGCGACGGGCAGCATGGCCGCCTTACCCGGGTTGTGCACGACGAGCACGTGGAGCTTGTCGAAAATCCGCGATGCACGTTCGATCACATCCAGGTGACCGAGGGTCACGGGGTCGAAGGAACCAGGGACGACGGCGATCCTGCTCATTGCTTCACCCTATCCGGCCAGCGTTACCGACAGGTGACGCGGCGGGCCATCCGGTATCCGGTCAATTCTTCGCGAGGAAGTCCCGGCTGGCCTCGTCGAGCCTGCGCGAGAGGGCGTCGCGCAGGTGCGGATGCGCCGCGAGGGTCGGGTCGGAATCGATCAGCTCCGCCGCGATCTGTCTCGCCTCGGTGATCAGCACTCCATCTTTCGCAACCCGCAGCAGCCGCAGCGACGAGCGGCCGCCGGATTGCAGGTTGCCGAGCACATCGCCCTCCTGTCGCAGTTCGAGGTCTTTCTGGGCGAGCTCGAAACCGTCGAGAGTCGACGCCACCGCCTCGACCCGTTCCCGCGCGAGTGTCTCTCCCTCGGCCCCGGTGACCATCAGACAGAGCCCCGGCACGCCGCCCCGACCGACGCGGCCGCGCAGCTGGTGCAGCTGGGAGACCCCGAATCGATCCGCATCCAGCACGACCATGACCGACGCGTTGGGCACGTCGACCCCGACCTCGATCACGGTGGTCGCGACCAGCACATCGATCTCACCGGCCGCGAACGCACGCATCGTGGCGTCCTTGAGGTCGCTCGGCATACGGCCGTGAAGCTCCGCAATGCGGGCCGAGGCCAACCGCGGGTTGGCGCGGAGCTCGGCGAGGGTATCGGTGACATTCGCGCGGGGCGCCGCCGGGTCGGCAGCATTCGCGCTCGCCGGAGCCCCGCCCTCCTCCGCCTCGACGACGGCGCTGTCGATCGCGGGGCAGACAACAAAGGCCTGCCGCCCGAGCGCGAGTTCCTCGGCGACGCGCTGCCAGATGCGCGGCGCCCAGCCCGGCTTCTCGGCGAGGGGCACCACGTGGGTCTCGATCGGGATGCGGCCGGACGGAAGCTCGGCGATCGTGGAGACATCGAGGTCGCCGAACACCGTCATCGCGACCGTGCGCGGAATCGGGGTCGCGGTCAGCACGAGCACGTGCGGCGGCGTCTGGCCCTTGCGGCGCAGGGCTTCGCGCTGCTCGACGCCGAACCGGTGCTGCTCGTCAACGACGACGAGGCCGAGGTCGAAGAAGTCGAGGCTCTCGCTCAGCAGCGCGTGGGTTCCGATGACGATGCGCGCCTGCCCGGTCACGACCGCGAGCATGGCCTTGCGCCTCTCGGCCACCGTGAGCTGCCCAGTGACAAGGGTCGGCCGCAACTCCGCGGCGAGGTCGGGCCCGAGGGTCTTTACGATCGACCGCAGGTGCTGGCCGGCGAGCACCTCCGTCGGGGCGAGCAGCGCCGACTGGCCGCCGGACTCGGCGACGGCGAGCATCCCGCGCAGGGCGACGATGGTCTTGCCGGAGCCCACCTCCCCCTGGACGAGGCGGTTCATCGGCACCGCCGCCGCGAGGTCGGAAGATACCTCCGCGCCGACGCTCGTCTGGTCACCGGTGAGGGTGAACGGCATTCTCAGATCGAACCGGTCGAGCAGCCCGCCCTCGGCGGGGATGCGCGGTTCGGCCAGCTGCAGGCGCAGCAACGCGCGCTGCTCGAGGAGGGCGCACTGCAGCACGAACGCCTCCTGAAACCGCAGCGTTGTACGTGCGGCGCCCCAGTCGGCGTCTTTCAACGGGCGGTGGATGAGTTCCACCGCGCGGGAGTAGCTCATGAGCTTGCGGGCGGAGCGCACACCGCCGGGCACCGGGTCGTCGAGCGGTGGGAGCGTGTCGAGCACCACCCCGATCGACTTCTGGATCTGCCAGGAGGCGACGGACGCCGTGGCCGCGTAGATCGGGATAGGGACGTCCGCCCAGGCCTTCGCGTCATCGGCGGAGCGCTCCTCGTCGGGCGGGAAGAGCTCGTAGTCGGGGTGCGCGAGCTGCCTCGTGCCCTTGTAGTAGGTGACCTTGCCGGCGAAGATTCCCCGCGCTCCCGTGACCAGCTCGGCCCGGCGCCAGGGCTGATTGAAGAAGGTGAGGGTGAGGATGCCGGTGCCGTCGCTGATCCTCACCTCGAGAATTGAGCCGCTCCTCGCCTTCATGCGGCGCTCGCTCACCCCGCGCACCTGCGCCACGATCGTCACGTTCTCATCGGTGGGCAGATCGGTGACGGCGCTGAGCTCGCCGCGCTTGGCGTATCGCCGCGGGTAGTGGCTGAGCAGGTCGCCGACGGTGTCGAGACCGAGGCCCTTCTTCAGTGCCGCGGCCGTGCGCCCGCCGAGCGCGCTGCTGAGCTTGGCATCGAGCGGCGATCCGGGCATGCCTCGATCGTATTCGCCACCACCGTCAGTTCTCGAACGCGGATCAGATCCAGTCGCGCCCCCGGAAGATGACGTAGAGCGCGCCGCTCACCGCGATCATCAGGGCGATCGAAAACGGGTACCCGTAGTACCAGTCGAGCTCCGGCATGTTTTGGAAGTTCATCCCGTACAGCGACCCGATCAGGGACGGCGCGAACAGGATCGCCGCCCACCCCGAGATCTTGCGGGTCTGGTCCGCTTGCAGGTTGCTCGCGACGCCGACCCGCTGCATCTCGTCGTTCTGGCGCTGCGCGACGAGGGTCGCGTTGACGGTGAGGATGTCTCGCAGGAGTTGCCGAAACCGGTCGACACGCTCGCTGACCCGTGCAACGTGGTCGGCGACGTCACGCAGGTACTGGCGCAGCGCCGGGTCGTCGGTGTTCTGGTCGAACGTCTCCGTGACGGTATCGAGGATGTCGGAGAGGGGGAGCACAGCCAGCTGGAACTCGATGACCTCGCGGGTGAGCTCGTAGATGCGCCGGGACACGTTCCGGTGCCCGTCGAATACCTGCGCCTCGATCTCGGCGATGTCGTTCTCGAGTCCTTCGACGACGGGCCGGTAGCCGTCGACGACCGCGTCGAGGATGCCGTAGAGGATTGCGTCAGTGCCGCGGGCGAGCAACTGCGGATGGGATTCGAGCCGGGAGCGGACACTCGGCAGGTCGGGGGCTTCGGCGTGGCGGAGGGTGATGACGAAGTTCGGGCCGACGAACAGGTGAAGCTCCCCGAACTCGACCGTCTCGGTCTCGTCGATGTACCGTGCGGCCTTCAGCACCAGGAAGGTGATCCCGTCGTACTGCTCGACCTTGGGACGCTGGCGAGCGTTGATCGCGTCTTCGAGGGTGAGCTCGTGCAGGCCGAACTGGCGGGCGAGCTCGTGCAGCTCGGTCGCGTCCGGACGGTACAGGCCGATCCACCCGAGCGAGCCGGGGTGGCGGTCGAGCTCGACGACCGTCTCGTGCACGGTGCCCGGCGAGGCGATCCGCATCCCCTCGAGGTAGACGCCGTTATCGACGATGTGGGAGGCGCGGGGCCCTGGAGCGCTCGCGGCGACCGCAACGGGCTCCGGCTGCTCCTGGGTGGACTTCCGCGCGGCGGCGAATCCGCGGAAGCGCTTCAGGAAATCGGATGCCATGCGTGAACGTTAGCCCGAGCGTGCGGATTTCGCGCCGGGGTTGCCCCGCGTCGTCAGAGATCGAAGGCGTAGCCGCCGGTCTGTCGGGTCGAGGTGCCGATCTGGGTCGTGTGGCGGTCGTCGTTGATCTCGAGCGATCGGAGCTGCCGGGCCACCTCGCGCTGGCTGCGCTTGAGGAAGTGGATCGCGACGGTCTTCTCCGCGCCCGACACCTGCAGCCCGTCGCGTTCGAACGTCGCGGAGGCACGGCCGATCACGGCGACCTGCGAGTAGATGCCCGAGGCGACGGCGGTGAGCCGCTTCTGCAGCAGCTGCTTCTCCTGCACCTTTTTGCCGTGCTTGCGCAGCGCCGCCTCCGCCGCGTCGCGCAGCCGCACGGTCTGCTCGGTCACCGCGGCGTTGTGCTTTGCGAACACCGGGTGGGCGCCGACGAGGCGACCGGGGCGGATGGCCCGGTTGATGCGGCCGGAGACGTAGGGCGCGAGCACTCCGATGGCCTTCGCCGGGTCGCCGATGCTGAGCGAGCGCATATCGGGGAGGTCCTCGCTGAGCGCCTTGAGCCCGCCCAGGGCGACGAACGCGCGCATGACGTCGTTCGCGCCCTCGAAGATCGGGAAGATGCGAAAGTCGCGCAGTGCCTTCGAGAGCGGGTGGTCGTCCATGTACGCCGTCCCACCGTGCACCTGGAACGCTTTGTTGAGGCCCTTCCAGCCGACGTCGCTCGCGACGACCTTAGTCATGGCCGACTCGAGCGAGAAGTCGGCGGCGCCGAGGTCGACGAGGCCGGTCGTGAGGTACGACATCGACTCGAGGCCGTAGATCTGGCCGGTCATCCACGCTGCCTTCTCCTCGACCAGCTCGAAGTCGATGAGCGGCCGGCCGAACTGGCGCCGGGTGGTCGCGTGCTCGAGGGTGAGGTCGAGGAACCGCTTCATGCCTCCCGCGATCGACGTGCCCATCGACATTCGCCCGTTGTTGAGGGTGTTCATGGCGATGCGGAAACCGTCGCCGGCGTCGCCGAGGAGGTTCTCGGCCGGCACGCGAACGTTGTCGAATCGCACGCGCTGCAGCCGGTTGGCTTTGAGTCCGAGGGTCTCGAAGCGCGGTCCGGTACTGAGCCCCCCCATGCCCTTCTCGACGACGAGGGCGACGTGACCGAGCTCGGATCGGGCGAAGACCGTGAGAACATCACCGGCACCATTGCCAATCCAGCGCTTCTCGCCGTTGAGGAGCCAGGACCCATCGGGCTGGCGCTCGGCGCGGGTCTCGAGGTTGTAGGCGTCGGACCCCACATTCGGTTCGGTGAGCACGAATGCGGCGAGCTTGCGGCCGGCCGCGAGGTCCGGCAGCCAGCGGGCCTTCTGCTCGTCGGTGCCGTAGAGGTAGATGGGTTTGGTGCCGATGGACTGGTGCACACCCATGACGACCGCGAGGGCGCCGTCGACGCGGCCGAATTCCTCCATGACGCGGCAGTATCCGCTCTGGCTGAGCCCCTGCCCGCCATACTGCTCGTCGACGAAGAGGCCGAGCAGGCCCAGTTCGCCGAGGTCGCGGATCGTGTCGTCGCCGACCCAGCCGTCGCGTTCGGCCTTCGCGGGGTCGTAGACGTTGGCGAGGTAGTCGCGGGCGGCTGCCGCGAGGCGGCCGACCTTCTCGCGCTCGGCTCCCACCATCACCGGGTACGGCAGCACGAGCTCAGACGCGACGCGTCCGAGGAAGAGCGACTTGGTGAAGGAGGGCTTGATGGAGCGGTCGACTGTGGCCATGCCGCCAGTGTGGATGATCCACTGATTGGGGACCAACCGTTTGTGGATGTTCTACAGCAGGTGGCCCGGGTGGGTACGGTGAAGGAGATGACGCGCATAATCTCGGGCTTCGCCGGCTCACTCACGATCGCCGTGCCCACCTCGGACACCCGGCCGACGAGCGACCGCGTTCGCGAGGCGATCTTCTCCGCGCTCGACTCTCGCGACGCGATCCGGGGCACGAGAGTGCTCGACCTCTACGCCGGCTCCGGGGCGCTCGGCCTCGAGGCCGCGAGCCGGGGCGCATCCCGGGTGACGCTCGTCGAGAAGAGCACCTCCGCGGCTGCCACCTGCCGAAAGAACGCGGTCGTCGTGCTGAAGAGCGCACCGAGAGTGGGCGCGCCGGTCGTCCAGGTGAGCGCCCAGACGGTTCAGGCGTTCCTCGGCGCGAGCGGCGAGGAGTTCGACCTCGTCTTCCTCGATCCGCCCTACGACCTCGGCGAGAGCGAGCTCACTGGCGCCCTGGCCGAGCTCGTGCCGCGGCTCGCGCCCGACGCGATCGTCATGGTCGAACGCAGCTCACGGTCAGTCGAGCCCGTGCTGCCCGCCGGCCTCGCGCTCGACAAGCGGAAGAACTACGGCGACACCACCCTGTGGTGGCTGCGGGGCTCCTAGCCCGACGCGCCGTTCCAGCCGCGGTACGGGTCCCACCCGGCACTCCCCACATACGGGTCCCCATCCACGGCAAGCCCGTCGCCGGCCTGCACGATACCGATCGCCCGGAACCCGCCCGGCAGCGTCACGTGCGGGGGGAACGTCGCGAGCAGGGAGTGGTCCTCCCCTCCTTCGAGCGCGAGCCGCAGGTCATCACCGAGGGCCGCCGATGCGAAGTCGAGTCGTACGCCGCTCGCGCTGGCGAGGCGGAGCGCATCGATCGCCAGCCCGTCGCTCAGGTCGAGCATCGCCGTCGCGCCAGCGAGTGCGGCGGCACGGCCGTCCGCGATCGGCGGGGCGGGCGCAAGCTGGGCGCCGACCAGGTCGGGTTTCTCGGCTCGCACGGATGCTGCCGCGGCGGCATCCGGCTCCCCCCGCTCATCGACGCCGCCCTCGAAGAGCAGCCGAAGCCCGGCACCAGCCCTGCCGAGTTCGCCCGACACGGCGAGCACGTCGCCGGTGCTCGCGCCAGAGCGCAGCACGGGATCGCGGCCCTCGAGGTCACCGAACGCCGTGACCGCGATCGTGAGGGTGCTCGACACGGACAGGTCGCCGCCGACAACGCCGCATCCGGGCCACAGCGCTTCGCACGCCTCCCGGAGTCCGTCGGCGATGCCCTCGAGCAGCGCGACGGGCGAGTGCGACGGCGCTGCGATCGCGACAACGAGCGCGGTCGGAACGGCGCCCATCGCGGCCACGTCGGACAGGTTGGATGCCGCGGCCTTCCAGCCGAGGTCGCGGGGAGTGGACCAGGCGAGGCGGAAGTCCGGGCCGTGGATCATCATGTCGGTCGTCACGACGAAGCGCCCGTCGGGTGCTGCGATGACGGCAGCGTCGTCACCGGGGCCGAGCAGTTGCGCGGCGGCCTGAGGCAGCCGGGGGAAGATGCGGGCGAGCGTTGCGATCTCGCCGATGCCGCCGAGCGTGTCAGGAACCGTCATGAATCAAACGGTAGCCTGATCCGAGTGAAGTCGATGCGCGGGCCAGTGGTGAAGACCGCAGCCATTCTGTTGATTCTGGGCTCGCTCGCGGGCTGTACCGCAGCGGTGCCGATGCAGGCCGCGGAGGACACCACGAACCCCGTCTGCGCCGAGATCGTGGTGCGCCTGCCGGACGACATCGACGGGCACGAGCGGCGCGAGACCGACGCTCAGGGGACCGGGGCGTGGGGCGACCCGGCGGTCATCCTGCTCACCTGCGGTGTCGCGGTTCCCGGTCCATCGACGCAGCGCTGCGTCACGATCGACGGCGTCGACTGGCTTGTGGACGATTCCGAGGAGGGCCGCGGGGTGTTCACGACTTACGGCCGCGATCCCGCCGTTCAGGTCGTCGTCGACCTCGTCACATCGGACTCGAATGCGCTCAACGCGCTCGCGAACTCCGTCGGGTACAGCCCTGTGGTCGGTGCCTGCACCTCCCCCGAGGACGCCACTATCGACGACGACGCCGTACTGAGGCCGCAGCCTTAGCTGCTATAGCACTTTCGAGAAAAACGCCCTCGTGCGCTGGTGCTGCGGGTTCGCGAGCACCTCAGCCGGGTCGCCGGTCTCGACGACGACCCCGGCATCCATAAACACGAGGGAGTCGGCGACCTCACGCGCGAAGCCCATTTCATGGGTGACGACGATCATCGTCATGCCGTCGGCGGCGAGCCCCTTCATCACGTCGAGAACCTCACCGACCAGCTCAGGGTCGAGCGCGCTCGTGGGCTCGTCGAAGAGCATGAGCTTCGGCTCCATCGCCAGTGCGCGCGCGATCGCGACGCGCTGCTGCTGTCCACCGGATAGGTGCGCGGGAAAGTAGTCCTGGCGGTCGGCGAGCCCGACGCGGTCGAGCAGGTCCCTGGCCTTCTGCTCGGCCAGTGCCTTGTTCTCTCCCTTCACCCGCAGCGGCGCCTCCATCACGTTCTGCATCGCCGTCATGTGAGGGAAGAGGTTGAACCGCTGGAAAACCATGCCGATATCGCGACGCTGCCGGGCGGCCTCTCTCGGCCGCAGCTCGTAGAGCTTGCCGTTCGCCTCTCGGTACCCGATGAGCTCTCCGTCGACGCTGAGGCGCCCGGCAGAGACGACCTCGAGGTGGTTGATGCAGCGCAGGAAGGTGGACTTGCCCGACCCGGATGGGCCGACCAGGCACAGCACCTCGCCGCGCTTCACCTCGAGCGAGATCCCCTTGAGCACCTCGTTCGACCCAAAGCTCTTGGAGACGCCCTCGGCGCGCACCATGGGAGGAACGGACCCGTGCCCGGATCTGACGGTTGCCTCGCTCGGGTTCATCTGGGGCCTTCCCCGCCCGGCCCCGACGGCGGGTTCGTGGTCGGGGTCGGCGCAACGACCGTCGGGTGGGTGCCCGTGACCAGCGGCACCGCTCCGGTCCCGGTCGGCGCGCTGCCCTTCTTGTCCGGGCGGCGGTCGCCGACGCCGCGGGCGAAGCGCTTCTCGAGGAAGTGCTGGCCCACCATCAGAATGGAGGTGAAGAAGAGGTACCACAACGACGCGACGATGAGCATGGGGATGGGGTTGAAGGTCTCCGCCGAAATGTCCCTCGACCGCGTGTAGAGATCGAAACTATAGGGCACGGCCGTGACCAGCGACGTCGTCTTGAGCATCGAGATCACCTCGTTGCCGGTCGGCGGGATGATGATGCGCATCGACTGCGGCACGATGACCCGGCGCATGGTCTGGAACCATCCCATGCCGAGGGCCCTCGCGGCTTCCTCTTGGCCGCGGTCAACCGAAAGCAGCCCGGCGCGCACGATCTCGGCCATGTAGGCCGCTTCGTTGAGGGCGAGCCCGATGATGGCGAGCGTGAACGTGTTGAGCGCCGCGTTGGTCTGGAACGAGTAGAACGGCTCCATGAATGGGATGCCAATGTCGATGCTCTGGTAGATGATCGACAGCAGGCCCCAGAACACGAGCTGCACATACACGGGGGTTCCCCGGAAAACCCAGAGGTAGAACCACGCCACGCTTGTGACGACCGGGTTCGGGGAGAGCCGCATGATCGCGAGGATCACACCGAGCACGATCGCGATGATCATCGAGTAGACAGTCAGCTGCAGCGTGTTGACCGCGGCCTGGGTGATGCGCCGGTCGAACACATACTGCGCGACCGCAGGCCAGTCGTAGGCCGGCCGCCCGGCGGCGTCGACGATGAACAGCACGGCCCCGGCGATGAGGACCACCGCGAATACGTTGCGCCACGGGTGGCGCAACCGGATGGCTTGGATGGGACTCTCGCTGCTCATGCCCGGTTATCCGTTCGCGGCGGCGTTGATCGTGATCTCGTCGATGGCGCCGTCGGCGACTCCCCACTCGTCGAGGATGTCGCCGTAGGTTCCGTCATCGACCATCGCCTGCAACGCGGCCTGGATGGCCTCGGCCAGGCCAGAGTCCTTACCCACAGCTACGCCGTACGGCGCCACGTCGAAGGTGTCCCCCGCCAACTGCAGCTGGTCCCCGGTCTGAGCGATGGCGTACAGGGTCACCGGGGAGTCGGCGCTCATGGCGTCGGCCTGGCCGAGCACAACGGCGTTCGTCGCGGCATCCTGCGTGTCGAACTGGATCTTCTCGATCGCGGGCTTGCCATCGGCGACGCACGCCTCGCTCTTGGCGGGCACCTCGGTGGTGTCTTCGTAGGTCGTGGCCTGAACGGCGACCTTGAGCCCGCACGCGTCGTCCGGGTCGATGTCGGTTCCAGCGGCGGAGGCCCACTGAATGCCCGCCGTGTAGTAGTTGACGAAATCGACCTGCTCTTGCCGCTCGACCGTGTCGGTGAACGACGACATGCCGATGTTGACCTTGCCCCCCGTCACGCTCGGGATGATGTTGTCGAACTTCGAGACCTGGAACTCCGGCTCGAGGCCGAGCTTCGCAGCGATGGCCTCCGCGAGCTCGATGCCCCAGCCGATCGGGGCTCCCGCCTCGTCCTTGAACTCATTGGGCGCGTACGTCGGGTCGGTCCCGACAAGGAGGGTGCCGGAGCTCGCCACGTCCTCGGGAAGCAGTGCTACCGCGGCTTCGTCGACGGTGACCTCCCGGGGCGAGCCGGTGTCGGTGCCGGGCGTCGAGTTGTCGACGCATCCGGCAAGAAGCATAACGGCGACGGCCGCGAGTGCCGGGACAGTAAATTGTGCGCGCATGATTCCTCTTCTGATGCTTGTTCTGCCGACTGCTGGTGCGGTTGGGTGTGAGCATACTCCGGGCGGGCAGCAGCGCCAGTGTCCATTGGGCCCAACATCCCCTCGCCACCGTACGGCGCCGGTTGCAATGATGGGGTGCACATTCAGCGTCAGATTCCGCTACCTCAGGCAGCCGCTCGTGGTCGCGAATGGCCGGTGCTGCAGGCCATCACCCTCGCGAGTTCACTCCCCAGGGCAGGCTTGGCGCTCAGCGCACCGTCTCGAGGCCGATCTCGATGAGCTCGTCGATGAGCTCGGGGTAGCTGAGCCCGCTGGCCATCCAGCACTTGGGAAACATCGAAATCGGGGTGAATCCCGGCATCGTGTTGAGCTCGTTGATGACGAAGCCCGAGTCGGTGAGGAAGAAGTCGACGCGGGCGAGACCGGCCGCCCCGATGGCCTCGAAGGCGAGCGCTGCGAGGCGCTGCATCTCGACGAGCTCATCCGGCGTCAGCGAGGCCGGGCAGACGAGGTCGACACCACCGGGGTCGAGGTACTTGGCGGTGAAGTCGTAGAAGCCGGCGCCGCGAACGATGATCTCGCCGGCGACCGAGACACGAGGCGCCTCACCGCGTCGTCCACCGATCACTCCACACTCGATCTCGCGGCCGACAAGCCGCGCTTCGATGAGCACCTTGCTGTCTTCGGCCAGGGCGACAGCCATGGCGGCGGGAAGGTCTGCGACCGAGTCCGCCCGGGATACCCCGACGCTCGAGCCGGCGCGCGCCGGCTTCACGAACACGGGCCAGCCGAGGGCATCGGCCGCCGAAGCGACGACGTCGGGCGACGCCGCCCACTCGCGCGCGGATACGGTGCGCCACGGGGCAACGGCGATGCCGGAGTGCTGCAGCACGGTCTTGGAGAAGTGCTTGTCCATGCCGACGGCCGACGCGAGCACGCCGGCGCCGACGTACGGCAGCCCGATGAGCTCAAGCAGACCCTGGATGGTGCCGTCCTCGCCGAACGGCCCGTGCAGGATCGGGAACACGATGTCGATGTCGCCGAGGCCGCGGGTCGCGCCCGCCGCATCCGTGACGGTCAGCTCGCGCGAGACCGAGGAGGCTGGCCAGTGCACGCGAGTGCCGTTGTCGGGCACGCTGGGGAGGGTCTCCGCGTCGAGGGCGAACGCGGCGGGATCATCCGGCTGGAGGGTGAATGCGCCGTCGACCGTGATGCCGATCGGGATGACCTCATATTTGCCGCGGTCGATCGCCGCGAGCACTCCCCCGGCCGTCGCGCAGCTGATCGAGTGCTCACTCGAGCGGCCGCCGAACAAAACGGCGATGACGAGCTTTCCGGTGCCTCTGTCGTGCACCACTCAGGACTCCGGTCGTGGTTCGTCGCTGTCGGTCGTCAGGTGGGGGGCGATGTCACGCGGGTTCATCGTGCCGGCCAGCACCTGCGCCACCTGCGACACGATGGGCATGTCGACGCGCTTAGCCTCGGCGAGCCGCAGCACGGGGGCCACCGAGGCGAGCCCTTCCGCAGTCTGGTTCATCTGCGCCACGACGTCGGAGAAGCTGTAGCCCTGGCCGAGCAGCCGCCCGGCGGTGTTGTTGCGCGAGAGCGACGACTCGCACGTCGCGATCAGGTCGCCCAGGCCAGCAAGGCCGGAGAGCGTCTCCGGGCGCGCGCCATAAGCGACCGCGAAGTCGGTCATCTCAACGAGGCCCCGGGTGATGATCGAGGCCTTCGTGTTCTCGCCGTAGCCGACGCCGTCGACGATGCCGATCGCCACAGCGATGAGGTTCTTGAGCACGCCGCCGAACTCCGTGCCGATGACATCGGTGTTGACATAGGAGCGAAAGTACGGGTTGGTCGCGGCGATCGCGACGGCCGTCGCCGTCTCCAAGCTTGTCGAGGAGACAACCGCGGCCGTCGGCTGCTCCCTCGCGATCTCGAGGGCGAGGTTGGGGCCGGATGCCACGGCAATGCGGTCCTCGTCGATGTCGAGCACCTCGCGGATCACCTCGCTCATCCGCATCCCGGTGCCCTTCTCCACGCCCTTCATGAGGCTCACGACAATGGTGTCCTTCGGGATGAGCTCGCGCACGATGAACAGGTTCTCCCGCACCGATTGGCTCGGCACCGATACGAACACGTACTCGGCGCCCTCGAGCACGTCGGTCAGCAGCGGGCTTGACCAGAGACGCCGGGGCAAGTTGATGCCGGGCAGGTAGTCGCTGTTTCGCTTGCTCTCCGATATCTCGCGCGCCAGCTCCGGGCGACGAGCCCAGATCGCGACGTCGGAGCCCCCGTCGGCGAGGATCTTGCCGAAGGTGGTCCCCCAGCTGCCGGCGCCGAGCACGGCGACACGGCGGGATCCGGGTGAGACGATCCGGATGGGCATCGTGTTGATCAAAAGCGACCGGTCTCTTTCTGGTTGTTCTTCGAGGGGTCCCAACGCTGCGCCGGGGCCTTCTCGCCGCGCAGCTCCTCGAGCAATGCCGTGACGGCATCCATCACGAGCGCGGTCGCAGCGACCAGCGCCTGGCCATCGAGCGGCTTGCCGCGGAACGCCGACAGGTCGACGGGGTCGCCGACCTTCACGTGGATTGTTTTGCGGGGAAAGAGACTGATGCGCTTGCCATAGCGGGGCATCACGAGCTGGGTGCCCCAGTGGGCGATCGGGATGAGTGGGATGTCGGCTTCGAGCGCCATCCGCACCGCTCCGGCCTTGCCTCGCATCGGCCACATGTCGGGGTCGCGGGTGAGCGAACCCTCAGGGTAGATCACGACGGCGAGCCCGTCGTCGACGACTTTGCGTGCGGCGACGAGTGGGTCGTTGCCGCGCATGGCTCCGGCGCGCTCCACCGGGATCTGACCGGAGGCGCGCAGCAGTGCGCCGAGCACCGGGTACGTGAACAGGCTCGCCTTGGCCAAGTACCTCGGCATCCTCCCGAGCTTCCACATGACGACGCCGATGACGACCGGGTCGATCTCGCTGTAGTGATTCGGGGAAAGCACGAACGCACCCGTTTTCGGCATCTTGTCGCCGTCGTGGATGCGATAGCGGGCCACCAGGTGCATGAACGGCAGCAGCAGGACAGCGAGGAACCGGAAGATCGGAGTCTTCTCGGACGGGTGCTGGGTCACCTCAGCCTTCGTAGACGAAGTCGGCGCCGAGCGTCTCGAGCTTGTCGATGATGTGCTCGTACCCGCGACTGATGATGCCGATGTTGCTGATGACCGACTGGCCCTCGGCACTGAGCGCCGCGATGAGGTGGCTGAACCCTCCCCGGAGGTCGGGAACGTAGATGTTCGCTCCGTGGAGCTTCGTCGGGCCGGTGATCACGGCGGCCTGCTCGAAGTCGCGGCGGGCGACGCGGCGCGGGTGGTCGGGCAGCCCCTCCTTGTGCACGACGATCTCCGCGCCCATCTCGTTCAGTGCCTCGGTGAATCCGAAGCGGTTCTCGTACACCGTCTCGTGCACGATCGACACTCCGTGCGCCTGGGTGAGGGCGACGATGAGCGGCTGCTGCCAGTCCGTCATGAACCCCGGGTGCACGTCGGTCTCAATGGTGACGGGCTTGAGGTCACCGCCCGGGTGCCAGAAGCGGATACCGTCCTCCTGCACATCGAACGCGCCGCCGACCTTGCGGAAGACATTGAGGAAGGCCATCATTTCGGTCTGGCGGGCCCCGCCGACGAAGATGTCGCCCTGGGTGACGAGCGCGGCCGCAGCCCAGCTGGCGACCTCGTTGCGGTCGAACAGGGCGCGGTGATTGTAGCCGTCGAGCCGTTCGACACCCTCGATGAGGATCACGCGGTTGGGTTCGACCGAGATGATCGCGCCCATCTTTTGCAGGATCGCGATGAGATCCATGATCTCCGGCTCGATGGCCGCGTTCTTGAGCTCGGTGGTCCCCGTGGCGAGCACCGCGGTCAGCAGCACCTGCTCCGTCGCCCCGACGCTCGGGTAGGGCAGCTCGATGTCGGCGCCCGTGAGGCCGTCCGGCGCGGTGAGGTGGATGCCCTCGAAGCCCTTCTCGATGACCGCACCGAACTGGCGCAGGGCGTCGAGGTGAAAATCGATCGGGCGGTCGCCGATGCGGCATCCGCCCAGGTCCGGGATGCGGGCTTCGCCGAGGCGGTGCAGGAGGGGGCCGCAGAACAGGATCGGGATGCGGCTGGCGCCCGCGTGCGCGTCGATCTCGGCGAAGTGCGCACTCTCCACCCGGCTCGTGTCGAAGCTCAGCTCGCCCGGTGCAGGACTGGTGACCTTGACCCCGTAGACCTCGAGGAGCCCGCGAACGACTCCGACATCACTGATCTCGGGAACGCCTTTGAGCAGGCTCGGCGTATCGCCCAGCAGCGCGGCGACCATGGCCTTGGTCGCGAGGTTCTTCGCACCCCGCACCTCGATGCGTCCCTCGAGGCGCTTGCCGCCGTTGATCACGATCGAGTCTGATTTCAGGCCCACACGTGCTCCTGCCTTGTGGGCATCCGTGACGAGAGGAATCATGCATTACACCTGCGCTGACTTTTTAGTGGGGGAGGAATTACTTGGCGGGGAGGGTTCTCGGCCGCCAGGATTCCCGACGGTCCTCGAACTGGGTGATGTGCGCCTCGTCGCGCAATGTGAGACTGATGTCGTCGAGGCCTTCGATCAGCGGCCAGCGAGTGTAGTCGTCGATTTGGAATCCCGTGCTGAAATCGCCGACGGTGACCGTCTTCCCGAGCAGGTCGACCGTCGCCTCGATGCCCGGCGACCGGTCGATTATCGCCCAGATCGTGGCCGCATCCGCCTCGCTGATCTCGCCGGCGAGGAGGCCTTGCTTGCCCGAGTTGCCCCGGAAGATGTCGCCGAACCGGGGGCTCAGCACCGCAGCGAAGCCGAAGTCGCGAAGCGCCCAGACGGCGTGCTCGCGGCTTGATCCGGTGCCGAAATCGGGGCCGGCGATGAGCACTCTCGCGCCCTGGAATTCCGGCCGGTTGAGCACGAAGTCCGGATCCTGCCGCCACGCGTAGAACAACGCGTCGTCAAATCCGGTCTTGGTGATTCGCTTGAGGAACACCGCGGGGATGATCTGGTCGGTGTCGACGTTCGACTCGGCGAGAGGCGCGGCGATTCCGGTGATGCTCAGAACTTTTTCCATCAGGCGTGCACCTCTTCCACAACATCGGCGGGGCTCGAAAGCGTGCCGCGGATCGCGGTCGCCGCAGCCACGAGCGGGGAGACGAGGTGGGTGCGTCCACCCTTCCCCTGACGCCCCTCGAAGTTGCGGTTGGAGGTCGAGGCGCATCGTTCGCCGGGGGCGAGCTGGTCGGGATTCATGCCGAGGCACATTGAGCATCCGGCGAAACGCCATTCGGCGCCGAACTCGGTGACGATCTTGTCGATCCCCTCCGCCTCGGCTTCGATCCGCACTCGTGCTGATCCGGGCACGACCATGACGCGCACGCCGTCGGCCTTCTTCTTACCTTTGATGATCGAGGCGAACGCGCGGAGGTCTTCGATGCGGCTGTTCGTGCACGAGCCCATGAAGACCGCGTCGACGGCGATCTCCTTCATCGGGGTGCCGGGCACCAGATCCATGTAGGCGAGGGCTCGTTCTGCGGCCGCACGGTCGTTGTGGTCGGCTATCGACGCGGGGTCAGGGATGCTGTCGCTGAGCGAGACTCCCTGGCCGGGGTTGGTGCCCCACGTGACGAACGGCTCGAGCTCGTCCGCGTCGAGGAATACCTCGGCATCGAACACGGCGTCCGCGTCGGTCGCGAGGGTCTCCCAGTAGGCGACCGCGGCGTCCCAGTCGGCTCCGGCCGGTGCGTGCGAGCGCCCCTTCAGATAGTCGTAGGTCGTCTGGTCGGGCGCGATCATGCCGGCGCGTGCTCCGGCCTCGATCGACATGTTGCAGATCGTCATGCGGCCCTCCATCGAGAGGGCGCGGATGGCGCTACCGCGGTACTCGAGCACGTAACCCTGACCGCCTCCCGTGCCTAATTTAGCGATGATCGCGAGGATGATGTCCTTCGCGGTAACGCCGGGGCGCAGCGTTCCCCCGACGGTGATGGCCATCGTCTTGAACGGGTTAAGGGGCAGGGTCTGGGTTGCGAGCACGTGCTCGACCTCGCTCGTGCCGATACCGAATGCCATCGCGCCGAAGGCGCCGTGGGTCGAGGTGTGCGAGTCGCCGCAGACGACGGTGATGCCCGGCATCGTGAGCCCGAGCTGCGGGCCGACGACGTGCACGATTCCCTGCTCGATGTCGCCGAGCGAGTGCAGGCGCACCCCGAACTCGGCGGCGTTGTTGCGCAGCGTCTGGATCTGGGTGCGGCTGGTGAGGTCGGCGATCGGCTTGTCGATCTCGAGCGTTGGGGTGTTGTGGTCTTCTGTCGCGATCGTCAGGTCGGGTCGGCGCACCGGGCGACCGGCGAGCCGCAGCCCCTCGAATGCCTGGGGGCTGGTGACTTCGTGGAGAAGGTGGAGGTCGATGTACAGCAGGTCGGGGTTACCGTCGGCGCCCTCGACGACCAAATGGTCATCCCATACCTTTTCTGCCAGCGTCCTGCCCACTGTCCCACCTTTCCATTGCGATGAGCGCGTGCGCTCAATCTCGTCATTCTACGTGCCGAGCGTCGGACGGGGCACGCTGGATGATTGCTCGCCCATAAGCTGGGGTCGATGCGCACCACAATCGCGCGCCGACATCCGCCCACAAGGCCAGTCAACAGGAGCAGTTCAATGACGATCACCACGCCCATCCCCGTTCCGAGCGCCCTCGACGGAATCGATCTCATCCACGAGCGCGTACTCGTGACCACCGGCCCCCGCTCCGGTCTCGTCGTCATCGTCGCCGTGCACTCGACCGCCCTCGGGCAGGCTCTCGGCGGCGCGCGCATGTGGCAGTACGAGAACTGGACGGATGCCCTCGCCGACGCCCTCCGCCTCTCGGCGGCGATGACCCTGAAGAACGCCGCGGCCGGGCTCTCCCTCGGCGGCGGTAAGTCGGTCATCCACATCCCCGCCGGGACCGTCTTGACCTCCGCGCAGAAGCGCGACGCGATGCTCGACCTCGGCGATGCGATCGAGAGCCTGAACGGCGCCTACATGACTGCCGAAGACGTCGGCACGAGTGCCGAGCTGATGTCCATCGTCGCCGAGCGAACCGACCATGTCTGCGGCCTGCCCGCCGACCGCGGCGGTGTCGGCGAGCCGGCGGATGCGACCGCGGCTGGCGTCTACGCGTCCATCCTCGCGACAGTCGAGGCCCTCTTCGGAACGCGGGAAATCGCCGGTCGCCACCTCGTCATCTCCGGCCTCGGCCAGGTGGGTGGGCGCCTGGCCCGTGCGCTCGCCACTGCCGGCGCGCGCCTGACGGTCTCCGATGTGAACCTCGCCACTCAGAAGCTCGCGGCCGAGATCGGTGCGGAGTGGGTCGACGTCGACTCCGTCCATACGGTCGAGGCCGACCTCTTTGTGCCGTGCGGCCTCGGCGGTGTACTCAGCGAGCGGGTCATCTCGGAGCTGCGGGTGCTCGGCGTCGTCGGCGCCGCAAACAACCAGCTCGCCCACCGCAGTGGCGCGGCTCTGCTTGACGCGCGCGGCATCCTCTGGGCGCCTGACTTCGTCGTCAACGCGGGAGGCGTCATCTACCTCTCAATGGCCTCGGTGCACGGCGCCGACCTCGACGCGGTCTCCCGCCGGGTCGACGCGATCGGCGACACGGTTGCAGCGATTCTGTCGAGCTCGCGCGAGCAGGGCACCACGACCCTTGAGGCCGCGGAGCGCCTGTCGGCGGAGCGCTTGGGAGCGGCGGTCTGACTCCTGACCCCTGACCGGATCGCCAGGGTCGCCAGGGTCGCCAGGGTCGGCACCCGACGCTCACCTACGCCGAGTACGGAGTAGTGGTCGCTGATCGAGCACGATGAGCGACCTCTACCCCGTAGTCGGCGTACTTCACGACACGGCGGGCCGGATCCGAGCAACCGGCCCCCCTCAGCGGCAGGGCGCCATTCAGAGAGGCGGGGTGACTCCCCCATGCCGCCACGGTCGGAAATCGACGGAATTGCAACTCAGGAACGCGCCGGAAGGGCGCAGTGCACCGATCCCACTCCGGCTCTGGCGACACGTGCATCCGTCACCCGTCACCCGTCACGGGCCTACGCACTTAATGACACGGCGGGCCGGATCCGGGCAACTAGGCCGCTGACCGGCACCGCGCGTCATTCAGAGGGGCGGGACCACAGCGGTTGTGGAGTGGGGCGCGCCGGCGGGGCGACCGCAGCCCGCAATCAGTCCCGCTACTACCTGACGCCAGCCAGTCGCTTGCGCTCGTCGCGCGACGACTTGACGAGGCTCGCGACCGTGGCGACGGCCATCGCCCCGACGATGACGCCGAGCGAAGTGAACGTGCCGATCTCCGGTGCCCACTCGATGCCCTCGCCGCCGTTGATGAACGGGAGCTCGTTGACGTGCATCGCGTGCAGTACAAGCTTCACGCCGATGAACGCCAGGATGAATGCGATCCCGTAGTGCAGGTAGACGAGGCGCTCGAGCAGACCGCCGAGCATGAAGTAGAGCTGGCGCAGGCCCATCAGGGCGAAGATGTTCGCGGTGAACACGATGAACGGGCTCTGCGTGATCCCGAAGATGGCGGGGATCGAGTCGAGGGCGAACAGCAGGTCGGTCGACCCGATCGCGAGGAAAACGATGAGCATCGGGGTGAACACCTTGCGGCCGGCGATGTTCACTCGAATCTTCGCACCGTGATACTCCGGCGTCGTGGCGACACGCTTCTTGATCATTCGGATGAAGAAGTTGTCGGTCGCCTCGGTGGCGTTGTCCTCTTCATGGAAGGCCTGCTTCCACGCGGTGTAGAGCAGGAACGCGCCGAAGATGTAGAAGATCCAGCTGAAGTTCTCGATCAGCTGCGCGCCGAGCAGGATGAAGATGCCGCGCAGGATCAGCGCGATGACGATGCCGATCATGAGCACCTCCTGCTGCAGCTTCGGCGGCACGGCAAACCTCGCCATGATGATGACGAAGACGAAGAGGTTGTCGATGCTGAGCGAGTACTCGGTGAGCCACCCGGCCACGAACTGGCCCGCGTACTCGCCACCCGCCAGGATCAGCATCAGCAGCGCGAAGACCAGCGCGAGTGAGACGTAGAACACAACCCACAGACTCGACTCCTTGAGCGACGGAACATGCGGGCGCCGGACGACGAGCAGCAGGTCGATCGTGAGGATCACGAGCAGCACGACAATCGAGATGACCTCGAACGCGAGCGGGAGTTGGGTGAGTTCCACAAGGAACCTTTCACTGTGAGGGGGGCGCGCACCCCAAGAAGTCCGAAAGTCTCTCCCGTGATGCCCAGAGGGCCATCACCACCGCAAGCGGGGCCTCGACTCTGCTGCCCGCGCTGACGACTGCGGCGAACTGGGGTACTCCCCTTCGCGACCTACAGAATAGCCGAGGATGCGTGGGGCTAGGCTCCCTCGGGTGTCATCTCCTCACAATCCCCGTCAATATCGGCCGTAGTCGGCTTGGGTATCCGCGGTCGGCTTCCTGATCTTCTTCAGCCGCTGGTTGCAGGCCCCCCTCTATCTGGGTCTCATCCTCGCCCAGGTCATCTACGTCGTCGTCTTCATGGTCGAGCTGTTCCATCTCGCCGAGGAGCGCATCGCCGACCCGCTCCACATCGAGGAGGCGGCGATCATGCTCGGCGTGCTCGGCCTCATCGACGTCGTCATGATCGCGAACCTCCTGATCATGGTCATCATCGGCGGCTACGAGACTTTTGTCTCCCGCATCAGAATCGACGGGCACCCCGACCAGCCCGAGTGGCTCTCGCACGTCAACGCCAACGTGCTCAAGGTCAAGCTGGCGATGGCGATCATCGGCATCTCCTCGATCCACCTGCTCAAGACCTTCATCGAGGTCGGTGACCTCGGCGCCACAGGTGCCGCCTCCGACAACGTCACGGGCGACAACTACACCTACGACGGCGTCTTCTGGCAGGTCATGATCCACATCGTCTTCATCGTCTCGGCGATCGCGCTCGCCTGGATCGACCGGATGTCGGCCGGAGCGCCTGCCGGTCCGGCATCCTCCCTCGCCGTCGAGGCGCCCGTCGACCCGACGATCGACGAGTACCTCGAGCGCGCCGAGAACGAGCTCAAGGCCGCCCGTTACGACGAGCTCGCCCGGGAGCTGCGCGCCCGCTGAAGGGGCCTTTCGTCCGTGGGGAACGGCACGGGATCGACGTCGCTTCGCGTTATGGGGCATCGTGACGGTGTTCATCGGCCTCGACGCCGACGGGCCGGGGCGCCGTCACTACACTGAGGGCATCTCGGTGGGCGAGACGGAGGTCGCCGTCGTCGTCACCGGAGCTCGCTCCGACTCGTCGCAGTTCGTCGTCCCCGCCGACTGCCGACCTGAGCATCCGGGGCCTGACTATTGGCTCGATGCGCGGCGCAATCCTGATTACGCTCGCAGATCTACGCGAACCTCGTGGAGGTCTGCGGCATGGCGGGGCAGAGGAGCACGGAAGTCGTGAGGACCGCCGTCACGTTCACGACCGCGTCGCGCGGAATGCCGCACCGGGCGGCTAGTCGAGCCTGAGCTCGAGCGGCGCCTCGCTCACCCCGCGCAGGCTGATCACGAGGGGTGAGGTCGCCGCGTCAACGGGAACTCGTGGGTCGTCGGCGCGAGGTCGGCGGTGCACGGCCGATCGGAGTCGGTGTCGAACAGGATGTCGACGACCCCCGCATCCGTCGTCTCGATTGATGTCGGCTCGGCGGGGCAGCTCAAGCTGCCCCACGTCGTCGCCGCGAACGACGCGTGGGCGAGGGACAGGCGAAAGACCACAGCAACGCAACGGGACTGTGGCCTCCGTCGCGTTCAGGCAGAAACGGCGAGAGTGAGGCCCCGGGCCGGCGAACCGCCGGCGCGAGAAAAAATGCCCGGATACCAAAGAATTATTGGTATCCGGGCAATTGTGACCCCAACGGGATTCGAACCCGTGTTACCGCCGTGAGAGGGCAGCGTACTAGGCCGCTATACGATGGGGCCGTAGTAGACAACTCAACGAGTATGCCATAACTCGAGGGGCTGCACCAACCGAGCGCGCCCGGGCGCGTCAGGCGAGGATGGTGAGGGCGCCGGGCACGACCTGGATGTCGAGTGGCAGCTCACCGACCCGTTCCCCGTCGGCGTAGGCGACGACCCCGGCGGCCGCGATCCGCACGCGGGCGGCCCGGCGCACTCGCACGCGCGGGTCGCGGATGTGGGTTCCGGAAAATACCGAGGGGAAGATTCTCAGCAGCTGGCGCCGGTCCACCGGGTCGAGAGTCACGACGTCGAACAGACCGTCGTCGAGCCGGGCGTCGGGCGCCACCCGCATCCCTCCCCCGAACGACACGTTGTTGCCGACGGCGACGAGGATCGCGTCCTGGCTCGAGCGCACGCCGTCGAGCTCCAGGCCGTAGCGGATCGGAGCGAGCGTCACGAGCTCCCTCATGAGAGCGACGATGTAACGGCTTTTGCCCTTGGGGCGGCGCATCTGGTTCGCGCGTTCGTTGACCTTCGCGTCGAATCCGCCGGAGAGCACGCAGGCGAACCAGCGGATGCTGCCGTCGGAGCGTGTGATAAGCCCCGCGTCGATCGTGCGCGGCGGCAGCTCGAGCGCCGCGACGAGGCGGACGATGGCAGCCTCGGTGTCGTCGATGGGGATCTGGAGCCCCCTCGCCATGTCATTGCCGGTGCCCGACGGCACAATGCCGAGGGGGATGCCGGTTTGCGCGGTGAGATTCACTCCAAAGCCGACCATGCCGTCGCCGCCCACGACGACCAGTGCGTCGGGGGGATCGGCGAGAGCCGCCGTCGTCACCTCGAGGAGCCGCGAGAAGTTCGCCTCGCTCAGGCTGGTGACGTCGTGCCCGCGGGCGCGGAGCGCGCCGACGACGGCGGGGCCGACGCTGCCCTTCGACCCGAACGCCGCCGCCGGATTGATCGCGACGACGATTCTCTTCGGCGCCTCCTCCACGACACCAACAGTAGGGGCGATCGGACCCCGTCGACGCCATGCGGCCCGAGCGTAGGATTTCGACATGAAGCTCACCAAACGCGAACACTCCTGCCTCGTGCTCGAACAGGCTGGCGCGACACTGATCGTCGATCCCGGCTCGTTCACCCTGCCGCTCACCGACGCGCGCGACGTCGTCGCGATCGTGATCACGCACGAGCATCCCGACCACTGGACCCCGGAGCAACTCCGGCGCATTCTCGAGGTCAATTCCGACGCGCGGATCTTCGGCCCCGCCGGCGTCGTCACGGCCGCCGAGGAGTTCGACGTCACCGAAGTGAACGCTGGCGACACCCACGAGGTCGGTCCGTTCACGCTGCGCTTCTTCGGCGGCTCGCACGCGGAGATTCACCGGTCGATCCCGATCGTGGACAATGTCGGGGTGCTCGTGAACGACGAGCTGTACTACGCCGGCGACTCCTTCACCATCCCGGAAAGTGTTGCGGTCGGCACGCTCGCGGTTCCGGCTGGCGCGCCGTGGTTGAAGATCAGCGAGGTGATGGACTACGTCGACGCGGTGAAGCCCCGGCGCAGTTTCCCCGTGCATGAGATGGTGCTGTCGGTCGCGGGCAAGAAGTTGTCGAACGCCAGGATCGCGGCCGTGACCGAGCAACACGGTGGCACGTTCGTCCCGCTGGAGCCCGGAGAGTCGATCGACCTGTAGCCGGCCGCGAACGGGCAGATCAGCAGACACCGTCGATCAGAGCGCCGGGTGTACCCCCGGCCTTGTCGCGGCGGCAAGCAACTCGAGCACGTGCTGGTACTCCCGGCCGGTCGCTCGGGTCATTCCCAGCTCGCAGGTGCGGTTGCAGGACGCATGGGCCTCGCTGTCCGCGTCGCGCACCTGCTGGGCCTGCACCCTCGTCGCCGACTCGGTGAGTTCCGGATGCAGCATCCCCCGGTCTCCCGCAAATGCGCAGCATCCCCAGTCCTCGGGCACCCGCACGCTTTCGGCAACCTCGGCGGCGACCTCGGCGAGGTGCCCGTTGGTGCCGAGCCGGGTGGAGGAGCAGGTCGGATGCAGTGACAGCGACGCGATCCGCTCGTGCGGCGGCAGGTCGGACAGCACCCGCGTGGCGACGAATTCGACGGCGTCAACGATAGTCAGGGCCGTGCCAGACGGGGTCGCTGCGATTGACTGAAGCAGGCCCTCGGTGCACGAGGACGCGTCGCAGACGACGGGCAGCTCACCTCCGCGGGTCGCCGTGAGGAGGGCGGCGACCGTGCGCTCCTGCATCCGGGATCCGCCGCCGGCCAGTCCCTTCGACGACCATGGTGTGCCGCAGCACAGCCCATCGATCTCGGTCGGCACGAGCAGGGTGATGCCGGCCCGCTCGCACAGCTCCTCGAAGCTCGCCTGGATACCGGGGCTTCCATCTGCGGGCCCGAACATCGTTCCCACACAGGCGGGCAGATAGACGGCATCCGGCGCACTGGCCGGGGCCGGCCGACGCCTCGACGCGCCACCGCGAGGAAGCTCCTCGGAGTACAGCGGCACGCGATCTGTGCCGAGCACCGCGCGCGCTGCCGCGTTGGGCGCCGCAAGCAGGCCGATCGGCACACGATCGACGACGCTCAGCGCGGCCGCGGCGCCGCGGGTGACGACGCCCCAATGGGTGGCCGCCTGCGCCCACAGGGCCTTCTCGATGCGGTTGTTGTCCTGCTCGCGCAGCCGCTTGACGAGGCTGCCCGTGTTGATGAGCACCGGGCAGGCGGTCTGGCACATCCCGTCGACGGCGCAGGTTTGCACCGACTCGTAGACGGAGTCCTTCTCGAGCTCGGCGACGAGCGCCGAGTCACCGTCGAGCTCGGCCTGCGCGATGGCCCGCCTCGTCACGATGCGCTGGCGCGGGGTAAGGGTCACGTTGCGGCTGGGGCACACCGGTTCGCAATACCCGCACTCGACACAGGTGTCCACCTCGGCCTCCACCGGCGGAGACGACTTGATCGAGGTCACGTGCGCCTTCGGATCGTCGCTCAGCAGCACGCCGGGGTTCAGCAGTCCGCCGGGGTCGCACAGCGTCTTCACCTCGCGCATCACCTCGTAGAGCTCGTCCCCGTATTGGCGGCGCACGAACGGCGCCATGACGCGCCCGGTTCCGTGCTCGGCCTTGAGTGATCCGCCCGCCCCGAGCACAAGCTCGACGAGGTCTTCGGTGAAGGCGCCGAAGCGGGAGAGGGACTTCTCCCCCACAAACGTGTCGGTGAGCATGAAGTGCACGTTGCCGTCTTTGGCGTGCCCGAAGATGACACTGTTCTCGTAGGAGTATGTGCCGAAGAGCCCGATGAGCGACTCGCACGTTCCGGCGAGCGCGTCGACGGGGACCACCACGTCCTCGAGCAGGGCGACGGTGCCTGGGGGCCTCGCCCCGGCGACGGTCGCGTAGAGGCCCTTGCGCAGGTGCCAGAGAGCGGCCCGCGCCGTTGCATCCGTCGACAGGGCGGTCGCCGAGTCGAGCGGAAGTCTGGCGAGCAGGCCGGTGCCCGCGGTCGTGAACTGCTCGAGCTCGGCGGCGCTCTCGCCCTGGTACTCAAGCAGGAGCGCGGCGTGCTTGTCGATGCGCAGGTCTCGCAGCTGGGAGGGGGCGTCGGCGCCGGACTGCCCGACCTGCAGCGACAGCGCGTCCATGAGCTCGACGGTCGCGGCACCGGTGTCGACGAGCGCGGGCAGAGCGCTGTTCGCGGCCAAGAGGTTGTCGAACACCAGCAGCGCCGTGGCTGCGAACTTCTTCAGCGGAACGGTGCGGAACACGGCCTCCGCGACGAAACCGAGGGTGCCCTCGCTGCCGACGATGAGGTGAGCGAGCATGTCGACCGGGCGCTCGAAGTCGAGAAACGAGTTGAGGCCGTAGCCCATCGTGTTCTTCATCGAGAACTGGTGGCGGATAAGCGCGACGGATGCCGCGTTCTGCTGCACCCGCGCGGCGAGCCGCACCAGGCCAGCGTGCAGCACCGGCTCGAGGGCGCGAAGGCGGGCGTCGGCGTCGACCTCGGCGGTGTCGATCACGGTGCCGCTCGGCAGCACGATGAGCAGCGACTCGAGGGTCTGGTAGGCGTTGTCGACCGTGCCGCAGGCCATACCGCTCGAGTTATTGGCGATCACCCCGCCGATGGTGCAGGCGATCTCGCTTGCGGGGTCGGGGCCGAACTTGCGGCCAAACCGCGCGAGCCGGGTGTTGAGGGCGCGCACGGTGACGCCGGGCTGCACGCGCACCCGGGCGCCGCCGTCGAGCACTTCGACGCGGGTGAAGTTGCGGCGCACATCGACGAGGATGCCGTCGGTGATGGCCTGCCCGGAGAGGCTGGTACCGCCCGAGCGGAAGGTGAGCGGCACCCCCTGCGCGGCGCTCGACCGCATCAGGCGGCCGACCTCCTCGGCGTCCTCCGCGACGACGACCGCCTGCGGGATGAGGAGGAAGTGCGAGGCGTCGTGGGCGAGGGCGTAGCGGTCGATCGCGCGGGAGGTGACCCTGGTGGGGTCGGCCACGCTTCCCCGGAGAGCCTCGAGTACAGCGGTGGAGGCCGCCCGCGCGCCGTTCGCCGGCTCCACTGCCGCCGGCGCGGCAAGGGTCGTCACGGCACCATCCATCCGAGCACAGGGCCGGACTGCAGCACGATGATGATGGTGAGGAAGGCGAGCAGCCCGAGGCTCCAGCCGATGAGCTTGCGGAACAGCTCCCCCTCGGAGCCGACCATGCCCACCGCGGCGGCGGCGACGGCCAGGTTCTGAACGGAGAGCATCTTGCCGAGCACACCGGCGGAGGAGTTCGCGGCGGCCATCAGGACCGGGTCGAGACCGACCTGGCGGGCTGCGGTGACCTGGAGCAGACCAAAGAGCGAGTTGGAGGAGGTGTCCGATCCGGTGAGGGCAACGCCGAACCAACCGATCACCGGCGAGAGCAGCACGAACAGTCCGCCGGTCGCGGCAAGCCCGAAGCCGAGGCTCGCGGTCTGGCCGGAGAGGTTCATGACGAACGAGAGTGCGAGCACGACGGTGACGGTGAGGATCGTCCACTTGAGCTGCACGATCGTGTCGCGGTAGGCGCGCACCGCGTCGCGCAGGCCGACCCGGTACAGCGCCATCGTGACGATTCCCGAGAAGAGCAGCAGCGTGCCGGTCGCCTTGATGTGGTCGAGTTTGAAGGTCATGGCCGGGGCAGGTGCGCCGCCCGCGTCGACGACGTCGAGTCCGGGCCACTGGAAGACGACCGAGCCGACCTCGGCGAGCCAGGTCTTTACCGCGGGAATCTGGGCGACGGAGAAGATCGCCATGATCGCAAGGTAGGGCGCGAGGGCCATCCAGACCGACCGGGGTCCCGTGCGCTGGGCGACGGGAACACCGGAAGTCGCGGTGGCCGTGGCGACCGCGCGGCCCCCGCCCACCGTCTCGGTGGAGCGCGGGGCGATGCCGCTGCGGATGCTCTCGGCGTCGGCGGCCTCGGCGCGAGTCTGGACGACGAGGTCGCCGTCGGCACCCAGCCCGACGATCTCCTTCGGCTGCCAGAAGCGCAGCATGACGAGCACGGCCGCGACGGTGGCGACCGCGGCGACGATGTCGGTGAGCTCGACAGCGAAGTAGTTGGAGGTCACGAACTGGGCGAGACCGAAGACGAAACCGGCGACGATCGCGACGGGCCAGGTCTGGCGCACCCCGCGCTTACCGTCGACGACGAAGACGAGAACGAGCGGGATGAGGATCGCGACGAAGGGCGTCTGGCGGCCGGCCATGGCGGCGAGGTCCTCGATCGGCAGTCCCGTGACGCCGGACAGGGTGATGATCGGAGCGGCCATCGCTCCGAAGGCGACGGGCGCGGTATTGGCGAGCAGCGACACGACGGCGGCGCGGATGGGCTTCATCCCCGCGGCGAGCAGCATCGCGGCGGAGATGGCCACCGGCGCCCCGAACCCGGCGAGGGACTCGAGCAGTGCCCCGAAGCAGAACGCGACGAGGATCGAGAGGATGCGGAGGTCGGGGGAGATCGCGCGGATGGTGCGGCCGAGAACCTCGAACCAGCCGGTCACGACCGTGAGCCTGTAGATCCAGAGCGCGTTCACGAGGATCCACAGGATGGGGAAGAGGCCATAGAAGGCGCCCTCCACGGTCGCGCTCAGAAGCTGCGTCACCGGCATCCGCCAGCCGAAGATGGCGAGCGCCATGGCGACCGCGAGGCTGACGAGGGAGGCGTAGGCGGCCTTCATCTTGAACACACCCAGGAGAGTGAAGAGCACCGCGAGCGGCACAGCGGCGACGGCAGCGGAGACCGCCAGCGAACCGAGAATCGGATCAAGAACTTGCTCGAACATACGAACTCCGCACTGAGTCATGCACGGCTGCAGCGCCGCGACTTCCGGTAATTGTTATACAAGTACGCAATACTGTCAAGCATTCTTTGCTTTGTGCGTGTCAAAATGGTGGCCTCGGTCGAAGGGAAGCCTCATGGTTGTGCGGGTCGTCACGAAGTCAGCCGTCGAGGCAATTGGCGCCGATTTGCGAATGCGGCTCTTCTCCGGCGACCTGGGTCAGGGTGCGGTGCTTACCGAGTCGGAGGTCGCCGCGACGTACGAGGTCGCCCGCCCAACTGCCAAGGCGGCGATCGAGAAGCTCGTCGCCGAAGGGCTGCTCGTGCGCGGCGCGAACAAATCGGCTCGCGTGCCGGTCCTCGGCCCGGACGACGTGCGCGACATCTACCGCGCCCGCGCCTACCTCGAGAGCGAGGTGCTGCGGCGCCTCGCCCGCCTGCGGGCCGTTCCCGCGGGCGCGGCGCAAGCCAACGCCGACATCGCCGTAGCCGCCGGCTCCCCCGTCGGCATCGTGGAGCCGGACATGCGGTTTCACATGTGCCTCGTCGACGCACTGGACAGCCCCCGCACGAGCCGAATGTATCGCTCCCTCGTCTCCGAGGTCCACCTGTGCATGAGCCAGGTGCAGGGGCGCGAGCTCCTGCCGGCCGGACTGATCCACGACGAGCACGCGCGCCTGCTCGAGCTCATCGCGGCGGGCGAGGGCGAGGCGGCGGCTGTCCTGCTCGAGGAGCATCTGGGGCGCGCCCGTGAGCGGCTCGTCGAGGCGGTCGGCGGTATCGCCGGCCCCGAGGCGAGCGTGCCGTCGGCACTTCTGACCTGAGCCGGCCCAGAGCAGACCGGCCCCCCTCGGCTCGCTTACCTCCCCAGTGCCGTCCCTCGCGCCACGATGACCACCGCCGCGGCCGCCATGGCGGCGGCGATCGCCGCGCCGAGGCCGAGTGTCACGGCATCCGGCATCACGATCGACTGCCCACGCAGCGCCTGCAGCGTCACGAGCCCGACCACAGCGAGGTAGCCGGCCGTCACCGTGCCGACGAAGTGCGGGATGTGCAGGTCGCCGGCGACCGTGCTCCAGACAAGAACCGGGAGGCCGGGGCCGCCATCAGCGATGCCGCCGAAGTTTGCGAGCTGGGCCGCGGTCGGCGAGGTCATGAGGTAGCCGAGCCCGAACCGGACGAGCGATATGAGTGCGCCGCCGCGGATCGCGATGGTGCGTGCGCGGTCTCCCAGCGGATTGCGAAACAACACAAGGCACGCCACGAAGGTCGCGACCCAGAGCACCGAGATCGACACGGCGATCAGCGACCACATGGCCGTCGCGAGCGGCGTGGAGACGTTGAAGTGGCTCGTCGTTCCTGCCGCCGCCGCGGCGCCGACGATGATCGCGAGCTCGACGACGAGGGCGACCGCGATCACGTTGCCTGAGAGTTGGGCACGGCGCCGCGAACACGGCGAGCGCCGCCATGACGGCCGCGAGCCAGAGCAGCGGGCGGTGCCAGCGGATGCGCCGGGCGCCTCCCACAGGCGGGCCGCATGGGCATCCGCAATCACGTCGGACGCGGCGTGACTCCTCTCGGGTCGTCGCGCCCGGCGACTGCTGCGCCCGGCGCAATGGCGGTGTGACCCGGCGCCTCGGAGGGGGCGACGGGGTGCAGCTCGAAGGTGACGTGCTCCTGGGCGATGCGGCGCAGCGCGGCGAACATCGCGTCGCCGAGCACGGTGCCGGCGACCACGGCCTCGGCATACCCCTCTTGGAAGTCCGCGAGTTCCGGATGCCCGATCGCGTCGAAGCCGAACACCTGGGCAAGACGCAGGTCGGGCGTATCGACGGCGCCGAGCACCCCGCGCGAAGGCAACCGAGAGCCCGCCGACATCGATGAGGGACCGGATGAGCCGCAGCTGGCGTATGTGCTCCTCGCCATAGCTTGCCTGGTTCGGTCCCGTGGCCTCGCCGGGCGGAAGAAGCCCCTCGCGCTGGTAGTACGTGATCGTGGCCGTGGCGACGGCACTGGTGGCGCTGAGTTCGGCGATCCGTATGTGGGTATATAACTATCCGATAGTTTCACTGTCCATAGTCAGTGTGGGCGGGAACCCCGCCCGGCATCCGGGTCGCGTAGAGCGAGGTCGCGAGCAGTAGACCCGCCCCCACCGCGAAGGCCACCGGGTAGGAGACCGTGTCGGCGAGCAGGCCGGCCACGAGCGGGCCGATGATGGCGCCCAGGTCGGCGAACATCGAGAACACGGCGACGGGCCTGCCACCGCCAGGGCCGGATGCATCGCCGACCGCCGCCGCGGGAGCCGTGCCCATGAACGCGGCCGCGACCCCGTAGAGACACAGCAGCGCGGTGAGCACCCAGATGTTCGGTGAAAACGGAACTGCGAGGATCGTCGCAGCAGCGACCGCGAACGCCCCGATGATGGCCGGCCGGCGACCGATGCTGTCGACGAAGCGGGCGGCCGGGGCGAGCGCGAGCGTCTGGGCGACCGCCGCGAAGGCGAACGCGATACCCGTATAGACCGTCGGCTCGCGGAGCACCTCGACGACGAGCAACGGGATGAGCGCTCCGCGCACGCCGAACGAGGTCCAGCCCTGGGAGAAGTTGGCGAGGCACGCGGCACGAAACCTGGTGTCACGCACGACGGTGGCGAACGGCACGCGCGGCACCGTCCCGCCAGCGGCATCCGTGTGCTCCCGCACCCGCGGCGAGAGCATGACGAAGCCGACGAGGCCGGCCACCGCGAGCGTGCCCGCGTAAAAAAAGAAGGGGGCGGTGAGCGAGATCGTCGCGAGCAGGCCGCCAAGGGCGGGGCCGGCCATTCCACCGATCAGGAACCCGCCCTGGTAGAAGCCGATCGAGCGGGCGCGCAGCGACGGGGCGGCGCCGAGCAGCAGCGTCATCGCCGACACGCTGAACATCGCGGAGCCGACGCCGCCCGCCCCGCGCAGGAGCAGCAGCTGTGGGTAGTCCTGGGCGATGCCGACAAGGCCGCTCGAGACGGCGACGATGCCGATGCCGATCGTGAGAATCGTGCGCTCGCCGCCCCAGTCGATCATCCGGCCGACGAATGGGCTCGCGACAAAGCGCATGAGCGCGAACGCCGAGATGATCGCCCCGACCTCGATGTAGCCCACCCCGAAGCTGCGCGCGTAGACCGGCAGCACGGGGATGACGACGCCGAAGCCGACCATCACGAAGAACGCGATGACGCCGAGCACGTAGGCGTCGCGGGAGAGGCGGGGCCTCGCCGCGGATGCTGGCGCTTTCGCCCTCCGGAATCGCGCGAACCTCATTGGTTCAGGGTACGTCGACCAGAGGCGGCGGCCGACCGCTGCCGGCCGCGAGGACAGCGCGAGTGTGTCGTCATGTGACGACGGCAGGTGAGATCGCGGAGCAGAAAATCTACACTCCAATACAACACCGACAGTCCACGCAACGAACGGAGGTCATGATGTCTAGTCTCAAACCGAAGGTGCAGAACCCGATGCTGTGCACCTCCACCGACGGCGCCGCCTGCTCCGCTCACGGCGCAGGCCACGCACTGTCGGCACTGCACGGCCGCCTCGCGTCGGCGACCCCGAGCAAGTGGCGCGACGGAGTCGCCGGCGAGACGACCGCCGACGGCTGGATCCCGATCGAGCTGCTCGAGGCGGATGCCGCAGGCAACCACACCGTCTGGGTCTGGAACCACAACCGCGACCTCGTCGCACCGGGCGAACCCGTCGCGCTGCACGCGGTGTACAGCGCGCTCGCGGTGGGGCAAGCGCGTTTCAATGTCCTTGTCGCCGCGGCGCTCTACTGAGCCGAGCGCGACTGAGCCCAGCGCGCGGCCGAGCTGAACGACCCAGGCTTGGGCCGCTCCCGCAGGAGCCTCAGCTCCCGGCCATCGACCCCATCATGGAGTCCATCATTTTCTGGCAGGCCATCGCGCACTGACGGCAGGCCTCGGCGCACATGCGACAATCGTCGCTCATGTCCGCGTGGGTCATGCACTCCTCGGCGCACGCGCCGCACATCGTGATCATGGCCTGAAGCATCGCCATCATGCTCTCCTTATGCATGCCGTTCGGGCGCATCATCATCCGCATCATGGTGTTGGTCATGTCAGCGGTGTTGGCGCAGCGGCCCATGCAGGTGGCCATCGACTCGCCGGACATCGAGTTGGAGCACATCGTGCACGCCTGCTCGCAAGCCGAACACGCCTCCATACACTCCTGCATCATCGCCATGTCCATGCCCATCATCGACAGGTCCTTTTCGTGCATCTGCATCATCTGCATCGCTGAGTTCATCATTGATCGATCTCCAGACGCGGACGGTGCCGAGCTCCGGTCGATACCGGCGCCTGACGCGACACCCCGCTATGCCCGAATGGTACGCCAGAGGTCAGGCCGGTGTCAGTACCTGGCCGCAGGATCGAGGGGCGCAGAGACGACGACCCCTGGGTTTATCGTGACCACGACTCGTCGCTCACACGCAGGCTCCCGAGGGGTGAGTCGGAATAACATCGGAGAGCCACCCGACTCAAGGAGACACCATGCTGAAACTGGGCCTCAAAGCATCCGCCGAGCAATTCGCCCCCCGCGAGCTGGTCGAACTCGGCGTCCTGGCCGAGCAGCACGGCCTCGACAGCGTGACCGTGAGCGACCACTTCCAGCCCTGGCGGCACAATGGCGGGCACGCCCCGTTTGCCCTCGCCTGGATGACCGCGGTCGGTGAGCGAACCTCGAGCGTGCAGATCGGCACCTCGGTGATGACCCCGACGTTCCGCTACAACCCCGCCGTGCTCGCCCAGGCCTTCGCCACAATGGCCTGCCTTTACCCCGACCGCATCATGCTCGGTGTCGGCACCGGAGAAGCCCTCAACGAGATCGCCACCGGATTCGACGGCCCCTGGCCCGAATTCAAGGAGCGCTTCGCCCGCCTGCGCGAGTCGGTCGACCTGATGCGCCAGCTCTGGACCGGTGAGCGAATCGACTTCAACGGCGAGTACTACAAGACCGTCGGGGCGACCCTCTACGACGTTCCGGATGCCCCGGTGCCTGTCTACATCGCCGCCGGTGGGCCGGTCGTGGCGCGCTACGCGGGTCGCGCGGGCGACGGCTTCATCTGCACCTCGGGCAAGGGCATGGGGCTCTACACCGAGAAGCTGCTGCCGGCGGTCGCCGAGGGTGCCGAGAAGGTCGGGCGCGACGCATCCGCCATCGACCGGATGATCGAGATCAAGATCTCCTATGACACCGACCACGCCACCGCGCTGGAGAACACCCGGTTCTGGGCACCCCTCTCGCTCACGCCCGAGCAGAAGCACTCGATCGAGGACCCCCTCGAGATGGAGGCCGCGGCCGACGCCCTGCCCATCGAGCAGGTCGCCAAGCGCTGGATCGTGGCCACCGACGCCGACGAGGCCGTCGCGCTCATCAAGCCGTACCTCGACGCGGGCCTCAACCACCTCGTCTTCCACTCCCCCGGCCACGACCAGAAGCGATTCCTCGAGCTATTCGAGCGCGACCTCGCGCCGCGGCTGCGCGAGCTCGGGTAGACACCGGCGCAGCGTCCCGTCGTCGGCGCAGCGTCCCGTCGTCGGCGCAGCGTCCCGTCGTCGGCGCAGCGTCCCGTCGTCGGCGCAGCGTCCCGTCGTCGGCGCAATCTCCCGTTCTCCCGCCACACCACGTTCGCAACTCCGGTGAATCGGGTACCGACGGCATCCACCCCCTGCGCTGCCGGGACGGATGCCGCGCGCACAGCAAAAGAGCCTGAGTTGCGCACCGCATCCGCCCACGGGGGGCGGCGCGGTCCCGGGTCAGGACAGACCCGGGTCAGCGCAGATCTAGATCAGGATTGTGATCGGGTTCTCGATCCTCCGCACGAACGCGGCGAGCCACTGCGCCGCGAGCACACCGTCGAGCACCCGGTGGTCGGCCGAGAGGGTCACCGTCATGACGGTCCCCACCTCGATCCCCCCGTCGACGACCACGGGAAGCTGCCGGGCGACGCCGACCGCGAGGATCGCCGACTGCGGCGGGTTGATGATGGCAGAGAACTCGGTGACGCCGTACATGCCGAGGTTGGAGATCGCGAAGCTGCCGCCCTCGAGCTCGTGCTGGCGGAGCTTGCCGGCCCGGGCGCGCTCGGCGAGGTCACCGATCGACCGGCTGATCTCGCTGAGCGACAGTGTCTGCACGGAGCGGAGCACCGGCGTGACCAGACCCCCGTCGATGCCGACCGCGATCGACATGTCGACCGAGTCGTGCCGACGGATCGCCGTCTCGCCCCAGGTCGCGTTGGCCTCTGGCACGTCATGGAACGCCGCCGCCGCCGCCTTGACGACGAAGTCATTGAGCGAGACGTTGACGGAGCCCCCACTGTTGACTGTCGCACGCAGGGCGATGAGCTTGTCGACCCGGCAGTCAGCCACAAGGTAGAAGTGCGGAACGGTCGACTTGCTCTCGGTGAGTCTGCGGGCGATCGCCCGGCGCATGGCGGTGTGCGGGAGGTCGACCCCCCCGGATGCCGCGGGGGCGGCGCGAGCTGCGACAGGCACTGCGGGTGCTGCGGCGGCGGGAGCCGCGGCGGCCACGGCCGGAGCAGCCGGAGCAGCCGGAGCAGCCGGAGCTGCCGCGAGCCCCTCGATGTCGCGCCGT
>Ga0105048_10001353_pt1 | contig 39757 bp, 33 predicted proteins | sample MAT05_FD_78382 | JGI IMG/M metagenome (GOLD analysis project Ga0105048, IMG submission 78382) | Freshwater microbial communities from Lake Fryxell liftoff mats and glacier meltwater in Antarctica - MAT-05 | ecosystem: Environmental > Aquatic > Freshwater > Ice > Liftoff microbial mat | place... | reverse complement strand
GAATTCGCTCACCGAGGCAGGAGCCGAGCCACCTTCAGGCTCTCGAATCCTCGATCTTAGATGATCGATGGATGAGCAGACACCGCGCTCTAAATCCCCAAAACTAACCAATTCCTTCCCCGACGGAATTCCCGGAGATTCCGGAGATTCTTGGATGCCGAGATTCTTGGACACCCATAATCGCTTGCCGAAATTGTGACGTTTTACGAGAAGCTTGGTTTTGACGTCGAGAGCCGCAACGACGAATGGGGTGGGTCATGCTGCGCTGCGGAGCCTGCGGGATCAAGCTTGACCAATCCATCAATCTCCACGCGGGTATTCCCAGCTTCGCAGTCCTCTTCCTCTGTCCGGAGGATCTGGTGAGCTTCCATCGCCGCGCATGGGAGAACGGGCTCTGGCGCAACACGAAACGCTCCTGTGCATCGACGGCTGCACAGTGTTTCGCGCTGCCTCATCGATGCCTCATCGCTGCCTCATCGCTGCCTATCGGCGTTGCGCGACGATGTTGGCGCCGCACGCGTTGCTTAGAAGCCTTATTTGCGGCCACTGCGCGCTCAAGACCTCGGCAGTACGACTTCAAATCCGTTGCTGAAAACTGCGTCTTCACGGCGCATGGCCCAGCGCAATCCGCCGCGAACGTGCTGGACAAAGCGCATATCAGCGTACGTCTCATTGCGATGACCGAGCGCGCTGTACCAGACGCGGCCCATCCCGGCGGTGCGTTTCCAGCTGATCGGATGGTCAGCGCCCATCGCGCCAGCGCCTGGGTTATAGCTCGATTCGTCGAGACGCAACAGCACCTGCGCACCAGGCCGCGGGTTTGCGCGAAAGTTGTACCACTCGTCGGTAAATTGAAAACTGGGCGGCAAATGCGCGGTTGAGATATCGCTCGCGCTTTCGCGGATCACATTCGCCGACTGGATGGCCGGGTGGCTCAAGAACCACGCGCCATTGCCCATTACCGAGGCCCCATACCAGGGCCAGTCGTACTCGCAATCGGCAGCAGCATGGATACCCACATAGCCGCCACCCGCTTCCAGCCAATTCTGGAAGGCCATTTGCTGCGTGTCGTTGAGCACGTTTCCAGTCGTGCTAAGCCAAACCACGCTGCGAAAACGGGCAAGGTCAGCTGCATTGAACAATGCCGCATCCTCGCTCGCTTCAACCGTCCAGCCCTCGGTGCTGGCAATCGTCTGCAGCATCGCAACGCCATTGGCGATCGACGCGTGGCGAAAGCCCTGCGTCTTGGAAAAAACCAGAATTCGATCCTGCGCCCAAGCATCGGCTGCAGACGTTAAGCAAAGTAGGATCAGAATTGCAGCCGCCAATTGTCGAATTTTCATGGGAGGAGGCTAGCGAGCTTTATTGATGCGTGCTGTGATCGCGAACGGGGTGTTGGGCGGCGGAACTCTATCGAGAGCAGTTATGCGTAGGCGGACGAGTCAGGGCGTTCCGAGAAAATCGCCTAACAGCGCACCTGATGGCAGAAAAACGCAGCTCGCACAGTGGGTGCGGTAGTCTGGGAGCTTACACGCACACTTGAGGTCGCACGAAATGTGGCGCTTTGGTCCCCTAATCGTAGCTTTACTGTTCGTTGGGTCGTTTCTGTTCAACACGATCACGCTGTCTGGTGCCACGCGGATTCCGGCGGTGGGCGAGGGGATTCGCGAGGTGGCTTATCTCGAGAGCTTGCCGACTTACGCCTACATCCGCTTAGGTGATTTGCTGAACAGTGTTGGTGTAGGCGGTGCGGCGGCGGCGGGCTTTGCGGAGCGCACGTTCGGCGGCGGGATCGAGCGGATCCGCGAGCAGAAGCGCCTGACCCTTGAGATTATTTACGGGCCGCAATACACCACGATGCACGGCTGGCTGCGCACCTCGCTGTATGCGTGCCCGGTTTTGCTGGTACTTGCGCTGCTGTTGATCTGGTTCAAGCCGAAACGCTTCGAGACCTACGCGCCCAAGAAGCGCTGAATCTGGCGCTGTAAAAATTGCTTGACACAGTGTCAACAGTTTTACTATCGTCAACGCATGTCGTATATCGCTGAACGTCGCCAGGAAGAAAAAGATCGTCGCCGCAACGAGATCATTGATGCCGCCGAGGAAGTTTTCGCGCGGGTCGGCTTTGATGCCGCCACGATGGAGGAGTTTGCCCGCCAGGCGCGACTCTCGCGCGCGCTGCTGTACGTGTATTTCAAAGACAAATCTGATCTGCACTTCGCCATCTGCGAACGTGCGATGGACCTTCTGCGGCGGCGCTTTGAGGAAGCCGCGGGGCGCCATCGATTAGGCATTGATCAAGTCTCAGCGATCGGCCGCGCGTACGTCGCGTTTGCCCAAGAAGTGCCGCATTACTTTGATGCTATGGCGCGTTTTGAGGCGCATCGTCCTGAAGAAGTGACCGACGGTTCGCAAGAACAGGGCTGTTTGATGGCGGGTGATCGAGTCCACCAAACCATCGTTGATTCGATCAACGTGGGCATTGCTGACGGCTCGGTGCGTAAGGACGTGGGCAACCCGTATTTGCTGTCGGTCACGCTCTGGGCGCTGATGCACGGGATCATTCAATTGATCTCAACGAAGGCCAACGTGTTTGCCGCCGACGGCATCTCCGGGCAAATGCTGATTGATAGCGCGATTGAAATGGCCGGCCGCGCGATGCGTACGTCGATTCCTTAAAAATTTTGTATAGATTTTGACACATGTCTAATTTCTGGATACACGCCAAAAAAAGTATGGCCCGTTTTGGAATGGCTTTAGCGCTTGCGGGCTCGAGTATTTCAAGCCATGCGCAGCAAGATTTTGAGGGGGTTCTTTCGCAGTATTTGGCGGACGGGCTGCACAGCAATCTGGAGCTAAAACGCCAGGGGTTTGATCTGCAGGCGGCGCTCGCAAAACTGGACGAAGCGCGCGCATTGCGTTCGCCAAAGGTCGAGCTCAGCGCGCGCTTCACGCGCAATGAGGGCGGGCGGGTCACTGATATTCCGGTTGGGCAGCTGGTGAACCCGGCGTATGCCGCGATTGAGCGCCTGCTCAACGCGCAAGGCCAAACCGGGAATTTCCCAACCATCAGCGACTCGCAGATTCAATTTCTGCGCCCGCGTGAGCAAGACACGCGCATCAGCGCAAGTGCGCCGCTGTATGCGCCTGCGATTCCCGCGGCGATTCGCGCGCAAGAGGCGCAGCTGTCGAGCGAAACCTATGCGCGCGTGGCACTCGCGCGGCGGCTGGTGCGCGATATCACGCACGCCTATTTGAATTGGCTCAAAGCGCGCGAGGCGGTGTCGATCGTTGAGTCGAGCGAGGCGCTGCTGGCGGAAAATTTGCGCGTCAATCAGGCGCTGGTGGACGCGGGCAAAGTTACCCGCGATCGCACGCTGCGCGCGCAAGCTGAACTATTGAGCGTGCGCCAGCTCAAGCGCGAGGCGGAAAATCAGCAAACCAAGGCGCAAAACTACTTTAATTTCCTGCTCAACCGCGAGCTTGAATCGCCCATTTTTGTCGCAAAGCCACAGCTCGCCCCGTCGTTTGACCGTGTGACCGGGCTCGGCGGCCGCGCGGAGCTTGCAAGTTTGGATCAGCAGGTCGGCGCCTTGGACGCGCTGATCGACGTTGCGCGTGCGGAATTCAAACCGCGTGTCAGCGTGGCGCTGGATGCCGGGATTCAGGGCGAGAAATACGAGTTTGGCGGTGGCAATAACTTCGCGTCGCTGTCATTGGTAATGAGTTTCACGGTGTTTGACGGCGGTGCGCGACAGGCGCGCTTGGCGCAGGCGAGCCTCGCCCGCGAAGCGGCTGCGACCCGCCGCGATGAGCTGCAAATGTCGATTGCGCTGGAGGTTAAATCCGCGCGCGATGACCTAAGCGCAGCCTACGATTCACTCGCCACCGCAAGCGCGCGCGAGGAAGCAGCCGCTGCGGCCTTTTTAATCGCGCGGCGCAAACGCGACGCGGGCGTGCTGCCGCAAATTGAGTTTATCGACGCGCGCAATGCGCTGACTGAAGCCGAACTCAACGGTAACCTCACTCGATTCGACTACCTCGCGCGCCGCGCCAATCTGGATTACGCCAGCGCTAACCGTGCGCTGCCTGCGACATTTCTTAGCCAATTTCCTTAAGCGATTTTTCTAGAGAGCATTGCGATGACTTTTACCCGGCTTTTCGCACTTGGCGCCCTGGCGCTAACGATTTCTTTGGTGGCTTGTCGCGTCAAGGCACCCGCTCCAACGGTTGCGGTGCTTGCGCCGACCTCAGTGCATTGGGCGCAAGTCGCCACCGGGCCAGCGCTGCCGCCAGTGCGCGCGTCGGGCTTACTGATGGCTAAAGACGCCATGCGCCTGTCGTTCAAAGTGGGCGGCATTGTCAGTCAACTTGAGGTCCGCGAAGGCGATCAGGTGCGTCGCGGGCAGGTGTTGGCCACCATCGAGCAGGCCGAAATTGCAGCCCAAGTTGCGCAGGCGCAGCTGTTGCGCGACAAGTCGCAGCGGGATCTAAAGCGCGGCGAGCAGCTCTATGCCGAGTCGGTGATTGCGCTTGAGCAAGTGCAGGATTTGCGCACCCAAGCGAGCGTTAGCGCGGCCCAATTTGCCAGCGTCAGCTTCAACAGCCAGTTTGCCAAGATTGTGGCGCCGGCCGATGGCGTGGTGCTGCGCCGTCTGGCCGAAGAGCGCGAACTGGTCAGCGCAGGACAGGCGATTCTTGCGGTTTCGAGCGCCGACGCGGGCTTTGTATTGCGCGCGGCATTAGCCGACCGCGAGGTGGTGAGCGTGCAAGTGGGTGATTCGGTCAAGGTGCGCATGGATGCTTATCCCGAGCGCGAATTCGACGCAAGCATCAGTGAAATCGCCAGCGCCGCCGACGATAGGAGCGGGCTGTTTATGGTTGAGGCCAAGCTGCTCGAACCCCCAGAACGACTTCGTTCGGGATTGGTCGGTCGGCTTGAGATGACGCCAGATATTACCGGCGCAGCGCCGCTGGTCTATTTGCCGCTGAGCTCGGTGGTTGAAGGCGACGGACGCCGCGCGAGCGCGTTCACCGTCAAGAATGGGGTGGTCAAGCGCGTGGCTGTCCAGATTGCTTTTATAGACCGTGAACACGTTGCGCTGTTAAGCGGCGTGGCGGTCGGAGAAACGGTGGTGACTGAGGGCGCGCTGTTCTTGGCCGACGGTGAAAAAGTTACGTTGAAGAAGGATTAAGTCGATGAATTTTCTCGAGTTTCCGATCCGACGTTTTCAATTTACGATCGTCGTCTTTTTGCTGCTGGCGGCCATTGGCTGGTCGTCTTACCAAAACATTGCGCGGTCTGAAGATCCGTATTTTCCGATCTCGGCGTTTGTGGTGATTGCGGTGTATCCGGGTGCTGATCCGATCGACGTCGAGCGCTCGATTTCAAAGCCGATGGAGGATCGCTTCAACGAGCTCGACGATGTGAAATCGATCGAAACCTCGGTCAATGATTCCCTCAGCGTGGTGTCGGTGGAGTTTGAAGCGTTTGTCGACGTCGAAAAGAAGTACGACGAGGTGGTTCGCGAGGTCAACGCGCTGCGCCCCGATCTGCCGCCTGAGACCCGCGTTGAAGTGCGCAAAATCAACCCTGGCCTGGTCAATATCGTGCAGCTGGCGCTGGTCAGTGCGGACGCCACCTACCGTGAGCTTGAAGACTACGCGCGTGAGTTAAAAGACAGTCTTAAGGGCGCCTCGGGCGTGCGCACCGCTGAAACGTGGGCGTATCCAACGCGCGAGCTGCGCGTGGAAATAAGTTTGAGCCGCTTGTCCGCGTTGAAGCTGTCACCGAGCGCGGTTATCAACGCGCTGCAAAGCGAGAACGCCAATATTCCCGGTGGCAGCATTGACGCCGCTGGACGCAATTTCTCGCTAAAAACCTCCGGCGCGTATGCCTCCCTTGATGAAGTTCGCAACACCGTCATTGGCGGCAGCGGCGGGCAGATTGTGCGTGTGTCCGATGTGGCGACGGTGCGCTGGGAGCAGGCGCAGGAAAGCTACACCGGGCGCTTCAACGGCGAGCGCGCGGTGTTTGTCACGGCCAGTCAAAAAGACGGGCGCAATATCTTCAAAACCCGCGAAGCCATTGAACAGCGCCTGCGCGCTTTCGAGAAAACGCTGCCCGCGCGGATCACTTTAAAGCGCGGATTTGAGCAAGCCGACAACGTCGCCAGCCGCTTGGATCGCTTGGGTTTCGATTTTGTGCTGGCTATTGCGCTGGTGCTGGTAACCCTGCTGCCGCTGGGTTTGCGCGCGGCGGGCGTGGTCGCAATCGCGATTCCGCTGAGCCTGGCGATGGGTTTGTCGGTGCTGTATTTCCTGGGGTACTCGCTCAACCAGCTGTCGATTGCGGGATTTGTCGTGGCGTTAGGCCTGCTGGTGGATGATTCAATCGTAGTGGTCGAGAATATCGAGCGCTTTTTGCGCATGGGCTATTCGCGCATTGAGGCCGCGATCAAAGCGACCCAGCAGATTTTCGTCGCAATCATCGGCTGCACGGCCACGTTAGTGTTCGCGTTCTTGCCGCTGATGGCGCTGCCGGGGAACGCGGGCAAGTTCGTCCGCGTGCTGCCAACGGCGGTTGTAGCCACCGTGATTGCCTCGTTATTTGTCGCGCTGACGATCATTCCGTTTTTGGCTAGCCGCATGCTCAAGCCGCACGCGAGCAGCAAAGGCAATTGGCTGCTACAGCGCGTCATGGCCGGCATCCATCGAGTTTATCAGCCGATTTTGCGCCGTGCGCTGGAGGCACCAAAGCTCACCGTGATCGCTGCGCTGCTGCTGTTTGTGTTGAGTTTGGGGCTGCTGCCAATTGTCGGCTTTAGCTTGTTTCCAAAAGCCGACACGCCGCAATTTTTGATCACGATCGAAACCGCCGACGGCTCGAGTTTGGCCGAAACGCGTCGCGCGCTTGATCAGGTTGAGATGACCTTGAAAAAAATGCCCGAGGTAAAAGGGTTCCTGAGCAACCTCGGCAAAGGCAATCCAAAAATCTTCTACAACATCATTCCACGCGAAGAAGCGAGCAATCTGGCTGAAGTTTTTGTGCTGCTTAAGTCTTATGACACGCGCGCTACGCCCGAGCGGATCGAGCGCTTGCGCCAGCAGCTGAGCGGTATTACCAACGCGCGAATTTTGGTCAAAGAGTTTGAAAATGGCCCGCCGGTGGCCGCGCCAATTGCGATTCGCGTGATCGGTGAGGACATCGAAGCGCTGAATCGTCTCGCCGGCAAAATTGAGGAGGTGATTCAAGCAACGCCGGGCACGCGCAATGTCGATAATCCCACTCGCGTGGCGCGTACCGACCTAAAACTTAAGGCCGACCCGGAAAAGCTCGGCGTGCTCGGCGTACCGACGGTTGAGTTCGACCGCGCGGTGCGCTTAAGCGTGGCGGGTTTGGGCGCTGGGAAATTCCGCGCAGACAACGGTGAGGAGTATCCGATTGTGGTGCGCACGCCGATGGATCGAAGGGCGGATCTCAGCGCGCTCGATGACATTAAAGTGCCGTCGTTAAGCGGCGCGCTGCTGCCGCTTAATCAGCTGGCAACTCTTGAGTTTGTGCGCTCACCCACCGAGATCCAGCGCTATAACCGCGAACGTTCCGTGACGCTGACCGCATACACCCAAGCCGGTTTCAATACCGCCAAGGTCACCGATGCGGTGCTAGAGGGCTTAGAGAGCGTCAAAGTGCCGCGCGGCTATCGGTTTGAAGCGGCTGGCGAGGTTGAATCGCGCGCCGAGAGCTTTGCCGGTTTGGGCACGGCGATCATTATTGCGACCTTCGGTATTTTTGCCGTTCTGGTGCTCGAGTTCGGTAGCTTTAAAAGCACCATGATCGTGTTGACGGTGGTGCCGCTGGGCATTCTCGGCGGTATCGTGATGCTCTTTGTGACCGGCAATAGCCTGTCGTTTACCGCCGGGATTGGCTTTATTGCGTTGATCGGTATTGAGATCAAAAACTCAATCCTGCTGGTTGATTTCACCAACCAGCTCAGAGCCGACGGCGTGCCGTTAGATGAGGCAATCGAGCAGGCGGGCGAAGTGCGCTTTTTGCCGATCTTGCTCACGTCGGTGACCGCGATTGGCGCGCTGTTGCCGCTGGCGGTGCAAAACATTGGTCTTTATTCCTCGATGGCGTGGGTGATTATTGGCGGATTAATTTCCTCCACCGTGTTGGCGCGCCTAGTCACGCCGGTAATGTACAAACTGCTGCCGCCGGAAGTTGAGGTGAAGGCCAACCCTGCACGTTCGGCTTTGGCGGGTTAGTATCAAGGGATGTATTCAAGTTCAGAACCAATTAAATTTGAGCGCGATTGCGAAGTCGTGATGGTGCCCTCGGGCGATGAGGTGACGCTGCCTGCGGGCACTATTGGCTACGTCACCCAGGCGCTTGGCGGCAGCTTTACTGTCTACGTTGAGGGCAATCTTTTTCGCGTCGCCGGCGTTGATGCCGACGCGATCGGCAAAGAGCCGCTGGAATTGCCGTCATTGCCGGAAAACGCGAGCGAGGCCGACGTTGAGCGCGTGGTCTGGGATCAGCTGCGCACCTGCTTTGATCCGGAAATCCCGGTAAACATAGTGGATCTGGGGTTGATCTACTCAGCTGAGCTCGATAGCGCCTTCGATGGATCGCGCACCATCAAAGTGAAAATGACCCTGACCGCGCCGGGCTGCGGCATGGGCGAGACGCTGATTAGCGATATCACCAACAAACTTGAGTTGATTCCGACGATTAGCGATGCGGATGTCGAGCTGGTGTTTGATCCGCCCTGGACGCGCGACATGATGAGCGAGTCGGCCAAGCTTGATACGGGCATGATGTAGCCAAGTGGCTCACGCAGGTTGGCTACAATTACGTGCCATTCGCTGCCAAGAGATTGCTGCTTGCTTCCTGTATCGCCACCGAAAGATTGCTTAAGTTTTGCACGCGCAACGGTCGCCTCAGACCTAGCGCGCGTCGATGCGTTCATCCGGCTCAAGCTCGATAGCGACGTCGCGCTGATTCGGCAAATGAGCGAATACCTGATTGCAGCCGGCGGTAAACGCATGCGCCCGATGCTCGTTTTGCTCGCGGCACGGGCGGCTGGGTACACAGGCGACGACCATATCGCGCTGGCCGCGGTGATTGAATTTATCCATTCGGCCACGCTGTTGCACGACGATGTGGTCGATGAATCTGAACTCAGACGCGGCCACAAGACCGCGAACGCGCTGTGGGGTAATGCGGCCAGCGTGCTGGTCGGTGATTTTCTGTATTCGCGCGCCTTTCAGCTGATGGTTGAAGTGCAATCCATGCCGGTCATGCGCTTGCTCGCCGACACCACCAACGCAATCGCCGAGGGCGAGGTGTTGCAACTGCTGAACTTGAACAACCCTGAAACCAACGAGGCTGCATACTTTAAGGTGATCGAACGCAAAACCGCGCAGCTGTTCGACGCCGCGATGCGCCTAGGCCCGCTGCTGGCCAATCACGACAGCGCCACGCAAGCGCATTTCGGCGCGATCGGTATGAAGCTCGGCATCGCCTTTCAGCTAGCTGATGATGTACTGGATTACACCGCGCACGCAGGCGAGCTTGGCAAAACGCGCGGTGATGATCTGGCCGAAGGCAAGCCGACGCTGCCGTTGATCTACACGATGTCACGCGCGAACGCAGCGGAACTAAACACCCTTGAACTGGCGATCCGCGAGGGCGGCCGTGAGAGCTTGCACTCGGTCCTTGAGATCATCGAGCGTCACGACGGCATTGGCTACACCGAGCGCCGTGCGGCGCTGCATGCGCACGAAGCCGAGCAGCTGACGCTTGCGCTGCCCGCATCGGAGGCGCGCGATGCGATCGCTGCGCTGGCGCGCTTCGCGGCGTCGCGTTAGGCGATTTCCTACAAGGTTCGTCGATCTTCTCTGACAACGCACGGCCAAAAGGCTGATAGCATCTTTTTCACATTTTCAACCGCTAAATTCGACGGAGCAAATCATGGCCCGAGGCATCAACAAAGTCATTTTGGTCGGCAATCTGGGGAACGATCCAGAGGTTCGATTCACCGCTAGCGGCACCGCAATTGCCACGCTAAGCATCGCCACCAGCGAATCCTGGAACGATAAAAACACTGGCGAAAAACAAGAACGCACCGAATGGCATCGCGTCAAAATCTTTGGCAAGCTCGGCGAGATCGCTGGCGAATACTTGAAAAAGGGTCGTCAGGTGTACATCGAAGGCGCGCTGCGCACCGAGAAATACACTGACAAAACCGGCGTTGAGCGCTATTCAACCGATATCGTCGCGAACGAAATGCAAATGCTCGGCGGCCCGGGGGGTGAACGAGAAGGCGGGCAAGAGGGCGGTCCACGGATGGCCAATGCCGGTGGGCAACGCCGTCAATCGCAGGCGGCCAGTGGCGGTAATGCTGGCGGGGGCGCAAGCAGCGGCTACGCGGATCGCGCGAGCAGCGATCGCGGCTCATCGGATCGCGCGCAGAATGCACCGACGCGCAACGCGCCACCGGCGGGTGGTCGCGATGATTTTGAAGACGATATCCCTTTTTAGGACGCCTAAGCAGCTACCATGCGGCGCTGAAATTCGCCCCGGTAGCTCAGTTGGATAGAGCGGTCGCCTCCTAAGCGGCAGGTCACAGGTTCAATTCCTGTTCGGGGCACCACTTTCCCAACGGTTTGAGCTGATGATTTGGTTGAAGCGACTGCTTTTTGTTTTTTTTGGGTTGGTTTTGATTCTGGTCGGTGTAGGGCTGGTGCTGCCCAACCAAGCGCAAGTTGAACGCTCGATTGTTATCCAGCGCCCGGCCACCCACGTATTTGAAGTGCTCTCTGGATTTTCGCGCTTCAACGCGTGGTCGCCGTGGGCTGAACGCGATCCCAAAACCGTGTATCGCTTTCAAGGTCCGGCCAGCGGCGTCGGCGCGCGCATGAGTTGGGAATCAACGCACCCGGACGTGGGCGCGGGCACGCAAGAAATTTTGGCCGCAATCCCAAGCTCAAACATCAAACTGCGCTTGCAGTTTGGGCAGACCAAAGCCGAGTCGAGCTACGACATTCAAGACGCGCCGGGTGGCGTGCAGGTGACTTGGACGATGGTTTCGCACTTTGGTTGGGACCTAGCGGGTCGCTATTTCGGGCTGTTTTTTGATCGCTTGGTCGGCGCTGATTTTGAACGCGGGCTGGGCCGCCTGAAAGCGCTGGTCGAGCAGCTGCCGCCCGATAGCTACGCGGATCTAAAAATTGAGCGCGTGGAGCTGAGTCCGCTGCCCATTGCCTATGTGTCAGGCAGCAGCGCCAATCAACCCAAAGAAATCGAGGTGGCGTTTGCCAAAGCCACCACCGAGCTCAGCGCCTTCATCCAGGCGGCCGGCATTCAGCAAACCGGCCAACCGCTGGCGATCTCAAGATCGGTGGGCACAGAGACCTACGAATTTGATGTGGCCATCCCGATTGATCGCAATGATGTGCCGGTGACGGGCAACGTGCGCTTCGGGCAAACCTATGCGGGACCTGCACTGCGGGTGGCGCATATCGGGCCTTACGACACGGTTTCGCGCGTTTATCCGAAGGTCAATGCGTGGTTGGCTGTGCACCAAATGAGCTCCAGCGGGCGCACTTGGGAGCAATACATGAGCGATCCTGCAAATACGCCGCCGAACCAGATCCTGACCTACGTTTTTGTGCCTTTAACGCCCTAGTCTTTGCCAACCGTTGCAACTTGGTTCCATTAGCGAAATTTAATCGCTAGGATACGGCCCCATTTGGCCTTTTGACTGATTGTTCAGGAATGACTGTTAGAACTCGTTTTGCCCCTAGTCCTACGGGATTTCTTCATGTAGGCGGCGCCCGTACGGCGCTGTTCAACTATTTGCACGCCAAGCGAAATGGCGGGCAATTTATCCTGCGCATCGAAGACACAGACCTTGAGCGCTCGACCCAAGAATCGGTAGACGCGATTTTAGAGGGCATGCAGTGGCTCGGCCTGGAATATGACGAAGGCCCGTTTTATCAATCGCAGCGCTTTGACCGCTATCGCGAAATGGTCAATTGGCTGCTGGAAGCGGATTTGGCCTATCACTGCTATTGCACTCGCGAGGAGCTCGAGCAGATGCGCGCCGAGCAGACGGCGCGCGGGCTCAAACCGCGCTATGACGGGCGCTATCGCGATTTCAAAGGCAAGCCGCCGCGTGGAATCAAGCCGGCTGTGCGCTTCAAAAATCCCAGCCACGGCGAAGTGGTGGTGCACGACAAAGTGCGCGGGAAGGTCACGTTCCGTAACGACGAACTTGACGATTTGGTGATCTGGCGCTCGGATATTGACGCGCCAACTTACAATTTTTGTGTCGTGATTGACGATTGGGATATGGACATTACCGACGTGATTCGCGGCGATGACCATCTCAACAACACGCCACGGCAGATCAATATTTACGATGCGTTGGGTGCTGAGCCGCCGGCTTTTTCGCACGTCCCGATGATTTTGGGTGAAGACGGCGCGCGTTTATCGAAGCGCCACGGTGCGGTGAGCGTGCTGCAATATCGCGACGACGGCTATTTGCCAGAAGCGCTGTTGAACTATTTGGTCCGCCTTGGCTGGTCGCATGGCGACGTCGAAATCTTCTCGATGGAGCAAATGGTCGAGCTGTTTGATATCAGCGACGTTAATAAGTCGGCGTCGGTGTTTAACACCGACAAACTGCGCTGGTTGAATCAGCATTACATCCGCGAAAGCGATCCTGAATACATCGCCAGCTCACTCAAGCGCCAATTTGATCAGCGCAAGTTGAAACTTAAAAATGGTCCGGCGCTGTTGGACGTGGTGCGCGTGATGGGCGATCGCTCACACACGCTTGGCGAAATGGCCGAAAAAAGCGCTTATTGGTTCCAGGACCTCAAAAGCTACGACGAGAAGGCCGCACAAAAGCATTTGACCCACAAAGGGGCCGATGCACTTGAAGCAGCTGCCCGCGCGTTGGGCACGGTCGAAGATTGGACCGCTGAGGAAATCCATTCGGCACTCGAGGCCACGGCACTGGACCTGCGCATTGGCATGGGCTCGATTGCGCAGCCGTTGCGCGTCGCGCTGACCGGCGCTGCTGCTTCACCGTCGATCGATCAAACGTTGGCACTGATGGGCAAGGAGCGCACGCTCAAGCGCATCGACGCCGCGATGGACTATATCGAGAGCGTGGAAAGCCAGGCGTAGCCATGGATGCCTTGCTAGCGCCGGGATGGAGTCAATGGGGTTGGCTGGCGCTGTGGTCAACCGCCGGACTGCTGATCGGCGGCGCGGTTGGTTTTTCGCGTGGCCGCCTGAAGTTTGGCTTGCTGTTGGGCTTTGTCTTGGGTCCGCTGGTGTTTTTTGTAATGCGTGCCGTGGAATCTCATTTGATTGAGTGCCCGGAATGTTCGCGAATGATCCAGCGCACTGCGCGCCGCTGCCGTCATTGCGGTGCTAATTTGGACCAGGCCCGACGCCTGACGACGCGTCAAAAATCCAAGCACCACGCGATGCGCTAGGGCCGCTTCAAGCCTTGGGCTTTCAGCGATTGCCCGCAGCCAAAATGAGCGCAGCAAAAATGCCTAATTCGTCTCGAAAGGCGTCTAGAAAGACGTCGTCGTTCCATGAGTCATTTGTGCCACGCGAGGAGGTGATTGCCTCCACTGAGCGCGGCTTTGGCATCGTTTTAGGCATAGCGGCACTGCTGCTGTGGCTGTATCGCTACTGGCGCTACGGATTTTCGTTTTGGCCGCTCGCCGTCGCGGCGGTTTTGATAATCCTGGCATTGCTCGCGCCCCGCGCCCTGTATTGGCCGAATCGCGCTTGGTTTCAGTTCGGCAACTTGCTCAACAAACTGACTACTCCGTTCGTAATGGGCGTGATCTTTTTTCTGGTGCTAACGCCCATTGCGCTGATTCGACGCGCGATGGGCAGCGACGATCTGCGCTTGAAGTCTGATCCGAAAGCCACCAGCTATTGGATCCCACGTGACCCGCCCGGTCCGAACCCACAAGATTTGGAACGCCAATTTTGAGCCCTAATCCGCTTTTAAATCTCAGCGAACTGCCCGACTTTGCGACCATCCGCGCTGAGCATGTCATCCCCGCCTTGCAAGAAACGCTTGCGCACGCCAGGCGTGAACTTCAGCGTTTAAGCAGTGATCTAGCGCCGCCCACTTGGCAAGCCCTGGTTATTCCGCTCGAGCAGCTGCGCGAGCGCATCAACGAAATGTTTTCGCCAGTGGGACATTTGCACGGCGTTGCCGATAGCGAGCCGCTGCGCGAAGCTTTTGATGAAGCCGTGCAATTGCTGACCGACTGGGAAACCGAGTTTCGCCAAAGCGGGCCGCTGTACGCACGACTCAAAGCGCTTGGTGCGCGCGCGACAGAGCTTCAGCTGGACGCAATTCAGCGAAAAATGCTGAACGATGAGCTTCAAGCGTTTGAACTCAGCGGCGTTGCCTTGGAGCCGGCTGCACAGGCCGAGTTCAAGGCTGTCGCACTAAAGCTTAGCGAAGCTAGCACCCAGTTCGAGCAGAACGTCTTGGACGCAACGGAAGCGTTTCGCTATGAAGTTACCGACTTAGCCGAGCTCGACGGCTTGAGTGATGAGGTCATCAACGCGGCCTGGCTGCGTGGCGATAGCACGCGGCACGTGCTCGATTTAAAGGCACCTACCTACATCGCGGTGCAAACCTACGCGCGCAACCGAAGTTTGCGTGAGCGTTTTTACCGCGCCTCGGCTACGCGCGCGTCAGATCTCGGTCAGTTTGATAACACCCAGCTGCTGCTCAACATTCTGCGCTTGCGCCGCCAGGAAGCCGCGCTGCTCGGCTTTAATGATTTTGTTGAGCTGTCGCTGACCACCAAAATGGCCCCGAGTGCAGCTGCGGTGGCGGGTTTTCTCGACGATTTGGCCGCCCGCGCGCGCCCAAGTGCTGGCGAGCAACTGCAAACGCTGAGCGACTTTGCGCGCGAGGAGTTGGGCATTGCGGAGCTTAAATCGTGGGATGTCGCGTTTGCCCAAGAAGCGCTCAAGCTCAAGCTGTTTAGCATTGATGATGAGCGCCTCAAGCCGTATTTTCCGGCCGAACGCACGGTGCTTGGCCTGTTTGAGCTGGCCGAATCGCTGTTTGGCGTGCGTTTCGTTGAGCGCCTTGAGGTGCCGCGCTGGCACGCGGACGTGCGCTATTTCGAGTTACGCGACTCTCTCAATGCGCTGGTGGGCGGCGTTTATCTGGATTTGTATGCACGCACCGGCAAGCGCGGCGGAGCCTGGATGGATGTGTGTCGCACGCGATCAAAGATTCCCGCGCTTAAAATTCCGGTGGCCTATTTGACGCTGAACGCGAGCCCGCCGTCATCGATGCGTCCGAGCTTGTTTAGCCACGATGATGTGGTGACGCTGTTTCATGAGTTTGGCCATGGCATCCATCATTTGCTCAGCGAAGTGGACTACCCGAGCGTGTCGGGCGTGAATGGCGTGGAATGGGACGCAGTCGAGCTGCCAAGCCAGTTTTTCGAGAATTTTTGCTACGTGCCTGAGGTGCTGCAAAAGCTCGGACGCCATTTTGAGACCGGACAACCGCTGCCGCTGCCGTGGATCGAAAGCATCATCGCGAGCAAGCAGTTTATGGCCGGCCTGCAGCTGCTGCGCCAAGTCGAGTTTGCGCTGCTTGATTTGCAGCTCCATCAAGCCGATCCGGCGCCGGCCACGCTTGAGGAAGTGCTTGCAGTGGTCACCGCGATTCGCGAAAAAGTAGCGCTGCTTAAGCCGCCTGCGTTTAATCGCGCGACGCACAGCTTTACGCATATTTTTAGCGGCGGCTACGCGGCGGGCTACTACAGCTATCTATGGGCCGAACTGCTCTCGAGCGATGCGTTTGGAATGTTGCTTGAAGGCTCGGTGTTGGCACCTGAGCTCAACGCAAAGTTTCGTTTAGAGGTTCTGGCACGCGGTGGATCGCGCAGCGCCCGGGAGAACTTTTTCGCGTTTCGCGGACGCGATCCCGAACCAACCTCGCTGCTGCAAAGCTACGGTTTAGCCGCCTAGAAGCAAACGGGCTTTTGTCTCACCAGCAAAAGCCCATCAGACAACGAGTTTTAGCCTCAGTGGCCTGCGCTTGCGGGGCTGTCGCCGAAGTTTCTGCCGTGCTGCTCGGCTCAGATCCAGAATCATCTTCGCCGGCCCAAATCCACTTCACTCGGGACGCATACGTCACCCCTTCGGCGCCGGCGTTACTGATGTGCACCCGGCACAGATTGCCCGCTGCGCAATTGAAGTAGCCCAACGGTCGATAGGGCAGAGGATTATCCCGATCCGCGCTTTGATCGATACGCAGCGATTGCGTGCCAGCGCTGCTGTCTACGCTGACCAGCACCTGACGCCCCGCATCGCTGGTCCGCGGATAGGCCAGCGCGATGCGATAACGCCCGGCGCGCTCAAGTCGCGGCGTAAAGCTGGCGACCGCGGCGTCGGCTGACGGCGCGGCGCTCACGATGCTGAACATCAGCAGGCCGAGTTGGTCAGAAGGTGTCGCAATTCGCTCCCACGTGCCGACGCGTGCGGGCGCGTGCGAGAGCTGTTCGAAATCGAGCATCGGCTGATCGCCGACGCGCACGTCGCGCTCGTACAAATAGCTGTCGCGTCCGAGTGAATCACGCCCTATCAGCATCACCCGATGGGTTTTTTCGACCGGAAAGGTCCACGAAGGATTCTGACTTTGCGCTTGCAGCTCACCGGATCCATCAAAATTCCAAAACCAGCTCACCACGGGCGCCTGTTTTTGATCAAATTTGAGGCCGTCAAACTGGATGGCTTGTGCAGCGCGTAACGGCTCGCGCAGAGCAAGCGCACTTTCCACGCTGGGGCGCCAATACGGCGCGCGAAACTTGACCCCATCGCGGGTCAGGCGCTTTTGTAATTCCGCGCTATCGACGTTTTGCACCACCGAGTTGTGGCGGCCAATGGCCAGGTCAGCAGCAATGCCGGCCGCGTGCCCTAGCGTCATAAAAACCGGCTCCATGCGGATCGTGCCGTACGCCACATGCGTGGCCGACAGTGCCACGGGCACCAATAAATTAACCGGCTCGTGCGCGGTAATCGCCGAGTACGGAATTTCGTAGGGCAGGGTGCCCTGAATAAAATGACCGTCTTCACGCACGCCTTGTGCTTCAAAAACGCGCGTCACGACGTGCGAATCAAGGTTGTAGCTGCCGATCGCGATGGCATCGGGCTTGTAACGGCGCGTGGTCACATCGCGCTCGGTCATTAAACTGCGGCCCAACAGGCGTCGCGCCACGCGCACGTAAATTTGCGGGCTGACGTGCCCATCGTTGAGGTACTCATCGCGCGGCAGGCCCCACAGTTTGGCCGACTGGCGAAATTCCTCGCTGAGCCGAGGGTCATTTTGCAATCCCCACCACAACGACAGCCAATAGTCGCGCGCACCGCGATAAATGCGCGCGCGTTCGGCATAGCTCGCTTCAGCCCATGCGTGATTTCCATCGACCCAATCTTGCGTGTTGGGATCAAATTTGCCGCCGACGCCGCCCCAGTGCGGAATGTTCGGGTACAGCTCGAGCATGCTTTTTAACTGGCGTCTAATGACCGCTTGGATCACGTTTTCGGGCACGGTGTAGGTGTCTGGTTTGCTGATTGGCACGCGCAAGTTCGCTTGATTGGTCAGCGTTGAGCGCAGGTTAAAGGCCTGCAAGCGGTGATCGCCCTTGCCGCGATACTGCGCGGGCCCGGCTTCCATCCCGGCGAAAAATTCGTCGTATTCCTCTCTTGCTTCGCGACCGACGCGAAACGGCGCTTCGGCGCGATCCAGCAGGTCGCCCTCGTAGCTCGCATCGATAAACACCTTGGCGCTCACCTGGAGTTTGGCTACCCCGCTGTCGTCCTCAAAAACGGCGCTCACGATGCGCGCGCCTTTAAGCTCAACCGATCGCAAGCGCAGTTTTAGCCGCACATCCACTTTGTTTTCAGCAAGCGTGGCGTTGAACAGCGCGAGCGCCACCCGTGGTTCAAAAAACGGGCCACCCTCGGGCAATGGGCCTGAGCTGCGCGCGGCGTATTCAGTGCCGCTGTAATAGCGTTTGACTTGCTCAAAGAATGTTTTGGTGAATCCCCCAACCGCCTCCTCTGAGCCTAAATCGGTCGCCACCAGGCCGCCGGAAAGCATGCCGCCAACTTCGCTATGCGGCTCGATCAACACCGCGCGCTGGCCTTCCTTCGATGCCACTGACGCCGCGGCAATCCCTGCAGGAGTGCCGCCGTAAACCAGTACATCGGTCTCAAGCGTGCGCAGCTGCGATATCGCCTGTGTGCTGGTGAAAACCAGCAGCGCTAGAAGTGTGCGGCGCATTCTAAATACCCGCCAGATCGCCGCGCGCCAGCAGCACATAGCCATGGCCGGCAACCTTTTTTAGCTCAGACCACGCCACCGCGCGAGGGGAGTCGTCGGTGACGGGATAGGGCGTAAAGCCGAGCCCTGCGAGCTGCTGGCAAAACTCCTCGACGCTGCGATGTTTGGCGATATATCTTTGATTGAATTCAACCAAGATGCGCAGGTTAGGGGAGGCTGCAATCGTCTCGCTGAGTCCATCGATAATCGAGACTTCAGCGCCTTCGGCATCAATCTTGATGAAATCGAGCGGCGCATGCTTCGCCAGCAGCGCATCTGCACGGCGCACCGGCACGTCGATCTCAGTGAAATTCTCAACTGCTACGCGTGCGTCTGGAATATGCAAAGAGCCGCCACCAAAATCACCATCGCGAAAGCGAAAACGCGCGGTGCCGTCCTGGTCGGCCAAAGCAACGTTGTATAAAGTTGTTCGCAGCAAATAGCCATTGGCGCGCAGCGAATCACGCAGCAGACCAAAAACGCGCGGCTGCGGTTCAATTGAAATTACGCGGCCCTTATCGCCCACCAAGCTGCCCGCTAGCACCGAAAAATAGCCGCAATTGGCCCCAATATCGACAAAATGCATGCCGGGTTTGACTAAGCGGCGGATCAGCGTGGTGTTGTGGCGCTCCCAGTGGCCCAAGGTCATCAGTTGCGGCGCGATAACGGTGTCGCGTGAATCGATGTACAAACGTTTGCCGCCGTCGAGCCGCACAAACGCCACATGATTGCCAAGGTACACCGTGCGCAAGCCGGGCGATTGTCGGACCATCGTTTCCAGCGCGGTCAAACGCTGCATCAATGCTTCTATTTGGTCTTGCAAAGCCATGCTCGTGGTCGTCTCAGAAATCAAGTCGCGTAATTTAGCAGGAGTTCACAGCGCGCTTACGCCGTGCATCTAACTTGCAACCAATACACCGCCGCGCGACCGCTACCTTGCAACTGTGCGGTCCTCCTTCTACATTCGCCGACCTTTATTGACGGATGCTTGTATGCCACATCACTCGCTGCGTTTGATCGCCCCGCCGACATCGGGCACTAGCACCATTCTCACTGACGCGGCGCTTGAGTTTCTGAGCGTCTTAAATGCGCGCTTTCAACCGGAACGGCGGCGCCTGTTGGCGCTGCGAGCGGAACGCCAAAAGCGCCTGAATGCGGGCGAGAAGCCGCATTTTTTAAGCGCGACGCAGCCCATTCGCGATGCAAGCTGGAAAGTCTCGAAGGCGCCTGAAGATTTGCAGGATCGTCGCGTCGAGATTACCGGCCCGGTCGAGCGCAAGATGATCATCAACGCGCTGAACTCCGGCGCCAAGACGTTCATGGCGGATTTTGAAGATTCCACAACGCCCACTTGGGCCAATCTCATCGATGGTCAGATCAATCTTCGCGATGCGGTGCGCCGAACCATTGCCTACGTCTCACCCGAGGGCAAACACTACGCGCTAAACGCCAACCCGGCGGTACTGCTGGTTCGCCCGCGCGGCTGGCATTTGCCGGAGGCGCATGTCACCCAAGACGGCGATTCGATCTCGGCCAGCCTGTTTGACTTCGGCTTGTTCCTGTTTCACAACGCCGCGGAGCAAGTGGCGCGCGGTACGGGCGCGTATTTTTATCTGCCCAAGCTTGAATCGCACCTCGAAGCGCGACTCTGGAACGAGGTGATTGATTTCTCGGAAGATTATTTGGGCTTAAAACGCGGCACGGTGCGCTGCACGGTGCTGATTGAAACCATCTTGGCGGCCTTTGAGATGGAGGAGATCTTGTATGTGCTGCGCAAGCACATTGTCGGTTTGAACTGCGGCCGCTGGGACTATATTTTCAGCTACATCCGCGCCTTCCAGTGTGATCCAACGCGACTGCTGCCCGATCGCGCGCAGGTCACTATGGATAAAGCGTTTTTGCGCGCCTATTCGCAGCTGCTAATCCACACCTGCCACAAGCGCGGCGCGCACGCGATGGGCGGCATGTCGGCATTTATCCCGATTCGACACGATGCCCAAGCCAATGACGCGGCGATGGCCAAAGTGCGCGCTGACAAGCAGCGTGAATCAACTGACGGTCACGATGGGACTTGGGTCGCGCATCCCGGATTGGTCGGCTTGGCTGAGGAAATTTTCAATCAGAATATGCCGCACGCCAACCAGCTTGAACGCCTGCGCGCAGACGTGACCGCTAACGCAGATACCCTACTTGAGCCGCATACGGGCGAAATTACCGAGCCTGGCGTGCGCGGCAATTTGCGCGTCGCGTTGGAGTACATCGCGGCTTGGCTAACCGGTCTGGGCTGTGTGCCCATCCATAATTTGATGGAAGACGCCGCGACCGCTGAGATCGCGCGCTCACAGCTTTGGCAGTGGGCGCATAGCGGCAGCGCTGAGCTCAACGACGGTCGCAAAATCACCCTAGAGCTTGTGCTCAGTTGGCTTGCGGAAGAATCCGGCGCGCTCGCGGCCGAATCGGCTCGTTTGGGCGCGTTGGACATTGCTGAGGCCACCCAATTGCTGCATCAGCTGATCAACGATCCACATTTCGCTACTTTTTTAACCCTTCCTGCGTACAACGCCGTCCTTGCGAGAGAGAAACTCAACTAATGCCGCACTTGACTGAGCAACAACTAGAACACGATTGGTCCACCAACCCGCGCTGGGCTGGCGTTAAACGCCCCTACAGCGGCCGCGATGTGGTCAAGCTGCGCGGCACTGTCGCCGTTGAATATTCGCTCGCCACCCAGGGCGCGAATAAATTATGGGAGCGCTTGCAAGGACCCGATGCGGTGCGCGCGCTCGGCGCATTGACCGGCAATCAAGCCATGCAGCAAGCGAAAGCGGGCTTGAAGGCCATTTATCTCTCGGGCTGGCAGGTCGCCGCTGATGCCAACACCGCCGGTGCGATGTACCCGGATCAATCGCTGTATCCGGTCGATTCAGTGCCTAATGTGGTGCGCCGCATCAACAACGCGCTGTTGCGCGCCGACCAGCTCAATCATGCCGAAGGCAACAACGCGACCGATTGGATGCTACCCATCGTTGCCGATGCGGAAGCCGGCTTCGGCGGCGTTTTGAACGCGTTTGAATTGATGAAAGCGATGATCGACGCTGGCGCTGCGGGCGTGCATTGGGAAGATCAGCTCGCGTCGGCTAAGAAATGCGGCCATATGGGCGGCAAGGTGCTGGTGCCAACCCAAGAAGCGATCGCCAAACTGGTCGCTGCACGCTTGGCTGCCGATTTATGCGGCACGCCTACCTTGATCGTGGCGCGCACCGATGCGATGGGCGCAACCCTTCTGACCTCGGATGTTGATGAAAACGACCAAGCGTTCTTGACCGGCGGGCGCACGGTTGAAGGCTTTTACAACGTCAACGCCAGCCTTGAACAAGCGATCTCGCGCGGCATCGCCTACGCGCCGTATGCTGATTTGGTCTGGTGCGAAACCTCCACGCCTGATTTGAGCCAAGCGCGTCAGTTTGCCGAAGCGGTGCACGCCAAGTATCCGAACAAGATGCTCGCCTACAACTGCTCGCCATCGTTCAATTGGAAAAAGAACCTCGACGACGCCACCATTGCCAAGTTTCAGCGCGAACTGAACTCCTATGGCTATAAGTTCCAATTCATCACCCTTGCTGGATTCCATGCGCTGAACTACTCAATGTTCCAGCTCGCGCGCGGTTACGCGGCACGCGATATGAGCGCTTATGTGGAGCTCCAGACGGAGGAATTTGGCGCTGAATCAGTCGGTTACACGGCAACCAAGCACCAGCGCGAAGTGGGCACCGGCTATTTCGACGAAGTAACCCAAGTCATCGCCGGCGGCAATTCCAGCCTCTCAGCGCTGCACGGCTCAACCGAACAAGAGCAGTTCGAAGCGGCCCATTGAGCTGATTGAAGGCGCGTCACCGGCGAGAAATGGAAATCGCCGGTGACGCGTCGTTGCCGCAGTTGGGCTCTTTGTTGCCGCCTACAGGGATCCGGAGCGCTTCAAGTTTAGATAGTGGTTGACCAATGCGGGCGCGAGTTCAGTGCAGGTGACGTCTAATACGTGAGCGTGCGCTGCACGCAGTTGCGCATGAGCATGGTTGCGATGCGTTAGGTATTGTGCGGTCGCGCTTGCCAGCAGCGCAGCGTCGATGGTCTCAGGCCTATGCGCGAGGGCCGCATCAAGCACCGCTTCGCGCAAGCTGGCGACACAGACCAAATGGCGCGTTTTGAGCTGCCCGACGGCAAGCAGCAGATCATCAATGTCCTCATCGCGCACGTTGGTCAAGATCACCACCAGGCTGCGACGGGTGTAGCGCGCTAGCAGGGTTTGCGCAAACTCGATGAAATCGGTCACTGCGGTGCTGGCGTGGGTGTCGAAGACGCCGTTCAAAATGCGATCCAAAGTAGCGCGCCCAGAGCTTGGCGGAATCCACCGTGGTGGGTCTTCACTGCTTAAAAACCCGAGGCTATCGCCCTGTCTGAGCACAATATAGCCCAGCGCCAAAGCCGCATTGAGCGCATGGTCAAAATGTTGCAGAGCGCCGTCGTGGGCGAGCATGCGCCGCCCACAGTCCAGCAATAGCAGCACGCGCTGATTGCGTTCGTCGGTGTAGTCGCGTGAGATCAAGCGGCGCACGCGCTGGGTTGCCTTCCAGTCGATCTGGCGCAGCGAATCGCCGGATCGATAATCGCGCAACTGATGAAAATCCGTACCCTCGCCGCGCCGCCGTTTGAGGTGCGCGCCTAGCGAGCGCGATGCTTGCTCAAGCCCGACCATGGCCAGCTTCGCGAGCGGCGCAAAGTTCGGATATACCTTGACGGCGCGCGCACAGTCGACTCGTCGCAGTGAAGTCCAGAATTGCCACGGTGACCTAATCTTGATCTCAGCATCTGCCAGCACAAAATGGCCGCGCGCATTCGATGTCAGCGAATAGTTCGCCGTGGCTGATTTATTCACTTCAAGCTTGAGTCGCGCTGGCATTCCGCGCGCGGTCCAAGCGCCTGGATAACCGTCGAAAATCTGCAAGTCGAGCGTTCGCCGCGCCAAATTGAGCACGCGCATTTCAAGGTCGCGCGGCACGCCAAGCGCCATCACGCTGACCTCAGAGCGCGTTAGAAGCGGCGTTGGCGTGCGTTTAAGGCGCAGCGCGTCGAGACTTGCAAGCGCGAAAATCAACCCGGCCAGCAGCGCATAAAACTCAAGCGAAAGCCATGAAAGCAGCTGCGCGGCACCGCATGCGCCAAGCAGCCCGAGCGCGATCAAGCTTGAGCGCGCGGGCCTCATTTTTGCGGCGCGCGGACCGATTGCAAAAGTTGCTCCAAAAGCTGATCGACGTGGCGACCTTCAATCTGCATTTCGGCCGCCAACATTACCCGATGGCGCAACGCAGGCTTGAGCACCGCGCGCACATCGTCCGGCGTCGCAAAATCGCGCCCGCTCAACGCCGCTTTTGCACGCGCGGCGCGAATCAGGCCCAAGCTGCCGCGCGGTCCGGCGCCCAGTGCAAACTGTGGGTTGTCGCGCGTTGCGCGTACCAAGCGCACCGCATAGTCGATCAAGCCTGCATCTACGGTTGATTGCGCCACGCCCAGCTGCATCGCAATCAGGGTCGGACCGTCAGCCACGGCGCGCACGGCGCTTAAGTCGAAATCTTGCGCGGTGCGGCCATGGCTGATCGCGCTGACCATCTCAATTTCCTCTCGAGCGGTCGGATAGCCGATGCTGATCTTCAACAAAAAGCGGTCCAATTGCGCTTCTGGTAATGGATAGGTGCCTTCTTGCTCGATCGGGTTTTGCGTGGCCAAGACCATAAACGGTGGGGCGAGCTGAAAACTCTTCGACTCGATCGTGACCTGTTGCTCCTGCATCACCTCCAGCAGCGCCGCCTGGGTCTTAGCAGGCGCTCGGTTGATCTCATCGGCCAGCAACATTTGCGTGAACACCGGCCCACGGCGAATCTTAAAGCCCTCGCTTTTTGGATCGTAAAACGCATGCCCGCTGAGATCGCTCGGCATCAGGTCCGGGGTGAACTGCACGCGTGCAAAGCTCAAGCTCAAGCTCGCCGCGAGCGCTCGCGCCAGCAGCGTTTTGCCAAGCCCTGGGGCGCCTTCCAACAGCACGTGGCCACCGGCTAAAAGTGCCACTAGCAGCTCATCTAAAACTCCAGGCTGGCCGATAAACGCTTGCTGCACTTGCGCACGGATCAGCTCGATGCGCTCAAAGATCTGCTCGGGGGCCAGCGGCAGTACAGGAAGATCAGCGGTCACGGTTTGGTTCTCAGGCGGCGGATGGCTTGCAGGAATTGCTCATCGCTGAGCGGCGGATTTGACTTGAAATGGTTGAAAGGGGAAGCGGGTGAAATCGGTGCTTTGAGGTGTGCTGCGTAAGCCTTCAGCAGCGCCTCCGTATGGCCGTGGGCGCGCGCAAAACGCGCTGACGCGAGTAAGTGTTCTCCCAAGCTTCGGCGCGCCGCTTCGGGCATTGCAAGTGTCGGGCCGAAGCGCAAGCTGGCGCCTGCAATGAAGGCGATCAGTGCCAGCAGCAGCGGCAGCCAGATCGGCCAGGCCTCGCGCCAAAACGTCACGTACCAGCGCGTTTGGCCTGGCTCAACCACGTACAGCGTGGCGCCGCGTTTGAGGGCACTGAGCATTTGCCAGGCAAGCTCAGTCGCGCCTGGTTTCTCAATTTCCGCGCCCAGCATGAACTGAAAGTCGCCAGAGATGCCGACCGATCCCCGACCGATTCGGCTGCGACTCATCACATAGCCTGTGTCTTTAGAACCCAGCGCGAACCGCAAATTTTTGCCGAGCAGGCGCTTTGATTGAAACGCGGGATTGGCACACTGCTCGAAATCTTCGGCGCTGGGCCGATGGCGCCACTGCGCGCAGTGATCCCCATCCGCCGAGCGCAGGTCCAGAAATGTCGCCAATCTCGACTCCACGGTGGAATTGGCTGGCGGCCTGATCAGCAAGTGGCCGCCGCGCTTGGTCCATTCGATCAGCAGTTTGCTGTCATTGACAGACAGCACGCCGATGTCCCGACCGAGCAGCAGCGCGTCGCCCGGCTCGAGAGGCAACGCGTTGATTTGCAGGCGGCTCACCCGTTGGACCTTGATGCCGCGCGTCAGCAAGATTTTGCGCAAGCGGTAGTAAGGATCGGTTTTGGCAGCGCCCACGGCCGCCACCTCGACGTCTTCAGCGACGCGTTCAAAAGAATGTCGCACCCACAGGACAGCCGCAATAATCAGCGCACCTAAAAAGGCCGAAACGCCGAAAACGACCCACCAATGCCGCTTGTTCATGGCTTTGGAGCGCGCTCATGCCACTTGTTGAGCGCGCTTTCAATGTCCGCAGCGCTTGGGGTGCGGTGCGCCCACGCGATGGCTTGCCAGAGCCTTACAATTTGGGCGATCGCGGGCAATGCCTGAGCATCCGCAAACGACCGCGCGTGCTGCAACACGATGGCTTCGGTGCTGCCCGGCGGCAGCTCTACGCGGCTATCTTGCTCGAGTCGCTCGCGCGCTGCGCGGTACAGCAGAGCCAGCGCGGCACGCCGGTTGCCACTTGCCAAAAGCGCTCGAACGGAACGCGGAATGTCTTTGGGAAGGGGCGCTTCCACCAGCGCCGGCGCAGGTTTAAGCGCAGGTTCGCGAATCCGTCGCTTGAAGCTAAAAATGCGCAGGCGATTGCGCCACAGCCACACGCCTAAAACGCACAGCAAAGCGCTGGCCAGCAAGATGACCACGCCGCGCAGCAGCTGGCCTAAGCCGCTGCTGAGCCATGCAAAGTTCCAGTCAGACGGTTCACTGGCGTCAATTTCGGGCACCTGCGCGGGATCGCGCGGATGCCACTTGTAAACGCGCTCTTTTGGATGCAGTAGGGCGTCGCTTTTGAGCGCTTCAACCGCTTGCTCAAAGTCTTTTGGCGGCGCTTGATAGCCCTTGCCCACCAGCTCTTGCAGCGACGGTTTCGGTTTTTCTGGCCCCGCGCGCGCCGTCGGTAGCGCGACCGCGACACACAGCAGCAGCACGGCAAGTGGGCGCAGGCGTGCGCCGAGCTTGCGAAATTCAAGCTCAATATCCCAAGCCTCCAGATCGATTCGGCGATTCAGATACAGCGCAAAGCCGGTGCCGATATAGATCGGCTCAACTAGGCTCATTGCCGCAAAAGCAAGCGCAACCAAGACCACTTGCGCCCACATGGGTGGCGCTTCGACCAGCACGCGCCAATAGTCGAGCAGCGTGTCACTAAAAAACTCGACCGGCACAAACATCAAGCTCAAGCCGATCAATGACAAGCCCAAGGACAGCTCAATCAACAACGCCAAAAACGTTACCAACACCGCCACTGAGCCACCGTTGGCGATGACCCTCGCGCGCTGTTGGCGCTGCGCGCCGCGCACGCCCTCAAGCACATCCAGCGGCAGCAGTAGCCCGCGGTACGGACTTAAGCGCCGCCACAAAAGCCACGGCAGTAGCGTTGAGATTCCCAACTGCCACTGCGCGCGCAGCGTTTGTTTAAGCGTTGGCGTTTCGCCAAAGGTAATCCGCGAGAGCACGTGCAGCGGCGCGCGATCAAACAGCGGTTTCAGCCACCAAATAGCGACCGCGCCCCAGAACATCTGATCAAAATAGGCGGCGAGCGAGACCACCAGCAGCGCGACCGGCAGCGCAATGGCAAACCATGCGTTAGCAACCGCGCGCGCGTGGCTGCGAACCAGCGCAATGCCTAGATCGCTGGCCTCCCAAGCATTGCGTGGACGCAGTTCAACCTTTAGATTTTCAAGCTGCAATTTTGCGTCCGCCAAGGCCCAGCCAAGCGAGAATCAGCAGCCACAGCCCGATGCCAAATGGAAAGCGGATTAGGTCTGGAATCCACGCGACCGATGAAAAAAACGCCTCAATCACGGCGGCCCCGACCAACATCGCAAACACGCCCATCGCGAGCTTGGCGCCCAGTGCACCGGCTTCAGTAAGCGCTCGCAAGCGCGATCGCTGACCCGGCGCAATCAGCGCAAACCCAAGCTGCAAGCCCGCACCGCCGGCAATGGCAATCGCGATCAACTCAGGCCCGGAATGGCCAACGACAAATCGCCAGAACGGCGCGCCGTGGCCGATTGCGGTTAAATGACCGGCGATCCCGCCGATACTGATGCCATTAAAACCAAGCACTAGCAGCGGACCCACGGCGAACAAAAGACCGCTGGCAAAGCAGCGAAAACCGATACTGACGTTGTTGAGCACGTAATAACCGAACATCTTGACGTCGCTGCCCGCCTGGCGACCGAGCCGCTCGCGGTCGATGTTGGGGTCGTACATCGCTTCGTACTCGCGCAAGGAATTCTCGTCGACAAACCAATGAATCCATTCCGGCTGGTATTGCAACGCAACGATCAGGCCGATCAGCGGTGCAAAGAATAAAACGCTCGAGACCGCCATTGCGCGCCACTGCAAGCGCACCAAACGTGGAAATTCGCGCGCCAAGAAATCGAGCGCCAAGCGCCAGCGCAGCGGCGCTGGTCGATACAGCAGCAAGTGGCCGCGCTGCACGAGATCGTGCAGCGCCGCGCAAAGTCGCGTGCTGTAGCCGCGCCGTTGCGCTAGCGAAAGCTGCTGGCAAACGCACCGATAGCGCGCGGCAAACTCAAGGGAGTCGGTCGCTGTGGGCGCTGGGCGGCTAGGCGCGGAAGGTTTTTCAAGCGCCTCAAGCAGGCTCGTGAAAGCGGTCCATTCGGGCTGATGGGCTTTCTCAAAAGCAGATTGCTTCATCGACCCACCAAGCCGCGCGCGATGCCCAACACGCGCACCAAAGCCTTGGCGCCACGCATATTTGTTAAAGGTTCGAGCAGTTCCGCCAGCTCGGTTTGGCGCGCGCTCGATAGGCGCGAAATACGTTCGGAAAAATCAACAATCGCTGCACGTTCAGGCGCGCTAAGGCGAACCGGTGCCTCGACAATCGGCACATCGGTGCTCAGGTAGGTGGCGCTTGGGCGCGGCACGTGGACCACCATCGAGCCCGCCACTAAATCGCCCAAACGGCGAAATTTCGGGTCGACCATGCAGCAAAGCGCGCCAAAGCCGTAGCAAAAGGGCAGGGCGTCAATTACCCGCAGCAGGTTTCGCGTAATCGATGCTAACCAGCCGATGGGTGCGCCGTTTTGCATCACCACTTGCAAACCCAGCGCACGCTTGCCGGGCGTGCGGCCGCTTCCAAGCACCTCGAAAGCCACGTTGTAGCCCCAAGCGCAGACAAATACCAACAAATACGCCAAGCCTTCGCCCGCTTCGCCAAACATCGCGAAAGCAATGAGCCCGACCCACAGCATTCCCATGTGAACCATCGAATCGACGATCCAAGCTGCCGCCCTTGGCATGACGCCCGCGCAACGCAACTCAATCGAAATGCCTTCGGGAGTTTCATTGGTGCTGAGGGTGTCCAGACGCATCAGCGGCCTAGTCCTTACAAAACGCGATGGTAAACGATGCAAAACCCAATTCAAAAAAAATCCCGGAAGGCTCAACGCGTTCCGGGACTGTTTGAAAGCAAATTAAGCGCGACCTACGCCATGAGCTTAAATTAGCTAGCTAGTTAGCGATCATCGCCGCCAAAGAAACTGAACAAATTCAGCAGGTGCATAAACATCACGTAAATGTTGGCGAACAGCGAGACCGTCATCATCACGTAGTTGGTTTCACCTTCGTTCACCATGCGACTGGTGTCCCACAAAATCGCTGCCGACATCAGCAACACCGCAGCGGCGGAAATCGCCAGGCTCAACGCCGGAATGTTCAGGAAGATATTCGCCACAATGGCAAGCAACACCACCAAACAGCCGACCATCACAAAACCGCCCATGAAGCTGAAGTTTTTGCGGGTGGTTAGCGCATAGCCAGATAGCGCCAAAAAGATGATCGAGGTGGTGGCCATTGCGTTAAACACAATCGAGGATCCACCCGGCATGGTCAGGTACATGCCAACAATCGGGCCGGCGTAGTAGCCGAGCGCGGCGGTGAACGCAAACGTCATCGGGATGCTCCACACGCTTGCGCTGAACTTGCTGATCAGCAAAGGACCGCCAAGCATAATCACCAAGCCCATCCACCACGGCATGGGCGGTGCGTTCGTTTTCAACGCGATAAACGCGGTAAGGGCGCTTAACGCCAGCGTCATCGTCAGCAGCGTGTAGGTGTTCTTAATGACTTTGTTGGTAGCCAGTGCACCCGTGCCGGAGTTAGGCAGGGCGCGCGGCACCAGCGGAATATTTGTACTCATTGCAGTAGTTCCTCAGTAGCTCAAGGGGACAGCTTCCAAATCTCAGAATATGCGCTCAGATTCGGAAAAACAAGATGTAAAATTCGCGATTCACCAAACCTTAATTTAAGCCGAGAGGTCGGTGCTTGCAACGATTTGATCGACCTCCGTCCAGTTGCTCGTTTCTGCGCTTACTCCTAGATTGCGGCAACGCTTAAGCAATTCAAGCTGTTTGGCACCGCGTGCGCGGGCTTGCGCGTAAGGCGTGGTGGTAAAGCTGACTAAGCTGTAGCGCGGCACAAAACGATCCGGGTAGCGCATCGCGAACGCTCGTTCGAGTGCTTTGAGGCTCAAAAATTCCCGGTCCGCGACCAAATCGCGCATTTCGATGTAGTTTTCAATCGCCATATCGGCAATTGCCTCGGCGTTTGGTTGGCGCAGCGCTTGAAAAGCCGCTCCAGGATCAGTGTGGGTCAGCATCAAATCAGCCAGCGCGTGCGCATCTTCAAACGCACAGTTCATGCCTTGCCCATGAAACGGCACGATCGCGTGCGCCGCATCGCCCAGCAGCAGCGCGCCGGGCTGGTGCCAACGTTGCAGGCGAACGGTGCCCAAGTAGCTGGTTGGATTGGCGAAAAACTGCTCGACGTAATCAGGGATAACGCGGATCAAACTGTGAAAGTCGCGCTCAAAAAACGCGCTGACGGATTCAACTGAGGCTAACTCGGCAACCGAAGCCAGTGCGGGCGCACCCGCCGCAGGTGTGTTCGGCAAAAATAACGTGCAGGTAAAGCTGCCATCCACATTGGGCAGCGCGATCATCATGTAGGACTCGCGCGGCCAAATGTGCAGCGCCTCTACTTTGAGCTGATGCCGACCGTGCGCGTCTGGCGCGATATGAAACTCCTTGTAGCTGTGGCCGAGTGGCTCGAAAGACGCGCCAAGTGGGGCATCCGCCTCCATCAATTCGCGCAGCCGCGAGCCTGCGCCATCGGCGCCGAGCAGCTGTGTGTAGCTAACCTTAATCGCGCTGCCCAGGTTTGAAAAAGTCGCCTCACGCGCGCCGAAATCGACTGACTCCAGCGCGTGGTCAAAGAAAACCCGTGCACCGGCGTGTTCGGCGGCAGCTACCAGCAGCTCATTGAGCGCGCCGCGGTGGATAGAGTTGATGTATTCCGATGGATGCAAGCCATACGGTTGAAAGTTTTCCTGACCCAGCAAATCGTGCACTTGGCGACCGCGCATGGGAATCGCGATCGCGCGTGCCGCTTGTTCAAGGCCCGCAGCGCGCAGCACGTTTAGTCCGCGCTCAGCGAGCGCTAGATTGATCGAGCGGCCGCCCAGATAGCCGTGGCGGCGCGGGTCGTCGCGCTTTTCATAGATATCGACTGCGACACCGCGTTGGCGCAGCAGCACTGCCAGCAACGCACCTGCCAACCCGGCGCCGACCAGGACAATTGTTGCGCTAGTTTTCGAGCTCATGCCAATGCCTCGAGCAGTCGATGGACGTCTTGCAATTCGGCATATAAACCGGGGAATGCGATGCGAATAATGTCTGGCTCACGCCAATCGCCAATCACACCGTGTGCGCTGAGTCGTTCGAAAGCTACGCGCCCCGCGTCACGCCCAGCGCGCATGCGCAAGCTCAACTGTGCGCCTCGGTGCAGAGGATCGCGCGGCGTCAGCACCTCAATTTGTCCGGCGTGTGCTTGATCAAGTTCAGCAATCGCACTCGCCGTCAGCGCATGGCCGCGCGCTTGCACTTGCGCGATGTCAAAACGCAGAAATTGCGCCAGCGAGACCAGCAGCGGCGCGAGAGCCAGCACCGGTGGATTTGAAAGCTGCCAACCATCGGCGCCCGCAGTCGGGTCAAAATCTGGGCCCATTTGGAAGCGAGTCTTTTCGTTGTGGCCCCACCAGCCCGCCAGGCGTCGACCGCTAAAATGTGCATGGCGTTCATGGACGAACGCGCCAGCGACTGCCCCAGCCCCAGAGTTGAGATATTTGTAGCTGCACCACACCGCGAAATCTGCTTCTGAATCATGCAGTTGCAGGGCAAGGTTGCCAACCGCGTGGGCCAGATCAAAGCCGGCCACAGCGCCAACTGCGTGGGCGGCAGCGGTAATTTTGGCGATCTCAAAAGCTTGCCCAGTTCGGTATTGCACCCCGGGCCACAGCACCAGTGCAAGTGAATCGCCGTGCGCTGCAATGGCCTCGATGATCTCAGCGGTGCTGAAAGTGGCGCCTGACGGATGCAGCTCGATTAACTCGACTTTGGGATCAAATCCGTTGAGCTGAATTTGTGAGCACACCGCGTGCCGATCAGAAGAAAACGAGCCCGCTTCAATCAACACCTTCGCGCGGCCGCGGCTGGGTCGATAAAAGCTGGTCATCAGCAGGTGCAAATTGGCAGTGAGCGAGTTCATCGCCACCACTTCAGATTCCTTCGCGCCTAGCACATGACTGAGTCCCTTGCGGGCCAGTTCGTGGTAGTACATCCACGGCTTATCCCCACGAAAATGCCCTTCAACGCCATACGCAGCCCAAGCGTCTAGCTCCTCAAGCAGCGCTGCGCGCGTCGCTTTTGGCTGCAATCCCAGTGAGTTGCCGCACAGATAAGCGCGCACGCCGGTCGGCAGATGAAACTCATCGCGCAAGGATTTAGAAAGATGCATAGCGATCCTCATTTAAGCCCAACCATTCCAGCGCTGAACCCGCATACAAACGTGCAGCTGACACCGGATCGGTCCCAAGGCGGCTGATTAAATCACCGGGAATTTGCTCGCCGAGCGGGAACGGATAGTCGGTGCCCAACATCACCCGCTCAGCGCCCATCACCTCAATGAGGTACTTCAACGCCTGTAAATCGTGCACGCAAGAATCGACATACACCGATTTGAGCGCGTCGCGTGGTGAGGCTTTTGAAGTCACCTGGACCAAATCTGGGCGCATGCGCCAGCCGTGCTCAATGCGACCAAGGGTGTATGGAAAAGCGCCGCCGCCATGCGCAAAACAAACGCGCAGCTTAGGCAAGCGCTCAAGCACCCCGCCAAACACCATGCAGCAAAACGCGCGCGCCTGCTCAGCAGACATGCCCACCAGCCACGGCAGCCAATATTTAGGCATGGTCTCGCTGCCCATCATTTCCCACGGGTGCACAAGTACGGCCGCTCCGAGTGCTTCAGCCGCTTCAAAAATGGGAAACAAAGAGGGATGGTCAAGATTAATCGAGCCGTGGTGGGAGCCAATCTGGATGCCCTGCAGGCCGAGCTCGTGCATGCAGCGTTCAAGCTCTTTTACTGCCAAGTCGGGTGCTTGAATCGGCAAGGTGCCAAGACCCGCATAGTTGCGCGGATAGTCGCGGCACACCTGCGCCACGTGATCGTTGAGGGCACGCGCAAACTCGAGCGCCGGAATGGCTTCAGCCCAGTAGCTAAACATCACCGGCACCGTTGAGATCACCTGAACATCAATTTGGTGACGCGCGTATTCGTCGATTCTTAACTGGGCGTCCCAGGTGTTGGACGTAATCTCGCGGAAAAAGCGCCCGTCTTTATAGATGACATGTTTGCCACCGGAATGGTCGATCCACGGCCAGCGCGCGTCGTGATATTTCAGCGCCAGGTTCGGCCAATTGCGCGGCAAAATGTGCGCGTGCACATCAATTTTAAGAATTCGAGCCGGTGTCATCAGCGGCGCACTCGCAGCAAGATCTGGCGTGCGCTGCGCACGACCGGCTCGTCGATCATTTTGCCGTCCACCTCGCAGACCGAACCGTTGGCCGCATCGAAGGCTTCCAGCACGCGGGTGGCTTTGGCGATCTGCGCATCGTTGGGGGTAAATGCTTGGTTGATGATAGAAATCTGCTTCGGATGAATGGCGAGCTTGCCGCTAAAACCCAACGCGCGCACGCGGCCACATTCAGCGCTCAACGCAGCTTCGTCATCCAGCACCACACACGGCACATCAAAGCTAAATAAACGCGCCCGCGCGGCGGCCGCCACAATAGTGTGGCGCGCCTGTAGCAAAGGCTCGTAGCTCATCTCACAGGCCAAATCAGCAGCATAGTCGGCGCCACCAAAAGCCAGCGCGCCGAGCGTCGGGTGCGCACCCGCGATTGCGTCGATCGCGGCTAAACCAGCAGCGGTTTCGATCATGGCAATCAACGTCGTTGGCTTGCCGATCAAGCTCAGATGCTCCGCCAGCAGCTGCACTTCAAACGGTGATTCGACCTTTGGCAATAGCCACGCGTGCGGCGTGCTGGCGTTGGCTATCAGGGCGTGTAGATCCTCAAGCCCCGCGCGGGTGCGTACGTTGTTTAGGCGCACCATTGTTTGAAAGTCGCACGGCCCCTTGACCCTCCCATTCGCCGCCAGATAGCTCAGCAGCTCAAGTCGCGCAGACGCTTTCTTATCTAAGCCAACGGCGTCTTCCAAATCGATCGCAATGGCGTCAGCGCCGCTCAGCGCCACTTTTTCATAACGCTCAGGTTTGTCAGCTGGGCAAAATAAAATGGATCGAATCGGTGCAAGATTTAGCATCGCTAAATGATAGGGGGTCTGACGTGTTGAAAACCCATGCAAGCCTGCGTTTTTTGGCGCAGCCGAGCGACGTCAATTTTGGCGACAAGATGCACGGCGCTGCGCTGCTGCAGTGGATCGCGGTTTGACCACGGATTGCATCGTGGTATTTGTGGCTGCTGGTGAGCACAAGCGCGCGGTTGAAGTGCCTGCGTTGCGTGTTGAGCGTGTTGCTCAACTGAGCTGGCGGCGCTAAGCCGAACAGTGATGATGCTGCATCAAAACCTAGATCAACACAGGGACGCGCTGCTTGCCGCTGACGCGTACTGACATAACTTCGACACTTTAACTCGTCAGTCAGGGCTACACTCCCTAACACAGCTCAAACTAGAAATTCAATCCAGCCAAAGGGAAGTCGCCATGCATCGAATTATCTCGTCTTTCGCATTAATCGCAACGCTCACTGCGTTGCCCGCATTTGCCGCTGATCATCGCGATTCCCCAATCGCTACCAACGATCCAGCGGCCGACATCAATGACGTTTATACGTTCGTCAATCCGCGCAATGCTGCGGAGTTAATTGTCGCGGTTACTGTGGTGCCCTTTGCCAATCCGCTGTCACGTTTTTCTGATGCCGTCGACTACCGCCTGCATCTGGATAATGGCGGTGGCGAGCAAATTATTACCTGTAAGTTTCCTGGCTCCGTGCGCGTTGAGTGCAGCGGCATCACCGGATTGGCTGCGGCCGGCATTGTAGGTAGGACGATCAACGGCAGCGGCGGCCTGCGGGTTTTCACCGGCTTGCGCGATGACCCATTCTTTTTTGACCTAGACGCCTTTAACGCAACGCGTAACGCGCTTGCGCCGCGTTTTGTGAATCCAGGCCGCAACGCTTTCAACGGCAACACACTGACGATTGCCTTCGGCATTCCAATCGCCGCTATTAACGGTGGTGGCGCGCGCAGCACGGTGAAGATGTACGCTTCTACGCGCCGAACCGGTGCCACCGGCATCAGCAGCGGCCTTTCTGGCACGTGGTTTGACGCACGCAACCCAGGCCAAGGCATTCTGCTTGAAGTCATTCGCGGCATGGACGGGCGCGAGCGCTTGAGCATGGCGTGGTTCACTTTTGACCAAGGCGGACGTCAATTGTTCTTGTTCGGCACCGGCGATATCACCGGCAATAGCGCGGTCATTCCGACCAGCTACAGCCTGGGCGGCGGGTTCTTGCCGGATGGTAGGCCGGAAAACGTGCGGATCCTGCCGTACGGCTCGGTGACGTTTAATTTCACCAATTGCAACAGCGGCAGTGTCAGCTATCAAACGAGCGTATTGAACCTGCCGGCAAGCGGCGTGTTTAATCTTAGCCGGCTCACCTCCATTTCTGATCAAAGTTGCAGCCTGCTGAGCGCGGGCCAAATCGATCGCAATGGCCGCCCCGCTATCAACACGGCCCTGATAAATCTGGTGCCAGCAACTGGTACCGCACTCAAAGATGCTTATAACCGGGCGGAAGGTTTGGCAAATTGGACGCAGTTCACCAGCGAAATTCAAAGCAATTTGGCCGCGCTCGACACGCTCGATGGCCGTGCCAATGCGGTGTTGCCAGCAGCGGCGTTGGCTGGGGTATTGGTGGATGATCGCTTGATTATCAATACCAGCATTGCCGCTTGCGATGAGTACTTAGCCGTTGAGCTGGGCGTGGCCGGCAAATGCGGCGGGCGCACGTTGGCTCGCGACGTTATAGACGACACTTTGGGCGCGGTCGTGGGCCCTGGCGTTAGCGATTTTGTCGCGAATGACAGCGTGTTTTTAACGGACTTTCCGTTCCTGTCTGAACCAAACTAAGGCGGTTTGAATGCGAGTTTTTCTCGCGTTTGGGTTAAGTGTTCTCGCCGGTTGTGCGGGGACACCTAGCTCAATAAAGCCAGCGGCGCTCGCCGAGCCGCAAACTCAAGCAATGCCACTGGCACTTACGCTGCCGGGCTATCCGCAAACGCCTGAAGCGCGCCCAACGACCAGTGCGGAGAATGTGCTGGCACATTTGAACGGGCGCATCGAAGCCGCCACTGGGTCGGATGCCCGTGCTGAGGTTGCGCGCAGCGGGGCGTTGTACCAGCGCTACCAAATTTTGGGCGATTTGGCCGATCTTGATGAAGCGTATCGTCTGGCAAAAATCCATGCGGCTGCGACCGACGCCCGCGCTGAAACTCTGCTGCTTTGGGCGCTGATTGCCAGTCACCAGCATCAGTTTGACGCAGCGATCCAGGCATTAGATCGCCTCGCGCCTGGCGAGCAACGCTTAAGCGCCGACATTCGCGAAGACATTGCACGGGCGCGCAGCATGCGTCCGATCCCAACCCTGCTGGCTGAACTTAAATTAGGCCGCGAGTTTGCGACGTTGCGCGACCAGGCCGCCAATTGCATCGACCAAGGTGATCTTAATTGCGCAACGGAACATTTTCACCGCGCACAGTTTTTCTATACCGATTCAGCGCCGTTGCCGCTCGCTTGGCTGCATACCCAGCAGGGCATCGCGCTGCTGCGTTTTGGCCATCCCGATTGGGCGATTCGCTTTTTCCGCGCCGCACTCGTGCGGATGCCTGACTACTACCTCGCCGCTGAACATCTGGGTGAATGCTTAGGCCTGACCCAGTCATTCGACGAAGGGCGCTCGGTGTACGAACGCGTGATCGCGCAAACCGGAAACCCTGAATACGTGGCCGGCTTGGCCTCGCTCGAACGCGCGGCCGGTAATAGCGCGCGTGCTGACACGCTGATGCTTGAGGCCAAGGCCGGTTTTGCCCAGCGCCTTGAGCTATTTCCCGACGCCTACGCCCTGCATGCTGTCGATTTTTATCTGGAAATCAATGATCTGGCGACGGCGAATCAACTGGCTAAGCGCAACCTCGAACTGCGCCAAGACGCCTCGGCGTGGCTGTTGCAAGCCGAAGTGGATTTAGCCTCGGGGCGCGCAGAAGCGGCGTGTTCTTCGCTTAAAACGGTGCAGGCCGCGGGCTATCGGCCGCCTGAGTGGGAAGATCTGCGCTTGCGTTTGCCGCGCTGCAAGATTTAGTGACTTCGTTGACCGCACCCGTTGGCTTTAGTTACTGAGTTGAGCGTTTTCAATCCGCGCGCAAAAGCTCATTAATGGCGGTTTTTGCGCGCGTTGCTTGATCGACCTGTTTGACAATGATCGCCGCGTTGAGCGAATAGCGGCCATCCTCTGACGGCAAGCTCCCAGCAATGACCACCGCGCCGGCCGGCACGCGGCCACGACTTGTTTCACCGGTTAGGCGATTGTAAATTCGCGTCGATTGGCCGATAAACACGCCCATTGAAATCACCGCGCCACGCTCGACGATCACGCCTTCAACGATTTCTGAGCGCGCGCCGATAAAACAATCGTCTTCAATGATCGTGGGCGCTGCTTGCAGCGGCTCTAATACCCCACCAATGCCGACTCCGCCGGAGAGATGCACGTTTTTGCCGATCTGTGCGCACGACCCGACCGTTGCCCACGCGTCCACCATGGTGCCCGAACCGACATACGCACCAATGTTCACGAAACTTGGCATCAGTACCGAGTCGGCGCCAATGTGCGCGCCGCGCCGCACGATTGCACCCGGCACCACGCGCGCGCCGAGGCGCTCGAAGTCGGCTTTTTCATAGCCGGAAAATTGCAGCGCTACCTTGTCGTAAAAGCGCAGGTCAACCGCGCTGATCGGCGCATTGTCGAACGCGCGGAAGCTCAGCAGCACGGCCTTTTTGAGCCAGTCATTGACCACCCAGCCAGCATCTGTTGGCTGTGCCACCCGCATCTCGCCGCTTTCCAATGCGTCGAGAATTTCGCTTAAGCGTGGCTTGAGGGAATTCAAATGTTTGCCGCTTAGCAGCGTGCGTCGGTCCCACGCGGATTCAATTTCAGCTTTCAATTCATCGGGTTGCATAACGGTCTTGGCTATTCTCGGGCAGGTTAAAGATCTCTACGCCGATGCGGCGTTCGGCGCTTGAGCGCCGTCGCTCAGCGGCACAATTTGACGTAGCAATTCGGTTTCAAGTCGCTCAACCGTCTCGGCATCTAAGGCCAAATCGTGCTGGTCGCTTAAAACAAAAAAGTCCTCGACCCGCGCGCCAAACGTGGCTACGCGCGCTTCGTGTACGCGCAATTTTAGCTGGCTAAACACCAGCGCAATTTGCGCCAGCAAGCCTCGGCGATCGCGGCAGATCAGTTCAATTTGCGTGCGTTGTGCGCTTAAGTTACGCGAGCCGATCCGCGTGGCCACCGCGAAATGACGCGCGTTACGTGGTTCGGCACGCGCAGCCGGCTTGGGCAACTTGGGCAGGCGTTTGAGCTCGGTTTTTAAAGTCGCAATCAATTTCTCGCAGCGTTCTGCGCTCAACGTGCCGCCATTGTCGAGCAGCCTAAAGGTATCCAGGCTAAAACCCGACAGCGCGGTTACCACGCGGGCATCCAGAATATTCAACCCAAGCCGGTCCAAAGTGATCGCAATGGTTGCAAACAAGCCGTCGCGATCCGGCGCGTGGACAAATAGCTCGCTGCTGCCGAAGCTCAGATTATCGCGCACCGCAACCAGCGCCTCGTGAGGCTCGCTAAAGTAAATGGCGCTGGTTTGCCAGGCAATCTGGTCGGTTGAATAGCGGATAAAACTCTCATCGCCAAAGTCGGCCCATACCATGGCGATGGCAGCCGCCGACATGCTGGTTTCAAGCAGCTTCAGCGCATCGGCTTTGGCGTCGGTGACGCGCGCAGCGGCAAGTGGAAAGTCGATCACGCGCGCGCGCAAGGCGACGCGGGTTTTCTCGTACAAATCTGCCAATAATCGATCTTTCCACGAATTCCAAAGTTTAGGACTGGTCGCAGAGATATCCGCCACAGTCAGCAAATACAAATAGTTCAAGCGCTCCCATTCGCTCACTTCGCGGGCAAATTTGAGGATCACCTCGGGATCTGAGAGGTCTTGGCGCTGCGCGGTGACTGACATCAGCAAATGTTGGCGCACCAGCCAGGCGATCAGCTCGGTATCGGCCTGCGGCAAATGGTGGGTTTGGCCGAATTCGCGCGCGTCAAACTCGCCCAGCAGCGAATGATCGCCGCCACGGCCCTTGGCGATATCATGAAAAAGCCCCGCGACAAAGAGCAGCAGCGGACGGCGGATCTGCCGATACACCTCGCGCGCCAGCGGCGGCACGGATTCATCGGTGGCCGATGCGCAGCGCGCCATCCTGGAGAGCACAAACACGGTGTGTTGATCGACCGTGTAGGCGTGAAACAGGTCGTACTGCATGCGCCCAACCACCTGTGCAAAAGCTGGCAAATACTGCGCGAGCACGCCTAAGCGGTTCATCCGCTGCAAAATGGGCTCAAGGCCGAAGCCGTCGCTGAAAATATCCAAGAACGCGCGCTGCGCGTCGGGCAAGGCGCGCACTTCCGGGTTCAGCAGCTTCAGATGCGAACGCATCAGCCGCTCAGTGCTAGCGCGGATACCGCTCAATCCGGGACGTGCTTTTAACAGCTGGAACGCCTCGATCAGTGCCCAAGGTTTGCGCGCGAACAAGCTAGGCGTGCGTGCTTCCAAATAGCCG